>ERZ1066123.334-NODE-334-length-36066-cov-19.746661_pt1 | contig 36066 bp, 35 predicted proteins | sample MGYA00382770_ERZ1066123 | MGnify/ENA primary metagenome ERZ1066123 (study PRJEB33369, sample SAMEA5778353) | biofilm metagenome | biome: Industrial cooling water; feature: Water cooling tower basin; material: Biofilm | place: United Arab Emirates | collected...
CGTGGTGACGCGGTTCGCGATGCCCACGCTACGCCGATGCCCGTGGTGACGCGGTCCCGCGATGCCGACGCGGCTCCGATCGCGCCGGGAGCGCGGAGATCACCCGCGCGGGTGGAACTGGCGGTGCACCTGCTGCAGGTACGTGCGGTCGACGTGGGTGTAGAGCTGCGTGGTGCCGATGTCGGCGTGGCCGAGCATCTCCTGCACCGCGCGCAGGTCGGCGCCGCCCTCGAGCAGGTGGGTCGCGAAGCTGTGGCGGAGCGTGTGCGGCGTGACGTGGGTCGTGATGCCGGCCGCCTCGACGTGCTTGCGCAGGATCTTCCACGCCCCCATGCGCGTGAGCGGCGCCCCGCGGGCGTTCACGAAGAGCGTGCCGTGCGGGTGGCGCACGAGCCGCGGGCGGAGCTCGCGCTGGTAGATCGCCACCGCGGCGATCGCCTTGCGGCCGATCGGCACGAGCCGCTCCTTGTTCCCCTTCCCCACGACGCGGACGAGCCGTGCCTCGGGGTGGACGTCGCCGACGCCGAGCGTGATCCACTCGCTCACGCGCAGGCCGGCGCCGTACGCGAGCTCGAGGAGCGCGCGGTCGCGGAAGGCGAGCGCGTCGTCGAGCGTGATCGCGCCGATCAGCCGCTCGACCTCCTCGGGCGAGAGCACCTCGGGGAGCGTGCGCCACTTGCGCGGCGTCTCCAGCTGCTCGGCCGGGTCGCGCGCGGCGAGCCCCTCGGCCACGAGGAAGCGGTAGTAGCCGCGCAGCGCGCTCGTCATGCGCGCGATGGACGCGGGCGCGAGCCCCAGGTCGACGAGGTGGTGCACGAAGGCGCGCAGCGTCCGCGTCTCGGCCTGCGCCGGGTCGCCGACGCCGGTCGTGGTCAGGAACTCGCCGAGGCGATCGAGGTCGCGCCCGTACGCCTCGAGCGTGCGCGGCGAGACCCCCTGCTCGAGCGCGAGCGCGTCGAGCCAGCGGTCGACGTGCGCCACGCGGTGCGCGGCGCGCGCGGTCACGCCCCGTCCCCTCGCGCGCGGCGCCGGCGCCACCAGACGACCGCCGCCACGAGCACCACCACCGCCGCCGCTGCCAGGCCGGTGACACGCGTCGCGCTCCCGATCATCGCCTGCAGCGTCTCGAGGTCGGTGCCGAAGCGGTAGCCGAGCCATGCGATCGCGCCGTACCAGATCGCCGAGGCGCCGCCCATGACGAGCGCCACCCGCACGAACGGGAGCTTGAGCGCCCCGGCGAACGGGGGCACGACCGCGCGCACCCCGGGGAGGAAGCGGCTCGTGAAGAGCGCCCACGTGCCGTGCTTCGCGTGGAGCGCCGCGAGCCGCTGCTCGGCCCCCTCGCCGCCGAGGCGGCGCATGAGCGCCCCGGCCGGGAGCCGGCGCCCGACGCCGTACATCGCGAGCGCGCCGGCGAGGTTGCCCAGCCAGGTGCTCAGGAAGGCGCCGACGAGCGATCCCTCACCGCGCGCCGCGAGGAACGCGCCCAGCCCGACGACCGTGTCGGCCGGCAACGGCGGGAAGACGTTCTCGGCGGCCGCGATCGCCGCCAGGGCGGCATAGAGCGCCCACGGCGGGAGCCCCGCGAGCCAGGCCAGCACCTCGGCCACGGCGCCCCCGTCAGCGGCTCAGGCGACGCCGGTGTGCGGCACAAGCGTGGCCACGGCCATGCACGCGAGTCCCTCGCCGCGCCCGATCCACCCCATCCCCTCGTTCGTCTTCCCCTTGAGTCCGACGTGCGAGACCGGGATGCCGAGCGCCGCGGCCAGCGACGCGCGCATCTCGTCGCGGTAGGGCTGCAGCTTCGGCTGCTGCGTCACCACGGTGACGTCGACCTGTGCGACGCGCCACCCAGTGCGCTCCACCTCCACGAGCGCGCGCTTGAGCATCACGATCGAGTCCTTCCCCTCGTTCGCGGGGTCGGTGTCGGGGAAGAGCGTGCCGATGTCGCCCATCGCGGCGGCGCCGAGGATCGCGTCGGTGACGGCGTGGCAGACCGCGTCGGCATCGGAATGCCCGAGGAGGCGCAGCTCGCCGGGGATGCGCACCCCGGCGAGGACGAGCGGCCCGCCCGCGGCGAAGCGGTGCGAGTCGTAGCCGATGCCGGTCCGCACGGGGATCGCCGGCGTGGGCACGCCGAAGATCACGTCGGGGATCACCAGCGGTTCCGGGACCGGCGGCGCGCCGTTCGCCTCGCCGGGCGGGCGCAGCACGCCGCGCGCCTCGGGATAGACGCCCCAGAGGAGCGGCGGCGTGACGCCCGCGTCGCGCAGGATGCGCGAGGCCCAGGTCCGCTGGTCCTGCGCCATCGCCATGAGGACGTCGGCGTCGGCGATTGCCGCCATCCCGCACTGCTCGGCGATGCGACGCGCGCGCTCGAGCAGGAGCTCCGCGGCGTCGGCCGGCTCGCCCGGCAGCTGGCCGGTGCGGGCGAGGTGCATGTCGCGGCGCGCGTCGAGCTGCAGCGCCGCCGGGTTCACGCTGAGCAGGCGCAGCGCCGCCAGCGCCCCCTCGGCCGCGGGCTCGAGGAGCCCGAGGAGCAGGTGGAGCGAGGAGAAGGCGCCGTCGCCCGCGCGCTCCATCTCGACCATGGCGAAGTCGATCGCCTTGCGCGCGGGGGCCTCGAAGCGGACGGACATGTCGTGCGGGCGGGGGGAGTGGGGCGTGCGGCCGCGCTCAGGCGGCGACGGCGGGAGCCGGCGTCTCGAGGGGGAGGATCGAGTAGTCCTGCCGGCGGCGCGCCGGGACGAAGCCGGCGTCGCGGATGAGGCGCTCCAGCTCGTCGGTCGTCGTGCGGTAGGTCGTGTTCGCCGCCGAGACGACGTTCTCCTCGATCATCAGCGAGCCGAAGTCGTTGCAGCCGTAGCGGAGCGCGAGCTGGCCCACCTTCATCCCCATCGTCACCCAGCTGCTCTGCAGGTTGGGGACGTTGTCGAGGACGATGCGGCTCATCGCCACCGTGCGCAGGTACTCGACCGCGTCGGTCTTGCGGACGTGCGAGAACTCGGGCGTGTTCTCCGGCTGGAGCGGCCAGGTGATGAAGGCCGTGAAGCCGCCGGTGCGCGACTGCACGTCGCGCACGCGCTGCAGGTGCTCGATGCGCTCGGCCAGCGTCTCGCCGAGGCCGTACATCATGGTCACCGAGGTCTTCATCCCCTCCTGGTGCGCCATCTCCATGATCTCGAGCCAGCGGTCGGCCCCCGCCTTCTTCGGCGCCGCGAAGTCGCGCACCCGCTGCACGAGGATCTCGCCGCCGCCGCCCGGGATGCTGTCGAGCCCCGCCGACTTCAGCTCGCGGATCACCTCGCGCGCGTCGAGCCGGAACAGCTCGGCGAAGAAGTCGACCTCGCTCGGGCTGAAGCCGTGGATGTGGATCGGGTGGTGCCGCTTGATGTAGCGCAGGAGGTCGAGGTACCACTCGAACGGGATGTACGGGTTGTGCCCGCCCTGGATGAGGATCTGCACCCCGCCCAGCGCCTTCGTCTCCTCGATCTTCTCGCCGATGTGCTCGTAGGAGAGCGTGTACCCCTCCTTGTGCTTCGGGCGCCGGTAGAAGGCGCAGAAGCCGCAGTCGGCGACGCAGACGTTGGTGTAGTTGATGTTGCGGTCGACGATGTACGTGACCACGCCCTCGGGGTGGAGCCGCTCGCGGATGCGGTCGGCCTCGAGGCCGAGCTCGAGGAGCGGGGCGTTGGCGTAGAAGTCGAGGAGGTCGCGCGGGATCGACATCGTCAGGCGGCGGGCAGGAAGGCGAGCGAGGTCGCGTCCGGGACGCGCCCGCTCTCGGCGAGGCGGCCGAAGAAGGCGGTGAGCCCCGCGAGGTGCGGGTAGCTCAGGCGCCAGTCGAGGTTGGCGAAGTAGTCGGCGCAGCGTGCGCGGCTCACGCCGCTCGCGAGCGAGGCCTGGGCCGCGAGGCGGTCGAGGTGGCGCACCCCCCAGTCGCGCGAGGCGATGAGCGCGGCGTGCGCGGCGAGGGCCGCCGGGACGGGCGTCGTGCGCTGCGCCACCCAGACGGCGAAGACGAACGGGAGCCCCGTCCACGCCTTCCACTCGGCGCCGAGGTCGACGCGGTGCGGATAGCGGCGGTGCCACGGGCTCGCCGGGTCCTCGGTGGCGGCGGCGAGGAGGAGCGCGGCGTCGCCGATCACGAGGCGCGCGTCGTGCGGCTCGGCCGCCATGCGCCCCAGGTCGCCCGACTCCGCGTCGCTGGGCACGAAGACCGGCGTGCACCCCCAGCGCCGCTCGAAGAGGAGCTCGAGGAGGGCGACGCTCGTCATGCTCGAGCGCGTGACCAGCACGCGCGCCCCGCCCAGCTCGCGCGGGTCGCGCGTGGCGAAGAGCAGCACGCTCCGCACCGGCCCGTCGCAGGAGATCGCGAGGTCGGGGAGGAGGAGGTAGCGCTCCGCGTCGCGCGCGTACTCCATCGCGCTCACGACCGAGACGTCGAGCGTCCCCGCGGCCATCCGCGCGTTGAGCGCCGACGGGATCCCCGTCACCAGCTCGGCGTCGAGCGGGACGACGCCCGCGTCGATGCCGCCGTAGACCGGGTAGCAGTTGATGTAGCCGATGCGCCCGACGCGCAGGCGCGGCGCGGGCGCGGGGGTCACGCGGCGACCGTCGACGCGACCGGCGCGTCGTCGAAGGTGCGGATGACGTTGTAGAAGCTGTCGCGCTCCGCGGGGACCTTGCCCGCCCCGCGGATCAGCCCGAGGACGTCGTCGAGCGACATCGCCTGCGGCGTCGTCGCGCCGACGGCGTGGTAGATCTTCTCGCGCACGACCGTCCCCTCGACGTCGTTCACCCCGAAGTGGAGCGCGACCTGCGAGAGCGCCTGGCTGACCATGATCCAGTGGGTCTTGACGTGCGCGAAGTTGTCGAGGAAGAGCCGCCCGACGGCGAGGTTGCGCAGGTCGTCGAACCCCGTCGTGCTCGTGCCGCGCCGGCCGAGCTGCTCGCCGAGCGCATTGTCGTCGGGGTGGTAGGCGAGCGGGATGAAGGCGAGGAAGCCCCCCGTCTCGTCCTGCAGCGCGCGGAGCATCGCCAGGTGCTCGACGCGGTCCTCGAGCGTCTCGACGTGCCCGTAGAGCATCGTGCAGTTGCTGCGGATCCCGAGCGCGTGCGCCGCGCGGTGCACGCCGATGTAGTCGGCGCCGCCCAGCTTCCGGTCGGCGATCCGCTCGCGCACCGCCGCGCTGAAGGTCTCGGCGCCACCGCCCGGCATCGTGTCGAGCCCCGCCTCCCGCAGCGCGACCAGCACCTCGGTCCACGACAGCTTCTCGATCCGCGCGAGGTGCGCGATCTCGACGGCGGTGAGCGCCTTGATGTGCACGTGCGGGAAGTTGGCCTTCAGCGCACGGAACATCGTCGCGTAGTACTCGAGCCCCGCCTGCATGTCGAGGCCGCCGACGATGTGGAACTCCTTCGTCAGCCCGTCGGCGGCGTGCGCCGCCTCGGCCAGCACCTGCTCGAGCGTGTAGCGGTACGCCCCGGCCTCCTTCGGCAGCCGCGCGTAGCCGCAGAAGTGGCACGTCTTGCGGAGGACGCAGACGTTGGTCGGGTTGATGTGCTGGTTGGCCGCGAAGGTCACCCGGTCGCCGTGGCGCGCCCGGTTGGCCGCGTCGGCGAGCGTGCCCAGCCCGAGCAGGTCGGGGGTCCGGTAGAGCGCCAGGGCGTCGGCCGCGTCGAGCCGGACGCCGGCGGCCACCTTCTCGCCGATCGGGCGCAGCGCGGGGTCGCGCAGCGCGGCCGGGTCGAACGACACGGAGAGCGACATATGCCCCCAAAGTACCCGGGGCGGCCCGGCGGTTCCACGGCCGGGACCGCCGGTGCGCCGTGCGCCGGCCTTCCGCCCCGTCCCGCCCTCAGCCCGCGAGGCCCACCAGCGCGACCGAGGCGTTGTGGCCGCCGAAGCCCGAGCTGTTGCTCACGCAGGCGCGCACCGTGCGCGGGCGCGCCACGTTCGGCGTGTAGTCGAGGTCGCAGTCCTCGCCCGCGGTCTCGAAGTTGATCGTCGGCGGGATCACCTGGTCGCGGATGGCGAGCGCGCAGGCGATGAACTCGACCGCCCCGGCGGCGCCGAGCATGTGGCCGGTGCCCGACTTGGTCGACGAGACCGCGAGCCGGTCGGCGTGGACGCCGAAGACGGCGCGGATCGCCCGCGACTCGTTCGGGTCGTTGAGCGGCGTCGAGGTGCCGTGCGCGTTGACGTAGTCGACCGCCTCGGGGGCGAGCCGCGCGTCGGCGAGCGCCAGCCGCATCGCCCGCTGCAGCCCCTCGTGGGCGTCGGGCTGGCCGGTGAGCGACTCGGCGTCGCCGGTCGCCCCGTAGCCCGCCAGCTCGCCGTAGATGCGCGCCCCGCGCGCCACCGCGTGCCCGTACTCCTCGAGGACGACGATCCCCGCCCCCTCGCCCATCACGAAGCCGTCGCGCCCCGCGTCGAACGGCCGCGAGGCGCGCGCCGGGTCGTCGTTGCGCGTGCTCAGCGCCCCCATGTTCGCGAAGCCGCCGATCGACATCGGCGTGACCGCCGCCTCCGAGCCGCCGCAGAGCATCACGTCGGCGTCGCCGTACTGGATCGTGCGCATCGCCACGCCGATCGCGTGGGCGCTCGTCGCGCACGCCGAGACGGTCGCGAAGTTCGGCCCCTTGCACTGGTAGCGCATGCTGATCACCCCGGCCGCGATGTCCGAGATGAACATCGGGATGAAGAACGGGGAGATCCGCTTCGCGCCGCCCGTGCGGTACACCTCGTGCTGCTCCTCGAAGGTGAGCAGGCCGCCGATCCCGCTGCCGACGATGACCCCCGTCCGCAGCGGGTCGTAGCCCGTCGCCGCCCCGAAGCCGGCGTCGTCCATCGCCTGCACCGCCGCCGCGACCGCGTACTGCGTGTACGGGTCGGAACGCTTCGCCTCCTTCCGGTCCATGTACCGCAGCGCGTCGAACCCCTTCACCTCGCAGGCGAAGCGCACCGCGTGGTGCGACGCGTCGAACTTGGTGATCGGCGCGGCGCCGCTCGTGCCCGCGAGCAGCGCCGCCCAGGTCGCCGCCACGTCGTTGCCGACGGGCGTCACGCACCCGAGACCGGTGACGACGACCCGCCGGGCCATCAACCCTGCACCTTGGAGTTGAGGTAGCCGAGGGCGTCACCCACGGTGCGCAGCTTCTCCGCGTCCTCGTCGGGGATGTCGATGTCGAACTCCTTCTCGAACTCCATCACCAGCTCGACGATGTCGAGCGAGTCCGCGCCGAGGTCCTCGATGAAGCTCGCCTCGTTCGTCAGCTTCTCGCGCTCGACGCCGAGCTCGCGCTCGATGATGTCCTTGACCTTCTCGGTGTAGTCCGCCATGGAAGCTCCGTGAGGGTGACCGCCCCGGGCCATGGCCCGGGCGCGGGGGGTACGTTACATGACCATGCCGCCATCCACCACCAGCACCTGGCCGGTGACGTAGGCGGCGTGGTCGGAGGCGAGGAAGGCGACCGCGGCCGCGATGTCGGCCGGCGCCCCCAGGCGCTCGAGGGGGATCTGCTGCTGCAGGGCGGCGCGCTGCTCGGGGCCGAGCGCCGCCGTCATGTCGGTCTCGATGAAGCCCGGCGCCACCGCGTTGCACAGCACGTTGCGCGAGGCCAGCTCCTTGGCGACCGACTTCGTGAGCCCCACCAGCCCCGCCTTGCTCGCGGCGTAGTTCGCCTGCCCGCGGTTGCCGGTGAGCCCGACGACGCTGGTGACGTTCACGATCCGTCCCCAGCGCCGCTTCATCATGCCGCGCGAGGCGGCACGGATCGCGACGAACGCGCCCTTGAGGTTCGCGTCCAGCACCGCGTCCCAGTCCTCGTCCTTCAGGCGCATCACCACGTTGTCCTTCGTCACCCCCGCGTTGTTCACGAGGATGTCGAGCTGGCCGAAGTCGCGCTCGACCGCCTCGACGAGCGCCGTCACCGACGCCGCGTCGGCGACGTCGCAGGCGTAGCCGCGCACGTCGTCGCCGAGCTGCCCGGCGGCCTCGGCGGCCCGCCCCTGGTCGCGCCCCGCGATCGCCACCCGCGCCCCGCACTCGCGCAGCGCCGCCGCGATCGCGCGCCCGATGCCGCGCGTCCCGCCGGTGACCAGCGCCACCCTGCCCGTCAGGTCGATCCGCATCACGCCACCTTGGTGAGGATGGTCTCGAGATCGGCGGCCGTCCCCGCGTGCCACACCTCCGCACCGGGGACCGCCTTGTGGATGAGCCCGTACAGCACGTGCCCCGGCCCGCATTCGACGAAGACGATCCCCGGGTGGTCGGCGGCGATGCGTCGCGCCGTCTCCGTCCAGCGCACCGCCCCCGTGAGCTGCTCCCCGAGGAGCGTGCGCGCCTCGGTCGCCGTCGTCACCGGCGCGGCCGTGACGTTCGCGTAGACGGGGATGGCGGGGTCGCGCAGCTCGGCCGCGGCCAGCGCGCCCTCGAGCGCATCGCGCGCCGGCGCCATGAGCGGCGAGTGGAAGGCGCCGCTCACCTTGAGCGGCATCGCGCGCTTCGCCCCCGCCTCCTTGGCGAGCTGCATCACGCGCTCGACGCCGGCGACCTCGCCGCTCACGACCACCTGCCCCGGCGAGTTGTAGTTGGCCGCGACCACCAGCCCGGCGTCGCGCGTCGCCTCGGCGCAGAGCGCCTCGATCGGGCGCCGCAGGTCGCCGAGGATCGCCGCCATCGCCCCGGGGCGCCCCGCGGCCGCGTCACGCATCGACTCGCCCCGGGTGCGCACGAGGCGCATCGCGTGGGCGAAGTCGAGCGTCCCGGCGGCGACGTGCGCGGTGAACTCGCCCAGCGAGTGCCCTGCCGCGCAGCGCACGTGCGGGCGCAGGCGCTCGGCGAGCACCGTCCACGCCGCGATGCCGTGCGCGAGCAGCGCGGGCTGCGCGACCTCGGTCGCCATGAGCGCCTCGGCCGAGCCGCCGAAGCAGAGCGCGGAGAGGTCGAGGCCGAGCGCGGCGTCGGCCTCGCGCATCACGGCGGCGGCTTGCGGATGGGCGGCGACGAGGTCGTGCGCCATGCCGGGCTTCTGCGAGCCCTGGCCGGGGAAGACGAGTGCGATGTCCATGGCGGTGTCGCGTCCGCGCTCAGAGCCGGACGACCATCGAGCCCCACGTGAACCCCGCGCCGAAGGCGCAGAGGAGCACGGTGTCCCCGGTCCCCACGCGCCCGGCGCGCACGGCCTCGTCGAGCGCGATGCCGATCGAGGCGGAGGAGGTGTTGCCGTAGCGGTCGACGTTCACGAAGACCTTCTCCATCGGCACGTTCGCGTGTCGCGCCGTCGCCTCGATGATCCGGACGTTGGCCTGGTGCGGGATCAGCAGGTCGACGTCGTCGCCGGTGAGCCCCGCGCCGTCGAGCGCGTGGTCGCAGGCGTCGGCCATGCTGCGCACGGCGTGCTTGAAGACCTCGCGCCCCGCCATCTTCACGTAGCTCGACCGCTCCTCGAGGACCGGGAGCGAGAACGGCGTCGTCGCGCCGCCCGCGGGGCGCCAGAGCAGCTCGGCGAGCTCGCCGTCGCTCTTCATGTACGCGCTCAGGATGCCGCGCCCGTCGCCCGTGGCGGGGCGCAGCACCGCCGCGCCGGCGCCGTCGCCGAAGAGGACGCAGGTCGCGCGGTCCTGCCAGTCGACGATCGCGCTCATCTTCTCGGCGCCGATCACGAGCACCGTGCGCGCCGTGCCGGCGGCGATGAGCCCCTCGCCGAGCGTGAGCCCGTAGAGCCATCCGCTGCAGGCCGCGCTCACGTCCATCGCCGCGGCGTTCGCGGCACCGAGCGCGGCCTGCACGTCGACGGCGGTCGCGGGAAGGAGCCGGTCGGGCGTCGCGGTGCTGAGGAGGATCACGTCGAGCTCCCCCGGCGTCACCCCCGCCTGCGCCATCGCCGCGCGCGCGGCCTCGGTGGCCATGCCGCACGTCGTCTCGCCCTCGCGCGCGATCCGGCGCTCGACGATGCCGGTGCGCTCGACGATCCACTCGTGGGAGGTCTCGATGCCGAGCGCCGCGAAGTCGTGATTGGTCATCACGTGCGCGGGGGCCGCATGGCCGGTGCCCGCGAGGCGGGCGATGGGACGGGGCACGGGGGGGTGGGCCCGGGAGTCGCCGGCCGTCAGGCCGACGGGGCGTCGGACGCGAGCCGGCGGCCGATGTGCTCGGACATGCGCGACTCGGCGGCGCGGATGCCGACGCCGACGGCGTTCTTGAGCGCCACGGCCGACGACGAGCCGTGGGCGATGACGCTCACGCCCTGCACGCCGAGGAGCGGCGCGCCGCCGTAGTTCGCGTAGTCGAGCTCCGGCATCCGCGCCGCGAGCCCGCGCGCGTCAGCGCCCGCGGCGCGCGCGGTGAGCCCGATCAGGAACGGGGCGATCGCCTCGTAGAACTTGAGCAGGACGTTCCCCGTGAAGCCGTCGCAGACGACGACGTCGATGTCGCCCCGGTCGCAGCGCCCGCGCGGGATGTCGCGCCCCTCGACGTTGCCGATGAAGTTGAGCCCCGCGTCGGCGAGGAGCTGGTGCGCCTCCTTGACCGCGGCGTTCCCCTTCTCCGGCTCCTCGCCGATCGAGAGGAGCCCGACCGCCGGGTTCGCGCGCCCGAGGATGTCCTCGGCGTAGACGCTGCCGAGGCGCGCGAAGGCGACCAGCTCCTCGGGGCCGCAGTCGACGTTCGCCCCCGAGTCGAGGACGACGACCGGGTTGCGGGCGGTCGGGAAGATGGTGCCGATGGCGGGGCGCTTGAGCCCCGCGTGCAGCTTGAGCGTCATCACCGAGGCGGCCATCTGCGCGCCGGTGTTGCCGGCGGAGACGAAGGCGTCGGCGCCGCCCTCGGCGTGCAGGCGCAGCCCGGTGGCCATGGAGGAACCGGGGCGGCGGAGGACGGCCGTCGGCTTCTCGGCCATCCCGACGACCTCGGGGGCCTCGACGAGCGTCACCCGGTCGCGGTGCGCGGCGAGATGGGCGTACTCCCCCGCCAGCGCGGCGTCGAGCGCCGCGGTGACGGTGTCGGTCGGGCCGACGAGGAGGACTTCATGCGCCGCCCCGAACTCGGCCAGGGCGAGCAGGGCACCGGCGACGGGCGCGGCGGGGGCGTGGTCGCCCCCCATCGCGTCGAGGGCGATGCGCGCCAAGGGTCAGCCTTCGCGCGCCTGGACCCGCTGCTCGCCCGCGTAGTAGCCGCACTCGTCGCAGACGCGATGCGGGCGCTTCATGCCGCCGCACTGCGTGCACTTCTGGATGACGATGCGCGGCGCGACCTTGTGCGTGTTGCGGGCGCGCTTGCGGCGCTTGGAGGTGCGGCGCTTCGGGACGGCCATGGCTCGGGCTCTCGGAAGTGGTCAGTCGGGCTGGTCGCCCGCGGGGCGGCGGAGGCCGCTCCAGCGGTCGTCGCCCGCGGAAGTGCAGGCGCAGGGAGTCGTGTTCCGGTCGACGCCGCAGGTGGGGCAGAGCCCCTGGCAGTCCTCGCGGCAGAGCGCGAAGGCCGGCACGGCCAGGAGCCACGCCTCCCTGATCGCCGGGCGCAGGTCGATCGCTCGCGCCCGGGGCTCGATCGGGTACACGTCGGGGTCGTCGTCCAGGCCGTCCTCGTCGGATCCCTCGACGAAGAGGCACTGCACGTCGTCCCCGGCCGTCACGGAGACGTCGACGAGGCACCGCCGGCACTCGGCCGACGCCACCCCCTCGAAGCGGCCGGTGAAGTAGTACCGCCCCTCACCCGCCCCCGAGAGGCGCCCGGTCACCCGGATGGGCTCCGCGGGGCGCACGTCACCCTCGATCCAGAGGGCGTCGTCGGGAGCGAGTTCCCCCTCGACGATCGCCGCCTGGCCGCCGAGGGACCTCAGGTCCACTGACAGCATAGCCGGGGAAGATACCGGTCCCGGGCGCACCGGACAAGTGCGCGCCGCAGCGTGACTTGCGTGCGGTGCGCCGCCGCACCGGGTGCCGGCGGCGGGGACCGCGCCGACGTACGACGGGCCGGCGTGCGGGGCCACCGTCCCCGCGCCGCCGCCCGGCCGTCGCGTCGTCAGGCGAGCTCGGGGAAGAAGAACTTCGCCTCGAGCGCCGCGTTCTCGTCCGAGTCCGAGGCGTGGATCGCGTTCCGCCCCTTCGACTCGGCGTAGAGCTTGCGCACCGTCCCCTCGGCCGCCTCGGCCGGGTCGGTCGCGCCGATCGCCTCGCGCATCGCCGCGACCGCCCCCGCCTTCTCGAGCACCATCGGCATGCACGGCCCCGAGGTCATGAACTCGACCAGCTCGCCGTAGAACGGGCGCGCGGCGTGGACCTCGTAGAACGACTGCGCCTGCTCCTTCGACAGGTGCAGGATGCGCGCGGCCTTGAGGACGAAGCCCTTCTCCTCGAGGAGGGCGATGATCTTCCCGGCCTTGCCGGCGCCGAAGGCGTCGGGCTTGATGATGGCGAGGGTACGGGTGCCGGCCATGTGCGATGTGCCTCGAATGTCTGGAGTCGTGTCGGGCGCGCCCCGAGGGGTGCAGCCGAGGGGCAAGCTAGTGCCGGTGGGAAGCCGGGCGCGTTGCCCTGCCGACGGGGCCGTCGCGTGACCGCATGTGACCGCAGAGGCGCGGAGGAATCGACCCGATTCCTCCGCGCCTCTGCGGTGACATCTGCCGGTGACATGCGATCTGCAGGGACGCGTCACGCCCGGTAGCCGGCGCGGCTACCGGGCGTTCCGCGCCGACTCAGCCGAGTCGTTCCTTCACCAGCTCGACGAAGTCCTTCGGCCGCTTCGCGACGCCCATCCCGGCCGCCTCGAACGCCTTGATCTTCTCGGCCGCCGTGCCGGCCGAGCCGGAAATGATCGCCCCGGCGTGGCCCATGCGGCGCCCCGGCGGCGCCGTCTGGCCGGCGATGAAGCCGACGACCGGCTTGGTCATCCTCTCCTTGATGAACGCGGCGGCCTCCTCCTCGTCCGACCCGCCGATCTCGCCCATCATCGCGACGACCTTCGTCTGCGGATCGGCCTCGAACGCCGCGAGCGCGTCGATGAAGCTCGTCCCGTTGATCGGGTCGCCGCCGATGCCGACGCAGGTCGACTGGCCGATCCCGGCGCGGGTGAGCTGGTAGACCACCTCGTACGTCAGCGTCCCGGAGCGGCTCACCACGCCGACGGGGCCCGGCGTGCAGATGCGCCCGGGGATGATGCCCACCTTGCTCTCGCCCGGCGTGATGAGGCCGGGGCAGTTCGGGCCGACGAGGCGCGCGCCGCACTCGTGCACGAACGGGCGGACCTTCGTCATGTCGAGGACGGGGACACCCTCGGTGATGCACACGACGAGCTTCACCCCGGCCGCCGCCGCCTCCATGATCGCGTCGGCCGCGAACGGCGGCGGCACGTAGATCACCGAGGTGTTGGCCCCCGTCGCCTTCACAGCGTCCTCGACGGTGTCGAAGACGGGGACGGTCCCCTCGAACGACTGCCCGCCCTTCCCCGGCGTGACGCCGGCGACGACGCGGGTGCCGTACTCCATCATCTGCTTCGCGTGGAACGAGCCGTCGCGCCCCGTGATCCCCTGCACCACGAGGGTGGTGTTCCTGTCGATGAAGACGCTCACTTGCCCGCCTCCGTGGCCAGGGCGACCGCGCGCTGCACCGCCTCGTCCATGTCCGACGACGCGCTGAAGCCGTTGTCCTGCAGGATCTTCACCGCGATCTCCTCGTTCGTGCCCGTCAGCCGGATGACGATCGGCACCTTGAGCGGGTTCTGCTTCGTCGCGGTCACGATGCCGTTGGCCACGTCGTCGGTGCGCGTGATCCCGCCGAAGATGTTGAACAGGATGGCCTTGACGTTCGGGTCGGCCGTGATGATGCGGAGCGCGTTGACGACCTTCTCGGGGTTCGACGAGCCGCCGATGTCGAGGAAGTTCGCCGGCTCGCCGCCGTAGAACTTGACCAGGTCCATCGTCGCCATCGCCAGCCCGGCGCCGTTGACCACGCAGCCGACGTTGCCGTCGAGCTTGATGAACGTGAGGTTGGCCTTGCGCGCCTCGACCTCGGCCGGGTCCTCGGCCGTCTCGTCGCGCAGCGCCTCGAGGTGCGGCTTGCGATCGAGCTCGTTGTCGTCGATGACCATCTTGCCGTCGACCGCGATCACCTCGTTCGCCGGCGTCACGACGAGCGGGTTGATCTCGGCCAGCGAGCACCCCGTCTCCATGAAGGCCGCGTAGAGCTGCTGCATGATCCGCGCGGCCGCGCGCGCCAGCTTCGCGTCCTTGTAGAGGAAGAAGCCGAGCTGCATCGCCTCGTAGGTGCGGAGGCCGTAGCGCGGGTCGACGCCGTGATAGCGGATCTTCTCGGGGGTGGTCGCGGCGACCTCCTCGATGTCGATGCCGCCGGCGGCGCTCACCATGAAGACGGGCTTCTTGGTCGCGCGGTCGACGATGATCCCGACGTACGCCTCGCTGCCGATGTCGGCGGCGACGGTCACCAGCACCTGGTGCACCGTCAGCCCCTTGATCTCCATGCCGAGAATCTTCGACGCCTTCTCCTTCGCGTCGGCGGGGGTGGCGCAGTACTTCACGCCGCCGGCCTTGCCGCGCCCGCCGGCGTGCACCTGCGCCTTCACCATGACCGGCTTGCCGTACTTCGTCGCGATCGCCTCCGCCTCGTCGGGCGTGCGCGCGACCTCGCCCTCGGGGATCGGCACGCCGTGGCGGCGCAGGATCTCCTTGGCCTGGAACTCGTGGATGTTCACGCAGTGACTCCGGGCCGCGGCACGCGTGCCGCGGCGGCTGCGGGGGGAACGGGAGACCGGTGGGCACGTGCTGCCGCACCGGGGAGGCGCCCGCACGCCCCCGCGAGGGGGGACGAACGCAGGCGACAACATAACCGGCGAACGGGACTCACGGCCCGACGCCGGCGGGGGGGATCGGGGCGACCTTGAGGGCGCGCCCGAGCGCCTCGAAGGCCGTGCCGAAGGCGAGCCAGTCGCCGCGCCGGAGCGCGGCGCGCATGCGCTCGTAGAGCGAGGCGGCCACGGCGGCATCGGCGTCGGGCACCGGGCCCGGCGCGCGCGACGGCGTCGGTGGCCCGGCCGCGGCGAGCACGCTCGTCCCAATGCCGACGCCGCGCGCGTCGGCGACGACGACCCCGTCGAGCCCCGGCGCCCCGTCACCGCGCGGCGCGAAGAGCGGCGTGACGAAGCGCACGTCGCCCGACGCGGGGACGATGCGGGTCCAGCCGCGCCGCACGTCGGGGCGCGTGCGTCGCACCGAGTCCACCACCTGCCGCGTCGCGTCGAGGAGCGCGGGGAAGCGCAGCGCGTCGTCCACCGGCACGTAGCGCACCGTGCGGTCGCGCCCCCCCGGGGCGAGGAGGAGGCCGCGCAGCGCGCGCGTCGAGTCGAGCACCGCCGCGGTCGCGGCCCACGCGCCGCGGCCGGCGAGCCAGACCGGGGGCGCGACGGTGGCGACGGCGCTGTCGCCTCCTTCCGGGAGCTGCACGTCGAGGCCGCTCACGTCCAGCCGGCGCGACCCGTGGCGCACGGCGACGCCCCCCTCGAGCTCGAGCGCGTCCCAGCGCGGCGGGAGCGCGGCGCGCAGCGGCTCGGGGAGCGCCGCGCTCCCGATCGCGTGGCGGAGCGTGCGCCGCACCCACGCACGCGCGAGCGGCGAGGGCGACTGGTCGGCGACGATCGTCACGCGCCCGGTGTGCGCGTTCACGAGCGCGAGCGCGGCATGCTGCGCGGCGGTCACCTCGCGGCCGTCGAACAGCCGGTGCTCGGCGAGCGGATAGCGCGCCGTCACCGCGTACAGCTCCGCGGCCCACCAGAGCGAGTCGAGGGCGACGATCGGCGTCACGACGCGCCCCGTGACCAGCAGGGGCGCCACGCGCTCGACGCGCGCGCGCACGTCGCGCACGCTCACCAGCGCGGGGGCGCGCCCGGGGAGCGCGCCGAAGGCGAGGCGCGGGTTCTGCAGCCCCCACGCGGCGGCGAGCCGCGCGAGCCCGTCGCCCAGGCGCGGCGCGAGGATGCGGCGCGCCGAGTCGCGCGCGACCGCGTAGCCCGCCGCGCCGTCGACGACGGCGAGCGGGGGGAGCGGCGTCGTGTCGGCGTCGCGCTCGAGGAGGGCGAGCGGGTCGGGGACGCGTGCATCGACGGCGAGGGGGCGCCAGGCCGGCAGCCCGTCGCCGCGCAGGGGGACGTCCTCGAAGAGGAGCGCGCGCGGGCCGTCGCCCCCGCCCTGCCACGCCACGCCGCCGAGTGGGACGAGCCGCGGCCGCCGGAAGACCGCGCCGCGCTGCAGCGTACCGGCGTCCCACGTCGTCACGTCCTCGAGACGCGCGGTGTCGCCCGGCGCGGCCTGCGCGACGCGCATCCCGTCGAAGGCGCGCTGCGTATAGCTCGCGCGTGCGCGCAGGTACGGGAGCTCGCGGGCGACCGGGTCGGCGCCCCCCGCGACCTGGTCGGCGATGAGCGGGAGCCCCTGCCGCAGCAGGAGCGCGAGGAGGAGGACGGTCGTGACCGCGACGATCGCGCTGCGCGGCTGGCGCGACCAGCCGCTCCATGCCACCACGGCCGCCGCGCTCAGCGTCACGACCTGCAGCACGAGCGCCGCGGGAAGCGCGACGCTCTTGTCGGCGAAGCCGAAGGCCCCGTCCGGCCCGGTGCCCGCGGCGAGGCGCTCGAAGACGTCGAGGCGGTAGCTCCAAGCCAGCAGGACGAGGAGGATCGCGCCGAGCACCGTGAGGTGCCGTCGTGCGTGCCGCGTGACGCGCAGCGCCCCCTCGTCGAGGGCGATGCCGCGCGTGATCGCGTAGCCCGCGACGACGAGCGCGCACATGAGCGCGTGCGCGAGCACGGCCCACTCGTAGGCCTGCACCTCGAGCGGGAGGACGTTCACGTAGAAGGAGACGTCGCGCAGCAGGTGCGGGTCGGTCTCGCCGAAGGCCGCGCCGTCGATGGCGCGCGCGACCACGGTCCAGTCGTCGAGCGGGACAGCGACGAGGACGCCCACGCCGAGCGCGATCGTCCAGAGCAGGAGCGAGAGCGCCCGCTCCTGCACCTCGGCGGTGAACTCGAGGTCGCCCACGCGGCGCGGCATGACGACCGCGACGAAGCTCCGGCGCACCGCCGCGAGGTGGGCGCGCATGGCGAGCGTGCCGAGCGTGCCGGCGACGCCCTTGAGCAGGAGCGCGCTCCGCAGCTGCCACCACCAGACGTCCTCGAACCCGAGCGCGGCGTACCACGCGTGCTCGGTGGTGACCGCCCCCCAGGCGCGGCCGAGGACGAGGAGGAGCGCCGCGGCGGCGGCGACCGTGACGCCGAGGCGCCGGGGCGTCATGCCGCGCGCCCCGCGGCCCGCCGCCGGCCGCGCGCGGCCCCGGTCACCGTCGCGTGCCCCGTCAGTGCGTGAGCACGGGCTCGACGCCGCGCGAGCGGAGCCACGCCTCGAACTCGGCGCGGATCTCGTCGCGCCGTGCGGCGGTCAGCGCCTCGAAGCGGAGCACGAGGATCGGCTGCGTGTTCGACGCACGGATCAGCCCCCACCCGTCGCCGTAGAGCACGCGGGCGCCGTCGACGGCGCTCACCTCGCGCAGCGCCGAGAAGTGCGCCACCGCGTCGGCGACGACCGCGAACTTGCGGTCGTCGTCGCAGGCGAAGCGGAGCTCCGGCGTCGCCACGAAGTGCGGGACGTCGTCGAAGTGGGCGCGCAGCGGGCGCGGCTCGGCGGCGACGATGCGGAGCAGCCGCGCGGCGGCGTAGAGCGCATCGTCGTGGCCGTAGAAGCCCTCGACGAAGAACATGTGCCCCGACATCTCGCCGGCGACCGGCGCGCGGAGCTCCTTCATCTTGTCCTTGATGAGCGAGTGCCCGGTCTTCCACATCACCGGGACGCCGCCGGCCGCGGCGATCGCGTCGGGGAGCGCCTGCGAACACTTCACGTCGAAGATGATCGCCTGCCCCGCCCCGGTGCGGGCGAGGACGTCACGCGCGTAGAGGATGAGCAGGTGGTCGCCCCAGACGATCGTCCCGCGGTCGTCGACGACGCCGATGCGGTCGGCGTCGCCGTCGAAGGCGACGCCGAAGTCGGCCCCCACCTCGGCCACCTTCGCCACGAGGTCCTCGAGGTTCTCGGGGACCGTCGGATCCGGATGGTGGTTGGGGAAGGTGCCGTTGCTCTCGGTGTAGAGGAACGTCGCATCGACGTCCATCGCGCCGAAGATCGCCTCGGTGAGCGGGCCGCCCGCGCCGTTGCCGGCGTCGAAGACCACCTTGAGGCGCCGGCCGAGCGGGCCGGTGCGGGCGACGATGTCGGCCGCGTAGCGCGCGTGCACGTCCTCGTGGCGCACGGTGCCGCGCGTGGCCGCGGGGGCGGCGTCGAGCAACGCGCGCAGCCGCTGGAGCCCCTCGCTGTGCAGCGAGCCGGTGCCGACGCAGCACTTGAAGCCGTTGAACTCCGGCGGATTGTGCGACCCGGTGATCTGGATGCCGCCGACGACCGGGAGATGGTGGAGCGCCCAGTACATCACCGGCGTCGGGCCGACGCCGATGTCGACGACGTCGGCGCCGCCGGCGACGAGCCCCTGCACCAGCGCGTCGCGCAGCATCCGCCCGCTCGGCCGGTTGTCGCGCCCGACGACGACCGCCCCCGTGATCCCGCGCTCGCGCAGCAGCGCCGCGTAGGCGCGACCGATCGCCTCGGCGGCGACGTCGGTGAGGTCGTCGCCGACGACGCCGCGGATGTCGTACTGGCGGAAGATGCCCGGGGCGATGCTGGCGGTCATGCGGGGATCAGGGAACTCGGGAGGTCGCGGCCACGGGGCCCGTGGCGGGGGCGCCGGCCGCCGGAATCTGGCCGCCGCCGGCGAGTTGTGCACCCCGCGCCCAGCGCACGACCGGCGACGGCCAGACGCCGAGGACGAGCGTCAGCACGGCGGCGACGGCGACGACGGTACCCGTCAGGCGCGGGACGCCGACCACCGGCGCGTCGTCGGCCCGCGGCTTCATGTACATCGCGCGGACGACGCCCAGGTAGTAGCCCGCGGACACCACGCTCGCGAGGACGAGGATGACGGCGAGCCGGACGAGCGGCCCCGGGGCCTCCATCGCGGCGCGCAGGACGTACCACTTGGCGAAGAAGCCCATCCCCCCGGCGATGGGGAAGCCGAGGAACGAGAGCATGAACACGGTCATCGCCGCCGCGAGCCCGGGGCGCACCGAGGCGAGCCCCTCGAGATCGGCGAGCGTCGTGCGGTGCTCGAGCCCGCCGGAGACGAGCGCGAGGACACCGAAGGCGCCGAGCGTCGCGACGGTGTAGGCGAGCCCGTAGAAGACGATCGCCGCCGAGGCCTCCTGCGTCCCGCTGGCGATCGCGACGAGCAGGTAGCCGGCGTGCGCGACGCTCGAGTAGGCGAGCATGCGCTTGACGCTCGTCTGCACGAGGGCGAGGACGTTGCCGGTGACCATCGTGATCGCGGCGAGCGTCCAGACGACCGGGTACCACGACGCGAACGCCGGCGCGAGCGCCTCGGTCGCGATCCGGGCGAGGCCGGCGAACGCGGCGACCTTGACCGCCGCGGCCATGAAGGCGGTGTACGGCGTCGGCGCCCCCTGGTAGACGTCGGGCGCCCACATGTGGAACGGCACCGCGGCGATCTTGAAGGCGAAGCCGACGAAGAGCAGCGCCGTCCCGGCCACGAGGAGCGGGTCGCCGGCGAGGTCGCGCTGCCGGATCGCTTCGGCCATCGCGCCGAGCTGCGTCGCCCCGGTGGCGCCGAAGAGCAGCGCCATGCCGTAGACCATGAAGGCGGTCGAGAAGGCGCCGAGGAGGAAGTACTTGAGCGCCGCCTCGGCGGAGCCCGGGCGGCGCCGGTCGAGCCCCACGAGCACGAAGACGGCGACCGACATGAGCTCGATGCCGAGGAAGACGAGCGTCAGGTCGCGCGCCGCGCCGAGGAGCAGCGCACCGGCCGCGCTCAGGAGCACGAGCGCGGGGGGCTCCGGGGCGGCGAGCGCGGCGCCGCCGACGTAGTCGTGGGCGAGCGCGAGCGCGCCGAGGGTCGCGAGCAGCACGACGCCCGTCATCGCCCAGCGGAAGCCGTCGCCGGCGACGGAGGCCGAGGCGTCGATGGTGGTGCCGGTGGTGGCCAGCCAGGTGGCCGCCGCGATGCCGGCGACGCAGACGAGCATCGCCGCGAGGTTGACGCGCCGGGCGTGCGCGACGTCGCCCTCGCGCCCCCAGGCGGCGTAGAGGAGGACGACCATCGCGCCGGCACCGACGACGATGTCGGGGAGGAGCGCGAGCACGGCCGGGACGCCGCCGATGAGCGAGCTCCCCATCAGCGGAGCCCCACCGGCTGGGCCGTGGTCGGGTCGACGGTGCCGGCGCGCACCGCCTCGATGAGCTGCGCGGTGGCTGGGCGGGTGCGGTCGAGCATCGGCACGGGGGCGAGGCCGAGGGCGAGGATCGCGAGCGCGAAGGCGCCGAGCACCGCGGCCTCGCGCGCGCCGAGATCGGCGATGGCCGGGGCGTCGGCCGGGCGCGGGCCGAAGAGGGTGCGCTGCGTCGCGCGGAGGAGCGCGGCCGCGGCGAGGATGACGCCGACCGTGGCGAGGAGCACGAGCCACGGGAAGCGCGTGTAGGCCCCGAGCAGCACGAGGAACTCGCCGACGAAGCCGTTGGTCCCGGGGAGCCCGACGTTGGCGAGCACGAGGAGGACGAGCACCGCGCCCAATGCCGGGACGGCGCGCGCGAGGCCGCCCATGGACGCGAAGTCGTCGGCGACGCCGAGGCGCCGGCGAAGCACGCCGAGGGCCACGAACATGCCGCCCGTGGTGATGCCCGCGTTGAGCATCACCATCAGCGCCCCCTGCACCGACTCCGGGGTGAAGGCCGCCAGCCCGACGACGACGAAGCCCAGGTGCGCCACCGACGCGTACGACATCACGCGGCGGAAGTCGGGCTGGACGAGCGCGACGAGCGAGCCGTGGAGGATCGCCGCGACGCCGAGCCCCATGAGGATCACGCGCACCGTGGGGTGCATCGCCGCCGCCGGGAAGAGCGGCATCGCGATCGCGAGCATGCCGTAGGTGCCGACCTTGATGCCGAGCGCCACCGCCGCGACGGCGGGCGACTCGCCCTGCGCGTCGGGGAGCCAGGTGTGGAAGGGCACCAGCGCGCTCTTGACGAGGAACGCTGCCGCGAAGGCGGCGAAGCACCAGAGCTGCGCGCTGAGCGGGAGCGGCTCGACCATGAAGCGTGCGCGGAGCGGCTCGATGACCGTCGTGCCACCGATGCGCACGAGGTAGAGGATCGCCACCAGCATGAGCAGCGAGCCGACCAGCGTGTAGACGAAGAAGACCTGCGCCGCGCGCGGCCCGCGCTCGCTCCCCCATGCGCCGATGAGGAAGTAGAGCGGCACGAGCATCAGCTCCCACGCGAGGTAGAAGACGAGCAGGTCGGCGGCGAGGAAGATCCCGAGGATCCCCGCCGTGAGCAGGAGCACCTGCGCGTGGAAGGCCTGCGGCCGTCGCCCGCCGTGCGCCGACTCGGCGAGGAGCGCGAGCGGCATCAGCCACGCCGTGAGCAGGAGCATCGGGAGCGAGACGCCCGTCGCCTCGAGGCGGAAGCGCGCACCGAACTCCGCGATCCACGGGTAGTCGGCGCCGGCGCCGAACGGCCCCGCCTCGGGGACGATCCACCAGAGCGCGCTCGCGAGGAGCGCGACGGCGAAGAGCACCGCGAGCGCGACCGGCCGTGCCATGCGCCCGTCGCCGGGGAGGAACCAGGTCGCGACCGCCCCCGCCACGGGGAGCGCGACGAGCGCGGGGAGCAGCCAGGCCGCGGTGGCGGCGACGTCGGTGGGGGCGATCATCGGAGCGTGAGGACGGCGACGAGGACGAGGGCCCCGAGCGCGATCGCCCAGGCGTAGCCACCGGCGACGCCGGCCTGCAGCTGCCCGCCGACCCACGAGACCGCGCGCAGCGCCGCGGCGCTGCCCTCGGTGAGGACGCCGCCGAAGAGGCCGAGATCGAGCCCGCGCCAGAGCACCTTGCGCGAGCCGGCGGTGATCGGCCCCGTGATCCCCTTCGCGATCGCGGTGTCCACGTAGTAGTCGTTGGCGAGGACCGCTCCGATCCCCTGCTCCGCCGGGGCGGCGTCCTTGGTCACGAGCGTCGCGGGCTTCAGCACCACGAAGGCCGTGACGATCCCCGCGAGCGCCACCGCGACGGCGACGCCGATCAGCACGTACTCGGTCGCGTGCGAGAGGTGCGCCTTGCCGCCGAGGGCGCGCATCGGGGCCGCGGTGACGGGCGCGAGCCACTGCCCGAGCAGGTCGACCGGCCCGAGAGGGAGCACGGGCGGGAGCGCGAGCCAGCCGCCGAGGAGCGTGAGCGCCCCCAGCGCGAGGAGCGGGAGCTTCATGCTCGCCGGCGCGTCGTGGATACCGGCGGCGACCGCGTCGCCCGAGCGGAAGGCGCCGGTGAAGGCGTAGCGCATGAGGCGCGTCATGTAGACGGCGGTGACGAAGGCCGTCACGAGGCCGATCGCGTACGCGATCCAGAGCCACACGGTGCCGGGGACGCCGAGGAGCGTCGCCTGCGCGATGGGCGCGTCGTGCCCGAGGGCGCGGGCCGCGAGCCCGCCGAGGATCGCGTCCTTGCTGAAGAAGCCGGCGAGCGGCGGGACGCCGGCGATCGCGAAGGTGGCGATCCACATGAGCGCCGCCGTGACCGGCATGCGCCGCCCGAGGCCACCCATGTTCCGGAGGTCCTGCGGGTCGGCGTCGGCGTGCGCGTGGTGCAGCCCCTCGTGCATGGCGTGGATCACCGCGCCGGCGCCGAGGAAGAGGAGCGCCTTGAAGAAGGCGTGCGTCACGAGGTGGAAGATCGCCGCCGTGTACGCCCCCGCCCCGGCGGCCATGAACATGTAGCCGAGCTGCGAGACGGTGGAGTACGCGAGCACCTTCTTGATGTCCCACTGCTTGAGCCCGACGAGCGCCGCCCAGATCGCGGTGAGCGCCCCCACCGTCATGACGACGAGCGACGCGACCGGCGCCATGGCGAACAGCGCGCCCATGCGCACGACGAGGTAGACGCCCGCCGTGACCATCGTCGCCGCGTGGATCAGCGCCGAGACGGGGGTCGGGCCGGCCATGGCGTCGGGGAGCCAGACGTAGAGCGGGAGCTGGGCGCTCTTGCCGGCGCAGCCGAGGAAGAGGAAGAGGCAGATCGCGGTCGCCACCGGCACCGCGAGGTCGCTCCGGCGCACGAGGATCTCGGCGATGTCGAGCGTGCCGAGATGCGCGTAGAGCAGGAACATCCCGACGAGGAGCCCGAAGTCGCCGATGCGGTTCACGACGAACGCCTTCTTCCCCGCGTCGGCGTTGGCGGTCTCGCCGAACCAGAAGCCGATCAGCAGGTACGACGCGAGGCCGACCCCCTCCCACCCGACGAAGAGCACCGGGAGCGAGTCGCCGAGGACGAGCACGAGCATGAAGGCGACGAAGAGGTTCAGGTACGCGAAGTAGCGCGCGTACCCGGCGTCCGACGCCATGTAGCCGGTGCTGTAGAGATGGATGAGCGTGCCGATGCCGGTGATGACGAGCGCCATCACCCCGCTCAGTCGGTCGAGGTGCAGCCCCCACTCGACGCGCAGGTCGCCGGCGGCCATCCAGGTGCCGAGCGAGCCGGCGAGCCCCTCGGGGGCGTCGGCGACGCGGAGGACGAGCGCGACGACGAGCGCGAAGGCGGCGGCCATGACGCCGGTGCCGACGAGCGAGACGAGCGTGCGGCGCCCGGCGCTCGGCGCGTCGCCCGGGGTGCGCCACGCCGGGAGGAGCGAGAGCGCACCGTTGACGAGGAAGCCCGCGAGCGGCAGCGCCGGGAGGAGCCAGACCACCGGGGCGGAAGGAGCGAGGACCATTGGGGGAGGAGGCGGCCGGGAGGGGTCAGCCGCGCAGGAGCCGGATCCGTCCGAGGTCCACCGTGCGGAAGTGCCGGAAGACACCGATCACGATCGCGAGCCCCACCGCCGCCTCGGCCGCCGCGACGGTCATCACGAGGACGACGAAGACCTGGCCCGTCGCGCCGTGGAGGCGCGAGAAGGCGACGAGGGTGAGGTTCACCGCGTTGAGCATCAGCTCGACGCACATGAAGATCAGGAGCGCGTTGCGGTGGACGAGCACCCCGGCGACGCCGATCGAGAAGAGGAGCGCCGAGACGATCAGGGCCTCGCGGATCACGGGCCGACCTCGTGCTGGGGGCTGCGCTTGGCGAGGACCACCGCCCCCACCACCGCGACGAGGAGGAGCAGCGACGTCACCTCGAAGGCGACGAGGTGCTCGGTGAAGAGCGTGGTCGCCACCGGCATGACCACGTTCGCCGCCTCCGCCGGGACGCGCGGCGCGTCGACCGGGCGGGCGCCGACGCTGCGCAGGAGGAGCGCGGCGAGCGCGAGCCCGGCCACCGAGCCGGCCGCGGGGAGCCAGCGCAGCCGGCCGGGCGTCTCGTCAGCGTCGCCGAGGTTGAGGAGCATGACGACGAAGACGAAGACGACCATGATCGCGCCGGCGTAGACCAGCACCTGCACGGCGCTCAGGTAGTACGCCCCGAGCAGCACGTACAGCGCGGCGAGCGCGAACATCACCTGCACCAGCCAGAGCGCGGCGGCGACCGGGTTGCGCCGCGTCACGAACGCCAGGGCGGCGACGATCGCGAGCGACGCGAAGAGCCAGAAGAAGAGCGTCTCGGCCGCCGGCATCACTCGCCTGCCGGGTCGGCGGGATCCCACATCTCGCAGACGGGGTGCTGCTGCGCCGTCAGCCGCTCGAGGTCGTAGACGAAGCCCTGGCGGTCGTACTCGGCGTTCTCGTAGTGCCGCCCGACGTGGATCGCCTCCTCCGGGCAGACTTCCTGGCAGTAGCCGCAGAAGATGCAGCGGAACTCGTCGATCTCGAAGACGAGCGGATAGCGGTTCCCCTGCTCGTCCTCGCCGGGCACGAGCTTGATGCAGTTCGCCGGGCAGACCGTCGGGCAGAGCCCGCAGGCGACGCACTTCGCCTTGCCGTCCTCCGTGGTGAGCATGCGGTGCGTGCCGCGCCACCGCTTGCCGATCGCCTCCTTCTCCTCCGGGTACTGCGTCGTGACCTTGTGCGGGTCGACGAGGTGCCGGAAGGTGTTGGCGAGGCCGGTGAGCGTCGCGCGGACGTAGCTGACCTCCTCGAGCGGGCGGTCGAGCACCTTGACGTTGATCGCCATCGGTCAGTCCCCCATGAGTTCGGCGCGACGGCCGGCGGCCAGCGGCGAGCGCTCGATGGCGCGCCCCCGGAGCCGGTCGACGTCGACGCGCTTCAGGCGCTGCGTCGTCGGGCTGAGGAGCCGCCCGCGATCGACCACGAAGAACATCGTCGCCAGCACGACCACGTTGAGCGCGAGGAGGATCCCAGTGCGGGCCCACCCGGCCCCGATCCCCGCCGCCTGCAGCGCGAGGAGCACCGCCGCGACGAGCACGATGTAGCCGAGCATCAGCGGGAGGAGGACCTTCCACCCGAGCGACATCAGCTGGTCGTAGCGGAACCGCGGGAGCGTCCAGCGGATCCACATGTAGAAGAAGAGGAACGCCCCCGTCTTGAGCAGGAAGCTGCCGAGCGTCGCGACCGTCTTGAGGACGCTCGGGTCGCCGGTGTCGTCCCACCGGGTGAAGGGGATGTCCCAGCCGCCGAGGAAGAGCGTCGCCATCAGCCCCGAGGCGGTGAGCATGTTCGCGTACTCCGCGATGAAGAACATGCTGAACCGCATCGAGCTGTACTCGGTGTGGTAGCCGGCGACCAGCTCGCTCTCGGCCTCGGGGAGGTCGAACGGGAGCCGGTTGGTCTCGGCGAAGGCGGCGTTGACGAAGACGAAGAAGGCGACCGTGAGGTTGAGCACGTTCCACCCGCCCGCCGCCTGCTGCCGGATGATCGAGTCGAGCGCGACGTTCCCCGTGAGGAGGAGGACCGGGATGATGCTCATCCCCATCGCGATCTCGTACGAGACCATCTGCGCGCTCGACCGGAGCCCGCCGAGGAGCGAGTACTTGTTGTTGGACGCCCACCCCGCGAGCGTGAGCCCGTAGACGCCCAGCGACGAGATCGCGAGCGTGAAGAGGAAGCCGACCGGAAGCTCGGCGAGCGCCATCGGCACGAGCCCCCACGGCGTCGGCAGCGGCGCGGCGAACGGGATCACCGCCCAGCTCACGAGTGCCGTGCAGAAGGCGATCGCCGGCGCGAGCGTGAAGAGCACCCCGTGACCCGCGCTCGGCGCGAGCTCCTCCTTCATCAGGTTCTTGAGGCCATCGGCCGCGGGCTGCAGGAGCCCGCCCGGCCCCGTGCGGTTCGGGCCGTGCCGGTCCTGGATCCACGCGCTGACCTTCCGCTCGGCGAGCGTGAGCATCGCCACGGTGACCAGGTAGACCGAGAAGAAGACGATCAGCTTGATCGCCGACGCGACGAGGAAGGGCGTCCCGTCGATGGGGACGAACGACGGGTTCACGCCCCCACCTCCGCGGGCTCGAGGAGCGGGAGCCCGCGCAGCCCGAGCCTCGCCCACCGGAGCCCGGTGAACGCCGGCACCGTGTCGGCGAGCGCGTCGAAGACCGCGCTCGCGAGCGGCGCGGGGCGCGGCGCACCGAGCGCCGCCGCCAGCTCGCCGAGCACGAGGAAGCCGGGGCGCGCGAGCGTCGGCGGCGTCTTCGCCTGCACGTAGCGCTGCACGCGGCCGCGGAGGTTGGTGAAGGTCCCCTCCTCCTCGGCGAAGGTGGTGATCGGCAGCGCGACCGCGCAGGCGTCCGCCGCCCACGCCGGCACCACCGTGCCGGCGACGATCGCGGTGACGCCCGCGGGGAGCGCGAGCGGCTGGAGCGCGAGGAGGTGCTCGTCGGCGACGACGACGACGTCGCCGGCGCCGAGCCCGTCGAACGGCGCCTGCGCCTCGCCGTAGCCGAGCCGCTCCGCACCGGTGTGGTTGGCGGCGCGCTCGGCGCGGAGCGCGAGATCCTTCACGCCGGCGAGCGGCGCCTCGGGTCCCCGCGGCAGCACGTAGCGCTTCGGCGCGCCGACGGCGTCGGCGGCGGTGCCGAGGACGAAGAGCGCCTCGTTCGAGAGCGACGGCGACGCGAGCACGACGACCCGCCCCGCCCCGCGCACGAGCGCCGCGGCGCGCGACACGGCGGCGTCCCAGTCGGTCGCGACGAGCGCACCGCCCGCGTCGCGCACCATGGGGTACTCGAGCCGGTCGCGCCGGTTGAGCCAGCGGTAGTCGAGGCGCCCCGTGTCGCACATGAAGTGCACGTTCACGTCGGCGTTGGGGCGCGGCCGCAGGCGCACGACCGTCTCGTCGCGCGTCTCGACCATGATGTTGCATCCCTGCGAGCAGCCCGGGCAGACGCTCGCCGTCCGGTCGAGCTCCCAGGCGCGGGCCTTGTTCAGGAAGTCCTTGCTGAGGAGCGCGCCGACCGGGCAGAGGTCGACCACGTTCCCCGCCCAGGCGTGCGTGAGGTCGGCGCCGGGGTCGCGCCCGATGAACGCGCGGTCGCCCCGCTCGCTCACGTTGAGCACCGGCTCGTGCGCGACGGCGTCCATGAAGCGCACGCAGCGCGTGCAGAGGATGCAGCGGTTCGGGACGTACAGCACGTCGCCGCCGAAGTCCTCCATCGGGTTGAACCGCTTCGGCTCGAGGTAGCGCGAGTCCTTCCGCCCCTCGGCGAAGGTGTAGTCCTGCAGCTCGCACTCGCCCGCCTGGTCGCAGACCGGGCAGTCGAGCGGGTGGTTGATCAGCAGGAACTCCAGCACGCCCTTGCGCGCCTCGCGCGCCTTGTCCGAGTGGACGTGCACCACCTGCCCCTCGCCGACGGCGGTCGCGCAGGCCGGGGCGAGCTTCGGGAACTTCTCGACCTCGACCAGGCACATGCGGCAGACGCCGGCGACCGGGAGCGAGGGGTGGTAGCAGTAGTGCGGGACGAGGATGCCGGCGTGCTTCGCCGCCTCGAGGATGCTGGTGCCCGGCGCGACGCTCACGGTGCGCCCCTCGATCGAGAGCGTCACCATCCCGGGGACCGCGGGGGCGGGGGCGGCGGGCGCGGTCATGCGGCCGCCGTCCCGGCGAGCTGCGGGATCATCACGCGCGAGCGGTCGGGACGGATCTTCGCCTCGAACTCGTGGCGGAACTTCTTCAGCCCGCTCACCACCGGCGTCGCGCACGAGTCGGAGAGGACGCAGATCGTCTTGCCGGTCATGTTGTCGGCGATCTCGAGGAGCGTGTCGAGGTCCTTCATCGTCCCCTCGCCGTCGCGGATGCGCTCGAGGATGTTGGTCGTCCACGCCGTGCCTTCGCGGCACTGCGTGCACTGCGCGCAGCTCTCGTGCGCGTAGAAGCGCGCGAGGCGGGCGATCTGGCGCACCATGTCCTGCGTGTCGTCGAAGCAGATGACGCCGCCCGAGCCGAGGAGCGAGCCGGCCGCCTGGATCCCCTCGTAGTCCATCACCGCCGTCTCGCACTCCTCGGGGGTGAGGATCGGGACCGACGAGCCGCCGGGGATGATCGCCTTGAAGCGGCGCCCGGCCGGCGGGCCGCCGCAGAGGTCGTACAGGAACTCCTTGAGCGGGAAGCCCATCCCCACTTCGTAGTTGCCCGGCCGCGCCACGTTGCCGCAGACCGAGAAGAGCTTGGTGCCGGTGCTCTTGGGGTTTGCCGGGCTGCTCAGCGACTTGTACCACTCGGCGCCGTTGAGGACGATGTGCGGCGCGGCCGACACCGTCTCGACGTTGTTGATCGTCGTCGGCTGCCCGAAGAGCCCCGCGACCGCCGGGAAGGGCGGCTTGATGCGCGGGTTGCCGCGGCGCCCCTCGAGCGAGTTCATGAGCGCCGTCTCCTCGCCGCAGATGTAGGCGCCGGCCCCCTTGTGCACGTGCACGTCGAGGCGCCGGCCGGTCCCCATCGCGTTCGCGCCGAGGATCCCGGCCGCGTACGCCTCGCGCACCGCCTGCTCGACGCGCACGATCGGCTCGGTGAACTCGCCGCGGATGTAGATGTACGCCGTCTCCGCGTAGATGGCGTGGGCGGCCATCGCGGCCCCCTCGACCAGCTGGTGCGGGGTCCAGCGCATGATCTCGCGGTCCTTGAAGGTCCCGGGCTCCGACTCGTCGGCGTTGACGCAGAGGTAGTGCGTCTTGCCGTCGGGCTTCATGAACGACCACTTCACGCCCGTCGGGAAGCCGGCGCCGCCGCGGCCGCGGAGCCCCGACTCCTTGACGACGTTCTGGACCTCGGCCGGGTCCATGCCGAGCGCCTTGCGCAGCCCCTCGTAGCCGCCGCGCGCGCGCCAGCCGTCGAGGGTGCGCGCCTCGGCGTCGCCGAAGTGCCGGCTCAGCACCGGCGTCTCGCGCGGGTGCGAGGGGTGCGGATAGCCCATCAGTCGAGCCCTGCCACGATGTCCTTGACCGAGTCGGCCGAGACGCACTCGACGAGCCGCTCGTTGATCATCACCGGCGTCGCGAAGCCGCACGCGCCGAGGCACTCGACCTCGATCACCGTGAAGCGGCCGTCGGGCGAGGTGACGCCCAGTTCCCCGCACCCAGTCTCCTTCAGGAAGGCGTCGACCACGCCCTCGGCGCCGCAGACGTTGCACGGCGTCGTCGTGCAGACCTGCACGAAGTGCCGCCCGACCGGGTGCTGGTGGTACATGGTGTAGAACGTCACCACGCCGCGCACGTAGGCCGGCGTGATGTCGAGCGCCGCCGCCACCTCGGCGATGCCGTCCGGGCTCACCCAGCCGCGCGCCTCCTGCAGCATCCAGAGCGCGGGGAGGAGCGCCGCCTGCTTCGTCGGGTACCGCGTGAGCAGCTCGTCGAGGCGCGCGCGCTCGGGCGTGCCCGCCGCGAAGACCGGCACGTGCGGCGCGTCGTGGCCGTGCGCGCCCTCGGGCGCCATGGCGTGCAGGCTCACCGGTCGATCTCTCCCATCACGATGTCGATGCTCGCGTTGATCGCGATCACGTCGCTCAGCAGGTGCCCCTCGACCATCCGCGGGATCGCCGAGAGGTTGACGAAGGCCGGCGGGCGGATGCGCCAGCGGACCGGCTTGCTCGTCCCGTCGCTGACCATGTAGTACCCCTTCTCGCCCTTCGGGCTCTCGACCGGCACGTAGACCTCGCCGACCGGCGGGCGCGGCCCCTCCATCACCAGCTTGAAGTGATGGATCATGCTCTCCATCTCCGTCGTCGCCTTGTGCTTCGCCGGGAGGATCAGGCGGGGGTCGTCCACGTTCACCGGCCCGTCCGGCAGCCGCGCCAGCGCCTGCTCGAGGATGCGGACGCTCTGCCGCATCTCCTCCATCCGCACGAGGTAGCGGTCGTAGACGTCGCCCTTCGTGCCGACGGCGACGTCGAAGTCGTAGGTCTCGTAGTCGAGGTACGGGACGTCCTTGCGCACGTCGTAGGCGACGCCGCTCGCGCGGAGGAGGGGCCCGGAGAGCCCCGCGTCGAGCGCCTCGGCGGGGTTCATCGCCCCGAGGCCGATGGTGCGCCCGACCCAGATGCCGTTCCGCGTGAGCATCCGGTCGGCCTCGTCGAGCGTCTTCGGCAGCGAGCGCAGGAAGGCGCGCAGCCCGTCGGTCCACCCGTCGGGGAGGTCGGCCGCCATGCCGCCCACGCGGGTCGCGCTCGTGGTGAGGCGCGCGCCGACCCACGACTCCCAGAGGTTGTAGACCGTCTCGCGCTCCTGGAAGGTCCAGAGGAAGGGGGTGAAGGCGCCGATGTCGATCGCCGTCGTCCCCAGCCAGACGAGGTGCGAGATGATCCGCGAGAGCTCCATCGCGATCACGCGCAGCACCGTGCAGCGCGGCGTGATCTCGACGCCGAACAGCCGCTCCGCGCCGAGCGCGAAGGCGACGTTGTTCCCCATCGAGTTGAGGTAGTCCTCGCGGTCGGTCCAGGGGATGATCTGGTTGTACTGCCGGTACTCGCCGATCTTCTCGAAGCCGCAGTGCAGGTAGCCGACGTGCGGGATGCAGCGCACGACCGTCTCGCCGTCGAGCTCGAGCACCAGCCGGAGCACGCCGTGCGTCGCCGGGTGCTGCGGGCCGATGTTGATCAGCATGTGCTCGCCCCCGAGGTCGGGCTCCTGCCCGAGCGGGAGGTCGGGGGCGAGGATCTCGCCCTTCGGGCCCACGGCGAGCGGGGCGCGCTGCAGCTCGCCGTTGGGGCCGAGCGTGGGCGTGCTCAGCGCTACCTCGACGGTGCGACGGGTCGTCGCCATCGTCACGCCTCCCCGGCCCGACGCTCGGCGAGGAGACGGCGCTTCATCTCCTCCGGGAGCTCGTGGAAGGCGTCGGCCACGGTGAGCTCCTCCATGCTGTAGCGCGCCTCGGGATTCGCGGCCAGCGCGCGCGACAGCTGCTCGGCGCGGCTCAGCCGCCCACGCAGCGGGAAGTCCTTCCGCAGCGGGTGCCCCTCGGCGTAGCCCTCCCACATGAGGATGCGACGCAGGTCCGGGTGCCCCTCGAAGCGGATGCCGAACATGTCGAACACCTCCCGCTCGAGCCAGTCGGCCGAGCCGTAGCACGGCACGAGGCTCGGCACGACGAGCGGCCCGGCGGGGTCGAGCTCCGCCTTCAGGCGCAGGAAGCGCCGGTACGGGAGGGAGCGGAGCTGCCAGACCATCTCCAGCGGCCGGAGCGCGTCGCGGTGCTCGACCGCCGTGATGTCGACCAGGTAGTCGTACCGCTCCCCCGCGTCGTCGCGCAGCCACCGCACCACCTCCCGCGCCGACTCGGCGCGGATCCAGACGACGGTGTCGCCCCAGATCACCTCGTGGCGCACGACGGCCTGCGGGAAGCGCGCGGCGAGCGTCGCCGCCGACGGGTTGGGGGCGCCGCCGCGGTGCGGGATCGCGCGCGGCGTGACCGGGAGCGGCGCGTCCGGCCCGAGCGCCGCGCCGGGGAGGACGACGCTCACGGCGCCGACCGGGTCTGGTGCACCGAGTTGCCGAACGGCTCGGCCAGCTCGTCGATGCGCGAGGGCGGGATGTAGAGCTTCGACGTCGGGTCGACGACGATCTCCTCGTACTCCTGCTTCCCGAGCGAGCGCTCGGCCATGACCTTCTTCTGCAGCATCATGATGCCGTGCATGAGCGACTCGGGGCGCGGCGGGCACCCCGGGACGTAGACGTCGACCGGGATGATCGTGTCGATGCCCTGCACGACGGCGTAGTTGTCGAACATGCCGCCCGTCGACGCGCACGCCCCCATGCTGATCACCCACTTGGGCTGCGGCATCTGCTGGTAGATGCGCCGCAGCACCGGTGCGAGCTTGAAGGGGACACGCCCGGCGCAGATCAGGACGTCGGCCTGCCGGGGCGAGAAGCTCATGCGCTCCATGCCGAAGCGCGCGAGGTCGAACCGGCTGGCGGCGGTGGCCATGAACTCGATGGCACAGCACGCCGTGCCGAACGGCATCGGCCAGAGCGAGTTGGCCCGCGCCCAGTTGACCAGGAACTCGAGGCGCGTCGTGACCCACCCCTCCTGCGCGGGCGGGTCGACGGTGACGCTGCTGCGGCCGGGCGGCACGCTCAGTCCCATTGGAGCGCTCCCTTGCGCCAAACGTAGGCGAGGCCGACGGCGAGGATGGTCATGAAGACCAGCATCTCCCCGAGACCGAAGAACGAGGTCGCGCCCGCGGCGCAGACGCCGTCGACGAGCGCGGTGCTGCACGACAGCTGGCGGAACGCGACCCCCCACGGGACGAGGAAGACCGTCTCGATGTCGAAGACGATGAACAGCATCGCCACGAGGTAGAACTTCACCGAGAAGCGCTCGCGGGCGTCACCCAGCGCGGGGATGCCCGACTCGTACGCCTCTCCCTTCTCCGCCGTGGGCCGCCGACGCATGACCCACTGCGACAACCCGATGATCACGGCCGCGTTGACGACCACGAAACCGATCAACATCAGGATAGGGAGGTACGCGTTCCGACCCATGCAGTTCCCGCGCTCGTGAAATTTTTCACTAACCGCCGTCGGGCAACCTAGCCGACGCCGAGGGCGACTTCAACGTGAACCGGGCGGTCCATGCGGGGGCGCCGCGCCCCGCGTCCGCGCTCACGTTCCGGGCGCCGGCTGCCGACACGTGGACGCGACATCCCCGACACGCCGGTAGTCCCGTCCACCACGACGCCGCACGACCCATGCGCTGGCTCGACGACCTCCCGCTCTCCCGCAAGCTCGTCGCCGTGGCGACCGCGATCGGCCTCCCGATCGCCCTCGCCGGGGCCGCGATCGCCTTCGCCGTCGCCCGCATCGGCGCGGCCTCCGATGCCGACCTCGCCCGCATCACCACCACGCTCCAGCGCCTCGGCTCGATCGAGTCGCAGTTCGTCCAGACGCGCGTCAGCGTCCGCGACGCCCTGCTCTCCCGGTCGCCCGAGGAGCGGGCGATCCACGCGCAGCACGTGGACACGCTCCTTCGCAGCGTGGCGGCGCTGTCGGCGGAGCTGAAGGCGGACGTGAAGGGCGACGCCGCGCTCGGCGCCCTCGAGGCCGAATACGCGCGCATGCTCGCCGGCTTCGTCGACGTCGGCGGGCGCGTCATGGGACTGGAGACCAAGGGCGACCACGCCGGGGCGGTCGCGCTGATGCACGCCGAGTGCATCCCGCGGGCGACCGCGCTCCGGAGCCACCTCGGGCGCATGCGGGCGCTGCTCGCCACGCGATCGCAGGCCGTCGAGGCGGCGAGCGCCGCCTCGATCACGCGGGCGGCCGTGCTCGGCGGGCTCGTGGTGGCCGGGGTCTTCCTGGGCGGTCTCGCGGTGGCCGTGACGGTCGCGCGGCGCCTCCGTCGCTCGCTCGCACAGCTGCGGGCCCAAGCCGTCGCGCTCGCCGAGGGGGACGTCGGCGAGCGCCCGCTGCCGACGAGCCGGGACGAGATCGGTACGCTCGCCCGCGACCTCGCCCGGGTCGCGGCGGCCGAGCGCGAACTGGCCAAGGCGGCCGCCGCCTTGGCCGAGGGCGACGTCGACCGGGCGATCCCGGTGCGATCGTCGCAGGACACGCTCAGCCGCTCGATGCAGGGGTTGGCCGGCAGCCTGCGGCGCCTCGTGACCGAGCTCGAGGTCGTGGCGGTGGCCGCGCAGGAGGGACGGCTCGGGCGCCGGGCCGACGTCCGGCAGTTCGCGGGGGCGTTCCGCACGCTCGCCACGCGGACGAACGCGGCCGTCGAGGCGTGCGTCGCACCGGCCGGCGCGGCGCTGGCGGCGCTGGAGCAGGTCGCCGACGGCGACCTCGTGGCGCGGATGGACGGCTCCTTCCAAGGCGATCACGCCCGCCTGCAGGAGGCGGTCAACGGGGCGCTGGGCCGCATCGCCCGGGCGATGCACGATGTCCGGAGCGGTGCGACCGAAGTCGCCGACGCCGGGGCGCACCTCTCGCAGCACGCCGCGACGCAGGCGGCGACGGTCGCCGCACTGGCGCAGGCGATCGGGTCGCTCGACGTCGGGCTCGACGCCATCATGGGCGAGGCACGCGCCGCCGCGGGCGACGCGACGGTGGCTGCGGAGTCGCTCGCCACGGCCGACGGCATCGCGCAGCAGGGCGACCGGCACGTCGCGGCGCTCGACTCTGCATTCGCGCGGGTCCGCGAGAGCGTGGCCGGAACCGAGCGCATCGTGCGCACGATCGAGGAGATCGCCTTCCAGACGAACCTCCTCGCGCTCAACGCGGCGGTCGAGGCGGCGCGGGCGGGCGACGCGGGGCGCGGCTTCGCCGTGGTCGCGGAGGAGGTGCGCGCCCTCGCCCAGCGCTCGGCCGAGGCGTCGCGGCAGACGGCGGCGCTGATCGCCGAGAGCGTCGGGAGCGCCGAGGCCGGGGCGGCGGTGACGGGGGCGGTCACGGAGACCGTCTCCGCGCTGCGGAGCGAGGTCCGCACCGTGGCCGCCATCGCGCACCGGGTCCGCGAGGCGACGAGCCGGCAGGAGGCGGCGATCGGCGAGCTCGGGCCGACGCTCGACTCGTTGCGGACGACGGCCGACAAGGTGCAGGCGTCGGCGGACACGAGCGCGGAGGCCGCCTCGGAGCTCGAGGCGAGCGCCGGGTCGCTGCAGCAGCTCGTCGCGGGGTTCCGCCTCGACGGCGGCGGCGCCGCGCGGCGCGCGGCCTGACGGGGGGGCGCGCGCACCGGCCCCGGCGGGCGCGGCCGTGTTCCGCGTCCCGCCGGGGCCGGCTAGCTTCCCGCGCCATGCCCATCATGAACGACGCGTGGATCACCCGCATGGCGCGGGAGCACGGGATGATCGAGCCCTACGAGGACCGCCAGGTCCGCGCGGGCGTCATCTCGTACGGTGTCTCCTCGTACGGCTACGACATGCGCGTGGCCCGCGAGTTCAAGATCTTCACCAACGTCCTGAGCTCGGTCGTCGACCCGAAGCACTTCGACCCGAAGTCGTTCGTCGAGTTCGAGGGCGACGTCTGCATCGTCCCGCCGAACAGCTTCGCGCTGGCGCGCTCGGTCGAGTACTTCCGGATCCCGCGCGACATCCTCACGATCTGCGTGGGCAAGAGCACGTACGCGCGCTGCGGGATCATCACGAACGTCACCCCGTTCGAGCCTGAGTGGGAGGGGTACGTGACGCTCGAGATCTCGAACACGACGCCGCTCCCGGCGAAGATCTACGCCAACGAGGGGATCGCGCAGGTGCTCTTCCTGCAGGGCAACGAGCCGCCGGCGGTCTCCTACCGCGACAAGAGCGGCAAGTACCAGGGGCAGGTCGGGATCACGCTGCCGCGGCTGTAGGTCACGCACCCGAGCTCCGGGCGGCGGCGTGAGCGTGTGCGCAGGGTCGGCATCCTTCGACCGCTCGGTGAAGCAGGTGCACGGCAGGAACGGCAGGGGGACGGCAGGAGGATGACCAGAATGATGGTCCCCCTGCCGTTCCTGCCGTGCACCTGCCTCACCGAGCGGTTGGACGGTGCCCAACAAGCACCGTCACCCGCCGCGGGCGCTCAGCCGGTGCCGCCGGTGACGGCGCGCTCCTCGCGCAGGGTGAGCATCGCCTTCATGTAGTCGCGGTTCATGTCGGCGA
>ERZ1066123.339-NODE-339-length-35926-cov-17.198294_pt1 | contig 35926 bp, 25 predicted proteins | sample MGYA00382770_ERZ1066123 | MGnify/ENA primary metagenome ERZ1066123 (study PRJEB33369, sample SAMEA5778353) | biofilm metagenome | biome: Industrial cooling water; feature: Water cooling tower basin; material: Biofilm | place: United Arab Emirates | collected...
GGGCTCGATGTCTTTGCCGAAACCATTGTCCAGCTGCGCAAGCGGCAAGTGCCGCACAAGGTGCTGGTGATCGGCGATGGCCCGGCGCGCGAATGGTTTGCCAGCAACCTGCCCGGCGGGATCTTTGCCGGTTTCAAGACCGGCGAAGCGCTCGGCGCGGCACTGGCGAGCGGGGATATCTTTTTCAATCCTTCGGTGACCGAGGCTTTCGGCAATGTCACGCTCGAAGCGATGGCCTGCGCCCTTCCGGTCGTGGCGGCGGGGGCAACGGGCTCGGCAAGTCTGGTGCACGATGGCGTGACGGGGCGACTGGTGCCGCTGCAAGGCCAGTCGGCCGATGTGGTCGCCTGCGCCGAAGCGCTTGCCAGCTATTGCCGCGATCCGGCCCTGCGCAGGGCGCATGGCGCAGCGGGTGAGGCGCGCTCGCGCGACTATAGCTGGGCTGCCATCAACCGCGCGGTTGCCGATTACTACATTACTCTCATCGCGGAACGCCGCGCCCTGCAAAGCCGCGAAGCCATCGCGGCGGGATAGGCCATGCCCGATCTGTTTGCCGCCGATGAACCCGCGCGCCCGCCCAAGGCGCAGGTGGCCGAGGATGCACCGCTGGCTGATCGGCTGCGCCCCGCGAGTCTCGCCGAGGTGGTCGGGCAGGAGCATCTCACCGGGCCTGACGGGGCGATCGGGCGGATGGTGGCGGCGGGCAAGCTGGCCAGCATGATCCTGTGGGGGCCGCCCGGCACGGGCAAGACCAGCATCGCGCGCCTGCTCGCTGATGCGGTCGGCATGCGCTTTGCCGCGATCAGCGCGGTGTTTTCGGGCGTGGCTGACCTCAAAGCCGCCTTTGCCGAAGCCGAAAACCTGGCTGGCGCAGGGATCCGGACATTGCTGTTCGTGGACGAGATCCACCGCTTCAACCGCGCCCAGCAGGATGGTTTTCTCCCTTTCGTCGAACGCGGCGTGGTGACGCTGGTGGGTGCCACCACCGAGAACCCGAGCTTCGCGCTCAACGCTGCCTTGCTCAGCCGCGCACAGGTGCTGGTGCTCAACCGGCTCGACGACGCGGCCCTTGCCGCGCTGCTGACCCGCGCCGAAGCGCTTGAAGGCCCGCTCCCGCTTACCCCGCAAGCGCGGACGGCGCTGATCGCGGGCGCGGATGGCGACGGGCGGTTCCTGCTCGGGCAGGCCGAAACGCTCTACGCGGCAAAGCTCGCCGCGCCGCTTGATCCGGCCGCGCTCGGTGCGTTCCTGCAACGCCGTGTCGCGGTCTATGACAAGGACCGCGACGGGCATTACAACCTGATTTCGGCGCTCCACAAAAGCTTGCGCGGCAGCGATCCGCAAGCGGCCCTTTACTACCTTGCGCGCATGCTGGTGGCGGGGGAGGAGCCGCTGTTCGTGCTGCGGCGGCTGGTGCGCTTTGCCAGCGAGGATATCGGCCTTGCCGACCCGCAAGCGCTCACCCAGTGTCTCGCTGCCAAGGACGCCTATCAGTTCCTCGGCAGCCCCGAAGGCGAACTCGCGATCGTGCAGGCCTGTCTCTATTGCGCGACGGCGCCCAAATCCAATGCGGCCTATGCCGCCCAGAAAGCCGCCTGGCAGGCCGCGAAGGAGACCGGCAGCCTCGCCCCGCCCGCGCACATCCTGAATGCCCCCACCAAGCTGATGAAGGAGATCGGCTATGGCGCGGGCTATGCCTATGATCACGCCGCGCCCGATGGCTTTTCCGGCGCGGATTACTGGCCCGAAGGCATGACGCCGCAGACCTTCTACGAGCCCGTCGCGCGCGGTTTCGAGCGCGAGGTGCAAAAGCGCCTCGATTATTGGGCCAAGCTGCGTGCGGAGCGCGAGGGTTGAGCCGCTTCACCCATTTTCTTGCGGTTGACTGGTCGGGCGCGGCGGGCGAGCGGCACAAGGGCATCGCCTTGGCGCTGGCCGAGATTGGCGGCGGACCGCCAGAATTGCTCACCCCGCCGCGCGGCGGATGGTCGCGGCCCGAGGCGCTCGGCGTGCTGGCCGACCTTGGCAGCGAAGCCGCGTTGATTGGGGTCGATCTGGGGATCAGCCTGCCCTTTGCCGATCACGGCGCCTTTCTCCCCGGCTGGGCGCACAGCCCGGCAGATGCGCGCAGGCTGTGGGCGTTGATTGATGAGATCTGCGCCGATGACCCGCATCTTGGTGCAGGGAGTTTTGTCGACCACCCCGAGATCGCCGCCTATTTCCGCCGTCACGGCGGGCGCGAGGGCGCACGCTTCGGCGGCGGACGCGGGCGCCTGCGCGTCACCGAACACGCACAGGCGCGCATGGGGCTGTCCCCTTATTCGAATTTCAATCTGGTGGGCGCAGCCCAAGTCGGCAAATCGAGCCTTACCGGCATGCGGGTACTCAACCGGCTGGCAGACCGGCTGGCGGTATGGCCGATTGATCCCCTGCCCGCACAAGGCGCGGTGTTGTGCGAAATCTACACCTCGCTCGCCGCGATCGAGGCCGGCCGCAGTGCCGGGCGCGCCAAGATGCGGCACAGGGATGATCTCAACGCAGCGCTCGCGGTGCTCGGCGCTCCCCCGGCTGAGGGGAGCGGCGCGATTGACGATCACTCCGCCGATGCCTTGCTGACCGCGGCATGGCTGCGCCGCGTTCATGGCGATGCCGCGCGCTGGCAGCCACAGGGCCTCACGCCCGAAATCGCGCGCACCGAGGGCTGGACCTTCGGGGCGTTGTGATGCGGCTATATCGCTTCGCTACTTGAGGGCGGGAAAGCTTTCGCCTAAGTGGCGCTCTGGCCTATCGCGATGCCGGCTTAGCTCAGATGGTAGAGCACCTGATTTGTAATCAGGGGGCCGCGGGTTCGATCCCTGCAGCCGGCACCATTCCTGCGCCTGAGAGCGCGCAAAGCGCGCCCCGAAATCTCCCCACACACCGGCAGCCTTGGCAGGGCGCGCTCGCAGTCCAGCCTGCGCGTGTCTGGAATCTCCCTACAAATCCGTATTTTGGCCCTTGCCACAAGGTGAGAGTCAAACTACTTCTAGAGTCGCTATAGTTTTTTCAGCACAGAGAAGGGGGTCTGTTGCGATGGCGATGTTCCGGCTGTTTCTGGTGGTGTGGCTGATCGTGATTGCTGGCTACACCGCGATCACGGTTTCGAACCACGGGTTCAATCTGTTCCCGGTCTTTTTCGGGAATATGGCAGAAATGGGCTGGCCCGGGCAGTTCAATCTCGATTTCATGAGCTTTCTCGCCCTGTCGGGCCTGTGGGTGGCATGGCGGCACCGGTTCCGTCCTGCAGGAATTGCGCTTGGGCTGCTGACCTTTGTTGGCGGCATGATGGTTTTGGCGACCTATCTGCTGGTCGAAAGCTATCGGACCCGCGGCCGGGTCGCGGCGCTGCTGCTCGGGCCGGAGCGCGGCTGATGCTCGATCCGATTGACGTCGCCCGGCCTGAACTCTTCGCCGAGGATCGCTGGCAGGAACCCTTCCGGATCTTGCGCGAACAGGCCCCGGTGCAATTCGTGCCTGATTCCAAGTTCGGTCCCTATTGGTCCGTCACCGCCTACAAGCCGATTGTCCACGTCGAGGCCCTGCCCAAGCTGTTCTCCTCCAGCTTCGAGAAAGGCGGCATTACGCTTGGCGCCCGACCTGACATGCTGCGCGAAGGCGAACGCCGCGTGCCCCAGTTCATCGCGATGGACCCGCCGCGCCACACTGCGCAGCGGCGCACGGTCGCACCGGCCTTTGGCCCCTCGGAAGTCGCCGCCATGCGCGACGAGGCGCGCGAACGCACGCGGGCTTTGCTCGAAAGCCTGCCGCTGGGCGAGCCGTTCGACTGGGTCGAGCGGGTTGCCATCGAATTGACCACCGGCATGCTGGCGAAGATCTTCGCCTTCCCGTGGGATCAACGCCACCGTCTGACCGCCTGGTCGGATGTTGGCGGCAATATTGATCGCGTGGTCGAGCCGGGCGGCTGGGATTGGTACAATGCCAATATGGACGAGATGGGAGCGGCCTTCGCCCAGCTCTGGCAAGAGCGCGCGGCCCAGCCCGGACGCGATCTGGTGTCGATCATGCTGCAATCGGATGCAATGCGCGAAATGGACCCGATGGAATTCATCGGCAACATGATCCTGCTGATCGTCGGCGGCAATGACACCACCCGCAATTCGATGACTGCCTATGCCTGGGGCCTGTCGCTGTTTCCCGACGAGCGCGCCAAGCTTGAAGCCGATCCCGGCCTCATCGCCAATGCGGTGCAGGAACTGATCCGCTGGCAGACGCCGCTCGCCTATATGCGCCGCACCGTCACCGAAGATACCGAGCTGTTCGGCCAGACCTTGCGCAAGGATGATATGGTGGCGCTGTGGTATCTTTCGGCCAATCGCGATGAAAGCGTGTTTGCCGATGGCGAGCGTATCATTGTGGATCGGCACAATGCGCGGCGGCACCTGTCGTTCGGCTATGGCATTCATCGCTGTGTGGGTGCGCGCGTGGCCGAGCTGCAACTGGTCACGCTGCTTGAGGAAATGGCGCGGCTGCGGCTGCGGGTGAACCCGGTCGCCCCGCCCGAGCGGGTGTCGGCTAGCTTTGTCCATGGCTATACCAAGCTGATGGTCGAATTGTCGGCCTATTGAGGATCAGGCCTCAAGCGAGGTGCAGGCGAAGGGAAAGGCCTGCTCCACCACCCGCGCTGCCTGTAGCAGCAAAGCCTCCTCGCCGAGCCTCGCCACAAGCTGGACGGCGACGGGCAGGCGCGCAGCACTCAGCCCGGTGGGGAGCGCGATCGCGGGCTGGCCGGTGGTGTTGAACAGCCCTGCAAACGGCGCGGGGCGGAACATCCGCGCGGTCCATGCCAGCGCATCGTCCACCGGCTGGGCAGGACTATACAGGCCCAGCGGCGGGGCTGTGGTCGCGGTCGCCGGGGTGATTACCAGATCATAGGGCGCAATCTGTGCCGCGACGGAGCGCCGCACGCCGTTCAGCGCCAGGAGCGCGAAATTGAGATCAACGGCAGAAAGCTTTACCCCGTGGCGAAAGCAGGCGAGCGTTGCCGGTTCGAGATGATCCTCGGGCGTGCGCCCGGTGGCAGCAGAAGCGGCGGCGACCCACGCCGCAAGTTGCGAGCACCACGTTGCGGCAATCGCATCGAGCCACGCCTCGGCTCGCAAGGGTGATCCGCAGCGGCTCCACCGCATGGCCCTGATCAGCAAACAGGGCAGCGACGGTGTGCGCGGCGTCGAGCAAGGCGGGATCGACCGGGCAATCAGGAAGCCACGAGTCGACCACCAGACCAATCCTGAGCCGCGCGGGCGGCTGATCGAGCGCTGTGGCAAAGCTGCCGCCGTCTGCGGGGGCAAGCGCAAACGGATCGCCAGGCTCATTGCCCGCCAACAGATCAAGCATCGCCGCGCTATCGCGCACGCTGCGGGTGAGGACATGCTCGGCCGCCATGCCGAACAGCGCCTCGTCGAGATCAGGCCCCCAGCTTACCCGCCCGCGCCCCGGCTTGAGGCCCACCAGCCCGCACCATGCCGCCGGAATGCGGATCGATCCGCCGCCATCGGTCGCATGCGCGATCGGGACGGCTCCGGCGGCGACAGCGGCGGCGCAGCCTCCGCTTGATCCTCCCGCGCTGTGGCCGGGGTTCCACGGGTTGCGCACCGGACCAAACGCCGTGCTTTCGGTACTGGTGTGGTAGGTCAGTTCCGAGCTTCGCCCGCGCCCCAGCGCCACCAGCCCGGCTGCGCGCAGACGCCGCGCCACGGCAGTATCGCTGTCTGTCACATGGCCCGCAAGCAGCGTGCTGCCGGCCTGCTGTGCGCGTCCGGCCTGATGCGCGCCCGCATCCTTGAACAGCATCGGGACCCCGCGAAAGGGCCCTTCGGCACCGGGATCAGGATCGGGATAATGCTCGGCAAGGAAGTTGTAGGCCGATTGCCCATCCAGCAGCGCCGTCTCGGCCAGCGCCTGCACCTCTTCAGCACTGACCGCGCCTTCGCGGATCGCGGCGGCAAGCGCCGTGGCATCAAGACGGCGATATTCGCTCCGGTTCATCCCTGCGCGCCCCCTCGTCAGAACTGGCGCGAAGCCGCGATACCGAATTGGCGCGGCGCGCCGATATAGCCAATCGCATCGCCGGTTTGCAGCGGCGTGTTGACCGATTGGGTGACATAGCGTTCATCGCTGCAATTCTGGCAGAACACCGCGACCTGCCAGGTATCATCGCGGGCGTTGAGCCCGAGGCGCAGGTTGATCAGCGCATAATCATCCTGCCGGGCATTGTTGGCGGTGCTCACAAAGGTCGGGCCGACATATTGGAGATTGGCACGCGCGCTGATCGACAGCCCCTCGGACACCGGCTGATCGAAGGCCAAAGTCGCGGTCCCGGCCCATTCGGGCGCATGGGGGAAGTCACGGTTCGATAGCAGGCCCAGCGCCGGTTCAATGCCGAAGCGCCGGGTCGGCAACCACGTGCCGGCCAGATCGAAGCGCAAGGCATCCGCAAGCGCAAAGCTCGCCTCAAGCTCGGCCCCTTCCACCTGCGCCTCGGGCGCGTTCAACACCACCGATTGCAGCCCGAGAAACTGCGAGACCTGCAAATCAGTAAGATCGGTGCGGAACAGCGCGACATTGACCCGCGAGCGGCGGTCGGCAAGATCGACCTTGAGCCCGAGCTCATAACTATCGGCATATTCGTTGCGGTAGATCGGGGAAAGCGGCGCGGCGATATTGGTCGCCCCGCCCGCCGCATTGCGATCGAGATTGACCCCGCCCGCCTTGAACCCGCGGCTATAGGTCGCATAGCCCATCGCCCGGTCGCTGAAGCGATACTTGATGCCAGCGGTGCCCGAAAAGGCAGTCACGGTGAAGCGATCATCATATTGCGGCGACGGCACCAGCCGGGCGAAGACGAGCGGATGATTGGGGGCGAGCGCCGGGCCACGATCGCGGAAGGATCCTTCGCGCACCTCACGCGAAAGCCGCGCGCCGAGGATCAGGCTCAGCCGGTCATCCAGCGCGATGGTCGCGTTGACGAAACCGGCCTGCGAAGCGTTTTGGGCGCGATAGGCCTCATCGGTGATCAGGCCCGGCGCGGCAGCGAACAAGCCGGGCCGCCCGGTGATCCCGTCATAGAAGGCCTGCGCCTGCGTCCCGAAATCCAGCACCCGCACCGAATCAATCGTGCTGCCATCAAGATAGATGCCCGCCACCAGATCGGTGCCGGCCAGCACATCGATATCGCGCGCATAGATCAGCTCGGTCGACCAGCTATCTTGCCGGAACAGATTGTCGGCGGTGACAATATCCGCGCCGGAAAAATCGAGATCACCGCCGCGCTGATCGAGATCGAACCGCCGCCACGAACTGACCGAGGTGATCGTGCCGCCGAGCGCTTCAAGCTCCAGCGAAAAGGTGGCGCCGAAATCTTCCAGCCGCTGATCGGCATTGCGGTTGATCGCCGATTCATAATCATCAACCCGGCGCGACGCCGGACGCAATCCGTTCGCCAGCGACAGCGCATCCACCAGCGGCCTTGTCGGGCCGGGGATCACACTGACCGCGCCGTAACAGCAATTCCCGTCAGAGCGGCTGTAGTCGAAAGCGAGCCGCATCGAGAGATTGTCGTGCGGCGCAACCAGCACTGTGCCGCGCACGGCAAAGGCATCCTCGCCCGAATAGGTCTGATCATTATTCGGGTTCTCGACGAAGCCATCGATCGTGCTGGCCATGGCGGCCAAGCGCACCGCAACCGTATCGGACACGGGCAGATTGACCGCACCCGAAAGCTGGCGCTGCCCGTAATTGCCGATCTGGCTGTCCATCCGCCCGCTGATGCCTTCAAGGCGCGGCTGGGCGGTGGTGATCAGCACCGCGCCCGCCGTGGTGTTGCGGCCGAACAGCGTGCCTTGCGGGCCGCGCAGCACTTGCAGGCTCTCGATATCGAGCCAGTTTTGCAAGACCTGTCCGGGGCGGAGACGATAGACCCCGTCGACAAAGATGCCCGCCGCACCTTCGAGCGCGCGGTTGGCCCCATTGGTGCCGATCCCGCGGATCAGCAGATTGCCGGTCGAGGCCGGGTTGTTGGTGATGTTGAAGCTGATGCTTGGCGTGATCGCGGCAACCTGCTGGATATTGAGCACCTGCGCTTCGGCCAGCGCGCGGGCATCAGCCACGGTCACGGCGACCGCCACGTTCTGAAGATTATCCCGGCGACGGGTGGCGGTGACGATAATGTCCGCACCATCCGGGTCTTCCACCACGGCTGCGGGCTGCTCCACTTCGCTGCCCGCGGTTTCCGCGGCAAAGGCTGCGCACGGCACGCCGGTGCCGCAAGCCGCGATGATCCCGAGAATGGCCGTGCGCGAGAGCCACGGGCCTCGACGCTGGGTGACCTGCTGCATTCTGCATGCTCCCCTCGATGGGACCGGCATTCAAACGGCCGGTTCCCGAATTGCGATTGTCAGCTATGCTGCGCCAGACGCCCCCACGCTTCGAACCAGATGCCGACATCGGCCCAGGTATCCTTGGCAATGATCAGCCCGTCTTCGAGTGTGAAAATGTCAACGCCCGGCACGATGCAGGGCGGTTGAACGGCGTCTGGCACTGCGACCCTGGTGCCCAATGGCCAGGCCCCGGCAAGCGCGGCGCTGAGAGTCCACTGGGCTATCGCATGGCCGGGCCGCACGTAGAGACGCGTGATCTCTTCGTGCAATCCTGAGAAGCTGGCATTCATGGCGTCCCACACCTGCGCGACCGCATCTTTGCCACGGGCTGGTGCATAGCCCTGGTGATGGAAGGTGTAGACGATGTCGGGATGAAGCGTTGCGAGAAAGCCAGCCTTGTCACCCGCATTGATCGCGGCGAACAGCGCTTCCACTGCTGCCTGATCGCGGGGACATGTCGAATCAATCTGCACGCCGCCTCCTCCTGCCTGCTCATGCGACAGGATAAATATATAGCGGCTCCATTTTTAGTCTATATGCATTTTTACGTCGGACTCATTTTTTCGCTGGGGCCGGCTGCCCGCATAGCCCTGCGAGAGCGAATTCCAGTTGACCGCCAAAGGCTTCACAGAAGCTGTCGGCGCTGGCTTTGTCGCTGCCGACATAGCCAAAAAACTCCGAATTCGCGATCGACCCCACCAGACGGCTGAGCATGTCGCGGTCGATCGTGGCGGGCAGCAGGCTCCTCGCTGCGATGACGCCCGTCATGCGGTGCACTTCGAGCCGCAGGGTCGTGGCGATGTGGACATAGCGCGATCCGACCAGATCGACCTGCGCGGTCGCGTGAGCGAGAAACCGCCGCAGCCACGAGCGTTCGACCCCGTCAAACCAGTCGAGATACAGCCGCATAAGCGCGAGATAGCCTTCCGCCGGATAGGTGTATTCGCGCTCGAACACCTCGGGCGTGCGGGCGATCAGATCTTCGAGACCATCGATGATCAGCTCTGAAAGGATCAGATCCTTCGACGGGAAATAATTGTAGAGCGAGGCGATGCTGACGTCAGCCGCATTGGCGATGGCCTCCATCGATGCCTTGTCGACGCCATGCGCCTCGAACAGCGCGCGGGCGCTGTTCATGATCGCCGTGCGGGTCATCCTGCGCTTGCGCGCACGCAGGCCTTCAACGGGTTGGTCTTTGGTGGTGCGGGCCATGGTTCCTGTGCCGAATTCGCTTGGCCTGCACCCGGCCCCGGGTGAGGCCGGTGGGACAAGCGTCCTGCTTGATATGCGGCGACACCCCGCAGCACAAGCCAGGCTGCGTCGCGCACTTGACATGATACCTGTCATTTGAAAGGCTTAGGCGCAGAGAGGAGGCCCCATGAAACGTTCCGAACAGAAGGCCGCGACACGCGCTGCGGTGCTCGATCTGGCGGCGAAGCGCCTGCGTGCCGAAGGGCTGGCGGGCAATGGCGTGCAGCGGCTGATGCGCGATTGCGGCCTCACGCACGGGGGGTTCTATGTCCACTTCCCGAGCAAGGCCGCGCTTGATGCCGCCGCGCTGGAGGCTGCGATGGCCGAGCATGCCACGACCCTTGCCGCGCTTCCCGAAGGCCTGTCCCGCACGGAACGCCGCAAGCTGCGCGCGCGCACCTATCTGTCGCGCAGCCACCGCGACAATCCCGCAACCGGCTGCCCGCTTGCCGCGCTGCTGAGCGAGGCGCCGCGCGCCCAGGCCGCGGTGCGCGCAGCATATCAGGCGATGCTCGCCCGCGCGGTGACGGAGGGGGATGATCCGCAAGACCCGGCCCCGCCATCGCAGGAGTTGGCGCTTGCCGCGCTCGCAATGGGCGGCCTCGCGCTCGCCCGCGCGGTGCCCGATGGCGCGCTGTCCGATGCGATCCTTGCCGCGTGCCGGGATGCGGCCGCCCTGCTGGCGGATGCCTATGCCCAAGCCGAAGGAGACGCCCCGTGAGCGAATGGAAACCCACCGCGTGCCTGATCTGCTCCTTGAATTGCGGGATCGAAGTGCAGACCGAAGGCGGCCACATTACCCGCGTGCGCGCGGACAAGGCGCACCCCGTCAGCAAAGGCTATCTGTGCGAAAAGGCGCAGCGGATGGACGCCTATCAGCAGGGGCGAGATCGCTTGTCCTCGCCGATGCGACGCCGCGCGGACGGAAGCTATGAAGCGATCAGCTGGGATACCGCGATCGCCGAGATCGCGCAGAGACTCGCTGCGGTGCGCGATGAACATGGCGGCGCGAGCATCTTCTACTATGGCGGCGGCGCGCAGGGGAACCATCTGCCCGGCGTCTATGCGCAGAGCACCTTGGCGGCCTTGGGGGTGCGCTATCGCTCCAATGCGCTGGCGCAGGAGAAGACCGGCGAGGCCTTTGTTCAGGCGCGGATGTTCGGCTGCGGGATGCACCACGATTTCGAGCATGCCGAGGTTGCCCTTTTCATCGGCAAGAACCCCTGGCAATCGCACGGTTTCCCGCGTGCTCGGTTGGTGCTGCGCGAGATCGCTGCCGATCCGGCCCGCGCGATGATCGTGATCGATCCGCGCACAAGCGAGACCGCGGCGATGGCGGACTTTCACCTCGCGATCCGCCCGGGGACGGATGCCTGGTGCCTCGGTGCGCTCGCCGCGATTCTGGTTCAGGAAGACCTCGCCAACCGTGACTGGATGGCCGAACATGTCGCCAATACCGAGCCAGTGCTGGAAGCGCTCGCGCAAATCCCGGTCAGCCAGTTCGCCGCAGTCTGCGGGGTCGATGAAGCGCTGCTGCGCGCTGCCGCGCGGCGGATGGCGGCGGCCGCAACGCTCGCCTCGATGGAAGATCTGGGGATGCAGATGGGCGTGCACTCCACGCTCGGCTCCTACCTTCACCGCCTGATCATCGGCCTCACCGGAGGCTTCGGGCGCAAGGGCACCAGCTATGCCTTTGTCCCGTTCCGCCCGCTTGGCGCAGGCGGAGTCGGTTCATCGTCCAAGGCATCCGGTGCCAAGGACACGGGTGAACGCAATTTCCGCCGCTCCCCTGTGACCGGCTTTCCCGTGATCATGGGCCTCATCCCCTGCAACGCGATCACCGAGGAGATCCTGACCGATCACCCGCACCGGTTCCGTGCGATGATCATCGAGAGTTCGAACCCGGTGCATTCACTCGCGGACAGCGCGCGGATGCGCGCGGCATTGCGCGCGCTCGATATGAGCGTGGTGATCGACGTCGCGATGACCGAAACCGCGCGCGCCGCCGATTATGTGCTTCCCGCCAGCAGCCAGTTCGAGAAGGCAGAGGCGAGTTTCTTCAATTTCGAGGCCGAGGCCAATGCCTTCCACCTGCGCCGCCCGCTCTTCCCCCCGCGCGAAGGCACCCGTGAAGAAGGTGCGATCCACGCCGCCCTGTGCGAGGCACTCGGCGTGTTCGGCGAGGCCGAGGTCGCACCCTTGCGCGCCGCGGCGGACAAGGGGCTTGATGCGCTCGCCATGGCCTTCATGCAGACCATGAGCGCCAATCCGGTCCTTATGCCCTTTGCCTCGGTGCTGCTCTACCGCGCGCTTGGGCCGCGTCTGCCCGAGGGCATGGCCAATGCCGCAGGCGTATGGGGCGTCGCGCAGCTGTTCGTGCAATCCTTTCCCGAAGAAGCGGCCCGCGCCGGGTTTACCGGGCCGCTCGCCGGCAACCGGCTGTTCGAAGCAATCCTCGGCTCACCCTCCGGCGTGGTCTTCGCGAAGCAGAACGCCGCAGACAGCTGGCCAAGGCTGCGCACCCCGGGACAGCAGATCAATCTCCACATCCCCGAGATGCTCGAAGCGCTGCTTGCCCTCGATCCGGCAGGCCCGCCGAAGGATCCCGACTATCCGTTCATCCTCTCGGCAGGCGAACGCCGCACCGAGACCAGCAACACCAGCATCCGCAACCCCGATTGGCTACGCAAAGGCGCGCTTGTCAGCACCTTGCGTATCCACCCTGACGATGCCGCAGGGCTGGGCCTCACCGAAGGCGCGGCGGTGGACATTGTCACCGCCCGCAGCCGCGCGCGCACCGTGATCGAACTCCATGAAGGCAGCCGCCGCGGGCACGTCTCGCTGCCCAACGGACAAGGGCTCGACGTGGTGGGCGAGGATGGCACGGTGCGCCGCCACGGGATCGCGCTCAATGAACTCACCGATTACCGCTGGCGCGATCCGGTGGTGGGGACGCCGTGGCACAAATATGTCCCGGTGCGGCTTGAGCCGGTCGCCTGACGCACCGGCTGCGATCCGAACTGCGGGCTAGGCTTCTCCGCGCGGCAGCAGCAGATCGAGCAGATCATCGAGGATCCGGACACGGCGATCAGTGTCATCCTCACCTTCGAGCCGGGTGCTCATGGTGCAGATGCCCTCGACACTGGCAACAATCGCATCGGCCCGGTCGCGCAGGTTGATCCCGTCAGCCAGTGCGCCACCCGCTTCGGCCTGTTGCAGCAAATCATGGACGAGATCGCGGATACGGCGCGCGCGATAGGCCCGAAGCTCGCCGATTTCGGCAACCCACTGCCCACGCGAAATAAAGCCAAGCCACGCCGACCATTCGAGAATTCGCTCCGGCGTGCGCGGCAACAGCGCATGGGCGATCTGGCGGATCGCGGCGAGTGGGTCGGTATCGACAATCTGCGCTTTCAGACCTGCCTCAAGCTCATCAAGCATGTGATTGATCGAGAACAGCAGCATTTCATCCTTGTCGCGGAAGTAATGCGACAGAGTCCCGGTGGTGCACCCCGCCTGCCGAGCCACCGCGCGTAGCGATGCGCCGTCGGGCCCGATGTCGCGCAGCACTGCCCATACCGCGGCGGCAACATCCTGCCGGCGCTGGTCGTGATCGCCGGAAGGGCGTCCGGCGCGGCGTTCATGGGGCTGCGAACTCTCGTTCATGGCGCCGATATGGCAGATTTATCCCGCCTGCCAACCCTTGGAGTGTTCATCTTCGGCTCACTCCCTTGACCACTCATAATTTATATTACATCAGTTGTGTGAATTGATTCTTCAAGGGGGTGGCTTATGAAAATTACCACGGTATCAGGGGTTTCGCTGATCGCCTTGCTTCACACAGCGGGGTTGTGTGCGCCCGGTGCCTCTGCACAATCGCAAGCCTTGCCGCCGGAACCGGAGGCCGCGCAGCGCGAAGACGCGGGCCTATCCACGATCATCGTCACCGCAACCCGGCGCGAGGCGTCATTGCAGGATGTCGCCGTCGCGACCACGGTGCTGAGCGGCGACGACGCCAGCCGGGCGGGTGTTACCCAGACCAACCAGCTTGCCTTGCTGGTCCCCAATCTGACCATCGGCGGCACGGCGGACAGCCAGCCCAAATTCACCCTGCGCGGCATCGGCACAGTCGATCAGTTCCAGAACCTCAACCCGGGCGTCGCGATTTACACTGATGATGTCTATAACGGGCTCGGCGTCGCGCAGACCTTTGCGATGTTCGATCTCGAACGGGTCGAAGTGTTGCGCGGCCCGCAAGGCACCCTCTACGGCAAGAACGCGACGGGCGGCGCGGTCAACATCATCTCGCGCAAACCCGCCTTTGAAAACGGCGCGGGCCTGATGGCGGCGGTGGGCGCCTATAACCTCGGCTTTGCCGAGGGCTTCGTCAACGTCGCCCCGAGCGATACGCTTGCCGCCAGAGTCTCGTTCACTTTGCTGAGCCGGGACGGGTTTTCGTTCAACACATTCCGCGGCCGCGACGAAGATCGCGCGGATCGCTGGGCCGTGCGCGGCCAGATCCGGTTTGCGCCTTCCGACACAGCGGAGTTCAACCTGCGCGCTGATATCGGCCGGAACCGCGGCGATCTGAAAACCCGGCGCTTTGCAGGCGGGCTGGTGCCCGATGCCACCAACCCGCGCGGCTTCCGCGAAACCGGACTGCTGGACGGGATAGACACCTCGGCGCAAGGCGTGGTGAGCAACATCAACAACAATCCTGCCGGAACTGTCATCGGCTATTTCGACACGCCGCAGATGCGCCGCTTCGCCAGCGATCTGGATCAGATTGACCGCATCAACCAATGGGGCGTTTCCGGCACGGGCCGCATTGCCCTGAGCGATACCGTGACGCTGAACTTTGTCAGCGCCTACCGCGATGTGAGCCGCGATACCGTAACGGATTCCGATGTCAGCGGGCTTGATCTGTTTGCCACCGGCCTTTCGAATGATTCGCACTTCTGGTCGCAGGAAATCAGGCTCAATGGCCAATGGGGCGCGATCGACTGGATTCTTGGCGGGCACTACTACAACGAGGAACACACGGGGCGAAACTCGGCCCGGTTGTTCGGCTGCTTCTTCGCCGCCCAGCCATGCCGTGTGAATTATGTGCCGCCCGGCTTAACCGCCGCGCAGCTCACGGGGCTTGCGCTGGTTCCGCGCGCACCCACCGTGCTGCTGCCGCGCTACGAACAGCGCAACGAGAGCCTTGCCGGTTTCGCCGAAGCGAGCCTGCCGGTGACCGGGACGCTGACCGTTACGGCTGGCTTGCGCTACACCACCGAGCAGCGCGAAATCACCGCCTCGCTCACCAGCAACAACCCCTTCCTCGGGGCAGCGTTCGGCCCGGCATCTTTCGCCAAGCGGTTCAATGATCTGTCGGGCCGGGTCATGCTCGAATACCGCCCGAATGCCGATGTGCTGGCCTATGTCAGCTATGCCACGGCCTTCAAGGCGGGGAACTTCAACGGCGGCTTTTCGCGCAGCCTGGCAGAACTGCAAAGCCTGCCACCACCCAGAGCCGGCCAGACGACCCCTGCGGATTTTGACCCCACCAAGCCCTATCCTGTTGATCCGGAAAAATTACGGGCGCTTGAAGGCGGGTTGAAACTGCAACCCGCGGGCAATCTGCGTGCCAATCTCGCAGCCTTTCATTACTGGTACAAGGATTTGCAGGTCACAACGATTGTCAACGCGGTTGCCTCGCTCAGAAATGCATCGCAGGCGCGGGTCTGGGGTGCCGAGCTTGAAGTGGATTGGCGGCCTGTCCCGCAATTGGCACTGCGCCTTGCCGGGGGCTATCTGAACAGCCGCTACGAGGATTTTCTCGATCTCGAACGCAATCCCGTAACCGGGCAATCGTTGCTGATTGACCGTTCGGGCAACCGGTTGGTCAACGCGCCCGAATGGTCGGTGGTGATGGGGGCCGAACACACATTGCCGCTCGGAAGCAGCTGGCAAATCCGTTCTTCCGTCGATGCACGGTACCAGAGCCGCGTCTTCTTTCAGCCGGACAACATCGAACGGCTGAGCCAACCGGGCTATGTCCTTGCCAATGCCCGGATCGGGATCGAACGCCGCGACGGCACGCTGGGCATCGCACTGATTGCCGAGAACCTGTTCGACAAGAGCTATGTCGTCGATGGCAACCGCAATGGCAGCCCGTTCTTCGTCGATGCCCTGACCTTCGGCACGCCCCGGCTCTGGTCGCTCCAGATCAGCACGAAGTTCTGAGCCTGCCCGCCGATGACAAAGGATACGACACGCCCCGGCGAGGGCAGGACCATACTCGTGATCGCAGCGACCGGCCGGCAAGGCCAAGCTGTCGTGCGCAACTTGCTGGCAGAGGGGTGGCAGGTGCGCGGCCTGACGCGCAATCCGGCTTCACCGGCGGCCCAGGCGCTCGCCGCAAAAGGGGTGGAAATGCTTGCGGGCGATCTCGATCAGCCCGACAGCCTGCTCCCCGCGATGGCCGGGGCGCATGGGGTCTATTCGCTGCAGGATTTCTGGGAGACCGGCCTTGCCCGGGAAATCGCCCAGGGCAAGGCCGTTGCTGATGCCGCGCTGTTCTGCGGGGTCAGCCATCTGGTCTATGCCTCGGTTGGCGGAGCAGAGCGGACGGCGGGTCTGGGGATCACGCATTTTGAAGGCAAAACCGAGATCGAAGCCCATATCCGCGCGATTGGGCTGCCTGCGACAGTGCTGCGCCCGGTCAGCTTTTTCGAGAATTTCATAACACCGCGCTACATCAAGGCGATGGTCGACAAGGGGGTGTTTCGCTTCCCCTTTCCCGGCGGACGCCCGTTCCAGATGGTGGCGCTGGATGACATCGGACGACTGGCAGCGCGCAGCTTTGCCGATCCCGACCGCTTTATCGGGCAGGCTTTCGAAGTCGCCAGCGATGCCCCGACTATGGAAGAATTTGCCTCCGCTTGCGGGGCGGCCATCGGTCGGGCGGTGCAATTCCGCGAATTGCCGCTGCCATTGATGGATATGGTTTTCGGGCTGATCGCGCTGGCCGGGAAATCAGCCCATTACAAGGTCGGCCCCTCGATCGCGGCACAAGCCCGTTGGAGCCGCACATCGCCAACGGGCGGGTGGAATGCCGATTTCGCCTTGCTTGATGACATACTGCCCGATCGCATGACAGCGGCCAGCTGGGCGAGCAGCATTGATTGGCATGGTCTGCGAAAGGCACTGGACGCATGATGATGGCAAGCGACTGGCCATTGGCCTTGCTCAAGCCCGCTGCCGCCCTGGTGATCTGGTCGCTGGTGATTTGGGGCTGGATGATGGCAACCCGGATCCCTGCCCTGCTGCGCGCGGGCTTTGATGTCTGGCGCCATGTCGGCGGGACGGGGGCAGACGCTGCCAGCCTTGTGCCTGACAGGGTTCAGTGGAAAGCGGATAATCACAATCATCTGATGGAACAGCCCACCCTGTTCTACGCCGTGATTGCCATTCTTGCGCTCGCAACGCCCACGCCAAGCCATATGGCCGCCGCGGTCACGCTGGCATGGTGCTATGTTGGCCTGCGGGTGGTGCACAGTCTGATACAGGCCATCAGCAACCGCATCCTCTATCGCTTCACGACATATCTGCTTGCAACGCTGGCGCTCGCCGCGCTGGCGGCCTTGTGCGTGCCGACTCTCTGGCATGTGACCTTGTAGATGCCCAAGCGGGATTATGTGCCGATCGGGCGGGTGGCAATGCTCGCGCGCTATCCGGTCAAATCCATGGCGGGGGAACAGGTCGTATGGTCACGGCTGGAGCCGGGCAGCGGGATGCCGGGCGATCGCGACTGGGTGGTGCGCGATGAGGAACAGGGCGGCTTTCTGACAGGCAAGAAACTCACCGGACTGATGCAGCTTTCGGCCACGACCCGGCCACCGGATCAGGGGGGAACAGCAGCGGCGGTCAGACTGACTTTCGCCGATGGCCGGCAGGTGGATTCGGATAGTCCGTGGGTTCACGCGGCGCTCACAGCCGCGCTTGGAAGGCGGGTCACATTGCAACCGCGCCGGGCCGCAGTGGAGCGGGATTTCTACCGCCTCGCCCGCCCGATGCAGGGAGCAGAGATGAGATATCTCCTCGGGCTGCGCGATGACGAACCCCTGCCAGACCTGTCGCCCTATCCGCTTGGCATGCTGCTGTCCGTGACGCGCTACGCTACCCCTCCGGGGATGCTGGTGGACGCAGGCCCCTTGCACTGTGTCACGACCGCCAGTCTGGATGCGCTCGCTGCGAGCGATGCCGCCTGCGATCCCGATCCGCGGCGGTTTCGCCCCAACATCCTGCTGCGGACGCTGCCCGATCTGACAGGCTTCATCGAAGCGGAATGGACGGGATGCACGTTGAAGATCGGCACCGCGGTTCTGCGGATCACCGTGCCGACCTTGCGCTGCGCCATGCCCGGCCACGCCCAACCGGGTCTGGAACAGGACGCGGCGCTGCTGCGCGCCATCAAGCGTGAGGCTGCGCAGAAGGTTGGAGTCTATTGCGAAGTCATGCGCGGCGGGGTGATCAGTGTCGGTGATCCGGTGTTCCTCAAACCGCTGCCCTCTGCTGGCCCCGTCCGCACCATGGTCAGTCAGATCGTCTCGCGCGGCAAAGCGCGTCTGATTGATCGTGTCACCGCGTCTGCGCCCCGTCAGCCACCGCCTGCGGCTGACCCACCGGGATACCGCGCCTTCCGCATCACCGCGCAGCGCAGGGAAAGCAGCGATGTGGTGTCGCTGATGCTTGAAGCAGAACAGCCTGAACCCACGCCCGCACCTGCGCTGCCCGGCCAGCATGTGGTGATCGCCATTCCGGCAGGGCCAGACGGGCGGACGGTCTATCGCGCCTACTCGCTATCGGGCAATCCGCAGGCCAGATCGATACGGATCAGCGTAAGGCGTCAAGGCGCGGGATCGACCTGGCTGCATGGCCCCGATGTCGTAGGCAAGCAGGTCATGGTGCTTGGGCCGCGCGGACCGATGGCGCTTTTCCCTGATGATGTGGAGCCGATCGTGCTCGCGGCAACCGGCATCGGAATTACACCATTCATGGCCTTCCTGCATGCTGTTGCCGCACACAACCCGCAGCGCGCGATCCACCTGCTGGTGGGCGCGCGCGATCCGCAGGATTTTCCCTTCGACGAAGAGCTTGCACTGCTGCGCAACTGCTTGCCGCGGCTGCACATCACCTTCTCCTTCAGCATGGAGGGGCGCAGGTTGTGCGATGACGACGTCGTGTCCGCAGTGCGCGGCATGCCCGGCGCTGCAATCGCCTTGTGCGGTCATGAGGATTTCATGGAGCGCACGCGCCGGGCGTTGCTTGAAGCGGGCATCCCCGATCAACGCATCATTCTTGAACATTTCTCCGCGCCCGGCGGTCGCCACGAGACGGCAGGAGGTGTTGTGGAATTCCGTCGCAGCGGCCAGCGCATCGCGTGGACCGACGATTGCGGCAGCATCCTGGAACTTGCCGAACGGTCTGGCGTCAACCTGGCCTCTGGCTGCCGCTATGGCGCGTGTCAGACCTGCGCGGTGACACTGATTGAAGGGAAGGTCACCTATCGCGCCGGGACGGACCCTGCGCTCAATCGCTCTGTGATCCTCGCCTGCTGTGCCCTTCCCGACGGGGACATCGTGCTTGATCTGTAGATCCCACTATCGGGCACAGCATGGAGCATTGAAACCCCGGCGCATCGGTGGCAGGCCTTGTGCTCCACCATCAACGGGACCCACTGACCCGCCGTGTCGCAACCACCCGCCTATCACGCCCTGCACGAAGCGGCCTGCGCACGCGGGGAGAAGACCTATTGCGATCCCGAAATGGGCTATCTGGTCTTCACCCGGATCGCGCATCTGGCGCGTGGCAAATGCTGTGGTTCAGGGTGCAGGCACTGCCCCTTCCCCAAGGACTAGGCACCCAGCCGCAGGAAGAATTCCTCACGCTCGCGCCGCAATTCCGCAGCACTCATGGCAGAAAGGCCGTCGAGTTCATTCCGCAGCGCCAGCGCCAGCCGCTTGATCGTTTCGGGCCCATCGCGGTGCGCCCCGCCCTTGGGCTCGTAGACAATGCGATGGATCACCCCCAGCTTGAGCAGGTCGCCCGCTGTCACCTTCATCGCCTCGGCGGCATCGGCGGCCTGCGCCGCGCTGCGCCACAGGATCGAGGCGCAGCCTTCGGGCGAAATCACCGAATAGATCGCATGTTCGAGCATCAGCACGCGGTTCGCTGCCGCCAGCGCCACCGCCCCGCCCGATCCGCCTTCGCCAATGATCACCGCGATCAGCGGGACCGACAGTGAGAGGCATTTCTCAGTCGAGCGGGCAATCGCTTCGGCCTGCCCGCGCGCTTCGGCATCAATGCCGGGAAAGGCGCCCGGCGTATCGACCAGCGTGATCACCGGCAGACCGAACCGATCCGCCAAGTCCATCAACCGGATCGCCTTGCGATAGCCTTCAGGGCGCGCCATCCCGAAATTGTGCTTGATCCGGGTGGCGGTATCTTCACCCTTCACATGGCCGATCACCATCACCCGGCGGCCCTGAAAGCGGGCAAAGCCGCCGATCACAGCTTTATCATCGCCAAACCGCCGGTCGCCCGCCAGCGGCAGGAAATCGCTGAACAGCCCGGCGGTAAGCTTCTCGAAACGCGGGCGATCGGGATGGCGGGCCACCAGCGTGCGCTGCCACGGGGTGAGCCGCGCATAGAGATCGGCCAGCAGCCGATCCGCGCGCTCATCCAGCATGGCCGCTTCCTCTGCTCCGTCAGGCCGCGCGCGCAAGGCGGCCGCCTGCGCCGCCAAGGCCTCAATCGGCTTTTCGAAGGGCAGATATTGCGTCACGCCCCCGCTGCTTACACCGTCATCGACATGCCGCGATAGATCCGCGCACGATAGCGCGAATCCTCGGCATCGGGGAGCGGCGCGCCAACCAGCAGCACCGCGCGGGCGAAGCGGCGCACCTCTTCGAGATGCTCGTCGAGATCGCGCGGCTCTTCGGAACGCACCCGGCGGGTGAGGTTGATCTGGTTGACCGGCACATCATGCACCAACCGCTCGTTCTCCACCGCCAAGGTGGCGGTGAAGGCGTGCAGCGTCGTCTTGATGAAATTGGCCAGCGCAAAGGCCGGGCTGGTATCACCCATCGGGACATCGGGCGAAGTCAGCACCAACTGGCAATCATCATAGAGCGATGCGAGCCGCGACACGCGGAAATGATGCGTGAGATTATCCGCCACCACTTCGCGGAATTCCTCGGGCGTCAGCGGGTTATCAAGTTCGAACAGCTTGGTCGGCAACGGGGTGAAGGGTGTCGACAGGATCGTGGTCGGCTTGCCCCACTGGACGAGGGCGGCATCCATCGCCGCTTCCAGGCCTGTCTCGCACACCAGCGAAACCAGCTTTTCAGCGACATCACCTTCCAGCTGCGCCTTGATCGCATCGAACCCGGCTGCCGTGCGGGTGATCATCACGCAGCGCGCGGCGTGGCAATCTTCGATGAAAGCGCGCGCAGTCTCGGCGAGGTAATCATCGAGATGCTCGCCGATGATCCACACGGTCTTGCCGCGCATCTGGTCGAGCCGCTCCTGTTTGGGGCTGCCGAACAATTCGCGTTCGGTGGTCGAGCGCTCCACGGATAGGCCGCCCGAAGGCATGAAGGTTTCGCCCGAAACCGCGCGGTCGGCGAGGAAGAAGACAGTCGCCTGCGCCACATCATGCTCGGTCGGCATCTTGCCGAGATAGAGCTTGGAGAGCACCCCGCTGCCGACCTTCTTCGCTTCCACCGCGATCTTGTCGGCAGGCAGGAACGGCGCATCGGCAGGCGGGACGCGCAGCAGCCAATCGGCATCAGCCTCAGGCGTGGCCGGGCGATCATTCCATTCCGGCGCATCAAGGAAGTAACCGCCCTGCCGCAGCCGCGCGATCAGCGCTGCGGCGATCGACGGCGTCAGCAGGTATTGATCCCAGGTGCAGGTGCCATCGCCTTCGCGCGCGCAGGCCAGCGCCAATTCACGCAATTCGTGCGGGTTGTTGGTGTCATGGCTCATCTTGACGGTGTCATTGCGCGCCAGCCGCGAGAGCAGCGCTTCGACCCGCACCCCGCGCCGCAGCGCCTTGATGCTGGCGGCGTGGACGGCATTCAACCGCTTGTTTTCAAGGATCAGCTTGCCGCGCCGCTCGAACAGGCCGGGCTTGCCACCCGTGCCGGACAGGCGATCGCCATCGACCGGCCCCGGCGCAATCGCGTTGAACTGCACTTCTGGCCCGAGATAGCGCGCCATGCTTTCCACCATCGCGCGCTGGCCGGCCTTCGACACCGCGTAATCGGCGCGGTTGGGATAGGCGACCGCGAGATACTTCTCGCCGCCAAAATAGGACGAGACGTTGAGGATATAGCCCGAGCCCTGCTTCTTCATCAGCGGCACCACGTGGTGCATCAGGAAGTAGTTCGAGACGAGGTTCGCATCGAGGGTGTAGTTCCAGGCATCGACCCCCATGTCGATCACCATGTCTTCCGCGCCCGCGACCCCCGCATTGTTGATGAGGTAATCGATCCGCCCGAAGGCCTTGAGCGTCGCGTCAACCGCGCCCTTGAGGCTTTCAAAATTGCTGACATCGACATTGGCAAGGGTCTGCACGCGGCGCTCGACGCCCGCGAAGCCGATATCTTCCAGCTCGGACACGATCTTGGCGCGCGCCACGGCGAGTTCGCTTTCGCGACGGGCAACCATCATCACCTTTCCGCCCGCGAGCGCCAGCAACCGGGCAACCTGCCCGCCGATCCCGGCCGAACCGCCGGTGATCAGCGCCACCTTGCCCAAGTGAAGGCCCGTGATGTTTTCCGAGAAGCCGGGCATGGCCTTTCGCGCCCCGGTCGCCTCGCCGATATTGGCGGGGACATAGAGCGAGATTTCCGCGAGCTTGCTTTCCTTGAGCAGGATGCGCGCGGCATGGCCTGCGGTGAAGCGGATATTCTCGGCCTCGGTGTTGGTGAAGCGCACGATCTGGTTGCCCCACTCGGCCTGACTGCGGCGACCATGGGCCGTGTCGATCTCGCTTTCATCGCGCCAGATGCGGATCAGCTGTTCATTGGCTGCACGCAGCATGTGGCCATAGATATCCCCCGCACCATCGCTGGTGTTGGTGAGGAAGACAAAGCGCGGCTCCTGCAACAGGTTGTCGTGCCGCTTCCAATAGCGGCTGAACGTGCGTGCCAGCGCCATATTGCCCGCAATTTCGGTATCGAGCACGGCTTCGACCGTGGCATCGTCAGCCCCGGTCAGGGTACCTTTCAATTCGCCGGCGGGCAGCATCGGCAGGAACACCGCGCCGCTGATCGCGCCGTGGGCCTTGGTATAGGCCTCGAGCGCTTCTTCCATCGCGGCCGGATCTTTCCGGTTGAAGCGGATGATGGTGAGGCCTTCGGTGATACCGAGCGCCTTGCAGCGCTTCTCCGCGATCGCCACGTCTGCCTGACGCGGCACGCCGAGCGCGACTGCCGCGCCGCATTGCAATTGCACCTGCGCGATTTCGAGCGCTTCATCCCAATTGTCACCCGCGGCCACCAGCACGGCGAGCCCTGTCCCGTCCATCGAACGCATGGTCGGGCGCGCAAGGTAGGTCGAACGCTGTTCCTTGCGCACCGTCATCCCGTGAGTGACTTCGAAATCGTGGCCATTGTAAGCCGCGCTTTCGTCGCTGCCGAGGAACACGCAGGTCGTGGCGATATCGGTGGGCGTGGGGAAGGTCTTGGCCTTGGCCTTGCCGCCGGTGGCGCGCTCAAGGCTCATCATGTCGAAGAATTGGGTGGCGGTGGTGCCCGCCTCATCCCCGCGTGCGGAATCCATCGCGGCAAACACCGAACGGATACGCTCGCTCTCGATCGGGCCGGGATAGACCAGATTGACGCGGATACCCTTGGGGCCAAGTTCAAGCGAAAGCTCACGGCTGAGCGCGTTCATCGCTGCCTTGGGCACGACATAGGCCGCGCGCGCATAGTACGGCGTGCGGCTGAAGATGGTCGAGACATTGATGATCGAGCCGCCTTCGGGGATATGGGGCGCGGCAGCGCGGGTCACATTCCACGCCACGGCGAGGATGTTGCGCAGCGCATCGCCGACTGTTTCGCTATCGCTCGCACCCTTTTTCTGGAGCGCGGCGAGCTCTTCCGCTGTCAGGGGGAGCTGCTCGATGGGCTGCTTCGGCCCGGCGCTGCCCGCATTGTTCACGAGGATATCAATGCGGCCGAATTTCCTGGCCACTTCGTCCATCGCCGCGCGCACCGATGCGGGATCGCCACCATCAAGCGGGACAGTCGCCACGCGCGCGGCATCCACGCCCGTTGCCTTGACCAGCGCGGCGGCGGCGGCCTCGGTCCGTTCGGGCGTGCGGCCCGTCATCACCACCGTTGCGCCTTCTGCAAGATAGTGCGTGACAATATGCCCGCCCAGATTGCCCGCCGACCCGGTGACGACGGCGATCTTGCCTGCGAGGCGGCCGGTGGTGGATGTGGCTTGCGATTTGGCCATGGCACTCTCCTCATGAAGTTACGTCGTGCGCGGCACGGACTTTCTGATCTGTTCAATCTTCCGGGGAGGAGAAGTGGGAACGTTTCAAAACTCGCAATGCGCAAGTCAGGTGTCGGGTTCCCCCACACTTGCATTTTGTGCAGCCTGCTGTGCCGCCCAGGCTTCGAGCAGCGCATCGCGGCTCATCAGCCCCAGTTCGGGCAAGGCGTGGTTCACCACATAGGTCGAGCCCGTGTGGCGGTTGTCCCACATCGCCTGATGCGCCTCCGGCAGGCCATCCCACGGCACGACTTCGGGCATGGTCACTTCGAGCAGGCCCGCGGCAATCATGTCGTTCATCCGCGCAACTTCAAAGGCATTGCACAGGTGCGTGCCCAGAATGCTCGCCGTCGGCATGATGATCTTGCGCTGACGCGTCCAGACTTGCGGGGCGTAGAAGGTGAAACGGCTGCCTGCGAGATCTTCGGCGAAGATCACGCGGCCTGTGAAGGGCTTCACCAGCGAAGTTGAAATACCGAGCGTATCCTGCCCGACCCGCTCGAACACCAGATCGGGGCTGCCCCGCGGATTATCGGGCGAACGCAGGATCTTGCCCACGGCCGAGCCGAACGGCTTCATCACCCGGTCCTGATAATCGCGCACAGCCGCTTTGAAGACTTCGATGTCCGCCTTGGCATCGGGCAGGCGCGGCATGGTGTCGGGCCAGTAGAAATTCGCGCCCTCGCGCCGCTTGATCGTCTCGAGGCTGACGATCCCTTCGATCGCATCTTCAAGCCCGAGCGATTGCAGGAATTCGCGCTGGCCATCGGTGGTGGTGGCCACCACCGAACGCGCGTTGAACAGGCGCGCGGCTTCGATCATCTCAAGGCCCGTCTCGTCGAGCAGTTCGCTCGACCCCGGCCCGTAGAAGATCAGCACCGCCTCGCCCCCGCGCACCGCGCCACGGCGCAGCATTTCCTCAGGCGAGGCCGTCCCCGGCTTGCCCATGAAGCTGAAGTGATAGCCCGAAGAAGCCCCGTAGAAGGCGAGCGTGCCGCCCTCTGCAAGGAGCTGGAAGCTGCGCGGGAAGGCGGTTTCACCCGCATGGCTCACCACGTAATCGGCCAGCTTGCCGCCGTTCAGCGCCTTGTATTCCTCGACCAGTGGCGCGCCTGCGGCTTCCCACGCGCGGGCCTGCGCAGCATCTTCGGGCACCACGCTGTAGAGATCGGCGAAGCGCGCATCCTTGCGGTTGATCGCGCCGACGGCGCCTTGCACCTGCGTGATGAACTGCGCGCGTTCCTCGGACGAAACGAGGCCCGTCACCTGCAAGCCGGTACGCACAGAAGACCGCAGCGCATCGAGCCCGGTGCCGGTGGCAGCACCTTCGACGAACAGGGTCCGCCCCGGCGCGATCTGGAGTGTGGTGAACAGGCAGCGCGCGATGGTGCCGAGGTTCAGCACATAGCTTCCCGCCTGTTCGAGCGTGAGATCAGGCGGGATCGCGTGCATCTGCGGGGCCTGCACCGTCAGGAACTGGGCATGGCTGCCCGTCTCTGTCTCGTAGCCCTGAATGGAGAAATCGGCATACATCGGATCATTGCCAACCTGCGGCGAGAGCAAATCATTGGTGCCGGAATAGACCGTCACCAGATCGCCGACCTTGACCCGGCCCTGCGCCCGCGTCTCGGAGCCAAGCGCCGCAACCAGCGCGATCCCGCCCGATCCGGTGATCTGCACATCTTCCTCATGCGCATCGAAGGGGGAGACCGGAATGCCGGTCAGCGCCCAGATGTCGTTGAAGTTGACCTCGCTCGTCAGCATGTAGAGCAGCGCTTCATTGGGCGCAGGCTCGGGCACTTTGACGATCAGTTCCTTCTCGTGGCTTTCCGGCGGGCCGAAGCGCGGCGCGCCGGTGTCGGGATCGCGCGCGATGCCGAAAGCATATTGATAGGGCGGAATGGGGGTCACGCCGGGGAAGAACGGCGCGCCGACGGGCAGCAGATCGCCTGCCTCCTCAAGCGCCTTGGCTTGCTCTTCGTGACGGTCATAGTCCCACACGCCGTCGCGGCGGACGGGGAGTGGCGGCGCGACCTTGTCGATGAATTGGCGGATGCCGGTCTTGCCGCCTTCGGGATCGACGATGGCATCGGCAAACAGCGCGGCCTCTTTCGCGAGGCCCGCCGTGATCCCCTGTTCGAGCCCGACGCGCACCGCCTCGATGGCGCGCTCGCCCGCCTTGCCGCGCCCGGCCCAATCAAGCTGGCGGAGCACGCGCTGGAGAAAGGCATCCTCCATCACCGGCGCGAGCGCGACCGGCGCAGGCGTATCCCAGCGGCTGATCGCGGCCTGCCGCGCGGCAAAGGCCTTGCCGAGTGCCGAATGCTCACCGTGCTTCACATAGGCGCGCACGGCGGCGTGGGCTTCGGCAAGCGCATCGCGCGCACCGTTTACCAGCACATCGACAAGCCCGATTTCGGCGGCTTTCTCGGCATCAATGCTGCGGCCGCCAAGGATCAGATCCATCGCATCACGCAGGCCGGTCTCGCCGAAGCGATCCACCAGCAGGCGCGGCAGGCGCTGCGTCCCGCCATAACCGGGGAGCAGCCGCAGCCGGATTTCGGGCTGGCCGAAGCGCGCCACCGGCTCGGCCACGCGGTAATCGCAGGCGAGCGCGAACTCCATGCCGCCGCCCAGCGCCACGCCCTGAACGGCGGCGACGCAGGGCTTGTTCATCCGCTCGATGATGCCGAACGCAAGCTGCGCATTGTTGGGCAGCACGAGCGCTTCTTCGCGGGTGTGGATTTCCTCGAGCATCTGGCGGATATCCGCCCCTGCCACGAAAGATGCCGTGCCCTGACCGGTGAACACCACCGCGACAACATCCTCGGCGCGCGCGAGGTGCTCCACCACCAGCACCAATTCATCAATCGCGCGTTCGTTAAGCGCATTGACCGGCGGATTGGTGACGGTGACCGTCGCCACCTGCTTGCCCGGCGCGACATCATTATACTGCACCAGGAAATAGCGGTGGCGATCGAACAGCGCCTGTTCATCGCTCATCCGCTGCTTGCGCTGCCAATCGGTGATGACGGTGCGCAGTTCGTCGAGCGCTTCGGGGTTACGGAGCGTCGTCACGTCGCCAACGTCCTCGCCCACCACCAGCGCGCGCACCATCCGGCGCATATATTTCCCGCTGCGGGTTTCGGGGAATTGCGAGACTTCGATAAAGTCCGCCGGCACCGCGACCGCGCCCTTTTCGGTGCGCACGAGATCGAACAGGCGGCGCTTGTCCTCGATCGTCAGCTTGCGGCCCGCCACCGGCACTACGAAGGCAAGCGGGGTCAGGCCCTTCTCGCGGTGCGGCGCGCCGACGACCAGCACATTGCCGACCGGCGAGTCCGGCGCGAGCGCCTTGTCGCGCAGCACCGCGCCTTCGATTTCCTCGGTCCCCATGCGGTGGCCCGAGACATTGATCACATCATCCGAACGCCCGTGGAGCGAGAACGAGCCGTCCTCATGGGCAATCGCGAAATCGCCCTGGGTATAGGCCCAGACGCCCTTCCAGCGCTTCCAGTAGCCTTCTTCCCACCGCTTGGCATCGCCCTTCCACGCGCCGAGCACGCAGCCATTTTCGACACGGAAATTGTCCATGTCGCCCCATATGGTGCGGGCGAGATAGGGATAAGGCGCGGTGATGACGATCTCGCCCTTTTCGCCCATGTCAGCGCGCCGCCAATTGACCCCGCCCGCGTCCGCTGCGCGCGCAAAGGGCGCATCGGCGCCGCCCGCATCCTCATCCTCGACCCAGACATCGCCCACCACCCAAGGCAGCGGGAAGGCATGGGCATCGGGTCGCAGCGGAAAATCGCGGTTGCCGTAAAAATGCGTCCAGGCGATGCCGCCATGCTCGGTCGCCCAATAGGAATTGATATATTGCGGCGTGACATGCTCCATCCCGAAGGCCTGCACGCTGGGGCTGACCGGCTCGGCACAGAAGGTCGCGACGCGCAGTGCGCTCATGTCGTAGCGCTGCACATCGGCGAGGTTCGAGGGATCGCTCATCACGCTCTTGAGGAAGGTCACCCCCGCCTTGAAGATCGTGACATTGTGCCGCTCGATCATCGAGGCAAAGCGGCCCGCATGCGGGAAGACGGGCGAACCTTCGAAGACCACGCTGGTCACCCGCGTCATCAGCGGGGCGCAGATCAGATAGCTCTGCCCGGTGATCCAACCCGGATCGGCCACCACGAACAGCGTATCGCCGGGGCGCGCATCGAAGCTCGCCGCCATCGTCTCGGCGACGCCGGCGGCATAACCGTGCGAATGGACGATCCCCTTGGGCTTGCCGGTCGAACCCGAGGTGTAGATGAAGAACATCGGGTAATCGGCATCGACCGGCATCGGCGGTGACGACGCCCAGATCGCGCGGACGAAATCGCCATCAGACAGCGCCATCAGATCGGCCTGCGAATTGACCGCGAAGCCGACGCCGCGCGCCTTTTCAAGGATGGTGTCGAGCGCCGCATCGGTGAGTTCGTGGCTCCACCGGTCGCGTTCCTCGCGCCAGATCATGTCGGCCGTGCCGGTGTGGCGGCACACGATCACCGCCTCGACGCGCGGCGGCAGCGTGACAAGGCTGGAAGCAATCGCGATCCGCACCCGCGCGGCATCCGCGCTGGAAATGCGTCCTTCATTGCCAAGCTGGATCAGCGCCTTGCCGACCCCGCGCATCACATCGGAGCGATCGACCGTGATTTCTCCGGCGAGCGCCTCGCGCACCGTATCCAGAATGGTCTGTTGATCGGCAGCAGGCAGTTCGAGTTCGAGCTTGCCGAGAATGGTGAGCGCCGTTGTCACCGGCACGAAATTGTCGAGCGCGGGATCGGTATAGGCGTTCTTGAACGGGGCAACCTGCGCGGTGCGATAAGAGCCATCCGAGGTGACAATCACCTTGGCGCCGGTATCGGCGATGCGATCCGACAGGGTCTTGTCGGAAAAGCCGCCGAACACCGCCGTATAGACCACGCCCATCCGCTTGGCGCCTTCGGTCCAATAGATTTGCGGCACGATGCTCGGCATGTTGAGCGCGATCCGGTCTCCCGGTTGCACCCCGAGCGCCTGAAGCGCGACCGCGCACTTCGCGCTTTCGAGCAGCAATTGGCGGCGCGAGACGGTGAAGCAATCGAGCGGCGCACCCTTGCCGCCCAATGCGGACATATCCCAGCGGTCACCTTCAAAGATCAGCGCGGCTTCCTCGCCGTGGCCCGCCAGCACGTGGCGATCCATCTCGGAAAAGGCCGCATTGGTGCGCCCGCCGACAAACCAGCGCCAATGCGGCGGGTTCGAACCATCGAAGGCCTGCTCCCACGGCGCAAAATCGGCAGGCAGCGCGGGGCTGACTGGGGCACAAGTGGCCGCGTCCCAGCCGGTCCATGCGCCGTCTTCACCCTTGGCGAGCCACGCGCCGCTTGGCCCGCAATCGGCCACGAACCAATGCATGTTGCGCGCGGCAATCTGCCCATGAAAGGCACCGGGATCAGCCAGAACGGCGGCGCGCATCGCGTCCCAGTCCGCGCGGTTGCCGATGGGATTGGTCAGACGGGCGGCAGCCACCGCGCCGGTATCAGCTTCAGCCAAGAACTCATCCTCCCCGAGACCGCTGCAAGCAGCAGCCATGCGCGCGCCGAAAGCTCATAAGTCTGAAGCAAAATTGCGCATAAACGCGCAATCAGGCAACAAACTGCATGATCAGTTTCAGGTTTTGCAACGCCGCATTGCAAAAAGCGTTCCGCAACCCGATTCGCCCGGGGAGGAGATCAGGATAGTCTAACCCAATTTAGCCGCGACCGCGATAGGGGGCTACGCCCTGATCAGGCACCCACAGGCCTTCGGGTGCGGGGCCGGTCTGCCAGAAGACATCAATCGGGATCCCGCCGCGCGGATACCAGTATCCGCCGATGCGCAGCCATCGCGGCTGCATTTCCTCGGCAAGCCGCTGGCCGATGCCGACGGTGACATCTTCATGGAAGCCATTGTGATTGCGGAACGAGCCAAGAAACAGCTTGAGGCTTTTCGATTCCACAATCGTATCGCCCGGCGCGTAATCGATCACCAGATGGGCAAAATCGGGCTGGTCAGTCACCGGGCACAAGGAGGTGAATTCCGGCGCGACGAACCGCACCAGAAACAGCGCGCCCTTGCGCGGGTTGGGGACATAATCAAGCTGCGCTTCTTCGGGCGAGCGCGGCAGCGGGCTGTCCTTGCCGAGAAAGGCGGGATTGAGCGAAGGCGTGTCAGAGGGCGTGTTCATAGGCTGGGCTGTTGCCGCGAAACCGGGCATAGCGCAAGCAAGGAACTGGACGCAGGCGGCCCTGCCGTTATGGGAAGCGAACCGCTGTGCACTCTCAAGCGACCATGGCTTTGCGAATGACCTCATCCCGACCCCGGCTGCCTCGCGCCATGACAGCCACGATCCTTGCCGCGCTTGGCAGCACAGGCGCACAGGCCGTGCCGCCATCGGCACCTCTGCCCGAGGCGCAACCCTCTCCGCAAGCGAGCCCGCTCGCCCTGCCTCCGGCACCCGTGGCAACGGCATCGCCCCCGGCTGCTGCCCAGCCGCAACCACGCAGCACGCGAGCACCCGCGCCCGCGGCCATACCCGCGCCGCGCCCCTCGATTTCCACGCCGGTGCCAACATCCGACCCAGCGAGTGCCAGCACCCCCTCGCCCACCCCGGCAATGCCCTCCTCACCTGCCGGCCCCGGCTTTGGCGACAGCCTCATACCGCCTGAGGCCAATGCACCTGTCGCGCCATCCTCGGCGCTCGGGGCAAGCATCTGGCCCGGCCTGTGGCCGTGGCTTGCAGGCGCGCTGGCTGTCATCGTCGCCCTGATTGCTGCGCGCATCCTTCGGCGGCGGCGTCAGCCCAAGGTGCCGCGCCTCGCCGCGCCAGCCAAGCGCCCGGCCGCCGACGCAGCGGAGCAGGCTGCCGCCACACCGCTGCGGCTGGATTGCCAGCTCGACATCACCGGCGCTGCGCGCAGCGTGATGATGTTCAGCATCGATTACCGCCTCGAAGTGGCCAATCGCGCGGATCGTGCTGTGCGCGATCTGGCGATCACCATCCGGCTCGACCAGCCGCGTCAGGACAGCACAGATGCGTCGCTGGCCGATACGGCAGAGGAGCGTCAGACGATTCCCCGGATCGGCCCGCAGCAAAGCCGCAGCATCACCGGCACACTGCGTCTCCCGCTCGCCGCGATTGCCCCGCTGCGGCAGGGCTCGGCCCCGCTGCTGATCCCGCTGCTTCACGTGACGCTGGAAAGCCCGGACCGCGAGACGGAACAGCGCACCTTCGTGGTCGGCACGCCGAGCCCCGTCACCATGGGCAGGCTCCAGCCGATCCGGCTCGACGTGGCGCCGGGCGGGATCGCCGGGCTGAAGGCCCAGCCTGTCAATGCGCCCTGAGCGGATCAGACGGGCGCGGGCCTTGGCGGAAGGGCCCCACGCCGCTAGGCTCGGCGCATGACCGAACAACTCCCTCCGCTCGTTTCGACCGCATGGCTGGCCGACCATCTGGATCAAGCTGATGTGGTGGTGCTTGATGCCTCGCATCACCTGCCCGCCGCCGCGCGCGATGCCCGCGCTGATTTTGCCGCCGGACACATTCCCGGCGCGCGGTTCCTCGATCTGGCGAGCCTGTTTGATGCCGCCTCGCCTGTCCCCTATGCGCTGCCGCAGCCCGAACAGCTTGCCGAGCGGCTGGCGAGCCTTGGCGTGCCACCGGGCGCGCGCATCGTGCTTTATGATGACAGCGCGATCCGCAGCGCAGCCCGGGCATGGTTCATGCTTACGACGAGCGGCTGGGCAGAGGTCGCGATCCTCGATGGCGGGCTCGCCAAGTGGCGCAGCGAAGCGCGCCCGCTTGCGGGCGGCGCAACGGATACCACCGCCACCACGCCTGCCGCGCTCCATGCCCCCCGCGCTGTCCGCAGCAAGGCCGACATGCTGGCCAATCTCGACACCCACGCCGAACAGGTGCTCGACGCGCGCAGCGCCGATCGGGTCTATGGCTCGGGGATCGATCCGGTGCATGGCGGACAGAACGGGCGGATTCCCGGCGCGCTCAACCTGCCTTTCACCGAAGTGTTCAACCCCGATGGCACTTACAAGGCGGTGCCCGAATTGCGCGCTGCCTTTGAACGCGCCGGGGTCGATCTCGCCCGTCCGCTTGTCGGCACCTGCGGCAGCGGTGTGACGGCAAGCGTGCTGCTGTTCGCGCTCCACCTCATCGGCAAGGATGATACCGCGCTGTATGATGGGAGCTGGAGCGAATGGGGCGCCGATCCCGCCACGCCCAAGACGCAAGGGCCGGACGCATGAGCAGCGACGGGGATGACAGCAAGCGCCGCCCTGCCACACGGGTGGTGCGCGGTGGCCGGCGCAGCGCGTGGACTGGCCCGGTCGTCAATGTGCCGGTCTGGCGCGGTTCGACTCACCTCTACGACACAGACGCGGATCGGCAGGCCGCGGGGCGCAACAATGCTGACGGGCAGTTCTTCTACGGCAGGCGCGGTGCGCCGACCCAGTGGAGCCTCGCCGAAGCGCTGACCGCGATCGAGCCGGGTGCCCATGGCACCGTGCTCTATCCCAGCGGCGTCGCCGCGATTGCAGGGATCATGCTGGCGGTGCTCAAGCCGGGTGATCATCTGCTGATGAGCGACAATGCCTATGACCCGAGCCGCAGCATGGCGACCGGGCTGCTGGCGCGGATGGGGGTGACCACCACCTTTTTCGATCCGCTGGATATCCCCGCCTATCGCGCGCTCTTTGCCAAGCCGGTGCAGGCGGTGTGGCTCGAAAGCCCCGGCAGCCTGACCTTCGAGGTCTGCGATGTGCCGCAGCTCGCCGCGATGGCGCGCGAACACGGCGCGGTGAGCCTGATCGACAACACCTGGGCCAGCCCGCTTGGCTTTGCCGCGCTCGATCATGGCTGCGATATCGTGATGATGAGCCTGTCGAAGCATGTCGGCGGCCATTCCGATCTGATGATGGGCAGCGCGAGCGCGGGCGAGACATGGTATCGGGCGCTCCGCGGCACCGCGCAGGATCTGGGGCAGGTCGTCTCGCCTGATGATGCCGCGCTGGCCGCACGAGGCCTGCGCACGATGCAGGTGCGACTGGCCGCGCAAACGCAAAGCGCGCGGCGGATCGCCAGCTGGCTTGCCGCGCAGCCGCAAGTCGCACGGGTGCTATGCCCGCTGCTGCCCGACGATCCCGGCCATGCGCTATGGGCCCGGGACTTCACCGGCGGCTGCGGCCTGTTTTCTTTCGTGCTGGCCAGCGATGATCCCGCCGCGGCGGCGCGGGTTGCCGATAATCTCGACCTGTTCGGGATCGGCTATTCCTGGGGCGGTTATGAAAGCCTCGCCCTGCCGATCAAGCCAGCCGATTACCGCAGCGTCATGGCGGATCAGACCGGCGGGCGGCCGGCATTGCGAGTGTCCATCGGGCTTGAGGATACCGATGATCTCATCGCCGATCTCGCACAGGCGCTGGCCCAGGTCTGATCGCGAGCCGCAATAGCTTTGCTTCATCGCTGGCAAAGCATTCTCGCTGGAAGGCGCGCGGCGCATCGCCCAAGTGGGCAGCATGCAGCAGACTGGCACCATCTATCTCGTCGGCGCGGGGCCGGGTCCGGTGGACCTGCTGACCCTGCGCGCCATCCGCCTGATCGAGCGGGCGGAAGTGATCGTCCATGACGGGCTGATCGGCCCCGACATTCTCGGCCTTGCCCGGCCTGATGCGCGGCTGATTTCGGTCGCCAAACAGCGCGCCCGCCACACCTTGCCGCAGGAGGCAATCAACGCCCTGCTGGTGCGCGAGGCACAGGCCGGACGCGATGTCGTGCGCCTCAAAGGCGGTGATCCCTTCATCTTCGGGCGCGGCGGCGAGGAAGCCGAAACTGCGCGCGCGGCGGGCGTTCCGGTCGAAGTCGTGCCCGGCATTTCAGCGGCCAATGGGGCTGCGGCCGCCAGCGGCATTCCGCTCACCCACCGCGATGCGGCCAGCATCGTCAGCTTTGTCGCGGGCCAGTGCAAAGGGCTTTCCGAGCAGAACTGGTCGGGCCTTGCTGGCAAGGGCCGCACGCTGGTGATCTACATGGGCGTCTCGACCGCACCGCAGATTGCCGAGAAGCTGATGGCTGACGGTCTGGCGCCTTCGATGCCCGTCGCCGTGATCGAGAACGCGGCGCGCCCTGAAATGCGGGTGCTGCGGGGCTTGCTCGCCGGGCTCCCCGATCTGGTCGAGCGGGAGGCGGTCAAAAGCCCCGCCCTCATCGTCATCGGCGAGGTTACGGCGCGCCTCAGCCGTCATCCTGACCCAAGTCAAGATCGGGTCGAGGTAAGCGCCTTGCTGGAAGCGATCCCGGGTCAAGCCCGGGATGACGGAGATATTGTATGAAGATCCTCACCGGCAATGATCTGCGCAGCGGCGCGGTGACGTGGTGGAACGGCACGGGCTGGTCGCTCCACGTCAATGACGCGGTCGATGTCGGCGACATGGCCGAGGAAATCATGGCCCGCGAAGTCGCCGCGCGCCGCGTCAATGTGCCTTACGCGATCGAGGCGACCCGCACCATCGACGGTGTGCGCCCCGCCCACATCAAGGACCGTATCCGCGCGCTCGGCCCGACCGTGCGGCCCGATCTCACATTGAAGCCGCAAGACCCGCAAGCCATCGACTGGGTGATCTGACATGTACCGTTACGATTCATACGATCAGGCGATGGTCGATGCCCGCGTGGAGGAATTCCGCGATCAGGCCCGCCGCCGCCTCGAAGGCAAGCTGACCGAGGACCAGTTCAAGCCGCTGCGGCTGATGAACGGGCTCTATCTGCAACTCCACGCCTACATGCTGCGCGTCGCCATCCCCTATGGCACGCTCAACGCGCGGCAGATGGAGGCGCTGGCCGACATCGCGGAGAAGTATGACCGCGGCTACGGCCACTTCACCACCCGCCAGAACATCCAGTACAACTGGATCAAGCTGGAAGACGCCGCCGATATCCTCGCCGATCTGGCGAAGGTCGAGATGCACGCAATCCAGACCAGCGGCAATTGCATCCGCAACATCTCGGCGGATCACTTCGCAGGGGCCGCGGCGGACGAGGTGGTGGACCCGCGCCCCTATGCCGAGCTGATGCGCCAATGGTCGAGCTTCCACCCCGAGTTCACCTACCTCCCGCGCAAGTTCAAGATTGCGGTGATCGGCTCTGAAACCGACCGCGCAGCAATGCGGCTCCACGATATCGGCATCCGCATCGTCAAGCGTGACGAAGAGATCGGCGCGCAGTTCTATGCCGGTGGCGGCATGGGCCGCACGCCGATGATCGCCCCGCTGATCCGCGACTTCGTGCCGCTCGACCAGCTGATCACCTATGCCGAGGCATGCCTCAGGGTCTACAACCGCTACGGACGGCGCGACAACAAGTACAAGGCGCGGATCAAGATCCTTGTCCATGAACTGGGCGCAGCGGAATACACCCGGCAGGTTGAAGAAGAATTCGCTCATATGCTGAGCGTGGGCGTCGAGCCGCCGACTGCCGAACTTGAACGCATCAAGGCGCATTTCGTCGATCCTCCGTTCGTGTCGAGCGAAGTCGAGACACCCTTCGAGCAGCGCCTCTCGACTACGCTCGAGGCGAACGGCGGTCAGGGCAGCGCGTTCGGGCAATG
>ERZ1066123.341-NODE-341-length-35795-cov-15.089564_pt1 | contig 35795 bp, 34 predicted proteins | sample MGYA00382770_ERZ1066123 | MGnify/ENA primary metagenome ERZ1066123 (study PRJEB33369, sample SAMEA5778353) | biofilm metagenome | biome: Industrial cooling water; feature: Water cooling tower basin; material: Biofilm | place: United Arab Emirates | collected...
CACCAGGCGCGGCGCGGCGCCGGCCCGCGCCCCAGCCGCGCGAACTCGCGCCCCGCCGCCGCCAGGTCCGCCGCCCGCCGCCCCGGGTTCGGCCGCCCGGGCTCCGCCGCCTCCAGGGCCCGGCGCAGCTCGTCGAGCCCGCTCATCCCTCCCCCTCCCGCGCGAGCCTGAGCCGCCGCTTGGCCTCCGACACGCGCCAGCTCACCGTGCCCTCGCTCACCCCCAGCGCCTCCCCCGCCTCCCCGTGGCCGAAACCCTCCAGCACCAGCACGAGGGTGTCGCGCAGGTCCACGGGCAGCCCCGCCATCGCCCCCAGCAGCCAGGCCGACCGCTCGGCCGCCTCCGCCCGCGCCGCCGCCTCCGCCACCATCCGGTCCCCCCAGCCGTCCGCCGCCCGCCCGCGCGCCGCGCGCCGGCGCCGCCGGTCATGGACCGCGTTGACCGCCACCCGCCACAGCCAGGTCGTGAAGCGCGCCTCCCCCCGGAACCCCCGCAGCTTGGCCGGCAAGGCCAGGCACAGGTCCTGGCACAGGTCCTCCGCCTCCGCCCGGTCGCCGATCAGCCGCAGGAGCACCCGGAACAGCCGGTCGTAGTGCCGCTCCAGCAGCGCCGCGAAGGCCGCCCCGTCGCCCCCGGCGGCGGCCAGGGCCAGGTCGTCATCGCTCGCGGTCGCCCTCATGCCCCCCTGACGCGCCAGGCCGGCCATTCCTTGGCCCTACGCGCGCGACACGATCAGCTTGTCGATGCGCCGCCCGTCGAGGTCCACCACCTCGAAGCGCCAGCCCTCCGCCTCCACCCGGTCGCCCAGCTGCGGCAGCCGGTGCAGCTGGTTGAGCACCAGCCCCGCCACCGTCTCGTAGCCCCCCGCCAGGTCGCGGCTCAGCCCCAGCCGCTCGGTGAACTCGTCGGCCGGCATCCAGCCCGACACGAGGTAGCTGCCGTCCTCCCGCTCGTGCAGCGCCGGCTCGTCCTCGGCCTCCTCCCGGAACGTCCCCGTGATCGCCTCCAGGATGTCGCCCGTGGTCACGATCCCCTGGAAGGAGCCATACTCGTCGTGCACCAGCCCGATGTGGTTCTCCGACTTCCTCAGCATCTCGATCACGTCGAGCGCGTCGGCCGACTCGAACACGATGGGCACCTCGCGCAGCAGCCGCCGCAGGTCCAGCGCCTCGCCCCGCGACAGCGCCGCGAAGGCGTCCGTGACGTAGAGGACCCCCAGGACCTCTCCCGTCGTCGGGTCCCGCACCGGCAGCCGCGGCCGCCCCGAGGCCCGGATCGCCTCCAGCGTCGCCTCGGCGGGGGCGAAGAGGTCCAGCATCTCCACGTCGCGCCTGGGCGTCATCAGCCCCCGCGCGGTGCGGTCCGCCAGCCGCATGACCCCCGACAGCATCTCGCGCTCGGCCCCCTCCAGGACGCCCTCGGCCTCGGCCTCGGTGAGCGTCACGCGCACCTCCTCCTCGGTCACGCCCGACCGCTCGTCGCCCCGATACCCCAGGAGGCGCAGCACCAGGCGCCCCGACCGGTCGAGAACGGTGACCAGAGGCGCCGTGACCCGCGCGACCACCGCCAGCGTCGGCGCCACCGCCACGGCCACCCGCTCGGGGTTCCTCAGCGCCACCTGCTTGGGCACCAGCTCGCCTAGGATGAGCGCCAGGTAGGTGATGGCGACCACCACGGCGCCCACGCCCACCGTGCCCGCCCAGTCCGGGTCCATCCCCCGCGCCAGCAGCCACGCCGCCAGCCTCTCGCCCAAGGTGGCCCCCGAGATGGCGCCCGACAGCACCCCCACCAGCGTGATGCCGACCTGCACGGACGACAGGAACCGCCCCGGGTCGGCCGCCAGCTCCAGCGCCACCTGCGCCGCGCGCGACCCGCCCTCCGCGAGCGGCTTGAGCCGCGCGGGCCTGGCCGACACCACCGCCAGCTCGCTCATGGCCAGCGCCCCGTTGACCAGGATCAGCAGGAGGACGAGCGCGACCTCGATCAGCACGGCGCCACCGGGCGGCTTGGAGGCTCGGGCTCGGCCGGGTCGGGCGCGGCGGGCGCGAGGCCCTGGGGCGACGCGGCGGGCGCGGGGGTCGGGCGTGGCAGCGGAGCGGTCCTGGCGGCGCGGCCTCCGGGGGCCGCAGGCCCCTCTAGCCCGGCGGCGGCCCCCGCCACAAGGCCCGCGCCGCTAGTGGCGGTGGCGATGGTGCAGGTCCGGGTAATGGGCGTGGGCATGGCGCAGGCCCCCGTGCCGGTGGGGGTGCGAATGCGGCTCCCCGGGCGGGTCGCCGGGCCCGTGCCCGTGCCGGTGGTGCTCGTCGTGGGCGTGCAGGTGCTCGTGGGCCATCTCGTCGTGGAGGTGCTCGTGGTCGTGCCTCTCGGCCAGGTGCAGCCAGAGCCCCAGCGCCATCAGCCCGCCCGCCGCCAGCAGCGGCGCCGTGACGGGCTCGCCCAGGAGGAGCACGGCCAGGGCGGCCCCGACGAAGGGCGCCAGCGCGTAGTAGGCGCCCGTGCGCGCCGTGCCCAGGTGGCGCAGGGCCAGGATGAACAGCACCAGGCTCGCGCCGATCCCGGCCAGGCCCAGCAGCGCGCCCGCCGCCACCGCCCCCGGGCCGGGCCAGGCGGCCCCTGCCGCCAGCGCCAGGCCGGCGTTGGTGGCGCCCGCCACCAGCCCCTTGAGGGTGGCCAGCCGCACCGGGTCGGCCGCCGACAGGCGCCGCGTGACGTTGTTGTCGATGCCCCAGCACAGGCAGGCCAGCGCCACCAGGGCGCCGCCCGCGTCCAGGCCCACGCCCCCGCCCCCCGGGCCCCCCCAGGACAGGATCGCGGCCCCCGCCAGGATGGCCAGCGCCCCCAGCACCAGCCGGCGGTCCACGGCCTCGCGCAGCCACAGCCAGGCGATGGCCAGCGTCGCCACCCCCTCCAGGTTGAGCAGCAGCGAGGCCGAGGCCGCGTCCGTCCGCGCCAGCCCCAGCATCAGCAGGAGCGGCCCCAGCACGCCGCCGAACAGGATGGCGAGCGCCAGCCAGGGCAGGTCGCCGCGCCGCGGCGGCGCCTCCGCCGAGGGCCGGCCCAGGACGCGGCGCAGGCCCTGCCAGGCGGCCAGCCCAAGCCCCGCGCCGAGGTAGAGGATGCCGGCCAGGAGCCAGGGGTCCACCGCCCCCAGCAGCGGCTTGGAGAGCGGCGCCGTCGCCCCGAACAGGACGGCCGAGCCCAGCGCCAGCGGCACGCCGGGCCAATGGGCCGGGCGCCTCACCGGCGCCCCCCCCCGGCGCGGCCGGGGCGGGCCGGCGGGCGACGGCGCACGGGCCTCAGCCCCCCTGCATGATGGCCATCACCTCCGGCATCATGGCCGCCTGCGCGGCCTGCATCTGGGGCCCGATGCGACCCATGAAGTCCGCCATCATCGGCTGCGTCTTGGCCAGCACGCTCGCCCCCACCTCGGACCCGTAGAAGTCCAGCATCGCCTGCAGCTCCTCGGCCGTGAAGGTCCCCGCGGCCGAGGCCACCATGGCCTCCTCCATGGCCGGGCGCAGCCCCCCCAGGGTCCGCTGGAGCACCTCGCCCAGGCGGGTCCTCTGGTCGTCCGTGAGCGTCGTGCCCGCCGGCATCATCGCCGACAGCTGCGCCATCATGGCCTCGGGCGACATCATGTCGGTCATCATCTGCTGCACGCTGGGCAGCGCGATGTACTGCTCGGCCAGCGCGGTCGTGTCCTGCGCGAAGGCGGGCCAGGCCAAGGCCCCGCAGAGGGCGGCGGCGGCGGCGGTGCGGATCATCTCTCTCTCCCTGGGCTTGGCGCGCGACCCGCGCCGGGCGCCGCCCCAACGCGCGAGGGGCCGGGGGGGTTGCGCGCGATGCTTGACGATCCGTTACGGCAACGCGCGGTGCCGTCAGGCCTCGCCAACCATTCGGGCCGACACTGGGGTCCGACGCGCGAATCGCCCCCACGCGACCCCACAGGACAGCCATGACCGCCCCCGGCCCCGCCCGCCCCTTCCTGCCCCTCCGGCTCCGCGACATTCCCGCGCCCCCGGCCTCGCTCGGCCTGCGCGCCGACCCGTGCCGGCCGCCCGCGCGCCGCCCCGAGGCCTCGCGCCCCGGGGCGGCGCGCGGCCTAGAGGCCCTGGACCTGCGTGCAGACGTACTTGACCTCCAGGTAGTCCTCGATGCCGTGGCGCGAGCCCTCGCGCCCGAGGCCCGACTGCTTGACGCCGCCGAAGGGCGCCACCTCGGTGGAGATGAGCCCCGTGTTGACGCCCACCATGCCGTATTCGAGCGCCTCCTGCACGCGGATCACGCGGCTGAGGTCGCGGGCGTAGAAGTAGGCCGCGAGCCCGAAGATCGTGTCGTTGGCCTGCCTGATCACGTCGGCCTCGTCCTCGAAGCGGAAGAGCGGCGCGAAGGGCCCGAAGGTCTCGTCCTGCGCCACCAGCATGTCCGGGGTCGCGCCGACCACCACCGTGGGCTCGAAGAAGTGGCCCCCGAGCGCGTGGGCCTTGCCTCCCGTCAGCACCCTCGCCCCCTTGGCGGTGGCGTCCTCCAGGTGCTCGCGCACCTTGGTCACGGCCGAGTCGTTGATGAGGGGGCCGAGGTCGGTCCCCTTGTCGAGCCCGTCGCCGACCTTCATGCGCTCCACGGCCGCCGCGAGCTTCTGGGCGAAGGCGTCGTAGACGCCCGCCTGCACGTAGATGCGGTTGGCGCAGACGCAGGTCTGGCCGTTGTTGCGGAACTTGGAGATGATCGCGCCCTTGACCGCCTCGTCCAGGTCGGCGTCGTCGAAGACGATGAAGGGCGCGTTGCCGCCCAGCTCCATGGAGCACTTGAGCACCTGGTCGGCGGCCTGGCGCAGCAAGGTGCGCCCGACCTCGGTGGAGCCCGTGAAGGTGAGCTTGCGCACCAGGGGGTTCTCGCAGAACTCCTTCCCGACCTCGGAGGACGCGCTGGAGGTGACGACCGAGAGGACGCCCGCGGGCACCCCCGCCTCCTCCGCCAGAGCGGCGACCGCGAGCGCGGAGAGCGGCGTCAGCGTCGCGGGCCGCAGCACGAAGGCGCAGCCTGCGGCCAGCGCGGGGGCGGCCTTGCGCGTCACCATGGCGATGGGGAAGTTCCAGGGCGTGATCCCGCAGGCCACGCCGATGGGCTGCCTGATGACCGTGAGCCGCTTGTCGGGCTGGTGGCCTGGGATGGTCTCGCCGTAGACCCTCTTGGCCTCCTCGCCGAACCATTCGCAGAAGCTGGCCCCATAGACCGCCTCGCCCCGGCTCTCGGCCAAGGGCTTGCCCTGCTCGGCGGTCATGATGACGGCGAGGTCGTCGGCGTTCTGGACCATCAGGTCGGCCCAGCGGCGCAGGATGGCGGCGCGGTCCTTGGCCGTCCGCGCGGCCCAGGCCTTCTGCGCCGCGTGCGCCGCCCCGATGGCCTCGCGCACCTCCTCGCGGCCCAGGTCGGCCACCCGCGCCACCACGTCGCCGCGCGCGGGGTTGACCACCTCGAAGGTCTTGCCCGAAGCCGCCGACACCCAGCGGCCGGCGCAGAAGGCCCGCTCGCGCAGCAGGTCGGGGCGCTTGAGGAGCGAGGACAGGTCGGTGGCATGGTCGAGCATGGGGGCCTCCGCTATGCTGGGGGCCACCTGCCACGTCCCCACCCTCGCGTCCAGATCGGAGGCCCCGTGGACCCCCTCGCGCCGGACCTCTCCGACGACTACGCGGTGATCGCCAGGACGCCCGGCGGCGACCTCTTCCCGCCCCGCTGGGAACGCGACGCCGCCGCCTTCCGGGCCGCGCACCCCCCCGAGACCCTCGCCACCGGCCCCCACGAGAGGGAGCGCCTGGACCTCTTCCGCCCCGGGGGCGAGCCGCGCGGGCTCCTCGTCTTCGTGCACGGCGGCTACTGGATGCGCTTCGGGCGCGAGAGCTTCTCGTGGGTGGCGCGCGGCGCCCTGGCCCGGGGCTGGGCGGTGGCGCTGCCCTCCTACCCCCTCTGCCCCGAGGTCTCGGTGGGCGCCATCGTCCTCTCCGTCGCCCGCTCCGTGGACGCCGCCGCCGCCCGCGTCCCCGGCCCGGTCGTCGTCGCCGGCCACTCCGCCGGCGGCCACGTCGCCGCCCGCCTCGCCTGCGCGGACGTCCCTCTGGCCCCTCGCGCCCGCCTCGCCCGGGTCGTGCCGGTCTCGCCGCTCTCCCTGCTCCTGCCGCTGCGGCGCACCGCCATGAACGACGCCCTGCGCCTCGACGCCGCCGAGGCCCTGGCCCAGAGCCCGGCGCTGCGTCCCAGGCCCTCGGTCCCCGTCCGCGCCTGGGTGGGCGCCGGGGAGAGGCCCGTGTTCCTCCTCCAGGCGCGCTGGCTGCGCGACGCCTGGGGCTGCGCGCTCACGGTGGAGGAGGGGCGCCACCACCTCGACGTCATCGAGGGCCTGGCCGACCCCGCCCACCCCCTGCTGCGGGCGGCGCTCGATGGCTGAGTCCGTCCACAGGTCCGTGAACGCCCAGGCACCCGGCACGATTGCGCGGCCGCGTCAACCTGCTAAGGAAGGGCGAGCACCGTTCCATGTCCGGGGTCGCCGCATGCCCAACGCCATCGTCGCCCTCGGCCGGGCGGTCCTCTTCGTGGGCGCCCTGGCCCTGTCGGCCTGCGCGGCCGCCCCCACGCAGCCCGAGCAGATCATCGGCGGCGTGCCGGCCTCCCGGATCGTGCCGGGCTACGGCCCCGTCAGCGACAACGGCTACACGCTCCCGCCGGTCCCGCCGGAGTACCTGGCCGGCGTCAACCGCCGCGCGCTGGTGCCCTACCGCGGCTCGGAGGCGCCCGGCACCATCGAGATAGACCCCAGCGCCAAGTTCCTCTACTGGGTCCAGGACGACGGCACCGCCCTGCGCTACCCCATCGCCGTGGGGCGCGAGGGCCTGGGCATCGCGGGCACCTTCGCCGTGGGCCGCAAGGCCGAGTGGCCGGGCTGGACCCCCACGCCCAACATGCTGCGCCGCGAGCCCGAGGTCTATGGGCCCTTCCGCAACGGCGTGCCCGGCGGCCTCGCCTCGCCCCTGGGCGCGCGCGGGCTCTACCTCTACCGGGGCGGGCGCGACACCTACTACCGCATCCACGGCACCAACGACCTGTCGAGCATCGGCAACTCGGGCTCGGCCGGCTGCATCCGCATGTTCAACCAGGACGTCATAGACCTCTACGGCCGCGTGCCCCCCGGCGCGCCGGTGGTGATCCGCACCTACGAGGACTCGGTGCGCATCGAGGGTCCGGCCATGGCCAACCGGGGCATCCAGCTCCCGCCCTTCTACATCTCGCCCGACGAGCTCTACTCGGGCGGCGGCGCGCAGCGCCCGCCCGTGCCCCAGGCCATGATCCCGGAGGAGTACTACGGCAACCCGGCCGCCCAGGCCGGCCTGCGCTACGTGCCCGACGCCTCGGACGCGGCGCTGTCCGCGCAGCTGGGCGTCGCGCCGCCCCCGGGCGGTGCGCCCGTGGCCGCCCAGCCGGCCCCCGCGCCGGTCCCGGCGGGCGTCCCCGCCAGCAACGCCCCGCCCTTCGCGCTGGCCCTGGGCGACGTGCAGTTGGTGGGGGGCACCTACGTGGTGGCCCCGGACGGGACGGTGGCGGGCTACTGAGGGGCCCGCCCCCTCAGAGGTGGATCACGTAGTCCTTGAGAGTGGTCTCCAGCACCTCCCAGGTGCCGCAGAAGCCGGGGCGGATGACGAAGCTGTCGCCCGCGCGCACGATGCGCGCGGCGCCCCTGTCCTCGGTGATGACGCTGAGGCCCTCGACGATGCGGCAGTACTCCCACTCGTCGTAGCTGACGCGCCACTTGCCGGGCGTCGCCTGCCACATCCCGCAGCTGAGGCCGCCCCTCTCCTCGGCCTCCCAGACGGTGAACACGGGGTCGCCGGCGACGACGCGCTCGCGCGGGGGGCGCGAGGTGACGGGGGCGGCGCCGTTGCGCGACAGGAATCGGAAGAGCTCTGGCATCTGTCCCCACGCCGGCCCGATTCGGGGCTGACGGCCCTTTCCCGACCGCGTTACCATGACCAGATACCACAACGCGCGCCCCGCCCAAGCCCGGGCGGCGCGAGGGGGGATGCGATGGCCGACTTCGACGCCCAGATCCGCGAGAGCCAGGCCCAGGTCCAGGCCGCCCAGGCCAAGATCGGCGAGATCACGTCGCGCATCGAGGCCGTCCGGTCCCAGATGGCCACCGGCACGGCGCCGTCGCTCGACATCGAGAACGCCACGCTCCAGGACGTGCGGCAGCACACGGAGGCCATGAACGCCAACATCGCCGAGCTGATCATGGGGCTCGACGACGTGACGGACTCCTTCTCCAAGGACTTCCAGGAGATGCGCCGGAAGACGGGCTGGGAGAGCCTCGTGGGCATCTTCTCGGACGCGCGCGCCGAGGCCATGCGCCAGGAGCGCATGCGGGCCGCGACCATAGACGACAAGCTCCAGGACCTCATCGCCAAGTCGGACGTGATCGTGAAGCTGCTCGAAGGCCAGCTCGCCATGCTGGAGGAGCAGAAGGCCAAGGTGGAGGGCAACCTGGCCTCGACGCTCGCGGAGAGGGAGTCCGTGGTGGCGGACCTGGAGGCGGTCAGGGCGGAGATCGCGGCGCTCGACCCGCAGGTGATCGCCCTGGAGAACCGCATCGCGTCCACCACGGACGCAGGGGACCGGACGCGGGCCGAGACGGACCTCGCGGCGCTCAACACGCGCAGCAACGCGCTCGTGCGCGACGAGCAGGTCAAGCTGGCCAAGAGCCAGACCCTCGAGCGCTACATCGAGGCGGGCAAGACCTGGATCGACAGCCTCCAGAACCAGGCGGCGACCCAGATGGTGCTCATCAACAAGCTCCAGACGGACACGCGGCAGCGGGTGGTGCTCTACGACGCGCTGTCGAAGTCGCTCAAGACCGCGCAGCAGCAGGACGTTGCGCACCGCATCAACGAGATCGGCGTGAGGACCGACCAGGAGGCGCAGACGGCCATGGCCGGGATCGGCGCGGCGACGAATGCCCGCATGGCCGACATGCTGGAGGCGCACGAGGACCAGATGGTGTTCTCCAAGGAGGTGCTGGAGGCCAAGGCGCGGGCGGACGAGCGGTTCATGCGCCGCTTCGCGGCCATCGTGGAGAAGCACGACAAGGGGGTGTACGGCGAGAACGCGAAGGTCTGAGGCTTGGCCGTGCGATAGCGACGTGACTTGCCCTGATGCCCGACCTCGACCTCACCCTCGACCACCAGCGCCTCGACGACAGCGCGGCCGTCCGGCGCTACTTCGCCACCTTCGCACGCATCACGCGCCACCTCGGCGCCGTCGCCGCCGAGGAGCAGGCGGCCGGGCGGCTGACGAAGGAGGAGGCCGAGGCGCTCGCGCGGTCCTTCGTGTCGCTCAACCTCACCTTCCGCGCCCTGGGCCTCAAGTACCACTTCGCCGGCCGCGCGCGCGAGGCCGGCGCCATCACCTTCGACAAGGTGGAGTCGGGCTTCCCCGTCGCCTCCGAGATCATGGTCATGGCGAACGACGCGCTCCAGGCCGCCAAGCACCTCGAAGGCATCCCCTCGGCCGACCGCCTCAAGGACGACATGGTGAAGGCGATCCTCGCCGACCGCGCCGTGCCCGTCAGGCTCCAGAACGCGCTCTCCCAGCGGCTCTACTACGAGGAGCTGGCCAAGGGGGGGCTCTTCTGGGCCCGCAACGACCCGGAGGCGATCTGGATCGGCGGCGACGGCGTGGCGCAGCGGCGGCGCTACCTCCTCCGCTGGAGCACCTACGACGCGCAGGCCAACCTGCCGGTCGTCTGGCTCATGGAGGTGGGCGACGTCGGGCGCACGGGGCTGCCCAAGGACGGCGCGCGCTGGCCCCTGGTCCAGCGCCACCTGATGGCGCAGGCCGTGGGCGGGCTCACGCTGCTGACCATCGCCCGGGGCTTCGACGACGACTTCGACGACGTGCACCCCGTCCGCCTGCGCCGCTTCACGCTGGGGCCGATGTGGTCGGCGGCCTTCACGCGCCAGGAGGGGCCCATCCGCGAGGTGCTCGCGCAGGCGCGCGCCTCCGAGGGCGAGGACTGGGCCTTGCAATGGACCGAGGAGGACCTGCGCGTGGAGCGCACCGACATGGTGCAGGCGGGCTGGTTCGGGACCGACGAGCGGCGCGTGTGGCGGCTCATGGAGCCCAAGGAGCAGGGCGTGAGCGAGCTGCGCCGGACCCTCGTGCTGCCCGAGAGGCCGTATCAGGCGCTGGCGGCGCTGGACCCCCCGGCGTTGCGGCGGCACTTCAAGATCGTGGTGGGCGAGGGCGGCCGGGTGCTGCGATTCGCGTGATGCGCGCGGCATGGAGGCGTGAAGATTCCGTGACCCCACCGCGCGATGGCCTAGGACTTCGTTCGCACATCCCGTGCCAGGATGAGTCGCGGGGCCCAGAGGCCCCCCACCACCACGGAGCCGACCCATGACCCTGTCCTCGGACCTTCAGGAGCTGCGCGAGGAGGACGTGCGCCGCCACTATCCTGCCGCCCTGCGCCTGCTCGAAGGGTTCGAGCACGCCCCTCGCGTGGCGCGCGCCGCCGTGGCCCCCGCCGCCGGCGCCCGGCCCGAGCGGTCCCCCGGGATCGGCGCGCGCCGGCCCTTCCGGCCCACCACGCCGGGGCTGTCCCCCGTCGCGCGGCCGCAGGCTGCCGGTCTCGTCCACGTCCTGGCCCGCGTGGAGGGCGTGCCCGGCAGCGACGGCCTGCCCTCGGCCCTCCAGGCCACCGTGGCGCAGGCGCTGCGGCGCGCGCTGGCCGTCGCCATGGCCATGGGCGAGCAGGTGGCGGGGCGCTCGGCGCTCGCCGACCTGAAACGGGCCAACCTCGCAGGCTCCCTGCCCGCCGACCGGCGCGCCGAGTTCTCGGAGCTGCTGACCGTCGAGGCGCTGGCCGCGCTGCACGTCTTCGCCGACGCGCTCGCGGTGCTGCTCAGCCCGCACGCGGGCGGCGAGGCGGTGGAGATCGGCGCGCTGGAGGAGGTGCTGTCGGACAACGCGCCGCTCGCGCTCCAGGGCGCGCTGTGGGAGCTGGACCAGGACCTCGCGGCCCATGCGAGCAGCGAGGCGCGGCTGGTGGCGACGTGCCTCGCCTTCGCCGAGGCCCTCATGGCGCGGGTGGCCGCGCGGGCGGCGGGGCTGCCGCGCGCCGAGGCCTTCACGGGGGCCTCCTGGCGGGTGGCGGCGGACGACCTCACGATCCGGGGCTTCCAGCCCTCGGGCCGGCGCAGGGGGCCGGCGCTCCAGATGGCCTTCAAGAAGCCCGAGGAGGTCGTCGGCAACCACATCGCCAAGCACCAAGCCATGAAGCTCGCCAAGATGCTCATGGCCTACGACTTCGAGAGGCGCCTGAACCCCTTCGCGGCCGAGGGGGGCTTCATCTTCACCTTCATGGGCGACGGCGCGCCCGGCACGGGCAAGACGACGCTGATCCAGATGATGGCGGGCCTCGTCGCGGGCTACTGCGAGGTGGCGGGCTACCCGTTCCGCTACCGCAACCTCGCCGTCGAGAGCATAGACAGCTACCAGGGCAAGTCGGGCCAGAACGCCCGCGCCTTCGTGGACGACATCCTCGACCCCACGGTCATCGGCTTCGGCACGGTGGACGACATAGACCAGATCGCGGGCCGCCGGGGCGACCGGCAGTCCAGCGCGGGGGCGCTGGAGGTGACGGCCGTGCTGATGAACGCCTTCGCCGGGGCCAGCACGGTGGTGCGCGGCAACTGCACCTTCGGGATGTTCTCCAACCACCCCGAGAACGTGGACGACGCCCTGCGCCAGAGGGCCGGCGCGCGGTTCCTGGTGGACGGGCCGCGCACGAAGGCGGACTACATCGACATCCTGGCCCTCCTCCTGGGCCAGAACCACGGCATCCCCGTGGGCGACCACCGGCTCTTCGAGGCGCAACAGCTCCGGCGCGCGGTCGCCGAGAGCTACGCGAGGCACGGCCGGCCCGAGGAGGAGGGGCTGATGGCGGTCTGGGACAAGGTGGAGCGCGACGGCGTCGGGCTCGACACGCTGGCGGGCCTGGGCACCTACCTCAAGGCCATCCAGGAGGTCGAGCCCCGCTTCACGGGGCGCGCCGTCAAGAACATCACCGACGCGGTCAAGGTGCGCGCGACCGACGTGGAGATGCCCGACGAGTGGGTCGAGGACCCGGACGTGTTCTTGCGCAAGGACTACGACACCAAGGCCGCCATGGTGCGCGCCCTGCGCGTGCCCATCACGCCCGCCATGGTCATCGAGGAGATCAACCGCTACGCCGATTCGGAGTTCAGGTACTCGGACAAGAGCGACGAGGCGGCGGTGGCGGCCATGGTGCGCGACCTGCGGCGGAGCGAGGAGGCCAAGCGGCGGTTCCTCGCGGAGCGGGGGCCATGAGCTGGGGCCTCGACGGGCTGGTCGTCCCGGCCCTCTTCCTGGCTCTGCTCGGCTGGCTCGTGCCGCGCGCGCTGTCCCTGGTCTTCCCCGAGGGCGTCCGGCCGCTCCTGCTGCTCGGCGCCGCCTCCGTGCTCGTCATGCTCCTGCTCGGCATGGGCTTCTTCGCCCTCCTCTACGCCTGGATGGGCTTCCCCATGGCCCTGCTCTGGGAGGAGGGGGGCGCGGCCGGCTTCGCGCTCCACTTCCTGCGGCTCGGGGCCATCTCGGCGCTGCTCTGGGGGCCGATCCTGCTGCTGAGCGTGGCGGGCCTGCCGCGGACCTGGACCAAGGAGCGCTGGTAGTGGAGCGGCTCATCGCCAAGGGGCTCATGTTCGGCGACCTCGTGCCCGTGGAGTCGCCCGTGCTCGTGGAGCGCTACCGGCGCGCCATGCGGCACCTGACGGGCAAGGACACGGCGCTGTCGGACTTCCACGTGGACATCTCGGGCTTCTCGCCGGAGGTTGGCGACGAGATCGGCGATCCCCACTACCTCAACCCGCCGGGCTCCCAGCGGCAGTTCATCCTGCTCACGCTGGACCAGCGCGACGCGCCCTTGCTCAACGCGCAGTTCTCCACCTCGCGCGGCATCCTGCGGCAGTTCATGGACCGCAACGCCGCCGCGCTCTTCGCGCTGACGGCGCGGGACGCGGTGGCGGGCGAGCTCGTGGGCAGCCACTACGCCGCCGAGACGGCCGCGCGGCTCCTGGAGGGGCGCCGCGTGAGCGTGGAGGCGGACACCACGGGGGGCGCGGTGGCGGCGGCCGGGAGGCTCGAAGGGCTGGTCGCGCGCTTCAAGTCCGAGCCCGACGGCTGGTGGGACGACCGCCTCATCGCCGAGATGATCGAGGTGGCGGGCGTCACGGGGGACCTCACGCGCAACCCCGTCAAGCTGGAGGCCATGAGCTTCCAGCAGGACTCCTTCTGGACGGCGCGCTTCGGCGGGCTCTACGTGCTGCGCGACGGGCCGGCGCCCGGGGTGGTCTCGGTGGGCGACCCGGCCGCCCTGGGCGCGCTGCCCGTGCCCGAGGCGATCCCCATGGCCGAGCGCGGCGCCGTGGCCCGGTTCCTCGCGCGCAACGACCTCGTGGAGCCCATCGTGGAGGAGCGCGGCGCGCGCGCGGCGGCCATCCTGCGCCAGAAGATGGACTTCATCGTCGCCGACGTGGCGGGCAGCGCAGGCGAGCTGCCCGAGAGGGCCACGCGCGCCGAGCTGCGCCGCCTCGCGCGCCGCCACGCCGGGAGGCTGCCCCCCGAGTGGGAGGGGCTCGCCTCGCTGGTCGCCTGGGCCGAGGAGGGGGCGGGCTGGCCGCGCATCACCTCGGACCACCCCGCCTACTTCTACACGCTGCGCGCCAGGCGCAGGCCCAACGCCGACCTCGTCAACATGCTGCTCGCGGAGCTGACGCCGCTCGACGTGCGCCAGCTCTTCATCTGCCACAAGGAGGCCTTCTACCGGCACTACCGCACCTGGCCCGAGGCCAAGAGGTCCTACGTGGCCGAGCTGCTCGCCGGCGAGTACCAGCTCGACAAGGCGGGCACGCGGGCGGCGCTGTTCGGGCCGGAGCCCGGCATGGCCGAGGCGGGGCCGCCGCCCCTGCCGGCCGGGCCGTGGGCTCGCGCGCAGGCGCAGGAGGGGCCGCCGCCCCTGCCCGAGCCCGCGCGGCCCGCGCCGGCCATGCTGGACGCGGTGGGGCCTTGGGGGTCCGTGCGGGCGGAGGCGCGGCCTCGGCGCCAGCGCCGGCGGCGGGACGACGACTGATGGCCTTCCTGCGCGTCTGGGCGGTGCTGATCGTGCTCCTGGGCTGCCTCGCGGCGGTCCTCTACGCGGCGATGTGGGTGGCCGAGAGGCGGCGGCTGGGGCGCCTGTGGGACGAGGCCGGGCGCCCGGAGCCGCGCGAGGCCCACGTGGACGAGCCGCTCGCGCGCCATGCCCGGCGGCTCTCCTGGGGGCTCTTCCTGGGCGTCTTCCTGGCCCCCATGGCGGCGCTCGCGGTCCTGCTCTATGTGGTCAACGTGCCGCGGGGGGGATGATGATGCGCGTCGTGAAGTGGGTGCTGCTCCTGGCCGTGCTGCTGCCGGCGGCCGCCTTCCTGCACTACGTCCTGCCGCGCCATTCCATCGTCTACGTCACCAGCACGCAGAACCTCATCGTGTCGCCCGAGGAGTTCCGGGGCTTCCGCGCCTTCCGCGAGGCGGCGCGGGCGGCGGGGCCCCAGGGCCAGATGGTGGCCGACGTGTTCTTCATCAACACCATCCGCGCGAACCGCGCGCCGCTGGTGTTGCGCAACGAGGACACGGGCTTCGGCATGCCGCCCTACTTCAAGTTCAACGCCGCCGACCTGCAGGCCTACGCGCAGAGCTACGTGAGCACGGAGGCCGCGCCGCGCTGGGTGGCGGTGCGCTACTACGGCTGGCGCAGCCAGTTCCTGTCCATGTTCCCCAACGCGGTGGCCATGTGGGAGGTGCCGGGGCCGGACACGCGCATCATCCCCTGGTTCAACATCGTCTTCCTGTCGGTGCTGGGGGCGCTGGTCTGGGCGGTCTGGAGCCGCCTGCGGCGCTGGCGGCGGCGCCGCGCGGACCCCGTCGCGGCCTCCTGGGAGGCCCCGGCGCCGCGGCGCGGGTGGTTCGGGTAGGACCCCCGTGCTAGGCTGACGGGAAGGAGGGCGCCATGACCCTGCAACGGCCGATGCCCACGCTGCCGCGCATGACCGCGGACGAGTTCTTCGCCTGGACCTGGGACCACCCGGAGGATCGGGTCGAGCTGATCGACGGGGAGCTGACCTGGATGCCGGCCGAGTTCCTGGGGCACAACGAAGCCAAGGGGGAGACCTTCGTGGCGCTGCGCGAGGCGCTCCGCGCCGCCGGGATCGAGGGGCAGGTGGCGGCGGACGGCATGGCCGTGCGCATCGACAACCGCAGCGTCTTCGAGCCCGACGCGCTCCTGCGCCTGGGGCCGCGCCTGTCCCCCCGGGTGCGCGAGATCATGGACCCGGTCGTGGTCGTGGAGGTGCTGTCGCCCTCCACCAAGGGCGTGGACCTGGGCCGCAAGCTCGACGGCTACTTCACGCTGCCGAGCCTGCGGCACTACCTGGTGCTGGACACGGAGGAGCGGGTCGTGACGCACCACGCCCGCGCGGGCGCCTACGGCCCCTTCACGGTGCGGACCCTGCGCGACGGCGACGCGCTCCGGCTGGACCCGCCGGGGGTCGAGGTGCCGGTCGCCACGCTCTTCGGCACGCCCTACCCCTCCCCGTAGGGCACCCAGATCGTCCGCACCTCGGTCGCGTGGTCGATCATCTGGCGGTCCGGCACCCTCCAGGCGTCCCTCGTGCGCGCCACCCAGGTGCGCTTGAGGTTGCCGGCGCTCCGCGCCTCCAGGTCCCTGGCGGAGGCGGTGGACGAGAAGCTCCACAAGGCGTCCACGTCCATGTGCGCGGCGAGCGTGGCGCCGAGGTCCCTGTGGGGGCCGGTCAGGACGTTGGCGACGCCCCCGGGCACGTCCGAGGTGTCGAGGACCTGGTAGAGGTCCGTGGCGGCGAGCGGGTAGGGCTCCGAGGCCACCAGGACGGCGCGGTTGCCGGTCGCCATCAGGGGCGCGAGCAGCGACACGAGGCCGAGGAGCGGGAAGTCGTCGGGGCAGAGCACGCCCACCGTGCCGATGGGCTCGCGCATGGCCAGCGCGATCCCCCGGAAGGGGGCGCCGGCGGCGCGCCCGTCTATCCTGTCGGCCCAGGCGGCCCAACGGAACAGCGCGGAGAGGGAGCCCTCCACCTCGGCAGCCCCGCCCCCGCCGGTGAGCGCGTCCACCCGCGCGGCCAGCTCCGCGCCCCGGGCGGCGAGGTTCTCGGCCAGGTAGTAGAGCACCTGCGCCCGGGCGTGCCCGGTGGCCCGGCCCCAGGATCGCGCCGCGACCGCCGCCTCCACGGCGTTCCTCACGTCCTTGCGGTTGGCGAGCGGGGCGTGGCCGAGGAGCGCCCCGGAAGCGCCCCAGACGGGGCGGGAGTAGCCGCCGTCGGGGCGGGCCTGCTTGCCCCCCACGTAGAGTTTCGATGTGCGGTCGATGGCGTCCACGGGCGCGCCGGTCCCGGTGCGCGCGGGGATCGGCTCCAGGGGCGGCCCCGGCTCCGCGGCCTCCTTCGTGTAGGCCGCCATGCCCTCCCAGCCGCCCTCGCGCCCGAACCCGCTCTCGCGCACCCCGCCGAAGGGCGCGGCCGCGTCGAAGAGGTTGGTGGCGTTGACCCACACCACCCCCGCCGCGAGCTTGGGCGCCACGTCGAGCGCGAGGTTCACGCTCTCGGTCCACAATGTCGCGGCGAGCCCGTAGCGCGTGTTGTTGGCCAGCTCCACCGCCTCGGCCGGCGTGCGGAAGGTGGTGGAGACCAGGACGGGGCCGAAGATCTCCTCCTGCATGAGCCGCGCGGCCGGCTGGAGGCCGGTGATGAGCGTGGGCGGGTAGAAGGCGCCGGTGGCGGGGAGGGGGCAGGCGGCGACGTGGTGCTCGCCGTCGGACTCCGCCACGAGGCGCGACACCCGCGCGTGCTGGACGGGGTCGGCCATGGCGCCCACGTCGATGCTCTTGTCGAGAGGGTCGCCGACCCGCAGCCTGTCCATGCGCGCACGCAGCTTCTTGTGGAAGGCGTCGGCGACCCCCTCCTGCACGAGGAGGCGGGAGCCCGCGCAGCACACCTGGCCCGCGTTGAACCAGATGGCGTCCACCAGGCCCTCGACGGCCGAGTCGAGGTCGGCGTCGTCGAAGACCACGTAGGGGGACTTGCCGCCCAGCTCCAGGGTCAGCGACTTGCCGGTGCCGGCCGTGGCCTCGCGGATGCGCCGGCCGACGGCGGTGGAGCCGGTGAAGGCGACCTTGTCCACCTCCGCCCCCACCACCATCTCGCCCACGCGCCCGTCGCCGGTGACGACGTTGAGCACCCCCGCGGGCAGGCCCGCCTGGGCCGAGAGGTCGGCGAAGAGCAGGGCGCTCAGGGGCGTCCACTCGGCGGGCTTGAGGACCACCGTGTTGCCGGCGGCCAGCGCGGGGGCGACCTTCCACGCGAGCATCAGGAGCGGGAAGTTCCAGGGGATCACGGCCCCGCAGACGCCCAGCGCGCGGCGGCCCGGCATCTCGGAGGCCATCAGCTCGGCATGGCCCGCGTGGTGCAGGAAGTGCCGCGCGGCGAGCGGCACGTCTATGTCGCGGCTCTCGCGGATGGGCTTGCCGTTGTCGAGGCTCTCCAGCGTGGCGAAGAGGCGCGACTGCTTCTGGAGGAGGCGGGAGAGGGCGTAGAGCACGCGGGCGCGGCGGCGCGGGTCCGCCTCCCACGCGCCCTGCGCCGCGCGCGCGGCGGCGACGGCGGCGTCCACGTCGGCCTGCGAGGCCTGCGTCACCTCGGCCAGCGCCTCGCCGGTCGCGGGGTTCCTCGTGGCGAAGGTCTCGCCGGGGGCCCGGAAGGCGCCGCCGACGTGGCAGCCGAAGCGCCCCCCGTGCCCGGCGATCCAGGCGCGGGCCTCCGCCGTGGACTCGGGCGCCGGTCCCCAGTCCATGCTCTGGAAGATCTCCTTGACGGTCATCGCGGAACCCTCGTCAGGCCAGGGGGTGGCGCCAGGAGGCGGAGTAGGCGCCCGTGACGTGGTGCTCGAGCTGCCTCTCGATGTCGCCCAGGAGGGACGAGGCCCCGAAGCGCAAGAGGTCCGGCTGGAGCCAGCGGTCGCCCAGCTCCTCCTTGACCAGCGCCAAGTAGCTCAGGGCGTCCTTGGCCTTGGAGATGCCGCCCGCGGGCTTGTAGCCCGCCCTGAGGCCGGTGGCGTCGCAGTAGTCGCGGATGGCGCGCAGCATGACCAGCGTCACGGGGAGGGTGGCGTTGACGCCCTCCTTGCCGGTCGAGGTCTTGATGAAGTCCGCCCCCGCCATGAGCGCCACGAGCGAGGCGCGGGCGACGTTGCGCAGCGTGCCCAGCTCGCCCGTGGCCAGGATGGCCTTCATGTGCGCCGCCCCGCAGGCGGCGCGCATCTCGCGCAGCTCCTCGTAGAGCGCCCCCCAGTCGCCCCCGAGCGCGTGGCGGCGGCTGATGACGATGTCGATCTCGGAGGCGCCGGCCGCGACGCTCTCGCCGATCTCGGCCACGCGCAGGTGGAAGGGCGACAGGCCCGCCGGGAAGCCCGTGGACACGGCCGCCACCGGGATGCCCGAGCCGCGCAGGGCGGCGACGGCGGCCGGCACCATGTCGTGGTAGACGCAGACGGCGCCCACCGTGACGGGGTCCATGCCGAGGGCCGCGAGGAGGTCGGCGGCGACGGGGGCCCGCGCCTTGGCGCAGAGGCGCCGCACGCGCCCCTCCGTGTCGTCGCCCGCGAGCGTGGTGAGGTCCATCAGCGTGACCGCCTTGAGCAGCCAGGCCGCCTGCCACTCCCTCTTGACGGAGCGCCTTGCGGGAAGCGTGGCGGCGCGCCTTTCGATGGCCGAGGTGTTGGCCTGCACGCGGCGCACCCAGCCCATGTCGAGCGGGATGCCGTCGTTGCGGGGCTCGTGTCGGGGCTTCGGCTCGGCCGGGGCGGTCGCGCGGGCGCGTTGGACGTTCATGGCGGGCTCTCCCTGCCCGCGTATGTGGCACCGGGGGGGCGGCGCGGCAACCCGGCGTTGACCGGGGCGCGGGCGCCGGCCTATGGCCCTCCCCATGTGGACGCGCGTGGTCGCCCTGGGCGAGATGCTGTCGGAGTTCGTGGCCGTCTCCGAGGGGGCCTGGCGCGGGCCCTTCCCGAGCGGCGCGCCCGCGATCTTCGCCGACCAGGCGGCGCGGGCCGGCGCGGCGGCCGCCATGGTGGGGGCGGTGGGGCGCGACGCCTTCGGGGCGGGGATCGTGAGGCGCCTCCGGGCGGACGGCGTGGACTGCGCGGGCGTGGCCGAGGTGGCGCGGCCCACGGGGGTGGCCTTCGTGGCGTATGCCCCGGACGGCTCGCGCGCCTTCGTGTTCCACGTGGAGGCCAGCGCGGCCGTGGACATCCCCCCCTGGGCGCCGGGGCCGGGGGACCTCCTGCACCTGTCGGGCTCCTCGCTGGGCATGGGCCCGATCCGGGCGCGGGCCGTGGCGGCGGCCGAGGCGGCGGTGGCGGCGGGCGGGGCGCTCAGCCTCGACCCCAACGTCCGGCCCGAGCTCATGGGCGACCCGGGGGTGCTGGCGGACTTGCGCCGGCTCGTGGGGATGGCCCAGGTGCTCCTGCCCAGCGAGGCGGACGTGGCGGCGCTCTGGCCGGGGCTGTCGGCCGAGGGGGCTCTCGACGCCATGCTCGCGGGCGGCGCCAGGGTGGCGGCGGTGAAGCGGGGCGCGCGGGGGGCGCTAGTCGCGGACCGGGAGGGGCGGGTGGACCTGCCCGGCCATGCCGTGGCGGAGGTGGACCCCACGGGGGCCGGCGACTGCTTCGGCGGGACGCTGGTGGCGCGGCTCATGGCGGGCGACTCCCTGGGGCTGGCGGCGCGGCGGGCCAACGCGGGCGGCGCGCTCGCGGTGGGGCGGCTGGGGCCGATGGAGGGCAACCCGACCCTGGCGGAGATTGACGGGTTGCTGGGGCGGGGGGCGTAGGCTGGGGGCGGGGCGGCGGGCCGGAGCCCGCCCTACGTGGTGAGCCGCCTGATCCAGGCCACCCCGCTCTCGCCCAGGGGGACGGCGGCGAAGGGGCCGCCGAGGCGGCTGTGCGCGGGGTCCTGGGGGTCGCGGGGGGGCTCGGCGGCGAGGATCTCTTCTGCCCAGCGTTCGGCGTCGTCCTGGGGGCGGTAGCCGAGGAAGGTGGCGCCCGCGTTGGACACGGGCGCGCGGGCGTTGTTCGAGATGCCGAAGACCACCGCGAAGCCCGTGACGGGGGTGTCGATGCTGCGCTGCACGAGGCGGATCAGGTCGGGGCGAGAGAGCCAGGTGCCCAAGGCGCGGGCGTTGCCGGGCGTCTCGGTGCCCGAGAAGATGCGGATGCAGACGGCCTCCACGCCGCGCTTCTCCCAGTAGAGGCGGGCGAGGTCCTCGGCGAAGCACTTGGAGAGGCCGTAGAAGGTGTCGGGGCGGTGGGGGGCGTCGAGGCCGATGCAGTGGGCCGTCGGGTGCATGCCCACGGCGTGGACGGAGGAGGCGTAGACGATGCGCCGGACGCCTTGGCGGGCGGCGGCCTCCCAGACCGCGTAGGCGCCCAGGAAGTTGGGGCGCAGCAGCTCCTCGAAGGGGCGCTCGTCGGGGATGGCGGCGAAGTGGACGACCATGTCGGCGCCCTGGAGGAGCCGCTCCATCTCGGGCAGGTCGGCCACGTCGGCCCGGGCGTAGGTCTCGTTGGGGAGGAGCTCGGGCGCGTCCTTGAGGTCCACGCTGACGAGCGCCTCGCACATCGCGGCGAGGGGGGCGCGGAGGTGTTGGCCGAGGTCGCCGAGGGCGCCGGTCAGGACGATCCTCTGGAGCGTCATATGATGGCCCTCTCGCGGATGGGGCGGTTCTCGACGACCCGGGACCAGGACAGGTCCGTCATGTCTATGGGCCCCCAGGTGCCATGGGCGATGCTGTGGGCCAGCGCGCGGCCCACGGCGGGGGCCTGCTGGAAGCCGTGCCCCGAGAAGCCGGTGGCCCAGTGGAGGCCGGGGGCCTCGGGGTGCTCGCCCAGGATGGCGTTCTGGTCCAGCACGTTGAAATCGTAGTGGCCGACCCAGGTGTGCAGCACGCGCAGGCGCTCGAAGGCGGGGATGCGGGTGGCGATGGCGGGCCACATCTCCTCCTCCCAGAAGCGGGGGCCGTCTTTCATGTGGAAGTCGTCGGGGTCGGCCGCGTCGTCCGGCGACGGGGTGTAGCCGGAGAGGTAGGCGCTTCCGTCCGTCCTCGCGAAGATGCCGGTGGGGTCAATGACCAGGGGGACGATGCCCGGCGGCTCGGCGGCGCTGAAGCGGACGGAGTAGCGCTTGCGCGGCTCGATGGGGACCGTGATCCCCGCCATGCGGGCCACCTCGGGCGCGCGGGTGCCGGCGGCGGAGACGACCGCGCCGGCGGAGACGGTGGCGCCGGAGGCGAGCTTCACGCCCGTCACGCGGGAACCGTCGCGCAGGAGGCCCGTGGCCTCGTCCTTGAGGTAGTGCACGCCCATCTGGCGGGCCTTCTTGCGGAACCAGTCGAAGACCGTGGCGCCGTCGAAGTAGCCCTCGTCCTGCGGGTTGTGGGAGCCGCCGAGCAGGCCCTCGACGTTCAGGAAGGGCCATTCGGCCTGCATCTGCGAGGGGCTCAGGATGCGGGTCGCGGCGCCCAAGCTGCGCTGCATCCCGGCGTTGTCCTCCAGGACGGCGAGGAAGGCCGGATCGTCGGCGAGGTAGAGGTAGCCGAAGGATTGCAGGAGGATGTCGGGGGCCTCGGGGTCGTCCATGGAGGCGCGGAAGTCGCGGATGAACCCGGCCGTGAAGCGGCTGATGAGGACGTTGACGGGCTGGCCGAACTGCTGGCGGATGCAGGAGTGGCTGAGGGAGGAGGCGGCGCGCTCGTAGGTGGGGTCGCGCTCGACCACCAGGACGGTGCCGCCGAAGCCCCCGTCGCGGGCCAGCCACCAGGCGACGGCGCTCCCGATCATGGCGCCGCCGATGATGACCACGTCGTAGGTGGGCCTCATGGCGCGCCCTCCGTGACGTAGCCGAGCCGGAGGTCGCGGGCGTGGGCCTCGGGGTCGCGCTCGCTGGGGTCGCCGAGGCCGCCGCCGCCGGGGAAGGCGAGCCGCACCGTCTGGCCGGGGGGGACCTTGAAGCGGGACTTCGCGGGGTAGCTCGTGCCGTCCGACAGCTCGACCACGGTGGGGGCGCCCGCCTCGCCGCCGTGGCGGCCTCTCGCGGGGTGCTTCATGCGGTCCAGTTGCGCGCGGAACTCCATGCTCCAGCCGTCGCGGGGGCCGACCTCCATGTATTGGCCCAAGCCCCCGCGCGTCCTCCCGCGCCCGCCCGAGTCGGGGCGCAGCTCCTTGCGGTGGATGACCACGGGGCCGGCGTGCTCGGTGGCCTCGACGGGCATGGTCATCACGCCGGACGGGAAGGCCGTGGCGTTGAGGCCGTCCAGGGTGGGCCGCGCGCCCGTGCCGCCGGAGTTGAAGGTCAGGACCTCGCTGTGGCCGCCCTGGCCGTCCCAGAGGGAGACCTGGAAGTTGCACAGCGCCCCGGCGCCCTCGGCGGGGACGAGGTCGGGGACGATCCGGTCGAGGGCGCCGAAGACCGTGTCGGGGATCAGGTGGCCGATGACGTGGCGCAGGGCCACGGGGTCCGGGCGCCGCGCGTTGACGATGCTGCCCTCGGGGGCGGTCACGACGAAGGGGGCCAAGCTGCCCGCGTTGTTGGGGACCTCGGGGGCGATGGCGACCTTGAGGGCGTAGGCGGCGTAGGCGCGGGCGTAGACCAGGGGGACGTTGATGCCCTTGGGGTCCGTGGGGGATGTGCCGGTGAAGTCCACCGTGATGCGGTCGCCCAGGGTCTCCACGGTCGCGGCGATGGTGATGGGCGTGGCGTAGCCGTCCGTGGTCATGGTGGCCGACGCCTTGGCGCGCGGCACCTTGGCGATGGCCGCCTTGGTCGCCTCCAGGGAGGCGGCGATGATGAAGTCGGCGACCTCCTCCAAGGACTCCAGGCCGTATTCGTCCATCATGCCGCGCAGGCGCCTCACGCCCACGTCGTTGCAGGCGGCGAGCGCGAAGGCGTCGCCCGCGACCTGGTCGGGCTCGCGCACGTTGCGCCTCAGCAGCGCCACGAGGGTGTCGTTGACCTGTCCCTCGGCGATCAGGCGGAGGGGGGGCATCTGGAAGCCCTCCTCCCAGAGCGATTCGCCTTCGGCCGAGAAGCCGCGCCCGCCCATGTCCACCACGTGCGCCGTGCAGGCGAAGAAGCCGACATGGGCCCCCCGGTGGAAGGCCGGCGTGCACACCGTGATGTCGTGCAGGTGGCCCGTGCCCCACCAGGGGTCGTTGGTGAGGTAGACGTCGCCGTCGCGCATGGTGTCCACGCCGATCTCGCGCATGAAGTGGCCGACCGATTCGGCCATGGCGTTGACGTGGCCCGGCGTGCCCGTGACCGCCTGGGCGAGCATCCTCCCGCGCAGGTCGTAGACGCCCGCCGAGAGGTCGCCGGCCTCGCGCACGCTGGTGGAGAAGGCGGTGCGGATGAGGGCCTGGGCCTGCTCCTCGACGATGGAGACGAGGCGGTTCCACATGATCTGGTTCTGGACGGATGCCATGGGGGTCCTCCTCGTGGCTGGGGGTGGCGGGTGCGAATCAGGATGCCAGGGGATGGTTAAGGGGGCCTGATGGCATCGAACGGTGGGGTTGATGAGGGGTTAACGGGGGGTCAGGGGGATCGTCGCAGGTCCAGGCAGCCATCGGCGCGGCCCCGGGCGGTGAACCCCCTGGGGACGATCACGGTGGTCTCGGCCTCCGAGATGGCGGCGGGGCCGGCGACCGTGGCGCCGTCCGCGACGGAGGCGCGGGGCACCTCGTGGCCGTCGCTCCAGGCGGAGGCCACGGGGTCGTAGAGCTTTCGCGCCGTGCCCGTGAGCGCCGCGCCCTCGGGGGCCTCGGGGGTGGGCCGGGGGGCCTCGGTGGGCGTCGCGGCGTTGACGGCCCAGACGGTGATCTCGACGGGCAGGCCCGCGACGGCCCTCCCGAAGAGGGCGGCGTAGTCGGCCTCGAAGCGGGCGAGGAGGGCGTCGGCGGTGGGGGAGGCCGCGAGGGCGGCGTCGAGGGCCACGGGGATCTCCCAGCCCTGGCCCTTGTAGCGCATGTAGAGCTTGGCGGCGGTCTCCACGGTGGCGGCGGGGTCGCAGGACAGGACGAAGGCGCCGGCCTCCTCGCCCAGGGCGCGCAGGATGCCCGCGGCCTGCGCCGCGTCGAAGGCGTCCAGGCGCATCAGCACCGAGCGGGTCGCCTCGAAGGCGTAGGGCGCCCTGAGAAAGCCGATGGCGGAGCCCACGCCCGCGCCGGGGGGGACGACGAGGCGGCTGATCCCGAGCTTCTCGCACAGGCGCCCGGCGTGGAGGGGGGCGGCGCCGCCGAAGGCGATCATGGCGTAGGTGCTCAGGTCCTCGCCGTTCTCGACGGCGTGGACGCGGGCGGCATTCGCCATGGTCTCGTCCACCACCTCGCTGACGGCGAAGGCGGCCTCGACGGCCTCCATGCCGAGGGGGGCGCCCACGTGCCGGGCGAGGGCGGCCTCGGAGGCGGCGGGGTGGAGCGCGATGGTGCCGCCGGCGAAGTTGGCGGGGTCCAGGCGGCCGAGGAGCAGGTCGGCGTCGCTGACGGCGGGGCGGTCGCCGCCGCGGCCGTAGGCGGCGGGGCCGGGCTCGCTGCCCGCCGATTCGGGGCCGACGCGGACCTGGCGCATGGCGTCCACGTGGGCGAGGCTGCCGCCTCCGGCGCCGATCTCCACCATGTCTATGACGGGGATCGAGATGGGCATCCCGGAGCCCTTCTTGAAGCGATACGAGCGGGCGACCTCGAAGACGCGGGCGGTCTTGGGGGCGCCGTCGCGGATCAGGCAGATCTTGGCGGTCGTGCCGCCCATGTCGAAGCTGAGCACGCGAGGCAGGCCGAGGCGGCGGGCGACCTGCGCCGCGAAGATGGCGCCTCCGGCGGGGCCGGATTCCACGAGGCGCACGGGGAAGCGGGCGGCTGTGTCCACGTTCACGATGCCCCCGCCGGAGTGCATGAGGAACACGGGGCACAGGGCGCCGGCGTCCCTGAGCCTGCCCTCCAGGCGCCTGAGATAGCCTTCCATGAGGGGGCGCACGTAGGCGTTGGCGGCCGTGGTGTTGAAGCGCTCGTACTCCCGCATCTGCGGGCTGACCTCGGAGGAGATCGAGACCGAGAGGTGGGGGAGCCTTTGGGCCAGCACGTCGCGCACGCGCTCCTCGTGGCCGGGGCGGAGGTAGCTGTGGAGGAAGCCGACCGCGACGCTCTCGAAGGGCTCGAGGCGCGGAAGGAGGGCCTCGATGTCGGCGTCGTGGAGGGGCTTGAGGACGGCTCCGCCCGCGTCCACGCGCTCGGGGAGGGTGAAGCGGGCGTCGCGCGATACGAGGGGGTCGGGGAGACGGAGGTTGAGGTCGTACTGCTCGAAGCGCGATTCGGTGCGCATCTCGATGACGTCGCGGAAGCCTTCGGTGGTCACGAGGGCCGTCCGGGCGCCGCGCCTCTCGATGAGGGCGTTGGTGGCCAGCGTGGTGCCGTGGATGACGCGTGCGAGGGCGGAGGCGGGGAGGGAGGCCTGGGCCAGCACGCGCGCCATGCCGTCGAGGATGGCGTCCTCGGGGGCCCTGTGGGTGGTGAGGACCTTGGTGGAGTGGAGGGTCCCGGCGTGCTCCAGGACCACGTCCGTGAAGGTGCCGCCGATGTCCGCGCCGAGGGAGGCCTGGGTGCCTTGGGTCATGCGCAGCGGATAGCGCGGGGCGGGGGCGGGAGGGAAGGGGAGGGCTGACGGGTTCTCGTCAGCCCGCCCTGCGGGGTCTGGCGGCTCATCGCGGGTCGGGGTTCGCCAGCGACGCCGGGGGCGCGGGGGCTGGCGCGGCGGGCGGGTCGCCCACGTGCATGACCGCCGGCGGCGACGGGCTGCTCAGGAAGGCGAAGCCGTAGGCCGGCAGCACCAGCGCCCGGCCGTCCAGCGCGGCGGCCATGGGCGCGAGCGCGCTCGCCTCCCCGCCCAGGTCCAGCTCCAGGGGACGCTCGGCGAGGTTGAAGACGGCCGTGACCGCCTCGCCGGGCAGCGCGCGGACGACGCCCAGCAGCGGCTCGGGCAGGTCCAGGAAGCTGGTCGCCCCCTCCCGGAGCGCGCGCGTGGACCGCCTGAGCGCCAGCGTCTCGCGGTAGGCGTGCAGCACCGATCCCGCCCGCGCCTCCTGCAAGTCCACCGACCGCGCCCTCTGGGGCTCCTTGACGGGCAGCCAGGGGGTGCCGGTGGAGAAGCCGGCGTTGGGTTGGTCGTGCTCCCAGGCCATGGGGGTGCGGCAGCCGTCCCTTCCCTTGTTCTCGGGCCAGAAGGCAATGTAGCCGAGGTCGCGCAGCTCGCTGAAGAGGATGTCGGTGTCCACCTGGCCCAGCTCCTCGCCCTGGTAGAGGCCGAGCGTGCCGGGCAGCGAGCACAGGAGCGCGATGCTCTGACGCGCCACCGCGTCCACGTCGCCGCCCGGGCGTGTCCAGCGGCCGGCGTGGCGGGGGACGTCGTGGTTGGAGAAGCTCCAGCAGGGCCAGCCGTCGCGCCCGGCGGCCTCGAAGCGCTCGATGGCCTGGCGGAAGTGGGCGGCGGTGCGGTCGGGGCCGAGCAGCTCGAAGCTGTAGGCCATGTGCAGCTTGTCGCGGCCCGAGGAGTAGAGGGCCATGGTCTCGACCTGGCGGGAGGGGGCGTCGCCGACCTCGCCCACCGTCACCGTGCCGGGGAACTCGTCCATCAGGGCGCGGATGCGGCGGAGGACGGCGAGGTTCTCGGGGCGGGTCTTCGAGAAGACGGGGTCCTGGGCGTCGTAGGGGTTGACGGGGAAGGCGGACCAGTCGCCCACGGGGTTGTCGCGCAGGCGGCGGTCCTGGACGTAGTAGTTGACCGTGTCGAGCCGGAAGCCGTCCACGCCCCGCAGGAGCCAGAAGCGCATGGTGGAGAGCAGCGCGTCCACCACGGCCCCGTTGTGGAAGTTCAGCGCCGGCTGGGCGGGGAGGAAGTTGTGCAGGTAGTACTGGCGGCGCCGCGCGTCGAAGGTCCAGGCGGAGCCGCCGAACACCGCCAGCCAGTTGTTGGGGGGCGTGCCGTCCGGCTTGGGGTCGGCCCAGACGTACCAGTCGTGGCGGGGGTTGACGCGGTCCTGGCGGCTCTCGGCGAACCAGGGGTGCCGGTCGGAGCTGTGGGCGAGCACCTGGTCGATGATGACCTTGAGGCCGAGCCGGTGGGCCTCGGCCAGCAGGGCGTCGAAGTCGTCGAGGGTGCCGAAGAGGGGGCTGATGGCCGTGTAGTCGGACACGTCGTAGCCCATGTCGCGGTCGGGGGAGGCGAAGAAGGGCGACAGCCAGACCGCGTCCACGCCGAGGGAGGCGACGTGGGGCAGGCGGCGCGTGATGCCGGGGAGGTCGCCCACGCCGTCGCCGTCCGTGTCCTGGAAGGAGCGCGGGTAGACCTGGTAGATGACCGCGTCCCGCCACCACTCGCGCGCCATGCCCGTCCCTCCATGCTGCGGCGCGGCGAGTAGCGCGGGGAGGGGCGCGGGGGAAGGGGGTCAGAGGCGCAGGGCGTGCAGGCCGGGGCCGTGGCGGCGCAGCCAGGCCTTGGCCTCGGGCCAGGCGGGGCAGATCGAGGACAGGGTCGCCCAGAAGAGCGGGGAATGGTCGAGGTGGACGAGGTGGGCGCATTCGTGGGCGGCCACCGCGTCGAGCACGAGGGGGGGCGCCATGACGAGGCGCCAGGACAGCATGATGGCGCCCGAGGCGGTGCAGGAGCCCCAGCGGGCGCGGGGGTCGCGCAGCGACAGCGCGCGGACGGGGCGGCCGAGGCGGGCGGCGTGGAGGGCGACGAGGGGTGCCGCGTCGGCGCGGGCGGACTCCTTGAGGAAGGCCTTGAGGGCGGGCGCCTCGCGGCCGGGGGGCAGCAGGAGGCGGTCGCCGTCGAGGAGCGGGCGGGGGCCGGGGAGGAGCGCGACGGGGCGGCCGCGCAGGGGGATGGTGGCCCCGGGGACGGGCGGGAGGGGCGGCGGGAGGGTGGCGAGGTGGCCCCTGATCCAGCCCTCGCGGCTTCGCGCGAAGGCCTGGGCCTCGCGCAGGGGGGTGCGGGGCGGGAGGGTGAGGGTCACGCGGCCGTCCGTGGCCGAGACGCGCAGCGACAGGCGGCGCGCGGCGCGGGTGCGGCGCAGCGCGACCGTCACGGGGGGGTCGCCCGGAAGGGTCAGGCTGGGGAGGAGGAGGCTGGACATGGCGGGCGGCTTGTGCCAGGGGCCGCGGGTTGGCCGCAAGCGCGGCCTCCCCTTTTCGGAGATCACAGGATGCCCAAGGAGGAATGGGGCAAGAAGCGCGTCTGCCCCACGACGGGCAAGCGCTTCTACGACCTCAACCGGTCGCCGGTCGTGAGCCCCTACACGGGGCAGGTGGTGAGCCTGGACGTCGGCCGCGCGCGCACCATCGCGGCGGACGCCGAGGACGCGCAGACCAAGCGGCTCCAGGTGGCGGCCGAGGAGGACGAGATCCTTCTGGACGACGAGGCGGCGACCGAGGACGTGGACCTGGGCGACGAGGTGCTCGAGGACGACGAGGACGACGAGGTGAGCTTCGACGAGCTGGGCGACGTGGCGGCCGACGAGGAGTGAGGCGGGGGCGACCCGGCGGGGGGTGGCGAAGGGCGCTTGCGCTCCCCACCGGGGTCCAGTAGGGAGCGCCGCGACCGGACCCCCCAAGGCCGGCCGCATCGGGGCCATAGCTCAGTTGGGAGAGCGCTTGCATGGCATGCAAGAGGTCAGGGGTTCGACTCCCCTTGGCTCCACCATCCCCCCCGTGACCGACCCGCTGATCCTGACGCTCGCGCTCGACGAGGCCGCCTTCGGGCGGCTCGACGCGCTCAGGCGGGCGCATTTCCCCGCCGCGCTGAACCGCATCCCGGCGCACGTCACGCTCTTCCACCGCCTGCCGGGGGAGGCGGAGGGGGCGGTGCGGGGCGCGCTGCGGCAGGCCTGCGGGGGGGAGGCGCCGCTCCCGGTGCGCTTCCCGGCCCTCGTGCCTCTCGGGCGCGGGGTGGCGCTGCGGGCGGAGGCGCCGGGGGTGGCGGCGCTGCGCGCGCGCCTCGCCGCCGCCTGGGCCGCCTGGCTCACGCCCCAGGACCGCCAGCCCTGGCGGCCCCACGCCACGATCCAGAACAAGGTCGCCCCCGAGGAGGCCAGGGCCACGCTCCTGCGGCTGGCCGAGGGCTTCGCCCCCTGGGAGGCCACGGCCACGGGGCTGCTGCTGTGGCGCTACCTCGGCGGGCCGTGGGAGCGCCTGGCCTTCCTCCCCTTCGGCTTGCGCTAGGCGCCTGCTGCGCGTATCCGGCCCCGGTCCGCGCGGGAGACGCCCATGGCCACCAACCCCCTCGAGTTCCTCCAGCAGACCCGCGCCGAGGTGGCCAAGGTCGTCTGGCCCACGCGCCGCGAGGTGCTGCTGACCACCGTCATGGTGCTGATCCTGGCCACGGTGGCGGCCCTCTTCTTCTCGCTCGTGGACCTCGCCATCCGCTCGGGCGTCACGGGGCTGCTCGGGCTCTTCGGCTGACCCCCGAACCGGCCCTTGCGCCGGGCCCTGGGTGGGCGTAAGGGAGCCGCCGCCTCGGGGCGCGATCCGCGCCCCGTTGCCGTTTTCGCAAGGAGGGGCCGCGTGGGCGGCCGGACCCCATGGCCAAGCGCTGGTACTCCGTCTCGGTCCTCTCGAACTACGAGAAGAAGATCGCCGAGGCCATCCGCCAGAAGGCGGCCGAGAAGGGCCTTCACGAGCAGATCGACGAGGTGGTCGTGCCCACCGAGGAGGTCATCGAGATGCGCCGGGGCAAGAAGGTGCAGAGCGAGCGCCGCTTCATGCCCGGCTACGTGCTCGTGCACATGGACATGTCGGACGAGACCTATCACCTGATCACCTCCATCAACCGCGTCACGGGCTTCCTGGGGCCGCAGGGCCGCCCCATGCCCATGCGCGACGCGGAGGTGAACGGCATCCTGAGCCGCGTCGAGGAGGGCTCCGAGGCGCCGCGCAACCTCATCCGCTTCGAGGTGGGCGAGAGGGTCAAGGTCAACGACGGCCCCTTCGAGGGCTTCGACGGGCAGGTGGAGGGCGTGGACGACGGCGCCCAGCGCCTCAAGGTCAGCGTGAGCATCTTCGGCCGCGCCACGCCCGTGGACCTGGAGTTCGCGCAGGTCACCAAGATCTGACGCGCATCGCGGGAGGCGAGGGGGCGCGCCCCCGGACCGCACCGCGCCACGAGTGGCCCCCCGGCGCGCCGGGGCGGCCGATGGACCGGGGGAAACCCCCTAGAGGAGAGAGAGCATGGCCAAGAAGGTCATCGGCTCGCTGAAGCTGCAGGTGAAGGCCGGACAGGCCAACCCGTCCCCCCCCGTGGGGCCGGCCCTGGGCCAGCGCGGCATCAACATCATGGCGTTCGTCAAGGAATTCAACGCCCGCACGGCGGACCTGGAGCCCGGGGCGCCCACGCCGGTCGTCATCACCTACTACGCCGACAAGAGCTTCTCGCTGGAGCTCAAGACCCCTCCGGCGTCCTACTTCCTCAAGAAGGCGGCGGGCCTCAAGCCCCAGGGCAAGCGCAACCGGCCCAAGGCCTCCACCAGCCCCGGCAAGGAGGTGGCGGGCTCCGTGAGCCTCGCGCAGGTGCGCGAGATCGCGCAGGCCAAGATGCGCGACCTCAACGCCGTCTCCGTCGAGGCGGCCATGCAGACCATCCTGGGCTCGGCGAAGTCCATGGGCATCGAGGTGAAGGGCTGATGGCGAAGGTGGGAAAGAGGCTCCGCGCCGCCCGGGAGGCGGTCGAGGGCAAACTGATGCTGCCCGTCGCGGAGGCGGTGGCGCTGGTCAAGGCCAACGCCCGGGCCAAGTTCGACGAGACGGTGGAGGTGGCGGTCAACCTCGGGGTCGATCCGCGCCACGCCGACCAGATGGTGCGCGGCACCGTCAACCTGCCCAACGGCACGGGCAAGACGGTGCGCGTGGCCGTCTTCGCACGGGGCGAGAAGGCCGACCAGGCGCGGGCGGCGGGGGCCGACATCGTCGGCGCCGAGGACCTGCTCGCGACCATCCAGGGCGGCACGATCGACTTCGACCGCTGCATCGCCACGCCCGACATGATGCCGCTCGTGGGGCGGCTGGGCAAGATCCTGGGGCCGCGCAACCTGATGCCCAACCCCAAGGTGGGCACCGTGACGCCCGACGTGGCCGAGGCCGTGCGCGCGGCCAAGGGGGGCCAGGTGCAGTTCAAGGTCGAGAAGGCCGGCATCGTGCACGCCGGCGTGGGCAAGGCCAGCTTCGAGGCCGACAAGCTGGTGGAGAACATTCGCGCCTTCGTGGACGCGGTGCAGCGCGCCAAGCCCACGGGGGCCAAGGGCACCTACATGAAGAAGGTGTCGGTGGCCTCGACGATGGGGCCGGGCGTGTCGGTGGACCTCGCGTCGGCGACCGGCAACGGCTGAGGGGCGGCGAGGGCCCTCGCGGCCGGTCCCTGATCGGCCTCTTTCGGTCCCCGCAGGCCCTTGCGCCCCCCAGGGCCAGGCGCTAGAGGGGCGCCCTGCGCCGGGCCGGGGGTCACCCTGGCCCTGCTGCGCTTGTCCAAGACGGTGGGGGCCCCCCGAGCTTCGGCATCGTGGGGCGTAAACATCCTGCCCGAGACGGGGACTGGGATTCCGCCGGGCTCTCCGGCCGGTCTCGGGCGTCCCCCTTGGACGCCGACCCCGCACCGCCCCAGCGGCGCGGGCCAACCTGGGGGGCCAGCCCCCCAATGAGGAGAGACCGTGGACAGAGCCAAGAAAGAGAAGGTGGTCGAGGAGCTCGGCCAGATCTTCGACAGCTCCGGCGTCGTGGTGGTCGCCCACTACGAAGGCATGACGGTCGCCCAGATGCAGGACCTGCGCGCGCGCATGCGCGAGGCGGGCGGGTCCGTGCGCGTGGCCAAGAACAAGCTCGCCAAGATCGCCCTGGAGGGGAGGCCCGGCGCCAGCATGGCGCCTCTCCTGACGGGCATGACCGTGTTCTCCTACTCGGAGGACCCCGTGGCGGCCGCCAAGGTGGTGGACGCCTACGCCAAGACGAACGAGAGGTTCGTCATCCTGGGCGGGGCCATGGGGAACGCGGCTCTCGACCCCGCGGGCGTCAAGGCCGCGGCCCTCCTGCCGTCCCGCGAGGAGCTGATCGCTCAGGTGGTGGCGTGCATCGGGGCCCCGGGGGCGCAGCTTGCGGGCGCGATCGGCGCGCCGGCCGCGAACATCGCGGGCGTCCTCTCCACCATCGAGGAGAGGGCCGCCTGACGGCGACGTGATGCCGCCCTCCCCTTGCGGGGCGGGCACCAGAACCCAACCTAGCGGAAAGACAAGCACATGGCTGATCTCAACCAACTGGCCGAGCAGATCGTCGGCCTGACGCTGCTGCAGGCGCAGGAGCTCAAGACCATCCTCAAGGACAAGTACGGCATCGAGCCGGCCGCCGGCGGCGCCGTCATGATGGCCGGCCCGGCCGCAGGCGGGGGCGCCGCCCCGGCCGCCGCCGAGGAGGAGAAGACCGAGTTCGACGTGGTCCTGAAGGACGCGGGCGCCCAGAAGATCAACGTGATCAAGGAAGTGCGCGCGATCACGGGGCTCGGGCTCAAGGAGGCCAAGGACCTCGTGGAGGCCGGCGGCAAGGTCAAGGAGCAGGCCAGCAAGGCCGACGCCGAGGCCATCAAGGCCAAGCTGGAGGCGGCCGGCGCCAAGGTTGAGCTGGCCTGAGCCGGATGCGGCCCGTAGGGCGGGCCTCGGCCCGCCACCTGCGGCGCGAGACCATGGCGGGCTGAAGCCCGCCCTACATGGGCTGGACCTCCGGGTCCGGCCCCGACCGTTCCCGGTAGCCCCCGCTGGGGGGCTTCCCGGACCGGTCGCCAGGGCCGAGGCGCCCCCCGTGGGACGGGGGCGCCGGATGGGCCCGGCGACGCATCCTAACTCCGAGGCCGCGCGCGACCCCACCGCGCGCCTGCCCGCAGAGAGAGGTGGCCCCATGCCGCAATCCGTCCTCGGCCAGAAGCGCCTTCGCCGCCACTACGGCAAGATCCGCGAAGTGCTGGAGATGCCCAACCTCATCGAGGTGCAGAAGTCGTCCTACGACCTGTTCCTCAACTCGGGCGACGGCGACAGGCCCTCGGACGGCGAGGGCATCCAGGGCGTGTTCCGCTCCGTCTTCCCCATCAAGGACTTCAACGAGACGGCCGAGCTAGAGTTCGTGCGCTACGAGCTGGAGCCCCCCAAGTACGACGTGGAGGAGTGCCAGGCCCGCGACATGACCTACGCCGCGCCGCTCAAGGTGACGCTGCGCCTGATCGTGTTTGACGTGGACGAGGTGACGGGCGCGCGGTCGGTCAAGGACATCAAGGAGCAGGACGTCTACATGGGCGACATGCCCCTGATGACGCCCAACGGGACGTTCATCGTCAACGGCACCGAGCGCGTCATCGTCAGCCAGATGCACCGCTCCCCGGGCGTGTTCTTCGACCACGACAAGGGCAAGACGCACTCCTCGGGCAAGCTCCTGTTCGCCTGCCGCATCATCCCCTACCGGGGCTCCTGGCTCGACTTCGAGTTCGACGCCAAGGACCTGGTCTACGCGCGCATAGACCGGCGCCGGAAGCTCCCCGTGACCACCCTCCTCTATGCCATCGGCATGGACCAGGAGGCGATCATGTCCGCCTACTACGAGACGGTGGACTTCCGCCTGGAGCCCAAGTCGCGCAAGTGGGTCACGCGCTTCTTCCCCAAGCGCGTGTCGGGCACCCGGCCCACGCACGACCTCGTGGACGCGGCCACCGGCGAGGTCATCGCCAAGGCCGGCGACAAGGTCACGCCGCGCATGGTCAAGAAGCTGACCGACGAGGGCCGCGTGACCGAGCTGCTGGTGCCCTTCGACCAGATCAGGGGCCGCTACGTGGCCCGCGACATCATAGACGAGGGGACCGGCGCCATCTTCGTGGAGGCGGGCGACGAGCTGACGGTCGAGACGGACCGCGACGGCAAGGTGGTCGGCGGCACCGTCAAGGCTCTGCTGGACGCGGGGCACACGACCGTGCCGGTGCTCGACATCGACAACGTCAACGTCGGCCCCTACGTCCGCAACACCATGGCGTCGGACAAGAACATGGGGCGGGAGACCGCTCTCATGGACATCTACCGCGTCATGAGGCCCGGCGAGCCGCCCACGGTGGACGCGGCCTCGGCGCTCTTCGACACCTTGTTCTTCGACGCCGAGCGCTACGACCTGTCGGCCGTGGGCCGCGTCAAGATGAACATGCGCCTCGACCTCGACGCGCCCGACACCACGCGGACGCTGCGCCGCGAGGACATCATCGCCTGCATCAAGGCGCTGGTGGAGCTGAGGGACGGCAAGGGCGAGATCGACGACATCGACCACCTGGGCAACCGCCGGGTGCGCTCGGTGGGCGAGCTGATGGAGAACCAGTACCGCGTGGGGCTCCTGCGCATGGAGCGCGCCATCAAGGAGCGGATGTCCAGCGTCGAGATCGACACCGTCATGCCGCAGGAGCTCATCAACGCCAAGCCCGCGGCGGCGGCGGTGCGGGAGTTCTTCGGCTCCTCGCAGCTCTCGCAGTTCATGGACCAGACCAACCCCCTGTCGGAGGTGACGCACAAGCGGCGCCTGTCGGCGCTGGGGCCGGGCGGGCTCACGCGCGAGCGGGCGGGCTTCGAGGTGCGCGACGTGCACCCGACGCACTACGGGCGCATGTGCCCGATCGAGACGCCCGAGGGGCCCAACATCGGCCTGATCAACTCGCTCGCCACCTATGCGCGGGTCAACAAGTACGGCTTCATCGAGACGCCCTACCGCAAGGTGAGGGAGGGCCGCGTCACGGACGACGTGCAGTACATGTCGGCCACCGAGGAGATGCGCCACACCGTCGCCCAGGCCAACGCCGAGATGACGGAGGACGGGGTGCTGGCGGCCGAGCTGGTCTCGACGCGGCAGGCGGGGGAATACCTGCTGGCCCCGCGCGAGCAGGTGGACCTGATCGACGTCTCCCCCAAGCAGCTCGTGAGCGTCGCGGCGTCCCTGATCCCGTTCCTGGAGAACGACGACGCCAACCGGGCGCTCATGGGGTCCAACATGCAGCGCCAGGCGGTGCCCTTGCTGCGCGCCGAGGCGCCTCTCGTGGGCACCGGCATCGAGGAGGTGGTGGCGCGCGATTCGGGCGCGGCCATCATGGCGCGGCGGGCGGGCGTCGTGGACCAGGTGGACGCCGCGCGCATCGTGGTGCGGGCGACGGCGGACCTCGCGGTCGGCGACCCGGGCGTGGACATCTACCGGATGCGCAAGTTCCAGCGCAGCAACCAGAACACCTGCATCAACCAGCGCCCCTTGGTGAAGGTGGGCGACGTGGTCGAGAAGGGCGAGGTGATCGCGGACGGCCCCTCCACCGACCGGGGCGAGCTGGCGCTCGGCAAGAACGTGGTGGTCGCGTTCATGCCGTGGAACGGCTACAACTACGAGGATAGCATCCTCATCTCCGAGCGCATCGTCAGCGACGACGTGTTCACGTCCATCCACATCGAGGAGTTCGAGGTCGCGGCGCGGGACACCAAGCTCGGCCCCGAGGAGATCACGCGCGACATCCCCAACGTCGGCGAGGAGGC
>ERZ1066123.349-NODE-349-length-35587-cov-16.150174_pt1 | contig 35587 bp, 35 predicted proteins | sample MGYA00382770_ERZ1066123 | MGnify/ENA primary metagenome ERZ1066123 (study PRJEB33369, sample SAMEA5778353) | biofilm metagenome | biome: Industrial cooling water; feature: Water cooling tower basin; material: Biofilm | place: United Arab Emirates | collected...
TTGGCAAGCAGTCGATCTCGGACGATTCGAACCAGACCGGCCAGATGCTCGCCGCGCTGATGGGCCGTCCGCAGGGCACCTTCGCCAACACCGTCGAAGTCGATGGCGACAGCGTCACCGTGAAGCGCGAAGTCGATGGCGGCCTCCAGACCGTGAAGCTCGCCCTCCCCGCGATCGTCACCACCGACCTGCGCCTCAACGAGCCGCGCTATGCCTCGCTGCCCAACATCATGAAGGCCAAGCAAAAGCCGCTCGCGACCAAGACCGCCGCCGATTACGGCGTTGATCTGACCCCGCGTCTCAAGACCCTGAAGGTCGCCGAGCCGCCGGTGCGCCAGGCGGGCGAAAAGGTCGCCGACGTCGCCGCGCTGGTCGAGAAGGTCAAGGCGCTCGGCATCGCGTAAGCCATTGGTTTTCCTCTGGTGCCGTTCGTGTCGAGCGAAGTCGAGACGCACCGGCACCACGCCTCTCGACGACGCTCGAGGCGAACGGGAATAGGTATTTGAAAGGATTATCAGATGAAGACTCTGGTTCTCGTCGAACATGACAACACCAAGGTGAACGACGCGACGCTCGCGGTCGTCACCGCTGCGGGCAAGCTCGGCGAAGTGCACCTGTTGGTTGCCGGTCACAATTGCGGCGCGGTGGCAGAAGCCGCCGCCAAGATCGCCGGCGTGGCCAAGGTGCACGTCGCGGACGACGCCGCCTATGCCAACGGCCTTGCTGAGAACGTCGCCCCGCTGGCGGCCGGCCTGATGGCCGATCATGACGCTTTCCTCGCCGCTGCCACCACGCAGGGCAAGAATGTTGCCCCGCGCGTCGCTGCGCATCTCGATGTGATGCAGGTTTCGGAAATCCTGTCGGTCGAAGGCCCCAAGACCTTCACCCGCCCGATCTATGCCGGCAACGCCATCGCGACAGTCGAATCGACCGATGCCAAGTTGGTGATCACCGTGCGCGGCACCGCTTTCGAAAAGGCAGCGACGGAAGGTGGCTCGGCAGCCATCGAAGCCGTGTCGGGCGCTGGCGATGCCGGTGTCTCGACGTTCGTCAGCTCGGAAATTGCCAAGAGCGAGCGCCCTGAACTCACCAGCGCCAAGGTGATCGTCTCGGGTGGCCGCGCGCTCAAGGACGCGGAAACCTTCGAAGCCGTGATCACCCCGCTCGCCGACAAGCTCGGCGCCGCGATTGGCGCAAGCCGCGCAGCGGTGGACGCGGGCTATGTGCCCAATGATTACCAGGTCGGTCAGACCGGCAAGATCGTCGCACCGGAAGTCTACATCGCAGTCGGCATTTCGGGCGCGATCCAGCACCTTGCCGGGATGAAGGACTCGAAGGTGATCATCGCCATCAACAAGGACGAAGACGCCCCGATCTTCCAGGTCGCGGATATCGGCCTCGTGGCTGACCTCTACAGCGCCGTCCCGGAGCTGACCGGGGCGCTGTAAGCGGTTCGTCGCAAGAGACTTTATTTTGAAATGAGCCTCCGGCAGTCTCCCATGGCTGTCGGAGGTTTTTTCATGCGTCACGTTCTTCCTGCTCTCGCTTTTCTCGCCCTTGCCGCTCCCGTGCTTGCCGAACCTGCCGCGCTCAAACCGAGCAGCAATTGGCACGTGGATTACGGCGAAGACGTGTGCCGCCTGAGCCGTGAATTCGGCGACGAAAAGAACAAGCACTATCTCACCTTGCGGCAATACTGGCCCGCCCGCGAGGCGGGGTTGACGGTGGCTGGCCCCGCATTTCGCAAGTTCGCCAGCCGTCAGAAGACAAGCCTGCGCTTTGCCGAAGACAGGCCGGAACTGGAAAGCCGCCCCTTCGCCGGAACTGTCGAGGGGTACGGATCGGCAGTGATTTTCGCGACCGTCAACATCGCGAAGGCCGAGCCTGAGTCCAATCAGGCTGATTCGGCAGTGAAAGAAAATCCCCGCGGCGGGCTGGATCTGAGTGAAGCGGCCAAGGCGCGCTTTGTCGAATTGAAGCAAGGTGTTCACGTCGTGCGGTTGGATACCGGGCCGCTGACCGAAGCCTTCAAGGTGATGAATGATTGCACCACGTCACTGGTGAAGGAATGGGGCCTCGATCCCGAGCGCCTGCGCACCGCGCAGAATGGCCCACGCTGGCTCAATCAGGCCTCGCTGGTCCGCAAGATCGGCTCACTCTATCCCGGCGGCGCGCTGCTGGGAGGGGAGCAGGGCATCATGCGCATGCGCGTGATCGTCGATGATCAAGGCGCGGTCGAGCAGTGCAGCATCATCAAGGCGACCAACACCCAGAACCTCGAATCGCCCGCCTGCGAGGTGATGAAATCCGCCAAGTTCGAACCGGCGCGCGACGCGGCTGGCCAGCCCATGCGCTCGTTCTACGCAACGTCGATCAGCTACGTGATCAATTGATCGGCATTGCTACAGCACCGCTGTGGTGAGGAAGTGCAGGCTCATCCCCACCAACCCGCCTACAATGGTGCCGTTGATGCGGATGAACTGGAGGTCGCGGCCCACCGCGCTCTCGATCCGGTCGGTGATGGTGGTGGCATCCCAGCGCTTGACCGTTTCTGACACCAGCTTGACGATCTGCCCGCCATAGCGCGTCGCAATGCCCACCATCGTGCGGCGGGCAAAGCGGTTGATCTGATGCTGGAGCCGCGCATCCTGCTGGAGCGCAACGCCCAGATCGGCAAGGCTCTTGCGCATTTCCTGCCCCATCATGCTGTCGGGCGTGCGCGCGCGGCGGATCAGCGAAAGGCGCGCCCGCTCCCACACGCCAAGCCACCATTCGGCCACCGCCGGGTTTTCGAGCAGTTCGATCTTGAGACTTTCCACCCGTTCGCGCGTCTCGGGATCGTGCTGCAAGTCCTGCCCGAGCTTTTGCAGACCTTCCTCGATTTTGAAGCGCAAGGGATGATCAGGATCGATCAGCACTTCGGCGAGCAGCTTGTAGAGGCCATCAAGCACGTTGGAGGAGATCGTCTTGTCGAGCCCGGCCCAGCGCAACACGCCCGCGACACGGCCATGGATGATCTCGCGCAGGGTTTCCTCATTATCCTCGATGGTAAGGCCAGCCCAGCGCACAAAGCCATCGATCAGCGGCTGGTGACGCCGATCGACCATCGCGGATTCGAGCATCCGCCCGGCCAGCGGCGCGATTTCGAGCTTGGCAATCTGGCCGGCGAGCCCTGATCGCACCTGATTGCCGAGGCGTTCGGGATCGAGGCTTTCGAGCACCTCGGCGAGCAGTTCCGCCGCGCCGCTGGTGATGCGGGTGCGCGGATCGCTGCTTTCGCTGCGTTCGGGCGCCGCCGTGAGGAATTCGCCGAGCGCGCGGGCGACATTCATCGCCGCCATCCGCCGCGCGACGACGGCGGGCGTCAGGAAATTCTCTTGCAGGAACTGCGCCATGGTATCGGCGATGCGATCCTTGTTGCGCGGGATGATCGCGGTGTGCGGGATCGGCAGGCTGAGCGGATGGCGGAACAGCGCTGTCACCGCAAACCAGTCCGCCAGCCCGCCCACCATCGCGGCTTCGGCAAAGGCATTGATATAGCCCCACGCGGGATGCACGCCGAGCAATCCATGGGTGCTGACAAACACCGCCGCCATCGCGGCGAGCATGCCGGTGGCCGTCCAGCGCATCCGCCGCGCGCGATCCGCGGTGAGCGGTTCGCCGCCGAAAGTCAGGGGCCGTGGGTTCGCGGTGCTCGCCATGCCAGCGGCTTTAGCCGGAATTGCCGCCAACAGTCACGCCCTAGCGTGGCCTACTCGGCCGGCTGCGGCGCTTCCTGCGAACGGCCCTGCTTGTCATCGCCCGGCTTGAAGGTCAGGAAACGCTTGGTCAGCCACGGGCCCGCGCGCTTTTCGAAGCCATCGGCAAGGCTGAAGCCCGCCGGCACAATCAGCAAGGTCAGCAGCGTCGAGAGCAGCAGCCCGCCGATCACCACAATGCCCATTGGCTGACGCCACGCCCCGTCGCCCGAGAGCGAGAGCGCCACCGGCACCATCCCCGCGGTCATCGCGACGGTGGTCATGACGATCGGCTGGGCGCGCTTATGACCGGCATCCATGATCGCCTCAAGCTTGGGAATGCCCTTGTTCATTTCCTCGATGGCGAAGTCGATCAGCAGGATCGAGTTCTTCGAGACAATGCCCAGCAGCAGCAGGATCCCGATATAAACCGGCATCGATTGCGGCTGGCCAAGCAGCCAGATCAGGAACACCCCGCCCAGCGGTGCCAGCGCCAGCGAGGTCATGTTGACCAGCGGGCTCATGAGACGCTTGTAGAGCAGCACCAGCACCGCAAACACCAGCAGCACACCGGCGGCGACGGCGATGATCAGGCTCACCACCAACTCGGCCTGCCACTTGTCCTCGCCCACCACGTCGCGGATCACCCCGACAGGGAGCTGCTTGAGGATCGGCAGCGCATCGATCTGTGCCTGCGCCTCACCCTTGAGCACGCCCGCCGCGAGATCGGCGCCCACGAGCACGCGGCGGTTCTGGTTGTAGCGCTGGATCGCGGTCGGGCCCGAACCGAAGGTGATCTCGGCGACCCGGCCCAGCGGGACCGAACCGCCATTGAGCGTCTGCACCGGCAGGTTCTCGATGGTGCGGAAATCGCCGCGCGCATCTTCCGAAAGGCGAACCTTGATCGGGATCTGACGATCCGAAAGCGAGAAACGCGCCGCGTTCTGCTCGATCTCGCCCAGGGTCGCGATACGGATGGTCTGCGACAGGGCCGCGGTGGTGACCCCCAATTCGGCGGCAATCTTGTCACGCGGCGTGATGATGATTTCCGGCCGGTTGAGGTCCGCGCTGATCCGCGGAGCCACAATCGTCTTGAGCCCCTTCATCTGTTCGACCAGCGTCGCGGCGGTCTTTTCCAGCAGCACCGGATCGGACCCGGCGAGCATGATCGTGATGTCCCGGCCCGAGCCGAACCCGCCGCGCTGGGTCTGGAAGCGAACCCGCGCATCGGGAATCTGCGCCAGTTCCGCTGCGAGCTCGCGTTCGAACTCGATCGAGCTGCGGTCGCGGTCTTCCTTGAGCGTGATGAAGATCGTCGAGCTTTCGCCCAGGCGGATCCGTTCGAGCAGCCGCTCGACATCGGGCTCTTCGCGCAGGCGCGCTGCGACCGAATTGACGAGGCGCTTGGCTTCGGCGAGTGAGGTGCCCGGCACCATTTCAATCTCGACCCGGCTGTTTTCGCTGTCGATGCTCGGTTGGAACTGCGGCGGGATCTGTCCGAACAGCAGGATCGTGACGAGCAGCGAGAACCAGCCGACCGCGAGCATCCACACCCGGTGATCGTAGAGCCGCGCCGTCAGATAGCGGACGCTCTCGGCAAAGCGGCTGGCGCCCTTGCCGAACAGCTGGATACCTTTAAACGCGATGATGCCAGCGGCCAGTGAGGCCACCGAGACCAGCAGCAGCTGTGCCACTTCGATGGTCTTGACGACAAACAGGTGGCCGACGCCGTAGCTATCGGTCGTCACCGCTGCGGCAACTGTCTTGGGGATGCCAAGCGACCAGATGAAGTTGAAGCTCTGGAACATCGCCAGCCCTGTCACCGCCAGCAGCGCGACAACCGTGAAGAACAGCCCGGCGACATAGCCTCCGCGCGAGCGCGGCGGGGTCAAGCCTGCGCGGCGTGCCTGCATCGCGCTGGTATCCAGCGTCCAGGCGAGCACCGCGAGATAGCGGTCCATCCACTTGCCGCCGCCATGCTCGGCATGGCCCTTGGCTTCGAGGAAATAGGCCGCCATCAGCGGCGTCACCATCCGCGCCACGGCAAGGCTCATTAGCACGGAAACCACAACGGTCAGGCCGAAATTGCGGAAAAACTGGCCCGAAATGCCCGGCATGAGGCCAACCGGCAGGAATACAGCAACAATACAGAAGCTGGTCGCCACCACGGGAAGGCCGATTTCGTCAGCCGCATCGATACTGGCCTGATAGGCATTTTTGCCCATGCGCATGTGGCGCACGATGTTTTCGATCTCCACGATCGCATCATCGACCAGCACGCCCGCTACCAGCGCCAGCGCGAGGAGCGAAAGGAAGTTGAGGTTGAACCCCATCAGATCCATGAACCAGAAGGTCGGGATTGCGGAAAGCGGGATCGCCACCGCCGAAATAAAGGTGGCGCGCCAATCGCGCAGGAACAGGAACACCACCACCACGGCGAGCACCGCGCCTTCAATCAGCGCCCAGATCGAGGATTTGTACTGCCCGCGGGTGTAATTGGTGGTGGTCGACAGCTTGATAAACTTCACGCCGGGCGTTTCCGCCTCGATCTTGTCGAGCTCTTCCATCGCCGCGTCATAGACAGCGAGATCGGAAGCCCCGCGGGCGCGGTTCATGAAGAAGTTGACGACTTCCTTGCCGCCGACTTCGCTGATCGAGGTGCGCTCGGAATAGCCATCGCGCACGGTCGCCACGTCGGCCAGGCGAATGGTGCGCCCACCGCCCAGCTGGATCTGGAGTTGCGAGAGTTCATACGCGCTCTTGGTGTTGCCAAGCACGCGCAGCGATTGGCGGGTGCCGCCGACTTCGGCCAGACCGCCTGCCGCATCAAGGTTGACCTGCCGCAGCACGGCGTTGATCTGCGAGGCGGTTACGCCGAGCGCCTGCATCCGCGCGCTGTCGAGAATCACCTCGATCTCGCGGTTGACCCCGCCGAAACGCCCGACTTCGGCCATGCCTTCGATCTTGAGCAAGCGCTTGGCGACCGTATCATCGATGAACCAGCTGAGCTGTTCGATCGTCATGTCATTGGCTTCGACCGCAACATAGCCGATCGGTTCGCCCACTGCGTTTACCTTGTTGATCCGCGGTTCGAGAATGCCATCAGGCAGGCTGCCACGCACCCCGCCCACCGCTGTCGTCACTTCGCTCAGGGCATCGGTAACGTCGGTGCCAATCTCGAATTCCACCACCGTGTTCGAGCTGCCCTCGCGTGCGGTGGACTGGATCGATTCGACACCGTTGATCGAACGCACCGCACTTTCGATGCGCTGGGTGATCTGGTTCTCGATCTCGGTCGGCGAGGCGCCGGGCTGCGAGATGTTGACGATGACCGCGGGGAACTCAACATCCGGGTTGTTGGTCACGTCCATGCGCGAGAAGCTGACCATTCCGGCCAGCAGCAAGGCGACAAAGAACACCAGCGGAATCACTGGATTGCGGATCGACCAGGCCGAGATGTTGCGAAGACTCATTGCGGTGGACGCCTGTTGCTGGAGGTGTTCGGATCAGGACTTGAGCGGCTGCGGATTGACGCTTTCGCCCGGCGTGAGGAAGCCGCCGGCGCGCAGCACCACACGTTCGCTCCCGGTCAGACCTTCGATCACCACGACGCCAGCCTTGGTCACCATGCCGGTCTTGATCGCGCGGCGTTCTGCCTTGTTGCCTTCGCCGATGACATAGACAAAGCTGCCATCGCCATCTGCCAGCACCGCGCTTTCAGGCAAGATCGTCGCGGTGACGGTGCCGCTGCTGATCCGCGCGGTGGCAAAGCCGCCGGGGCGCAGCTCGGGCGCCCAATTGAGCGCGATGCGCGCGGTGCCCTGACGCGAAGCCTGATCGATGATCGGAGCAAGCTGCCAGATTTCGCCGCGGAAACGCTTTTCCGTCCCGGTGGGAATAACGGTTGCCGTCGTGCCAACCGGGAGTTTGGCCAGTTGGTCTTCGCTCAACTGGGCGAGCAATTCGAGCTCGCCGCCGCGCGCGATGGTGAACAGTGCGCCGCTTCCGGCGCCGACGGTCTGCCCCGGCTCGACATTGCGTTGCAGCACATAGCCAGCCGCAGGGGCATAGATATTGAGCCGTTCGTTGCGCGCGCGCAATTCGCGCAGCTGCGCTTCAGCCACCTTGACGCGGGCCACCGCTGCATCGCGGGTTGCAGTGAGCTGATCGACGTTGGCCTTGGTCACAAAGCCGCGCTCGACCAGTTGCAGCGCGCGATCAAGATTGGCCTGCGCCAGCTTGGCATCGGCGCGCGCGACTTCGATCTGGGCGGCCTGCGCATCGGCTTGCTGGACCTGCACCGCGCGATCAATCACAGCAAGCACCTGTCCGGCCTCGACCCAATCGCCCGCATCCACCAGCACGCGCAGCACCTGCCCGCCTTCACCGGCAACGCCCACCGGCATCGGACGGCGCGCGGCGAGCGTGCCGGGCGCTTCGATTTCGCCGGTCACAGTGGTCTGCCCGGGCGTGATCACGGTCACCGCCGGGGCCTGCGCATTATCATCGCCCGCCGGAACCGGCTGCCCGCCGACCAGCGCGAAATAGGCCGCAATCGCCAGCCCGAGCCCGAGGATCGCGAGCCCGCCGATGATCACCCCGCGCGGGATCGCCGGGCCTCTGGCCGAGGCAGGCGCGCCGATATCGGCGGGAATGCCGTCAATCGCTTCGGCGGTGATCGTGGTTTCGTAATTCATTGCCATTCCTTCGTGCGGGGTTGCGCTGCCGCCTGCCCGCTGGCGCTCATCAGGCAGCGCCGGAGTGTATTACTCTGATAAGTCACTTTGCGCAATTCCTGTTAGGGCAGCGACCGGCAGCCAACAATGGCGTTATCGACTGATGACTTTGAGCCTAGACGAAGCGCACAGGCCAAAGTTCCCGGATTTGCGCAGGCAACGGCGCATCAGCGCAGCCGTCCGCGCTGGATCAGATTGACAATCGCAAGCAGCAGCGAGGCCCCGGCCACCGCTGCGAGAATGCCCGAGAGATCGGGCGGCCAGCCGCCAATCCGTCCGCTACCGAAGATAAAAGAGAACACCGAATTGCCGATGAAAGAGCCGATCACGCCCACCACCACATTGGCGACAAGGCCCATATCGGCATCGCGGCGCATCACCAGACTGGCGAGCCAGCCGACAAAGCTGCCCATCAGCAGAAACCAGACAAATCCCAGAATTTGGCCCACAACGCCTCCGCCCCGCTGGCACAGCGCCAGCAAGGCCCAGTCTAGGCAAATTTTGTGGCAGGGAAAAGACGCCGCGCCCGCATGGGCGCCGCGAAGCAAATGCTCAGTACTTGAGTTGGCGCTCGTACAGCTTGCGATAGTCCTGCAAGCGGGTGACGCGCAGGCCCTTCATGCCCGAGCGATCGACCGCGCGTTGCCACGAGGCAAATTCCTCAAGCGTGAGGTTGTAGCGCGCCAGCACTTCATCGATGGTCAGCAGCCCGCCGCTGACCGCAGCCACCACTTCGGCCTTGCGCCGCACCACCCACCGCTTGGTATCGGGCGAGGGCAGATCGGCAAGCGTCAGCGGTTCGCCGAGCGGACCGATCACTTGTGCAGGGCGGAAGTCCTGGTTTTCAATCATTGATCTTCTTTCGCATCATCCCGGCTTGAAAGCGCATCCGCCGAAAGTTCAGCGACGCCGCTCTGCTGAGCCGCGACAATAGGGGTCGAACGTTTAGACACCTCTAAAGCACCGGGGTTAACAGGTCGTTGGCAATCCTCGAGCTTGCGAAAATATTGTGCCGCAACATCGCTGAAGCTGGCTGCGGTGTCCTCGATATTGCGGCGCGCTTCGAAGCGCAGCGCCTGTCGCAGATCGCGCGCAGCCTCGAGCCGCGCCGTAAGATCGCTCCAGGCAATCGCCTTGAGCGCGGTTTCGCCGCGCCGCAGGGCGGCGGGGTGGGCCAGCGTGTCGCTGCGCTCGGACGAGCCAGCCTGCGCAGCGCGAAATGATCGTGATTCCTCGAACATGGTGACAAGGCCTAGCGGCCGTTGGTCAAGATTGCGTAAAGCCGCGGTTTACCCGCTCTTAGGATTAATCCGGCGTCCTCACCAAGACTGGCGCAATCCCTGCCTGCTCGCTATAGGGCGCGCGCTGGCTCCCATGGACACGACCTCACCTCCCGACGCCCGCCCGGATTTCGGGCTTGATGCGGCTGCGCTGTTCGATCTGCCGCGCGCCGCGGCGCAGTGCCGCATTGTGGTGGCGATGAGCGGCGGGGTGGATTCCTCGGTCGTTGCCGCGCTCGCCGCCGCCAGCGGCGCGGAAGTGATCGGCATCACGCTCCAGCTGTATGATTACGGCGCAGCGACCGGCCGCAAGGGCGCATGCTGCGCGGGCGATGACATCCGCGATGCGCGCGCTGTCGCCGACAGACTCGGCATTGCGCATTATGTCTTCGATCACGAAACCGCCTTCCGCGAGGATGTGGTCGAACAATTCGCCGATGAATATCTCGCGGGGCGCACCCCGGTGCCCTGCATCCGCTGCAACATGGGGCCCAAATTCACCGACCTGTTCCGCATGGCGCGCGAATTGGGGGCGGATTGCCTCGCCACCGGGCATTATGTCCGCCGGATCATGACGGCCGAGGGGCCGCACCTCTACCGCGCCTGCGATCCGGCGCGCGATCAGTCCTATTTCCTCTATGGCACCACCGAGGCCCAGCTCGATTACCTGCGCTTCCCCTTGGGCGGCCTGCCCAAGACACAGGTGCGCGAACTGGCGGAGATCGCGGGCCTGCGCAACGCCGCGAAGCCTGACAGCCAGGACATCTGCTTTGTCCCCGATGGCGACTACGCCAAGATCGTCACCAAGCTGCGGCCCGAAGGGGCGGCGGCGGGCGATATTGTCCACGCCGCAACGGGCGAGCGGCTCGGCACCCACAAGGGGATCATCCACTTCACCGTGGGCCAGCGCAAAGGCCTCGAGATCGGCGGCCAGCCCGAACCGCTCTATGTGATCGGAGTCGACGCAGCGTCACGCGAAGTGCGGGTCGGGCCGAAGCGGATGCTCGCGGTAGAAGCCGCGCATCTGATCGAGACCAACCGGATCGGATCGCTGCCCGATGAACCGCTGACAGCGAAGGTGCGCAGCCTCGCCAAGCCGGTGGCGGTTACGCTCGAAGGGGGTTTGGGCGACGGCGCGCCGGCCACGATCCGCTTTGCCGCGCCGGAATTCGGCGTCGCGCCGGGGCAGGCGGCGGTGATCTATGCGGGCGAGCGCGTTGTCGGCGGCGGCTGGATCGACAGCACCGCGAAGATCAGCGCCTAGCTGTCCCACGTCTCCAGCACGCAGCCATAGCCTTCGCGGTAGGTTGCGGTGGTCGAGGCAATCAGCGGAAAGCGCGCGGTGACACTGCGCGCGGCTTCATCATCGACCAACGTGACAAGCTCCATCCCGGCCAGCTTGTCCTTGGCGCAATCGCCGAGGCTGCGCCCGGCGACAAAGCGGCACGAACAGGCGACCCGCGCCGAATAGGCGGTGCTGATCCCTGCATAGCCACGGATCGGTTCGCGGAAGACCGCAAACAATCCGGCCAGCACCACCAGCACGGCTAGCAGAACCCACCAGAATGCCGAGAGCGCGCGCGAACGCGTCGATTGTGCCATTGCTTTCACCATTGCCAAGCGGGGTTCCATCGGGGATTGAGAGCGCGATGATGCCGCGCTCCCTGCTTCTTAAACCCGTCCTTGCCCTTGTGCCAACCCTGCTCTTGGCCGGATGCGGCAATGCCCCGGCCGCGCCGCCGCCCTTGTCCGAAGCCGCCTTGGCCGCTGTCACCGACACGGCGGGCGCGCCGCGCGATCAGTTGGCGCGCGCGGTCGATGATCTGTTCACCCAGCCCGGCCTTGGCGAAACCCGCGCGGTGGTGGTGATGGCGAACGGCAAGCTCGCTGCCGAACGCTATGGCCCCGGTTATTCGGAGGATACCCGCTTCGTCAGCTGGTCGATGGCCAAGACGGTGACAGGGGTGCTGATCGGGATGTTGGTGGCCGATGGCCTGCTCAGCCTCGATGCGCCCGCGCCGGTCGAGCAATGGCAGCGCCCCGGCGATCCGCGCGCCGAAATCACGCTGCGCCACCTGCTCCAGATGCGCAGCGGGCTGCGCCATGTCGAAAGCGGCGATCCGCCTTACGAATCAAGCGAAGTGCGGATGCTGTTCCTCGACGGACGCGACGATATGGCGAAGTGGGCCGAAGAGCAGCCGCTGGCCGAGGAGCCGGGGGCGAAGTTCGTCTATTCCTCCAACACCAGCGTGATCCTTGCCGATATTGCGGCGGCGGCGCTGACCGACAGCACGGATCCTGCAACCCGCGTGCAGGTGATGCGGACCTATCTCAAGGAGCGGCTGTTCGCCCCGCTCGGGATGGATTCGATGGTCCCCGAATTCGATGCCTCGGGCACGCTGATCGGCGGCAGCCTGATGCATGCCACCGCGCGCGACTGGGCGAAGTTCGGCGAATTCCTGCGGCGCAAGGGCCGCGCGGCGGACGGCACCCAGCTTGTCCCCAGCCGCTGGATCGAAGCCATGCTCACCCCGAGCCCGGCGAGCCCGCATTACGGCTTCCAGATCTGGCTCAACCGGCCCTTGGCGCAGAGCGAGGGCCAGCATCCGCTGTTCCCTGATCGCGCGCCGCACAGCCTGTTTTCGCTGATCGGCCATATGGGCCAATATGTGCTGGTCTCGCCGCAGCAGGGCGTGACGATGGTGCGGCTTGGCCATTCCGACAGCACCGAGCGCCCGCTCATGCTGCAACAGGCGGCCGATGTGCTGGATCTCTATCCGGTGAAGTGATCGGCGCCCCTACGCGGAGCGCCGCCACCCTTACAGGTGGAACACACCCTCGACCACGGTGACGCACGGCCCGCCGAGCCATGCCCGCTCGCCATCGCGCTGCAAGGTGAGATCGCCGCCGCGGGTGCTCGCCTGATGCGCGGTGAAGCTGTCCCGCCCGAGCCGCTTGGCCCAGAACGGCGTGAGCACCGCGTGGGCCGAACCCGTCACGCTGTCCTCGTCCACGCCGCCGCCCGGCACGAAGACGCGGCTGACAATATCGGTCGCATTGCCCGGCGCGGTGACGATGAACTGGTCTTTGCCCAAGGCTTCAAGGCCACGAATATCGGGCGTCAGCGCGCGAATAGCAGCTTCGTTTTCATAGAGATAGATGTTGTAGCCCAGCTCTGAACGCCAGACTTCGGCAGGTTCGGCGCCGAGCAGACGGATCGCTTCGGCCTGATTGGCGGCGGTGTCTGCCGTTGTCGCAATCACCGGGAGCGCCAGCGCATAGCCTTCGCCATCGCGCCCCACTTCGAGAATGCCCGATCTGCGGGTGCGGAAGGTGATCCGCTCGCCGCCATCACGGGTCAGCAGCACATGGCCGCTCGCCAGCGTCGCATGGCCGCACAGCGCGATTTCATAGGTCGGCGTGCACCAGCGCAGCTCCCAATCGGCTTCGCCGGTGGCATCGCGCACGACAAAGGCGGTTTCGGCAAAGAGGTTCTCCCCGCCAATTGCCACCAGCACATCATCGGGCAGCCATTCATCGAGCACCATCACGGCGGCCTGATTGCCGCCAAAGGGGCGGGCGCTGAAGGCATCGACATGCCAATAGGGAATGGGCTTGGGCATTTTCATATCCTCAAGGGTAAAGGAGGGTATCGCTCCACACCGCGCTGGCATCGGCGCGCACGAATTGGCGGCGATCATGCAGGCGGTTGTCGCGATCGATCCAGAATTCGATCAGGCGCGGGGAGAGGGTGAAGCCCGTCCAATGCGGCGGACGCGGCACTTTGCCTTCGGCTTCATGCGCGGCCCACAGCTCCTGCACCCGCTCAAGATAGGTCTGGCGGGCAGGCAGAGGGCGCGACTGGTCGCTCGCCGCGCTGCCGACCTGGCTCTTGTAGGGGCGCGAGTGGAAATAGGCATCGGCCCGTTCGGGAGAGACTTCGATCAGCGGGCCTTCGATGCGGATCTGGCGGCGCAGGCTTTTCCAGTGGAACAGCAGCGCGGCCTGCATATTGGCGCGGATCTGGCTGCCTTTGCGGCTATCGGCATTGGTGAAGAAGGTGAAGCCGCCGCCTGTTATCTCGTCCTTGCCGTGCCCTTTCAGGAGCACCATGCGCACCGAAGGCGCGGCATCAGCGGTGGCGGTGGCGAGCGCCATGGCGTTGGGATCATTCAGCTCTGCACTTTGTGCGGCCGCGAACCATTCATCGAACAGCGCGAAGGGATCGCCGCCCGCGGGCAGCACGCTATCGGCCAGTTGGGCCTCGTTGAGCGCGGATTGTGCGGGATTGTTCATCATATCGCCTATGAAGCTGAAGTTGGAGACAACTGAGACACTGTCTAAAGACCCAAAAGCCCCGCAGCTCAGACATACCGGGCCTTACAACACACCACCGGGCAGGAAGGTCCGGCGATCTGCTGCGAGATAGGTCGCTCCGGCGGGTTAGGAAAGGCTTGGCATGTTGCAATCATTGCACCCTTGCACCTTGCAGGCGGCGGATGCCTCACCTAGCTAACAGGGATGCGCGATCCCTACAGCATTCTGGGCGTTCCCCGCACGGCTTCCGAGGCCGACATCAAGAGCGCCTATCGCAAGCTTGCCAAGGAACTGCACCCCGATCGCAACACCGACAATCCCAAGGCGGCAGAGAAATTCTCCGAAGCCACCCGCGCCTATGATCTCCTGTCAGACAAGCACAAGCGCGCGCAATTCGACCGCGGCGAAATCGATGCCGATGGCAATCCGGCCAATCCCTTCGCCGGGATGGGCGGACGGGGCTATAATGCTGGCGGCAGCGCAAGGCCGGGCGATTTCGGGGGCTTTGGCGCAGATGATCTGGATCTCTCCGATCTGTTCGAGGGCCTGTTCGGCGGCGGTGGCGGCAGAGGCCGTCAGGAAGCCCCCGGCACACGGCGCGGCTTTGGCCAGCGCCCGCCTCCGCCCCCGCCGCGCAAGGGCGCTGACATCACCTTCCGCCTCGCCGTGCCCTTTGTCGATGCAGCGGCCGGGCGCGAACAGCGCATCACGCTGGCCGATGGCAAGACAATCAGCCTGAAACTGCCCGCCGGGGTCGAAGATGGCACGCTGATGCGCCTCAAGGGCAAGGGCCAACCCGGCCCGGGCGGCAATGGCGATGGCATTGTCGAGATCCAGATCGGCCCGCACACCTTCTTCCGCCGCGATGGCGACCATATCCGCATGGACCTGCCAATCACCCTTGATGAAGCGGTGCGCGGCGCCAAGGTCAAATGCCCGACCGCTGATGGCCCGGTGATGCTGACGATCAAGCCGGGCACCAGCAGCGGCACGGTGATGCGGCTCGCTGGCAAGGGCTGGAGCCGGAAGAACGGCAAGCTCGTGGATGGCAAGCCCGAGCGCGGCGATCTGCTTGTCAGCCTCGAAATCCAGCTGCCGCAGGATCTCGCCCCGTTGCAGGAACGCCTCGCGGATTGGGCCGATCCGACGCAGGTGCGCGAAAAATTCGGGCTGTGAACACCGCACTGCGCGGCCTGCTGGCGCCCGGAAACCGCGCTTTCGCTGTCGCCCGCGGAACGGTGCACGGCACCTTTTCGGATGGCTTCATCCACGCCGGCAATCTCGCCTATCTCGCGATGGTGGCGCTGTTTCCCTTCTTCGTGCTGGGCGCGGCGCTGTTCCAGTTGATCGGCGGGCCGCAGCAGGCCGAAACCCTTGTGCTGAGCGTGGTGGCCAGCCTGCCGCCTGCCGTGGCCGAAGAGATTCGTCCCGCTGCCATTGCAGCCGTCCGTGCCCGCACCGGCTGGGTGCTGTGGCTGGGGGCCGCTGTCGCGCTGTGGACCGTATCAAGCCTGATCGAGACGATCCGCGATATCCTGCGCCGCGCCTATCGCGCCGACAGCACCGGCACCGCGTTCTGGCGCTACCGCCTGGGTTCGATCGGGCTGATCCTCGCCAGCGTGATCGCGATGATGCTCTCGCTGTTTGCGCAGGTCGCGATCGGCACGGCGGAAGAAGTGATCCGTTCGATCTTTCCGCAATTTGGCGATGTGATCGCGCTGCTCCGGCTCAGCCGGCTGGCACCCGCCGTGCTGCTGGGTGCGTCGCTCTGGGCGCTATTCTACAGCCTCACGCCGCAGCCCTATCGCCAGAAGCGCAGCCCGACATGGCCCGGCGCGCTGGCGACGGCGATCTGGTGGATCGCGGTGGCCACCGCCCTGCCGATCATCCTGCGATATTTTCTCAGCTTTGATCTGACATATGGATCGCTCGCCGGAATCATGGTCACGCTGTTCTTTTTCTGGCTCATCGGGCTTGGGATCGTTATCGGCGCGGAATTGAATGCGGCGCTTGCACGGGAGGGGAAACCGGCGCAAGGGCAGGCCAAGGAGGTAATAATATGAAGGGTTTAATGCACGGCAAGCGTGGCCTGATCATGGGACTTGCCAATGACAAATCGCTCGCATGGGGCATTGCCAAGAAGCTGGCCGAGCAAGGGGCGGAACTTGCCTTTTCCTATCAGGGCGAAGCGCTTGCCAAGCGGGTGATTCCGCTCGCCGAACAATTGGGTAGCGATTTCACCTTCGAATGCGATGTGTCGGATATGGCCTCGCTCGATGCCGCCTTTGAGGTGCTGAAAGCGCGCTGGGACCGGCTGGATTTCGTCGTCCACGCCATCGGCTTTTCCGACAAGAACGAGCTGCGCGGCAAATATGTCGACACCAGCCTCGAAAACTTCCTGCTGACCATGAACATTTCGGCCTATTCGCTGGTCGCGGTCACCAAGCGCGCAGCGGAGATGATGGGCGAGGACGGGGGCTCGATCCTCACGCTGTCCTATTACGGCGCGGAAAAGGTCGTGCCGCATTACAATGTGATGGGTGTCGCCAAAGCAGCGCTGGAAACCAGCGTCAAATATCTCGCCAATGATCTCGGGCCGCGCAATATCCGCGTCAACGCGATCAGCGCGGGGCCGATCAAGACGCTCGCCGCGAGCGGGATCGGCGATTTCCGCTACATCCTCAAGTGGAACGAACTCAATTCGCCGCTGCGGCGCAATGTCACCATCGAAGATGTCGGCGGCTCCGCACTGTATTTCCTCTCAGACCTTGCCTCGGGCGTCACGGGCGAGACGCATCATGTTGATGGTGGCTATCACATCATCGGGATGAAGCAGGAAGATGCCCCGGACATCGCCCTGTCCTGAGATTGACCCCCATAATGAAAACAATCCTCGTCACCGGTTCGGCCGGGTTCATTGGCTATCATCTGGCAGACCTGTTGCTGCGCGAAGGCTTTCGCGTGATCGGCTATGACGGGATGACCGATTATTACGATGTGAAGCTCAAGCAGCGGCGCCATGCCATGCTGGCGGATCATGCTGGTTTTGTGGGCCATGAAGGGATGCTCGAGGATTTCGACCGGCTCCATGCGCTCGCCATGGCGGAAAAGCCGGACGTGATTGTCCACCTCGCGGCTCAGGCAGGGGTGCGCTATTCGCTCGAAAACCCGCGCTCCTATATCAATGCCAACCTTGTTGGCACTTTCAACGTGATGGAATGCGCGCGCGAGCTCGGGGTCGATCATCTGCTGATGGCGTCAACCTCGTCGGTCTATGGCGCGACCAGCGCAATGCCGTTTCGCGAAGGCCAGGAGACCGATACCCCGCTCACGCTTTATGCCGCCACCAAGAAGGCGAACGAGGCGATGGCGCATTCCTACGCCCACCTCTGGGATCTGCCGACCACGATGTTCCGCTTCTTCACGGTCTATGGCCCGTGGGGGCGGCCCGATATGGCGCTGTTCCGCTTTACCCGCGGGATTCTCGAAGGGACGCCGATCGATGTCTATAATCACGGCGAGATGCACCGCGATTTCACCTACGTGACCGATCTGGTGCGCGGCATCCGCCTGTTGATCGATCAGGTGCCGCAGCGCCCGGCCAGCGCCGAGGCCATTGCCCCGGGCGACAGTCTTTCACCCGCGGCGCCCTATCGCATCGTCAATATCGGCAACAGCGAGAAGGTGCGGCTGCGCGATTTCGTGGCCGCGATCGAAGAGGAATGCGGGCGCGAGGCGATCCGTAATTACATGCCGATGCAGGCCGGCGATGTCCCGGCGACATGGGCGGATGCGAGCCTGCTGAAAGAGCTCACCGGCTATGCCCCGCAGACCCCCTTGCGCGAAGGGGTGCGGCAATTTGTCGCGTGGTATCGCGACTATTACCAGATCTGACAATTACTCGTCGGGCGAGGGCGTGGCCTGCGGTGCGGGCGGCGCGATCGGCGGCAGGGGAGCCGCATCCGGCCCCGGCTTGCCCGCTTCGCCCGGCAACTCGCCCGCGCGTTCGCGTTCGAGACGCTCCATATATTCGCGCTCGATCATTTCGACCCGCGCCTGTTCGGCAGCGGCCGACTCGTCAATCTCGCTGAGGCGTTCCTGACGGGCCTTCTCGATCAGCTGGCCGAAGCGCACCGATTCCGCTTCGGACTTGTCCTTGGCCCAGTCATCGATAAATCTCTGAGTGCAGCCCGTAATTCCGCCCGCGCCCGCTGGGCTGCAGCTCATGGTGCCGAAATCGCCGACATAGCGAATCTTGTCGACCCGGCGTGACCATGCGGTGTTTTCGGGCGAATCGCTGAACCGCAGGTTGGAAGGGATGCGATAGCGTTCGGCCTCAACCAGGATTTCGCACACCACGATCTCGCCCTGCTTGGCGACGGGGCATTCATCCTCGCTATAAGCGATCACCATGTTGATGCGCTCGCCCGCGGGGCCTTGCGCAGCCGCCGGGCTGATGGTCAGAAGTGCCGCTCCCGCGGCAGCACTTGCAGCAGTGATCAACGCTTTCATCAGGCCCCATCCTTGTCTTGGCAGCTTGGCTGCCATGCCCGTTCTGGCGGGTGCTTGTCTAGGCCTTGCGGTCTGAACCGGCGGTGAAGCGCCCGTTTACACCCGTTCGCTGACCTTGATCGCAATCCGGCAGCCCAGTCGGATCGCGCCTGCGAGCAACGGATAGGCCGGTGCCCGCTCGGCGCCATTCGCAAGGGCAGCATCGCGATGTTCGCGTTCATCCTCGCGGAAGGCCTCGATCATGTCGGCGAGTTCGGGATCAGCGCCGGTATCCTTCAGCCGTTCGAGCTGTTCGCTGTAATGCTTGTCGATCTCGGTCTCGACCGCCGCGGTGCAGGCCATCGCCGCTTCGGGCCCGAGCAGCGCCGTGCCCGCGCCCAGCAGGTAGCCCGCCGCCGACCAGAAGGGATGCAGCGCGGTCGGGCGCACCCCGCGCGCGGCGAGGAGAGCATCAAACTTGGCGCGGTGTTCGGCCTCTTGTTCGGCCATGTGGCGGATTTCAGCCGAATGCGGCCCGCGATCGCCCATCACGGCAAGCTGGCCTTCGTAGATCCGGGTCGCGCCGAATTCGCCTGCCTGATCAACCCGGATCATGCGGTGAAGTTCTGTGCGGTCCATCATCGGCTCCTTGGCAATTGCGGGGATGTCTTACCGACGATACGCAGCGAGCGCCACGATGGCCGCACCGGCAAACGAGGAAATCAGGAAGTTGAAGCCCGCGAGCGAAATGCCGAACAGCGTCCACGGCGCGCGATCACAGCGGATCAGAGGAGCGGCGCGCGGGTCCATGACGTCAACCGCCGAAGGGATCGTCGAACAGCCGGTGACGCCTTGCCACCAGCCATATTCGACCCCGGCGTGAAAGCCGCCGATCAACCCCGAAGTGAGGATCGCCAAGCCCGCCAGCGCGGTCCACACCGCTGCGGGGCGCATCACAAAGGCCGCAGCCGCCAGCGGCACGGCTGCGAAATGGGGGTAACGCTGCCACCAGCACATCTCGCACGGCGGCAAGCCAAAGCCATATTGCGCGATATAGGCCCCGCCGAGCAGGCTCGCAGGGACCAACAGCGCCAGCCAGCGCGCGGTGTTCAGATGAGCCATGGCCGCCGCTTACTTCTTCGGGGGCATCCGCAGCGCCACCGTGCTCTTGGTGGTGCGGCGCAGGGTTTCCAGCGCATAGTGGAGCTGGAAATCCTCGACCCCCTGATCCTTGAGCTGGGCCGCGGTAAGCTGGAAGCGCGGATCATCGATCTGATCCTTCTCCATTTCCTCGTCCTTGATGCCAAGCTCGTTGATCAGATGGCCGCGCAGATCGCTTTCGCGGGTCTGGTATTTCTGGCGCGTGGCGTAATCGGGATCGGAAATCTGCGGCACGGTGATATCGGGCTTGATCCCGCCTTCCTGCACCGAACGGCCCATCGGCGTGAAATAACGCGCCGTTGTCAGCTTGAGCGCGGCATCCGGCCCCAGCGGCAGCAGCGATTGCACCGAACCCTTGCCGAAGCTGCGCTCGCCCATGATCAGCGCGCGGCGGTGATCCTGCAAGGCGCCCGCGACAATCTCCGAAGCCGAGGCGGACCCGGCATTGATCAGCACGATCACCGGCACGCCTTCGGCCATATCGCCGCGGAACACGCTTTCGGCATCATAGAGGATCGTCTCGCCCCGCGCGCGGCCACGCTGCGAAACAATGCGCCCGGTCTTGAGGAACAGATCGGAGAGCGCGACCGATTCATCGAGGCTCCCGCCCGGATTGTTGCGCAGATCGAGCACCAGCCCAGAAATGCGGCCGCCCGATTCCTTCTTGAGCGCCTGCCACGCCGAATAGACATTGGCGCCGACATTGGCGGAAAATTCGTTGACCGAAATGACGCCGACATTGCCCGCCGCCAGTTCATGCGTCACCGGCTCGAGCGTGATGACACCGCGTGTCACCGGCACTTCGAGCGGTTCGTCGCGCCCGGGGCGGAACACCGTCAACTGGATCGAGGTGCCCGCCGGGCCGCGCATCTGCGCCACGGCATCATCAAGATTGCCGCCATAGATCAGCTTGCCATCAAGATGCGTGATGAAATCGCCCGCCTTGATGCCCGCCTGCTCGGCCGGAGAGCCACGGAAGGGCGAGATCACCTTGACCGCGCCCTGCTCCATCACCACCGAGAGGCCGAGGCCCGAATAATTGCCCTCGATCATGGTTTCGAGCCGTTGCAGCGCGGCACCATCGAGATAGGCCGAATGGGGATCAAGCGCGGCGAGCATGCCATCAATCGCGCCGCGCACCAGCACATCATCCTCGACCTGATCGACATAGCTGGCCTTGACGCGCTGGAACACGGCGAACAGCCGCGCGAATTCCGGCCCGGCACGGCCATCGACTTGCGCCATGGTGGCGGTCGCAGTGGGGATCAGGGCAACCGCCGTCACCAGGGCGGCGCTGCGTAGCAAGGCGGCAATCTTCATAGGGTTCAGCAAGGCTCCTTACGGGTGCTGGTGTATAGCGTTGCGGGGCTTAACGCCAGATAGACGCACATCCGGCCTGTCGAACGGCTGAATCTAGCCGACAAAGCCCAGCGGATTGACCGGCGTGCCCTCGCGCCGCAGCTCGATCGTCACCGGCTCGTCCCCCCGTCCGGCAACGCCAAGTGGGCTGCCGCCGATCACGCTCTGCCCGACGGCGACATCGACCCGCGCCAATCCGGTTACAAGGCTGGTCCACCCGCCTTCATGTTCGATGATCACAATCCGGCCGAACCCGCGGTAAGGAGCGGCAAAAGCCACCCGTCCGCGCGCTGGGGCCACCACCTGCGCCCCCGCAACCGGCGCAAGGGTGATCCCGGTGTTGCGCTGGCCGCTCTCGCGCAGCGTCCCGAACCCGGCAAGCGTGCGCCCGGCGACCGGCAATTGCAGCCGCGGCGCGGCGCTGGTGGTGGGCGTTGCCGTGGGCGTCTCGATCGGCACCGCGCTGGCCAGATCGGCCGGACGCAGGATCGGCCCCGGAAGCGCCGCCAATTCGCGGCGCAGGCTGGCCTGCCGGTCAAGCTGATCAACCAGCCCGTCAAGATCGCGGGCCTGTTCGGCAAGGGCGAGCGCGCGCTCTTCCTCGCGCAGGGCATTGCCCCGCGCCGCGCGGAATGCGAGGCGCTGGCTCGCCTCAAGCCGCGCCAATTGCTGTCGCCGCGCACGCAGATCGACCTCGCCGTCGCGCAGATCAGCCAGCGAGCGCGCCGCGGTGTTCTCCGCCGCGCGCCGCGCTGCCAACTCCCCGCGCAGGCCTTCCGTGCGCGCCCGGATCTGCGGAACGGCGCTCGCCAGCACGGCGCGGATATGCACCACATCCTTAAGCGAGCCGGGTTGCAGCGCGGATAGCGCAAGTGGGCGGCGCGCCGCGGTTTGCAGCGCTGCGGCCAGCCGCGCGGTTGGTTCCTGCTTGGCCGCCAGCCGTGCCGCGATGTCCGCCCGCTGCGCCCGCGCCAGCGAATAGCGGGCCCGCGCGACCTCAATGGCGGCTTCGGCCTGCTGGATCTGCGCCGCCAGGGCGGCGGCCTCGCGGGCTGCGCGCTCGGCGGCTGCGCTGGCCTGCTGCGCCTCTCGGGCAAAGCGCGCCGCACGCGCCGCGGCGGCAGAGCGTTCACGGGTGGCACGGGCGAGTTCGTCCTGCGCCTTGTCGGGCTCGATCAGCAACACCGATGGCCCGGCATGGCCTTGCGGCCCGAACAGCGCCCAGCCACCCAGCGCGGCGAGAGCTGCACAGGAAGCAAGGAACGGGCGCGGTGTCATGACGTCACTCTGCCCGATTAGCCGGCGCGATGATAGGGGTGTCCGGCAAGGATGGTGGTGGCCCGATAGAGCTGCTCGAGCAGCATGGCGCGGGCGAGCATGTGCGGCCAGGTCGCCGGGCCAAAGGCGAGAAGGAGATCGGCAGCGGCGCGTTCGGCATCCGAATGGCCGTCTGCCGCGCCGAGCATGAAGCGCACCTCGCGCACGCCATCATCGCGCCAGCGCCCGAGCAGCGCCGCGAAATCTTCCGACGCCATCGCCTTGCCGCGTTCGTCGAGCAGCACGGTCTTGCAGGGGGTGAGCGGCTCTGCCGCCTTGCCCGCGCCGGTATCGGGCCATTCGGTCAGCTTGACCGGCCAGGTCAGCCGCTTGGCATAGCGCTCCACCAGCTCGCCTTCGGGCGAGCGGCCAATTTTCCCGCGCGCGATGATGTGGAGAAGGATAGGAGAATCCTCAGAGCTTGGCGCCGAACGGTCGCACAGCGACCGCAAGGCCGACCGGCCGCCCGCAGGCGCTCAAGCCGAGAGGGCTTGAAACAGCGCCGGGGACGAAGGCACGAAGGCGCCTTCGTGTAGAAAATTATGCGCGGCCCGAGGCTGCGCTTTCCGAGCCCTCGAACGACCACATGCGTTCAAGGTTGTAGAAGCTGCGCACTTCGGGGCGGAACAGATGCACCACCACGTCGCCCGCATCGATCAGCACCCAGTCCGCTGCGGGCAGGCCCTCAAGCCGCACCGGGCCGAGCCCGGCCTGCTTGATCCGCTCGGCCAGCTTCTGCGCCATCGCGGCGACCTGACGCGTCGAACGCCCGCTGGCGATCACCATGTGATCGGCAATCGAGCTCTTCCCCGCGAGCGGGATCGACACGATGTCCTGCGCCTGATCATCATCAAGCTGCGACAGCACCAGATCGTGCAGGTTGGCAGGGCTGTTCATGTCAGCCACCGCCTTGACCGCGCCCAGCGGCACGGCTGCGTAAAACGCCTCGGTCATCGGCAAGTGAGGTTCTCCAGAGTTCAGGGCTGATAGGCCCGGCACAAGGCGGCATATGGGGCGCAACAGCCAAAACGCGAGTCTCGCGCCTCATGCTGGTGGCAATCCTGTGATGCAGCGATGGGTCAGGCGGTCGCGCAAAGGGGGTGCAGGTCGTTCAGCGGTTCCAAGGTAATTTCCGGCCCACCCGGCATGGGCACGGCGAAGCGCCGTGGCCGAGCGGTGATCCGGATCGAAACGCAAGAAGACCAGTGCCGGTGCGCTCCATTGCCCCCGTTTCCGAATGCTGGCCGCAGGCACCGAATAGCGCCTGAACCAGGCCATGGCGGGGCTCGTCATGACGGCGTCACTATAGCCGGGACGGGCGATCACCGCAATCGGCATTGTCCGGGCAATGGCGCGCCAGTCCTTCCAGCGGTGGAACTGGGCGAGATTATCCGCGCCCATCAGCCAGATGAAGCGCCGCTTGGGATAGCGCCGCTTGAGCGCGCGCAGCGTGTCGATGGTGTAGCGGGTGCCAAGCCGGGCTTCGATCGCGGTCGGTATGATCGGCGCGCGCCGCGCCTGCGTCCGCGCGGAGCTGAGCCGGGCGCGCAGCGGCGCCATCCCTTCTGTGGGCTTGAGCGGATTGCCGGGCGACACCAGCCACCACACCTCGTCGAGCCCGAGAGCTTCTGCCGCGAACAGGCTGATGCGGCGATGCCCGCCGTGGGCCGGGTTGAAACTGCCGCCAAGCAGGCCGGTGAAAGTCGCGTTCACGAAGGTGTCAGGGCCGGGTCTGGCCGCTCCCGCGCACCTGCCACTTGTAGGTGGTGAGCCCCTCAAGCGCGACGGGGCCGCGCGCGTGCAGACGCCCGGTGGCAATGCCGATTTCCGCGCCAAGCCCGAATTCGCCCCCGTCGGCAAATTGCGAGGAGGCGTTGTGCATCACGATGGCGCTGTCGACTTCGGCAAGGAACCGCTCCGCCGCCGCGTCATCCCCGGTGACGATCACATCCGTATGCGCCGAGGAATGGCGCGCGATGTGGGCCAGCGCCGCATCAAGCCCGTCGACCATCGCTACCGAGAGAATCGCATCGAGATATTCGGTGTCCCAATCATTCGCGCAGGCCGGGATGACGCGGGCATCGAGCGCGCGAATCCGTTCATCGCCGCGCACCTCGCAGCCCTTGTCGAGCAGCGCGCGCACAAGCCCTGCGGGATCGGCAAAGGCGCTGTCGATCAGCAGCGTTTCCATCGCCCCGCAAATCCCGGTGCGGCGCAACTTGGCGTTGAGCGCGAGCGCCGTCGCCATCGCCGGATCAGCAGCGGCATGGACATAGGTGTGGCAAATGCCATCAAGGTGGGCGAGCACCGGAACCCGGGCATCGGCCTGTACGCGGGCGACCAGCCCCTTGCCGCCGCGCGGCACGATCATGTCGATCAGCCCCGCCGCTGTCAGCATCGCGCCCACCGCGGCGCGATCCTGCGTCGGGATCAGTTGCACGGCATCGGCCGGGACACCGCCCTCGACGAGACCCGCGACCAGCGCGGCATGGATCGCGCGGTTGGAATGCACCGCCTCGCTCCCGCCGCGAAGGAGCGCGGCATTGCCGGCGCGCACGCACAGCGCAGCGGCATCGGCCGTCACATTGGGGCGGCTTTCGTAAATGATCCCGATCGTGCCAATCGGCACCCGGATGCGCTGGAACCGCAGCCCATTGGGTCGCGCCGACTGATCAATCACCTGCCCGACCGGATCGGGCAGATCGGCCACCGCATCAACCCCGGCGGCGATGCTCTCAAGCCGCGCGGTATCGAGCGCCAGACGATCAAGCATCGCAGCAGACAGCCCGGCGGCCTTGCCGACGGCCAGATCCTCGGCATTGGCGGCGATCACAGCAGGCGCTGCCGCGCGCAAATGCGCAGCCGCGCGGTGCAGGGCCGCGGCGCGGGCAGCGCTCGGCATGGCAGCCAGCGCGGATTGGGCCCGCCGCGCACGGCGCGCGCAATCGGCCACCAAGGCGATGGGGTCAGCAGCGGGGACAGACACGGGTGCAGTGCTCATGACACGGGCTCTTAGCAGGCCTTGCGCGGGCTGTCAGGCGTCGCCGGCCGTGCGCATCCGCCAGACGGGATACATCTTCAGATTATTGAATTTACAGCAAAACGTGTGTCGGGACCAGCCTTGCAACGGTTCGTCGCATTTCGCTCTCGACTCGGCTTGTCGGCTCAGACTCGATTCGCATCCGGCGTTCTGCGCTGCTAGCGCACCGCCGGGCACATTGTAACAATCAGAAGATTCGGGGCCGCAGTGTCAGATCCAACCACCGCACGTTCGTGGCAGGCTCGCCTCAACGCGTGGTTCCCAGATCGCGAATTCTTCATGCGCTCGCATGGCGAAGTGCGCTTCATCCGGCTGTCTTCGCGGCTGCAAAAGCGCGTTGCCGGAGGCGCTGTTGCCGCGGTGGTCGTGTGGCTCTGCGCGCTGGCGGTGATGGGTTGGAACACCTGGCGCGCCGAAGCCGATCTTGCCTCTTTCGCGGATGAAAAAGCCCGTGTCGCCACGGCGAGCGAACGGCTCAAAGCCTATTCCGGCGATATTGACCGCGTGGTTGCCGATCTGGAAGCGCAGCAGAAGTTCCTCGAACAGATGACGCAGATGCTGCCCGAAGACACGGTGGCAGATGCACCGGATTCAAGCGTGACGGATTCGCGCGCCGAAACCACCGAGACAATCCGCAAGGTCAGCGCTGTCTTCCCCGAAGCGCGCGGCCTTGCCGAACTGGAAGCGCGCCAGATTGCGCTCGCTGAAAAACTCACCCGCTTCGCCAATGCCCGCGCCCGCCGCGCCGAAGCGGCAATCCGCAAGCTCAATCTCGATCCGCGGTTCCTGACCCGCGAAACGCGAGAGGCGATGGGCGGCCCGTTCGAAGCCCTCACTGATTCGCGCGCCACCGATGCGCTTGATCCGCGCTTTGAAAAGCTTGGCTTCAGCCTCGCGCGGATGGCGGTGCTCGAACGCGCGCTTGAAGGCATCCCGCAGGTTGTCCCGGCCACCATCGCCAGCATCACGTCGGGCTTTGGCTATCGCCGCGATCCCTTCAACGGACGCGGCGCGATGCATGCCGGGCTCGATTTCAAGGGTGCCATCGGCTCGCCGATCTATGCGGCCGCGATGGGCACGGTAAGCTTCGTCGGCTGGAAATCGGGTTATGGCAAAACCGTCGAGATCACCCACGGCAACGGTCTGATGACCCGCTATGCCCACCTCTCGCGCTTTGATGTGAAGCCCGGTCAGGCGGTTGCCGCCGGGGACCGCATCGCCGGCATGGGCAGCACCGGCCGTTCGACGGGGCCGCACCTGCATTTCGAAGTCCGCATCAATGACCGCGCGATCAACCCGCGCCCGTTCCTGGAGGCTGCTCCCGATGTTCTCAAAGAAGCCCGCGGATCAGACCGCGCCGGCCCCCTCAACCCCGCGCGCAGCCGGTAAGCCGATGGGCGCGGGCGCAACCTTTTCGGTCATCGGGGCCGATGTGACGATCACCGGCGATATCGTGGCCTCCGCCGATCTTCATATCGATGGCACGATCGAAGGCGATATTCGCTGCGCCTCGCTGGTGCAGGGCGAAGGCAGCGCGATCCACGGCGCGGTGACGGCGGAAAGCGCGCGGCTGGCGGGCACGGTCACCGGCTCGATCACCGCGCGCGAGCTGGTAATCCTCAAAAGCGCCCGCATTGATGGTGATGTCCATTATGATGCGCTCACCATCGAACAAGGCGCACAGGTTGATGGCCGCTTTGCCCCGAACGGGCGCCAGCCGCTCAAGAGCATTGATGGCGGGATCGCCGCTGCCGAATAAGGCCGCGTCCCTGATCTGAACGCCCGGCCGCGCCCGGCCGGGGTTCCCGATTACAGAACTTCGGCGCGCAATGCCTTGCGATCGAGCTTGCCGATGATCGTCTTGGGCAGGCTTTCCCGGATCACGATGGCATCAACACGTTCGTGCTTGCCGATCCGCGCGTTGAGCCAGTCGCGCAATTCATCCGCGGTCGCCGTCGCCCCCGGCTCGAGCGTGATATAGGCGCGCGGCACTTCGCCGCGATATTCTTCGGGCACGCCGATCACCAGCGCCTCTTTGACCGCCGGGTGCTCAAGGATCACATCCTCAACCACGCTCGGGAATACCTTGAACCCGCCGACCGCGATCATGTCCTTGATGCGGTCAACGACCTCGAGGAACCCGTCTGCATCGACGCGGGCGACATCGCCGGTGCGCAGATAGCGCTTGCCGTCGCGCTCGACGAAGGTGTCAGCATCGGTCTCGGGCCGGTGCCAGTAGCCGCGCATGATCTGCGGGCCGCACACCGCCAATTCGCCCGGCTCGCCTTCGGGGGCGAGCTTGGTGGGGTCTTCCTTGTCGAGCAGGACGATTTCCGTGCCCGGCACCAATTGTCCGATGGTGCCGCGCTTGCGTGTGCCTTCATAGGGGTTCACCGAAACCACGCCCGCGCTTTCGGTGAGGCCATAGCCTTCGACCAGCCGCACCCCTGTCACCTCTTCGAAGCGCGCATGGACCGGTGCGGGCATGGGGGCGCCGCCCGAAATGCAAACTTTCAGGCTGGAGAGATCATACTGCGCCAGACCAGGGTGATCGAGGATCGCCTGAAACATTGTCGGCACGCCGGGAAAACCGGTGCAGCGATAGCGCTGGATCGTCTCGAGCACCTGTTTGGTTTCAAAGCGCGGCACCATCGCGATCGAGGCCCCCGCCGCCACGGCGTGATTGAGCAGCGCGGTGTTGGCAAAGACGTGGAAGAACGGCAGCGCGCCCATGAAGACTTCGGTCGAAGGATCAGCGAAAGGATTGATCGCGGCAACCTGCTGCGCGTTGATGCTGAGCTGATCATGGCCGAGCATCGCGCCCTTGGGACGCCCGGTGGTCCCGCCGGTATATTGCAGCAGGGCGAGATCCTTGTGCGGATCGATTGCGAAGGGCGCAGGCTGTGTCTCGGGTGTCAGCTTCGCCCAGCGCCGCACGTTCGGCCCATAGGCGACATCGGCAATCTGGCTGCGCCGCAGCAGTTTGAGCGCGACGCCCTTCACCCACGGCAGCATCGCGGCGAGTTCGCCCACCACCAGTGTTTCGAGAGCGGAGGTCGCCAGCACCTTGGCCGCGGTGGCATAAAGTTCAGGGACGTTCAGCGTCACGAGCAGGCGCGTGCCCGAATCGGCAACCTGCCAGGCGAGCTCCTCGACCGAATAGAGCGGCGAGAAATTCACCACCACCGCGCCCGCCATCATCGCCCCGTAATAGGCCGAAGCATAGATCGGGACATTGGGCAGAAACAGGCCGACGCGGTCGCCGGGCTTGATCCCTGCGGCCTGCAAGCCGGCGGCAAAGCACCGCGCTTCGCCAAGGATGTCGCTATAGGAATAGGTCCGCCCGAGAAAATGCAGGAACGGCGCCGCGGGCGCCTTGCGCGTGGTGCGCTCCAGCATGGCGGGCAGGGCCATGGCCTCGAAACGCGTCTGATAGGGGGCCGGGTGGTGATAGGGGAGCTTACTTACATCCATGTCAGCAGTTTGGCCGAGGTCACCGCCGCGTGCAAGCAAAAGCGGCGCAAATCGCTGGGGATTTGCGCCGCCTGCTTGTGTTGTTGATGATCAAGGCAGGCCGTGGTCCGGCCCCCTGCCGATCAATCGTCGCTGCGTGACGGGACGAAACCGCTTTCTGGGTCGATCGGCTGTTCCGCCGCCTCGGCCGCACGGCGCGCCGCCAGCCACGCTTCGGCTTCAGCCTCCTGCGCGGCTTCATTGGCGGCCTTGGCCTGCGCTTCGCGCTCGGCGCGCAGTTCCTCGATCAGCTTCTCGCGATCATTGCGCTCACCCTTTTCGGGCAGCGCTTCCCCGGTCACACCGGCGCGCTTGGCGGCCTTGGCCACCATCGCATCGAGTTCGCGCTGCGAACACAGGCCGAGCGTCACCGGGTCCTTGGGCTGGATGTTGGCAATGTTCCAATGGCTCCGCTCGCGGATCGCGGTGATGGTGTTGCGGGTGGTGCCGATCAGCTTGGAAATCTGCGCGTCCGACACCTCGGGGTGATTGCGGATGATCCAGGCGATGCCATCGGGCTTGTCCTGCCGCTTCGACACCGGGGTATAACGCGGGCCCTTGGTGCGGGTCACTTCGACCGGGGCCTTGTGCATCTTGAGCACATGCGACGGGTCGGCCTGACCTTTCTCAATCTCGGCCTGGGTGAGTTCGCCCGCATGCACCGGATCGCGGCCGGTATACTTGCTGCTGGCAAGATCATCCGCCATCGCCTGCACTTCAAGGATGTGCAGGCCGCAGAATTCGGCGATCTGTTCAAACGACAGCGCGGTGTTGTCCACCAGCCAGGTCGCGGTGGCGTGGGGCATCAGCGGCTTGGGCTGATCCTTGGTGGCCATGGGAAATCTCCGTTCAAAATGTAAAGGGCCGCCCCTCGCGGAGCGGCCTTTGTGTCGCCCAGATAGGCGATCAGCGGCGAATCAGCAAGAAATGGATTCGTTGGGGTTGGAGGTCCGTGCCGTGCCCATGCCCGGCCTGAGATCAAAACGCAGGCGCAGTGGCGAGCGCAACCGCCGCGCCTTCCTCAAGCGCGACCAGACCGCCAAGGAATTGGCGCGTCGCCGCCTCCCAGCTGAAGCGCGCGCCATGCGCGGCGCAGGCAGCCCGATCACAATAGCGCGCGGCATCGATCGCGCGGGCCAGATCATCCGACAGCGCGCCCACCGCATCGGTCACAATGTCGAGCGGGCCGGGCACGGGAAAGGCAGCCACCGGCGTGCCGCAGGCGAGCGCCTCGATCATCACCAGGCCGAAGGTGTCCGTGCGGCTGGGGAAGACAAACACATCAGCCCCGGCATAGCAGCCCGCCAGATCGCGCCCCGTGCGCTTGCCGAGGAACACCGCTTGCGGAAACCTGGCAGCCAGTGCCGCGCGGGCCGGGCCATCGCCCACCACCACCTTGGTGCCGGGATAGTCGCAGGCGAGAAAGGCCGCGATGTTCTTCTCGACCGCAACCCGTCCGACATAGAGCAGGATCGGCCCCGGCAACCCGGCATATTCCGGCGGCGGCGGCGCATCGGGCGAAAAACAGGCGAGATCGACACCCCGGCCCCAATGCGTGAGCTGGGTCAGGCCCTGCTCGCGCAATTGCGCGCGGATCGTCGCGGTGGCGACCATGATCGTCGTCGCCGGGCGGTGGAACCAGCGGATATAGGGCCAGAACAGCCGCGCAGGCAGGCCGGTGCGGCGCGCGAGGTAATCGGGGAACTGGGTGTGATAGGCGGTGGTGAAAGGCACCTTGCGGCGCAGGCAATAGGCCCTCGCGGCAAAGCCCAGCGGGCCTTCGGTGGCGATGTGCACCGCATCGGGCTGGATCGCGGCGAGCCGCCGCCCCACCGCGCCGGGCGCGGTGAAGGCAAGGCGGATTTCGGGATAGGTCGGCGCCGGGATCGAGCGATATTGATCGGGCGAAATCACAGTGACGTCATGACCCCAGCCGCGCAGCACCTCGCAAGTGGTCGCAAGCGTGCGCACCACCCCGTTGGTCTGCGGATGCCAGGCATCGGTGATGATCGCGATCGACTGCGGCCCGTGCGCGCTGATCGGCGCCCCGGTTCCATCAAAGGAGAAGGTTGCAGGCCGGTTCACGCTGCCTCACGTTCACGGGTTGGTGCATCCGACGGCGCGGCGACGGGCGCGCGGCGCTTGATCACGTCGGCCCAGTGCAGGATCTCCATGCGCCCATCATGGTGTTCGACCAGCGCATTGCACCCTTCGACCCAATCGCCATCATTCCAGTATTCGACCGGGCGGCAATTGTGCTGGAAGGTGCGGAACTCCGCGGTGTGGATATGCCCGCACACGACGCCATCAACCCCGCGCTCACCCGCTGCACGGGCAACGATTTCCTCGTAGCGGGAAATGAATTCGACCGCGTTCTTGACCTTGTGCTTGGCCGCTTTGGACAGCGACCAATAGGGCTTGCCCAGCCAACGGCGCACCGCGTTGACGGTAACATTGAGCTTCATCACCGCGTGGTAGGCATGATCCCCGACGAAGGCGAGCCAGCGGTGCGAGAGCATCACGGCATCGAATTCATCACCGTGCAGCACCATCAACCGCCGGCCATCGGCAGTATCGTGGAAGGCCGCACGCCGGATTTCGATCCCCCCGAAGTTAAGCCCGGTGAACTGCCGGAACATCTCATCATGATTGCCGGGGATATAGATGATGCGCGTGCCGCGCTTTGCCCGCTTGAGAATGCGCCACACGATATCATTATGCGCCGCGGGCCAGTAAAACTTCCGCTTGAGGCGCCAGCCATCAATGATGTCGCCGACGAGATACATCACCGCGCTATCAGTGTGGTCGAGAAAATCGATCAGCATCTCGGCGTTGCAGCCCTTGGTGCCCAGATGGACATCGCTGATCCAGATGGTGCGAAAAGAGTGCCGCTGATGGCCTTCCGGCTCGGGCCGCTGGGGCGCGGCGAGCGGGAAGCTGGCGATATTGGCAAGATCTGCGCGCGGGCCAGGCAGATCGGACAGCATGAAACCGGTCATGGGCAGAGCCTCGGGTGGAATTTGCTCCACCCGCCATAGCGTCCGATTGTTACAGGGGATTCTCAACGGGGTGACTGTTCCGCGTCTTGCGACGCGCGATTGTCACGCCATCGGAACAAAACCGGGCAGCGCCTGCATCCGCGCGATCCACGTTTGGACGTGAGGATATTCGGCAAGCCTGAACCCGCCTTCTTGCGCGACATGGGTGTAGGCGAACAGGGCAATGTCGGCGAGGGTGACAGCATGGCCGCAGAAAAAAGCCCTGTCGGCCAGATGCCCGTCCATCAGCTGCAGCGCCGCGCAACCGGCGATCCGCTTGGGCATGACCTGCGTGCGCTGTTCATCCGAAAGGCTCGCCTCGCCGAGGATGCTCAGCCAGAACCGCAGCGTGGCGACGTTGGGTTCGTGGCTGTATTGTTCGAAGAACATCCACCGGAACATATCGGCCTGCGCGAAGCGATCTTCGGGGATCAGCGCGCTGCCATGCGCGAGATACCAGCAAGCGGCGTTGCTTTCGGGAAGGAAGCGCGCATCAGCGCCCTCCCCGATTTGCAGCACCGGGATGCGGCCATTGGGGTTGATGGTGGTGAGAAACTCCGCCGTCCGCGTCTCGCCCCTGGTGATGTCATATTGCCGCGTCGCCAGCGGCAGGCCAAGCAGCGCGGCAGTGAGCTTGATCTTGTAGCAATTGCCGCTGCGCGGATCTTCGTGGAGGATCAGCGGCTCAACCACCCGACACCTCGAGCACGATCTTGCCGATATGCTGGCCTGCTTCCATCCGCGCATGGGCGGCGGCGGCCTCGGCCAGCGGGAATACCCGGTCCATCACCGGCGCCAGTTCGCCGCCGGTGAACAGCGACCACGCATTGGCGGCGATCTCGTCGGCCAAGGCGGACTTGAACGCATTGGAACGCGGGCGCAACGTCGATCCCGTCAGGGTCAGGCGGCGGCTCATGATCACCGCCATGTTCAGGTTCGCCTGCATGCCGCCCAGCACCGCGATGGTGACATGGCGGCCATCTTCGGCAAGGCACTTGAGATTGCGCGCGACATAATCGCCCGACACCATGTCGAGCACGATATCGACACCCTTGCCGCCGGTATGCGCGCGGATCGCCTCGACGAAATCCTCGGTGCGGTAGTTGATCGCAAGATCCGCGCCGATGCTGCGCGCGGCGTCGCACTTGGCTTCGTCCCCGCAGGTGGCGATCATCTCGAGCCCGAAGGCCTTGCCGAGCATGATCGCCATGGTGCCGATCCCGCTGGTGCCGCCATGCACCAGCACGCGCTCCCCGTCGCGGGCCATGCCACGCTCGAACAGGTTATGCCACACGGTGAACAGGGTTTCGGGCAGCGCCGCCGCCTCGGCCAGCGCCATATTCTCGGGCACGGGCAGGCAATGCTGCCACGGCGCCGCGCAATATTCGGCATAACCGCCACCTGGCGTCAAAGCGGCAACCCGCGCGCCGATCATTTCACGCGGTGCTTCGGAACCAACCGCAACCACCTCGCCCGCGACTTCCAGCCCCAGCAGGGGCGATGCACCCGGCGGCGGCGGATAGGCACCGGCGCGTTGCAGGCAATCGGGGCGGTTCACCCCGGCATAGGCGACGCGGATCAGCACATCATCGGGGCGCAAGACCGGCAAGGCAACGTTGCCCAGCGCCAGCACCTCGGGCCCGGCCGGCGCGGCAAAGACCGTTGCGCGCATCGTTGCAGGAAGTGACCCTGCGAAATCCCCCACCATCGCGATTTCCCCCCTGACCGGCCGAAAGCCCAGCAAGACGCGTGGTTTCAGGCTGATAAGTTAGCGGGGCGCATAACCGTCTCCCCGATTGACAGCAAGCCCGTTCCCTTGCGATGTTGGTGGCTGATGGATGAAAGTGATCTGCCACGGCCAAGAGGCGATGCGGCGAGCCAGCTTGCGAGCGAGGATCTCGGCCCCTACTCGCAGGCAGAACTCGCGGTGCGGATCGCGCAGCTCGAAGCGGAGATTGCACGGGTGAAAGCCCATCGTGACAAGGCGGCGGCCCACCGTGCGGCGGCCGATGCCCTGTTCGGCGGGTCGAAAGCAGGCGCGGGATGATCGCCCGGCACGCTCCTGCCACAATTCGTGCGCATGAAGATTCGCAATCTCGCAAAGCGCGCCCATATCTGATGCCAACCCCTCCCGCCGCTCGAACTCCGCGAGCATCCGCCCTTTTCTGACAGAGGCCAAGCCCATGCCCAGTTTCGCCCAGAATCTTGAACGCACGCTTCACAACGCGCTCGGCAATGCGTCCGAGCGGCGGCACGAATATGCGACGCTCGAGCACCTCCTGCTGGCGTTGATCGATGACGAGGATGCCGCGCAGGTGATGGCCGCCTGCGGCGTCGATCTGGCCGAGCTTGGCGAGGTCGTGAAGCAGTATCTCGATCAGGAATACCAATCCCTCAAGACCGAGGATGATGCCGATCCGCAGCCGACTGCGGGATTCCAGCGGGTGATCCAGCGCGCGATCCTGCATGTGCAATCCTCGGGCAAGGACACCGTCACCGGCGCCAATGTGCTCGTCGCGCTCTTTTCCGAGCGCGACAGCTATGCCGTCTATTTCCTCCAGCAGCAGGATATGAGCCGGCTCGATGCGGTAAGCTATATCAGCCACGGCATTGGCAAGGGCGGGCGGCAGATCGATGCGAAGAGCCCGCAGGGCACGGATCAGGCGGCCACCAACAACACCGAGGCCGCCAAGGACAGCGGCAACAAGAAAGAAACCGCGCTCGATCAGTTCACGGTCAACCTCAACGCCAAAGCGGAAGCCGGGAAGATCGATCCGCTGATCGGACGGGGGCCGGAAGTGGATCGCACGATCCAGATCCTGTGCCGCCGTTCCAAGAACAATCCGCTCTATGTCGGCGATCCCGGCGTCGGGAAAACCGCGATTGCCGAAGGCCTCGCGCGCAAGATCGTCGAAGGCGATGTGCCCGAAGTGCTCAAGGAAGCGGTGATCTACTCGCTCGACATGGGCGCCTTGCTGGCGGGCACCCGCTATCGCGGCGACTTTGAAGAGCGATTGAAGCAGGTCGTCTCCGAGCTGGAACAGATGCCGCATGCGGTGCTGTTCATCGACGAAATCCACACCGTGATCGGCGCGGGCGCGACCAGCGGCGGGGCGATGGATGCCTCGAACCTGCTCAAGCCCGCACTGTCGAGCGGCGCGATCCGCTGCATCGGTTCGACGACCTACAAGGAATTCCGCAACCACTTCGAAAAGGATCGCGCGCTGCTGCGCCGCTTCCAGAAGATCGACGTGAACGAGCCCACCATCGAGGACACCATCGCGATCCTCAAGGGGCTGCGGACCGCCTTCGAGGAACACCACAAGGTCAAGTACACCCCCGATGCGATCAAGACCGCGGTCGAGCTCTCGGCCCGCTACATCAATGATCGCAAGCTGCCCGACAAGGCGATCGACGTGATCGACGAAGTCGGCGCGATGCAGATGCTGGTGCCGCCCAACCGCCGCAAGAAGACCATCACCGCGCGCGAGATCGAACAGGTGATCGCGACGATGGCGCGCATCCCTCCGAAGTCGGTCAGCAAGGACGACAAGAAAGCGCTCGAAAACCTCGAACGCGATCTCAAGCACGTCGTCTT
>ERZ1066123.352-NODE-352-length-35465-cov-7.217340_pt1 | contig 35465 bp, 34 predicted proteins | sample MGYA00382770_ERZ1066123 | MGnify/ENA primary metagenome ERZ1066123 (study PRJEB33369, sample SAMEA5778353) | biofilm metagenome | biome: Industrial cooling water; feature: Water cooling tower basin; material: Biofilm | place: United Arab Emirates | collected...
GGGCATGGGCGGGGTCTGGCATGGCTGGCGCCGGCTGCGCGCCGCGCTGCGCGGCGAGCGCTTCGATCCGCGGCACATCCCGGCCCCGCCCGCGGGCCGCCAGAACCAGGGCGCCGGCGGATGATGGAATTCGCGACGATCGCCCTCGCGCTCGCGGCGCTGCCGGCGGTGCTCGGCACGATCAACCTGCTGCGCCAGCCCCGGCTGCGCGACGGCAACGCCCCGCCGCCGGGCATGCTGGTGTCCATCCTGGTGCCGGCACGCAATGAGGTGGCGAACATCGCGGGCTGCCTGGAGGCGGCACTGGCCAGCCGCGGCGTCGCCGTGGAGGTGGTGGTCGCCGACGACGGCAGCGACGACGGCACCGGCGGGATCGTCGCCGACATTGCCGCGCGCGATGCGCGGGTGCGGCTGATCGGCGTGCCGCCCCTGCCCGCGGGCTGGACCGGCAAGGTGCATGCCTGCGCCTGCCTGGCCGAGGCGGCGCGGGGCACCCACCTGCTGTTCATCGACGCCGATGTCCGCCTGGCGCCGGGCGCCGCGGCGGCCATGGCGGCGCATGCGGCGGCACGCGACATCGCCCTCGTCAGCGGCGTGCCGCGGCAGCGGATCGGCTCGCCCGGCGAGGCGCTGACCGTGCCGATGATCAACCTGCTGATGCTCGGCTACCTGCCGGGCGGCGGGCGGGCGGTCAGCCGGCAGGTTGGCATGGCCGCGGCCTGCGGCCAGCTGATCCTCTGCGCCGCGGCGGCCTACCGCGCCGTCGGCGGGCACTCGGCGGTACGGGCGACGCTGCATGACGGGCTGGCCCTGGCTCGCGCGGTCCGCGCAGCGGGGCACCGGACCGAGGTGGTGGACGGCGCGCCGCTGGCGACCTGCCGGATGTACCGCGGCTTTGCCGAAGCCTGGGGCGGCTTCATGAAGAACGCGCGGGAAGGGATGGCGACGCCGCTCGGCCTGCCGGTCTGGACGCTGCTGCTGGCCGGCGCGCATCTCTGGCCCTGGGCGCTGCTGCCGGAGTGGCAGGCGGTGCTGGCGTTGGCGCTGGTCTTCGGCCTGCGCGCCGCCATCACCTGGCGGGCGCGGGAGCCCTGGTGGACCGTGCCGCTGCACCCGCTGACCATGCTGGTGGCGCTGGCCATCCAGTGGTCCGCCCTGGCGCGCTGGCTGATGGGACGCCCGGCGGGCTGGAAAGGACGCGCCTATCCCGCCACAAGGGCGGCATGAGCCAGAGCACCTCGGGACCGGCGATCGGGGCGGGCGCGGCGGAGGTCCTGCGGAACGACCCCAGGCTGGGGCAGGGGCGGGTGCCCGGCGCGGCCAGCGTCGCCGTTGCTGCGACCCCGACCCGGGACCACGACGCCGAGAATTTCCCCACCGCCTCGCTGCTGCTGGCCCGGCCCGTGCGGGCCCAGGTGATGGCCTTCTACCGCTTCGTCCGCACCGCCGACGACATCGCCGACAGCGCGGCGCTGCCGGCCGGGGAGAAGCTCGCGCGCCTCGATGCCATGGAGCGGGCGCTGGATGACCCGGCGACGCCGATGCCGGAGGCGCGGCGGCTGCACGATCTCGGGGTGGGCATGGCGGAGGCCCGGGCCATGCTCTCCGCCTTTCGGCAGGACGCGACGCAGACCCGCTACGCCGACTGGGCGGCGCTGGAGGACTACTGCCGGCGGTCCGCCGATCCGGTGGGGCGGATGCTGCTGCGGCTGCACGGCGACGCGGCGAACGAGGCGGCGAATGCCGCGGCGGATGGGCTCTGCACCGCGCTGCAGGTGCTGAACCACCTGCAGGATCTGGTGCCGGATCGCGCTGCGCTGGACCGCATCTACCTGCCCGTCGCATGGCTGGACCTGGCCGGCGGCGAGGCGGCCTTCTTCGACCCCGCCAATGCCGCGCGGCGGCGGCCGGTGCTGGATGCCGCGCTGGACCGGGTGGAGGAGGCGCTGGACCGCGCCGCCGCGCTGCCGCGGCTGCTCGCCTCCACCCGGCTGGCCTTCCAGTCCACCGTCACCATCGGCCTCGCGCGCCGGCTGCTGGCGCGGCTGCGCAAGGCCGATCCGGTGCGGGGACGCGTCGCGCTGGACCGGGCGGATTTCGCCCGCGCCTTCGCCGCCGGCTGGACCAACGGCCCGGGCGACGCCGCGCTGGTGGCCGCGCGGGTCGGGCGTGCCGGCTCCTCCTTCGCGCGCGGCATGGCGGCGCTGAAGGGGGATCGCCGCCGCGCGCTCTGGGCCGTCTATGCCTTCTGCCGGGCGGTCGACGACATCGCCGACGGCGCCATGCCGGAGGCCGAGAAGCGGCGCTTCCTCGACGACTGGCGCCGCAAGCTGGGGGCGCCCGACTGCGCGCTCTCGCGCGAGCTGGCCATTGCGCGGGCGGCCCATGGCGTGCCGCTGGAGGAATGCGAGGCGATGATCGCCGGCATGGAGACCGACGCCGCCGACCGGCTGCGCCTGCCGGACGAGGCGGCGCTCGATCTCTATTGCCGGCAGGTGGCGGGCAGCGTCGGCGCGATGAGCGTGCGCGTCTTCGGCGCGCCCGATGCGCATCAGTTCGGCCTGGCGCTGGGCCACACCTTCCAGCTCACCAACATCCTGCGCGACGTGGACGAGGACGCGCTGCGCGAGCGCGTCTATGTCCCCCGCACGCTGCTCGCGGCCGAGGGCATCCCGGACGGCCCGGCGCGGGAGGTCGTCGCGCATCCGCGCTTTGCCGCGATATGCACGCGGTTGGCGGAGCGGGCGCGCGAGGGCTTCGCCCGGGCGGAGCGCGAGGTAGGGCGGTACGACGCGAAGGCGCTGCTGCCGGCGCGGGTGATGATGTGGGGCTACCGCCGCCTGTTCCAGCGCCTGCTGGCGCGGGGCTGGGAGTACGGCGCACGCGCGCGCCCGCGGCTCACCCTGGCGGAGAAGCTGCGCATGGCGGTGATGGCGATCGGATGGCGGTCGTGACCACGCATGTGGTGGGGGCGGGGGTCGCCGGCCTCGCCGCCGCGCTGTGGCTCGCCGATGCAGGGCATGCCGTCGCGGTGCATGAGGCGACGCCACTCGCCGGTGGGCGATGCCGTGCGCTGGCCGACGGCACGGACAACGGCACCCATGCGCTGCTCGGCGCCAACCGCGCGGCCCTGCGCCTGCTCGACCGGATCGGCGCGCGGGAGGGCTGGGTGGAGCCGGAGCCGGGCGGCCTGCCGGTGCTGGACCTGCGCGATGGCTCGGCGCGGCGGGTCGCGCTGGCGCCGCTCGCCTGGCGCCACGCGTCGCTGCGGCCGGCCGGCGTGTCGGCGCGGGCAGTGCTGGCGCTCGCCGGCCTGGCGCTGCCGCTGGGCCGCGACCGCGCGGTGGCGGAGGCGATGGCGTCGCATCCCGAATTCCTGCGCGGCTTCGTCGATCCGCTGACCGTCGCGGCGCTGAACACGCCGGCCGCGGAGGCCTCCGCGCATCGCCTCGGCGCGGTGCTGCGCCGGCTCGGCGGGCGCGGTGCCACCCGGCTCCTCGTCGCCCGGGAGGGGCTGGGGCCGGACCTTGTCGCGCCGGCGGTGGCGGCGCTGCGCGCGGCGGGCGGCAGCATCCGGTTCGGCGCGCGGCTGCGGCGCATCCTGGCGGCGGGCCGCCGCGCCGGTGCCCTCGATTTCGGCGAGGAGGGCGCCATCGCGCTCGGGCCGGAGGACCGCGTGGTGCTGGCCGTGCCGCCCTGGGAGGCGACGCGCCTGCTGCCGCACACCGCGGCGCCAGGGGAGCACGCGCCGATCGTGAACCTGCATTTCGCGCGGCCCGCCGCGACGCCCGTGCGCTTCATCGGCATGCTGGACGCGCTCTGCCAATGGGTGCTGGTGCGCCCCGCCGGCATCAGCGTGACGGTCAGCGCCGGCGACGATGCCGTGCGCGAGGACCAGGCGCTGCTGGCGCCGCGTGCCTGGGCCGAGATCCTGCAGGCCGCGCGGGCCTTCGCCCTGCCCGGCGAGTGGCCGGAGGCACCGCCGCCCTGCCGCGTGGTGAAGGAACGCCGCGCCACGCCGCGCCACCGCCCCGGCGCGCCGCCGCGCCCGGCGCGGCTGCCGCTGGCCAATCTCGCCCTGGCCGGCGACTGGACCTGGCCCGACCTGCCCGCGACCATCGAGGCCGCGGCGCTGAGCGGCGAGGCCGCGGCGCGGGTGCGCAGCGGCTGGCCCGGCCTGCGGGCCGCGGCGGGGACGCCGCCGCGGTTCGGACGTTGCGCCAGTGGCGCCACCAGGGACTGAGGAGACGCACATGCCGAAGCATGGCAACCGGACCCAGGATAAGGTGAACCTGTGGTATTGGCTGGCGGCGCTGCTCGGCCTGCTGGCCTTCCAGTATTTCTACGCCGTCAGCCAGCAGGTCGCGCCGATCCCCTACAGCCAGTTCACCCAGCTGCTGCGCCAGGGGAAGGTGGAGGAGGTCGGCATCTCCGACCGCTTCATCCAGGGCACGCTGAAGGAGCCGCTGCCGAACGGCGCGACGCGCTTCTCCACCGTCCGGGTCGAGCCGCCGGAACTGGCGGAGGAGCTCGACAGGGCAGGCGTGCGCTTCGGCGGCCGCATCGAGAGCACCTTCCTGCGCGACATCCTCTCGCTGATCCTGCCGATAGCGCTGTTCTTCGGCCTCTGGTGGTTCATGATCCGCCGCCTCGGCGCCGGCACCGGCGGGCTGATGCAGATCGGCAAGAGCAAGGCGCGGGTCTATGTCGAGGCCAATACGGGCGTGACCTTCGCCGACGTCGCCGGCGTGGACGAGGCGAAGGAGGAGCTGCGCGAGATCGTGGACTTCCTGCGCGACCCGGAACGCTACGGCAGGCTCGGCGGGCGCATGCCCAAGGGCGTGCTGCTCGTGGGTCCGCCGGGCACGGGCAAGACGCTGCTTGCCAAGGCGGTGGCGGGCGAGGCGGGGGTGCCGTTCTTCTCCATCTCGGGCGCCGAATTCGTGGAGATGTTCGTCGGCGTCGGCGCAGCCCGTGTCCGCGACCTCTTCGAGCAGGCCCGGACGCAGGCGCCAGGCATCATCTTCATCGACGAGCTGGACGCGCTCGGCCGCGCCCGCGGCATGGGCGGACTGGCCGGCGCGCACCCGGAGGCCGAGCAGACCCTAAACCAGCTGCTGGTGGAGATGGACGGCTTCGACAGCAGCAGCGGCCTGGTGATCCTGGCCGCGACCAACCGGCCGGAGATTCTCGACCCGGCGCTGCTGCGGGCCGGGCGCTTCGACCGGCAGGTGCTGGTGGACCGGCCGGACAAGAAGGGCCGCGTGCAGATCCTCGAGGTGCACATGCGCAAGGTGCGCCTGGCCTCGGACGTGGACGCGGAGAAGGTGGCGGCGCTGACGCCGGGCTTCACCGGCGCCGACCTCGCCAACCTGGTGAACGAGGCGGCGCTGCTGGCGACGCGGCGCGGAGCGGAGGCCGTGGCGCTGGCGGATTTCACCAGCGGCGTGGAGCGCATCATCGCCGGGCTGGAGAAGCGCAACCGCCTGCTCAATCCGCGTGAGCGCGAGATCGTCGCCCACCACGAAATGGGGCACGCCATCGTCGCGCTGTCGCTGCCGGGGACGGACCCGGTGCACAAGGTCTCCATCATCCCGCGCGGCATCGGTGCGCTGGGCTACACCATCCAGCGCCCGACGGAGGACCGCTTCCTGATGACGCGTGAGGAGCTGGAGCAAAAGATGATGGTGCTGCTCGGCGGCCGCGCGGCCGAGCTGGTGGTCTATGGCCATCTCTCCACCGGGGCGGCGGATGACCTCCAGCGCGTGACCGACATCGCGCGCAGCATGGTGACCCGCTATGGCATGACCGAGCGCCTGGGCAGCGTGGCGCTGGAGCGCGACCCGCGCAGCCTCCTCGCCGGACCGAACCCGCTGCCCATGGGCCCGCGCGAGCGCGACTACGGCCCGGCGACGGGGGATGCGGTGGATGCGGAGGTGCGCGCCATCGTGGACGGCGCGCTGGCGCGCACGGCCGGGCTGCTGCGCGAGCGGCGCGCGGTGCTGGAGGCCGGGGCGCGGCGTCTGCTGGAGAAGGAGACGCTGGACGAGGCCGAGTTGGCAGCGCTGGTCGGGGTGGCGCCGCCGCGCCAGCGCCAGGCGGCGGAATAGCGCCCGCCGGAGCCGGCGCGCCGGGCCGATCAAGAGGGAGGTACTACAATGACGGCGCCGAGCCCGCCGCCGCCCGGCGCAGCGATCGAGGCCGCGCCCGCCGCCGCCCTGGCGGCGCTGTGCCAGGCTGAGCGCCGCGATGGGCCGCTGTCCCTCGACCGGCGCGCCGCGCTGCTGGATGCCCTGGCGGCGATGCTGCTGCGCGAGGCCGATGCCATCGCCGCGGCGGTGGATGCCGATTTCGGCGGCCGCAGCATCGAGGAGACGCTGCTGGCCGACGTGAAACTGGTGGTGGACGCGGCGCGCGGGTCGCGGCGCCGGCTGCGCCGCTGGGCGCGGCCGCGGCGGGTCGGGGTACCCTTCGCCTTCTGGCCGGCGCGCGCGGCGTTGGAGCCGGTGCCGAAGGGCGTCATCGGCATCATGGCGCCGTGGAATTACCCGGTGCAGTTGCTGCTGCTCCCCACGGTCGATGCCATCGCCGCCGGCAACCGCGTGGCGCTGAAGCCCTCCGAGGCCGTCCCCGGCACCGCGGCGCTGCTGGCGGCGCTGCTGCCGGCCGCGCTGGGCGAGGACGTCGCGCGCGTGGTCACCGGCGGGCCCGAGATGGCGGCGGCGTTCGCCGCGCAGCCCTGGGATCACCTGGTCTTCACCGGCGGCACGGCAACCGGGGTGAAGGTGATGCGCGCCGCGGCGGAGCACCTCGTGCCGGTCACGCTGGAGCTGGGCGGCAAGTGCCCGGTGGTGGTGCTGCCGGGCGCCGACCTCGCGCAGGCGGCGCGGGCGATCCTGGCGGGCAAGGCGATCAATGCCGGGCAGACCTGCGTGGCGCCGGACACGGTGCTGCTGGTCGGACAGGATCGCGACGCCTTCGTCGCTGCCTGCCGCGGGGCCGGCCTGGCGGTGCCGGAGACGGCGGTGGTGAACGAGCGGCAGGCAGCGCGCCTCGATGCGCTGTGCGCGGGCGCGGCGCTGACGCCGCTCGGTCCCTCATCGGACGCCACGCGACGACGCGCGCTGGCGCTGGCCGAGGCGCCGCCCGGGCATGCACTGCACGCGGGCGAGATCTTCGGCCCCGTCCTGGCGCTGCAGCCCTGCGCGACCCTCGGGGACGCCATCGCCTGGATCACCGCGCGGCCGGCGCCGCTGGCGATCTACCTGTTCGGCGCCACGGCGGAGGAGGAGCGGGCGGTTGCCGCGCGCACCCGGTCCGGCGCCATCGTGCATGGGCGCTGCGTGGAGTACGCGGCCTTCACCGGCCTGCCCTTCGGCGGCGTCGGCGCCTCCGGCTTCGGGCGGCGCAATGCCGAGGCGGGGTTCCTGGAGTTCAGCACGCTGCGGGCGCGGGTGCGCGACGGCGGGCGGTTCAGCCCCGCGCGGCTGCTCGATCCGCCGCGCTCGGACCGGGCGCGGGCGCTGGTACGCCGACTGCTGCGATGACGGGCTGGGTGCTGCGCGCGCTGGCCGTGGCGGATGCGCCGGTGATCCTGCCGGTGATCGGGGCCGCCTTCCGCGCGCAGTCCGCGCCGACCGACCCGCCTCCGGCGCGCTGCGCGAGACGGTGGAGAGTCTCGGCGCACAGCTTGCCGCCGGCGGCGGCGCCGGCACCGAGTTGGCGGGGCGGCTCGTTGCCGTGGTGCTCTGGGTGGAGCGGGACGGCGCCCTCGATCTCGGGCGGCTGTCAGTGCTGCCGGGGTGGCGCCGCCGCGGGCTGGCTCGGGCGCTGATCGGCGCGGCGGAGGGCGCGGCGCGGCAGCGCGGCCTTCGCCGGCTGACGCTCGGCGTGCGGCTGGCCCTGGCCGACAACCGGCGGCTCTTCACGTCCTGCGGCTTCGTCGAGACCGGCGTCGCCGCGCATGCCGGCTACGCCGTGCCGACCTCGGCGCGGATGGAGAAGCGGCTGGCCTGACGCGCGCGTCAGGCCCTCATTGAAGCCATTGATCCAGCGCTGCGGCGATTTCGGCTTCGCGGACGGTCCGCTATGCGGCGGCGCAGCCCTGCGGCTTCACCTTGCGCACCGTGCTGGCCGGGAATTGCGCCAGCCTGGCCGCGGGCCGGATAGGCCGGCGCAGCAGCTCGCCGCCGCAATTCGGGCAATGGCCGCGCAGCTCGACCTCGGTGCAGGCCTGGCAGAAGGTGCATTCGAAGGAGCAGATGCGGGCTTCGGTGCTCTCCGGCGGCAGGTCGGCGCCGCAGCATTCGCAGCACGGGCGCAGTTCCAGCATGGCACGGTCCTCCTGGGCCGGAAGGGTCTGCGCGGTCGCGGTTCCCGTCAATGTGCCGGCCGGTCGGAGGTGCCGTTCCGTTCCGATCGGCTGGACGGCCATGCGTGTCCACACTCAAAATTAAGATTAATGGCGCGTTCTAATCGGAAATGTCGATATTCCTTACAAATCCCGTGGTTTAGTGCCGAGAGACGTGCAGTGTCAACGGCATACAACCCTGGCACGAAGATTGCTTCGTGAGACTTAGGAACAGTTTTTTGGAGGTGCGACGAATGGTTGAGCTCTCTCCCGCCCTGCGGTCCCTCGCCATCGTGGCCGTTTTCGGCGTTGCCGCACTGGCCGCGGCGCCCGACGCTTCCGCGAGCCCGGTTCTCGTCCGGGACGGCAATGGTGGCAACGTCTTCAACGGCAACGGCGTGGGGTCGGTAAACCTCACCATCAACGTCGCCGGCGCGAACAAGGGTGTCGCCGCCGGTCCCTTCGCGCTGCAATACAGCACCAATGGCGGGTCCTCCTGGCTGGACCTGCTCACCTACTGCCTGGAGCCGGACGAGACCCTGAATGTGGGCGGCACGCCGACAGCCGGCAACATGGTGGCCAGTGTCTCGGCCACCCCCGAATACGCCGCGAAGGCGGGCGACATCGCGCGGCTCTACCGCACCTACTTCGCGGACTCGCTGACCACCGCGACCAAGGGCGCGGCCTTCCAGGTGGCGATGTGGGAAGTCGCCTACGACACCGGCAAGAACCTCGCCGCCGGCGCCTTCAGGCTGGTAACGACAGGTGCCGTGGCGACCCAGGCGGCGGCCTACCTCGGCGGCTGGATGCCGAGCGGCGATGTCGGCGTGATCCTGCGTGTCGGCAACCAGGACCTGCTGGTGGACAATCCCGGCGGTGTCCCGGTGCCCGAGCCGGTCAGCCTGGCGCTGTTCGGCCTCGGCCTCGCCGGCCTCGGCCTCGCCCGGGCGCGCGGCCGTCGCCCGAACGCGGCCTAACCGCCGCGCACCAGCAGCCGCACCAGCCCGTGGATGCCCAGCAGCGTCGGGGCCTCCACGCGGCAATGCGCCGCAAGCTCCACCAGCGCCCCAAGGATGGGGCCGAGTTCCAGCCGCCGTCCCGCCTCCAGATCCTGCAGCATAGAGGTGCGGAAGGCGCCGAGCCGGCGCGTCACCACCAGCCGCTCCTCGATGGATTGCGCCAGCGGCAGGCCGATGGCGTCGCCGACCGCCGCCATCTCCCGCATCATCGCGACGACCAGGCCGGCCACGCCGGGATCCTCCAGCATCGCCTGCATGTCGGCGCGGCACAGCGCCGAAAGCGGGTTCATGTTGGAATTGCCCCAGAGCTTGAGCCAGATCTCCATGCGGATGTCCGGCACGGCCTCCGCATTCACCCCGCCCGCCGCGAGGGTGGCCACCAGCCCCGCCAGCGCCGCGCCGTGACGGCCCGCGGGATCGCCGAACAGCATGCGGTCCTGCTTCATCAGCCGCACCACGCCGGGCGCCTCCACGCGGGCGCCGACATGGGCGACGCCGCCGATGACGCGTTCGGCGGGGATGGCGCGGGCCAGCGCGCCGCCGGGATCGACGCCCGCCAGCGTGAGGCCGGCCGCCGGGCCGCCGAAGCCACCCTGGAAGAACCACCAGGGAATGCCGTTCTGCACGGCGGCGACCAGCGTATGCGGGGCGAGGGCGCGGGCGATCAGCGGCAGCGCCGCGGGCAGGTCGTGGCCCTTCAGTCCCAGCAGCAGGATGTCGGGCGCGGCGAGGGCGCCGGGGTCGTCGCCCGCCGGCAGGCGATGCACGTCGCGCCGCTCGCCATCCAGGAACACCAGGCCGTTGCGCCGCAAGGCCTCCAGCGTGGCGCCGCGCGCGAGGATCGAGACCGCCGCGCCGCCCCGGGCCAGCCCCGCCGCCAGCCAGCCGCCGACCGCGCCGGCGCCGAGCACGGTGACCTTCATGGCGCTGCGCGCTCCACGGCCGCGTCACGCCGCCGGCCCGCGGCCTCCGGTGATCGGGCGGGGCTCATTCCGCGCTGATCCCGCCCTGCTCGATGATGCGGCGATACAGCGCGCTCTCGCGGGCGATGCGCGCGGCCATGCGCTCCGGTGGGCCGCCCAGTGGCGCCATGCCGAGGCGCGCCATGGTCGCCTGCGTGTCCTCCACCGCCAGCGCCGCGTTCACCGCCGCGTTCAGGCCGGTGACGATGCCCGCCGGCAGCCCCGCCGGCCCGCCGATCCCGATCCAGGACGTCAGGTCGAGGTCCGGAAAGCCGGCCTCCCGCACCGTCGGCGTCTCCGGCAGCAGCGGCGACCGGACGCCGCCCGAGATCATCAGCGGCACCACTCCGCGCGCGGCGACGTGCTGCACGACGTTCGGGATCGCCTCGAACATGAGCTCCACATGGCCGGCGAGCAAGTCGTTCATCGCCGGCGCGCCGCCGCGATAGGGCACGTGGTTGAGCTGCAGGCCGGCAAGCGTGGCGAAGTAATTGCCCATCAGGTGCGGCAGGCTGCCGGCGCCGGCGCTGGCATAGGTGATGGCGCCGGGCCGCGCCCGCGCCGCCGCCAACAGGGGGGCCACGCTGCGGTACGCGCTGCCGGGCCGCGCGGTGAGGACCATCGGCGTCTGCGCGATCTCGGCGACGGGCGTGAAGGCCGTGGCGGGATCATAGACGGCCCCGCGCAGCCAGGGGGAGACCACCCAGGCCGTGGTCGGGCTGTACAGCAGGGTGTAGCCGTCCGGTGCCGCACGCATTACGGAGAGCGCGCCGATGGTCGCCCCCGCCCCCGGCCGGTAGTCCAGCACGAAGGGCTGGCCGAGCGCGCGCTGCACGTGCTGCAGGATGCCGCGCCCGAAGCCGTCGGTGAAGCCGCCGGGGGCGAAGGGGTTCACGACGGTGACGGGGCGCTCGGGCCACGCGGCCTGGGCGCGGGCCGCGCCGGGCGCGCCCAGCGCCAGCGCGGCGGCCAGCATGCTTCGTCGCTGCATGTTCCTGCCCGGCTCCCTCATCCCCGCATGGGCGGGCTTGACCCGCGCATTCCAGGCTCCGAGCCTCCGGGGTGGCGATGGCCGGGTCAAGCCCGGCCATGCCGGTTCCGGGCATGGAGGATGGGGCTTGCGCGACTACCCCGTGGTGATCGCCGGCGGCGGGCCGGTCGGGATGACGCTGGCCCTGGTGCTGGCGCGCCTCGGCACCCGCTGCCTGCTGGTGGAGCGCAACCCCGCGACCACGCGCCACCCGAAGATGGACATCACCAATGCCCGCAGCATGGAGATCTTCCGCCGCCTCGGCCTGGCGCCGGCGCTGCGCGCGGTTGCGGTGCCGGAGGGCAACCCATTCGACGTCGCCTGGATCACCCATCTCGGCGGGCATGAGCTGCACCGCTTCCGCTACGACAGCGTGGTGCAGTGGCGGGCGCGCATCCGCGCGACGAACGACGGATCGATGCCGCGGGAGGCGCCGATGCGCGTCTCCCAGGTCGCCATCGAGCCCGTGCTGCAATCCGCCGTGCTCGCCGAGCCGCTGATCGAGGCGCGCTGGGGCGTCGGCTTCGAGGATCTTTCGGCACTCGATGCGGGCGTGGAGGTGGTGCTGCGCCGGCAGGAGGATGGCGGCACCGAGCGCGTGCGCTGCGCGTATCTCGCGGGCTGCGACGGCGGCGGCAGCACGGTGCGCAGGGCGCTGGACATCGCGCTGGAAGGCCGCGCCGCGGTGATGCCGCGCTTCATGACGCATTTCCGTTCGGACGCCCGGGACGTGCTGCAGCGCTGGGGCACCACCTGGCACTACCAGTCCGCCTTCGCCACGCTGATCGCGCAGGACGACCACGACACCTGGACGCTGCAGAGCCGCTTCCCGCCGGGCGCGACGCCCGAGAGCGTCGATCCCGCGGCGCTGCTGCGCGCCTTCTGCGGCGGCATCAGCATCCCGCACGAGATCCTGGTGGCGAACCACTGGACGCCGCACCTGCTGGTGGCCGAGCGCTACGGCGCGGGCCGCGTGCTGCTCGCCGGCGACGCGGCGCACCAGTACATCCCGACCGGCGGCTACGGGATGAACACCGGCATCGGCGACGCCCTCGACCTGGGGTGGAAGCTGGCGGCGCTGTGCGGGGGGTTCGGCGGGCCCGGGCTGGCGTCCAGCTATGACGCGGAGCGGCGGCCGGTCGGGCGGCGCAACCGCGAGGCCTCGGCGCGGCATACGGACGTGCGCATGGCCGTGGGCGGCCTGTATTCCGAGGCGCTGCTGGCCTCCGGCCCCGCGGGGGATGCGGCGCGGGCCGAGGCGGGCATGCGCATCGCCGCGCTCGGCAATGCCGAGAACGAGAGCTGGGGCATCGAGCACGGCTATTGCTACGCCGCCTCGCCCATCGTGTGGCACGAGGCGGCGGCGCGCGCGCCCGATGATTCCGTGCGCTACGAGCCGACCACGGTGCCGGGCGTACGGCTGCCCAGCATCATCCTCGGCGATGGCCGCTTCGTGCACGACCTGCTGGGGCCCTGGTTCACGCTGCTGGCGGTGGGCCGTGCGGCGGATGAGGGGCTGGTCACCGCGGCGGCACGGCGTGGCGTGCCGCTGGCGCTGCTGCGCCTCGATGATCCGGCGGCCGATGCCGCGTACGGTCGCGGTGCGCTGCTGCTGGTGCGCCCGGACGGGCACATCGCGTGGCGCGGCCGCGGCGCGGCGCGTGACCCGGCGATCATCATCGCCCGTGCCCTGGGCTGGCCGGCGCATGGCTGAGCCGCCCGATCCCGCCACCGCGCTGGCGCGGGCGCAGCGGCACTTCGCCGGTGTCGCGCTGCTCGGCGCGGCGATGCGCATCTGGCGCCAGCGACCGGCGGCCGAGGCCGGGATGCTGGACATCGCCACGCCGGCGGAGGGCTGGGCCTTCATCGCCTTCGGCGCGGCCGCCCAGCCGCTCGGGCTGCTGGAGCTGCATGCGGATGGCGGCACCCGCGCGCTGGCCGTTGCGGATCACCCCTGGCTGGCGCATGCGCTGCTGCTCGGCCTGGCACAGGCGGCGCTGCCGATCGCCGAGAGCCGCTACCTCGGCGCCTTCGCCGTGCCCGGCACCGGGTGCGATCGCGCCATCATCGCCGACTGCCTGGACCATGAGCTGGTGGTGCCGCTGCACGCCGGCGCGGAGGTGATGCACGGGCTGGAGTTCGCCGCCTGGCTGCACGGGCTGGCGGCGGCCTGACGGTTCCGCCTTCCCGCCGCTCAGAAGCGGATCACCACCACCACGTCGCCCTCGGCGACCATCTCGCCTTCCGCCACGCGGATCTCGATGACGGTGCCGGTGCGCGGGGCCATCACCGGGATCTCCATCTTCATGGATTCCAGCAGGATCACCGGCTCCTCCTCCTCGACCGCCTCGCCGGGCTGCTTCAGGATCTTCCACACCGAGCCGGCGATGTCCGACTTCACCCGCACGTCCGCCATGCGCACGCTTCCCCTCGACACGTCCCGGCCATTGCAGGGGCGGCGGCGCCGCCGGTCAAGCCGGCTTGCCGGCGCAGGCGGCCGGTGCTGGCATGCCGCGCACGCAGTGGGGAGGTGCCGTGCCATGTCCGAGGCCGCTCTGGTCAACCCGGTGAAGGCCAGGATCGCCGCCGGCGGCGCCGCGCTGGGGCTGGGCGTGCGGCTGGTGCGCTCGGCCGAGATCGCGCGCATCGCGCGGGCCAGCGGGCACGACTTCCTGTTCCTCGATGTGCAGCATTCGCTGTTCACCCTGGAGACGCTGGGCCACATCGCGCAGGCGGCGGTGGCGCTGGGCGTCGCGCCGGTGGCGCGGCTGCGCTCCGTGCGCGATCCGGACGTGCAGGCGCTGCTCGACAACGGCATCACCGGCATCGTCTATCCGGACGTGAACACGGCCGAGGATGCGCGCGCCGCCGTCGCCGCGGTGCGCTTCGGCCCGCTGGGCCGGCGCAGCGTGACGGGCGGCTATCCGCATTTCGACTTCCGTGCCATGCCGCCGGCCGAGGCGCTGGCGGCGATCGACGCCACGACCCTGCTGGTCTGCATGATCGAGACGCGCGAGGGCGTGCGCAACGCGGAGGCGATCGCCGCCGTGCCGGGGATCGACGTGATCCACATGGGCATGAACGACCTGCTGACCGATATGGGCAAGCCCGGCCGCTACGACGACGCCGAACTGGAGGAGGCGGTGGCGCGGGTGCTGGCCGCCTGCCGTGCCCATGGCAAGGCGTTCGGGGCGGGCGGCAACCGCGACCCGCTCGCCCAGGCGGCGGTGATCCGCCGTGGCGCGCAATTCCTGACGACGCAGACCGATGTGGCGCTGCTCTCCGCCTGTGCGGCGTCATGGACGAAGGGAGTGCGGGAGGCGCTCGGGTAGCGCCTACAGCCGCCAGCCGGTGTGGATCGCCACGATGCCGCCCGAGAGGTTCCGGTGCACCACGCGCTCCAGCCCCGCCTCGCGCATCATCCCCGCCAGCGCCTCCTGGTCCGGGAACATGCGGATGCTTTCGGCGAGGTAGCGGTAGCTCTCCGCATCCTTCGCCACCCGCGCGCCGAGCCGCGGCAGCACGCCGAAGGACCAGAGGTCATAGGCGCGCGCCAGCGCGCCGATCTCGACGCGGCTGAACTCCAGGCAATGGAAGCGCCCGCCGGGACGCAGCACGCGCCGCGCCTCGCGCAGCACCGCGTCCTTGTCGGTGCAGTTGCGCAACCCGAAGGCGATGGAGACCTTCTCCACGCTGCGGTCCGGCAACGGCAGCCGCTCCGCGTCGGCGCAGAGGAAGGTGATGCCCTCGGCCAGGCCGCGTTCCAGCGCGCGGCCCTGCGCCACCTCCAGCATGGCTGGGTTGACGTCGGAGAGGATGACGCGCCCCGCGCCGCGCTCCTTTGCCAGGAAGGCGATGTCGCCGGTGCCGCCCGCGAGGTCGAGCAGCGCCTCCCGCGGGGAGGCGGCGATGGCGTTCACGAAGATGCGCTTCCACACCCGGTGGATGCCGAGCGACATCAGGTCGTTCATCACGTCGTAGCGCGGTGCCACGCTTTCGAAGACCTGGCGGACGAGCCGGGACTTCTCCGCACGCGGCACGTCGCGGAAGCCGAAATCGGTGCTGTCGGGGATCGGGGGAGACATCGGGGGGTTCCGCCTGGGTCGGGCCTTCCCTAGACCTGGGACGCGGGCGCGAGAAGGCGAGGGAGGGCCATGCCGGAACTGCCGGAGGTGGAGACGGTGATGCGGGGCCTCGCCGCGGTGCTGGAGGGACGGCGCATCACGGCCGCGAGCATCAGCCGCCCGGATCTGCGCTGGCCCTTCCCGCCCGGCTTGGCGGCGCGGCTGTCCGGTGCCCGCGTGCTGGGGTTCCGCCGGCGCGGCAAGTACATGCTGATGCGGCTGGAGGGCGGGGAGTCCGTGCTGATCCACCTCGGCATGTCGGGGCGGATGGTGGCACGGCGCGTGGACGAGGCGCCGCGGCCACGAATGGCGCCGCAGGGCGCGGCCTCCGACGCGCGGGGGCACGACAACCCGCCGGATGCGCATGAGCACATGGTCATCGAGACGGAGGAGCGCTGGCGCATCGGCTTCTGCGACCCGCGCCGCTTCGGCTGCGTCGATCTGGTGCCCACCGGTCGGGAGGAGGAGCACCGGCTGCTCGCCGGCATGGGGCCGGAGCCGCTGGGGCCGGATTTCACGGCGGCCGCATTGAGCGCGGCGCTCGCCGGCCGCCTCACACCGATCAAGGCGGCGCTGCTGGACCAGAAGGTGGTCGCCGGCCTCGGCAACATCTATGTGTGCGAGGCGCTGTACCGCGCCCGCATCTCGCCGCGGCGCCTGGCGGCCGGCGTCGCCGGCGCGCGCGCGGCGCGGCTGGTGCCCGAGATCAAGGCGGTGCTGGCGGAGAGCATCGCCGCCGGCGGGTCCTCCCTGCGCGACTACGTGCGCGCGGATGGCGAGATCGGCGCCTTCCAGGAACGCTTCGACGTCTATGACCGCGAGGGCCAGCCCTGCCCGCGCTGCCCCGGCGCCCCGGCCTGTTCCGGAATCGCGCGCCTCGTGCAGTCCGGCCGCTCCACCTTCTATTGCCCGCGGACGCAACGCTAGGCTAAGCGGCGCGCGGAGCGGAGGACGCAGCGATGGCCGAGTACGGGATGATCCTGACCGAGGTGCAGGGCAGGGTGGCGGTGATCCGCCTCAACCGCCCGCAGGCGCTGAACGCGCTGTGCGATGGGCTGATGACCGAGCTCGCCGACGCGCTCGCCGGCTACGATGCCGATCCCGCCATCGCCGCCATCGTGCTGACCGGGAATGAGAAGGCCTTCGCCGCCGGCGCAGACATCAAGGAGATGCAGTCGCGCACCTATCCGGCGGTCTATTTCGACGACTTCATCGGCAAGCGCTGGGAAGCCGTGACGCATGTGCAGAAGCCCGTCATTGCCGCGGTGGCCGGCTTCGCGCTGGGCGGCGGCTGCGAGCTGGCGATGATGTGCGACATCATCATCGCCGCGGAGAACGCGAAGTTCGGCCAGCCGGAGATCAGGCTCGGCATCATCCCAGGCGCCGGCGGCACGCAGCGCCTGACGCGCGCGGTCGGCAAGGCCAAGGCCATGGACCTGATCCTGACCGGCCGCATGATGGATGCCGCCGAGGCCGAGCGGTCCAGCCTGGTGGCGCGCGTGGTGCCGAACGACCAGGTGGTGGCGGAGGCGGTGAAGATCGGCGAGGCGATCGGTGCGCTCTCGGCGCCCTCCGTCGCCATCGCCAAGGAAGCGGTGAACCGAGCCTTCGAGACCACGCTGAGCGAGGGGGTGCGGTTCGAGCGGCGCGTGTTCCACTCGCTCTTCGCGACCGAGGATCAGAAGGAAGGCATGGCGGCCTTCGCGGAGAAGCGGAAGGCCGCCTTCCGCAACCGATGACGCCTGCTTCATGCAACCTGCGTGCGTCGTGCCGGCGGGGCGATGGCGCGATGCTTGACGCGTTCGGGGCTGCGGGTCTAAACGCTGCCCCTCGCGCGATCCGGCCCCCGGCGGGATCGATCAATCCCGTCAACACCGGCTGACAGAACACCATTCCATGGCGAACACGGCATCCGCCCGCAAGCGCATCCGCCAGACCGAGAAGCGCACGCAGCGCAACCGGGCGCGCAAGGCGCGCGTGCGGACCTACCTGCGCAAGGTGGAGCTGGCGATCTCGGGCGGCAACGAGGACGCCGCGCGCGAAGCGCTGCAGGCGGCGCAGCCCGAGCTGCATCGCGCCGCGACCAAGGGGGTGCTGCACCGCAACACGGTGGCGCGCAAGCTGTCCCGCCTGTCTGCGCGCGTGAAGGCCCTCGGCGCACCCGCCTCGGCCTGACCCCGGTTCCGGCGAAGTATTGCATGGGCCTTTCGCCACGGAAATTCTGTGGCTTGCGGGGCGTTCCTGCGCCACTCGACCTGGACGATGACTGTTCCAGTCACGCGGTATTCAATCAATACTTGTTACCGGGTGACCTCCGGCGAGTTACTATTTGATTGCGCCGGGCGCGCGGGATATCATCCACGCTGCTGGGCAAGGTCGAGCGCATCCCCATCCCCCGTAACGAGGGATGCGCCCCCTGCCGGAACCTGGCGATACCCGCGTGCAACGGCGTCCGGCGGGCGCTCCGGAGCACTGGGATCGGCCTGGGATGCAACAGGAGGCGTTCGGATTGTCCCCCGAAAGATCCGGGCAGATGGCCGCCTCCTGGGCACGCATCCGCGGCCGCCTGCGCGAGGAGGTGGGCGAGGTCGAATACCGCAGCTGGCTGCGGCAGATGACCCTTGCCGGCATCGAGGGTGACGAGGCCGTCGTCCACCTGCCGACCCGATTTCTGCGCGACTGGGTGAGCAGCCACTACGGCGAGCGGCTGCGCGCGCTGTGGCAGACCGAGATCGCCGCGGTGCGCCGCGTCGATATCCGGGTGGCTCCCGGGGCGCGCGGAATGCCGGCATCGGCGGAGGATGCGCCGGGGGGAGACGGCACGCCCAGCGGGGCCGTGCCGGCGATGTCCCGCAACGGCGCCGCGGCGCCGCCCGGCGAAGATCCGGTCTCGCGTCCCGGCCTGGCCGAGAGCCTGACGCCCCGGCCGGCGGAGGGGCGCACGCCGGAGCCACGCTTCGGCGGCATGGGGCACGACCCGCGCGCCGACCTGATCAGCCCGCTTGAGCCGCGCTTCACCTTCGACAGCTTCGTCGTCGGCAAGCCGAACGAGTTCGCCCATGCCTGCGCCCGCCGCGTCGCCGAGCAGCCGGCCAGCCCGGGCTTCAACCCGCTGTTCCTCTATGGCGGCGTCGGCCTCGGCAAGACCCACCTCATGCAGGCCATCGCCTGGGCGATCCGCGAGGGGCATCCCGGGCGCTCGGTCGCCTACATGTCCGCCGAGAAGTTCATGACCCGCTTCATCGGCGCGCTGCGCAGCCAGAACACCATGGAGTTCAAGGACGCGCTGCGCTCGGTCGACGTGCTGCTGGTCGATGACGTGCAGTTCCTCGTCGGCAAGGACAACACGCAGGAGGAGTTCTTCCACACCTTCAACGCGCTGGTCGATGCGGGCAAGCAGATCGTCGTCTCCTCCGACAAGCCGCCCTCCGACCTTGCCGGCATCGAGGATCGCCTCCGGACCCGCCTCGGCTGGGGCATGGTCGCCGACCTGCATGCCACCACCTACGAGCTGCGCCTCTCCATCCTGCTGACCAAGGCCGCGGCGGCGCAGGCGACGGTGCCGCCCAAGGTGCTGGAGCTGCTGGCGCACAAGATCACGGCGAACATCCGCGAGCTGGAAGGTGCCCTGAACCGCCTGGTCGCGCACGCCAACCTGTTCGGCCGCGCCGTCACCATCGAGAGCGCGCAGGAAGTGCTGCACGACGTGCTGAAGGCGCATGACCGGCGGGTCTCCATCGAGGAGATCCAGAAGAAGGTCGCCGAGCACTACAACATCCGCCTCACCGACATGAGCAGCGCGCGCCGCGCCCGCAACGTGGCGCGGCCGCGCCAGGTGGCGATGTACCTGGCCAAGCAGCTCACCCAGCGCAGCCTGCCCGAGATCGGCCGGCGCTTCGGCAACCGCGACCACACCACGGTCATGCACGCCGTCGCCCGCGTGGCCGAGCTGATGCAACAGGATGCCGGCTTCGCCGAGGACGTGGCCCTGCTGCGCAAGATGCTGGAAACCTGAGGGGCCGGCGGCGGTTGGCGCCTCGCCGCCCTTGGCCCGGATCGGCGGAAAGCCTACTTTAGCCTTGCGAATCGGCCGCGCCGGCCGCTGTGCCCGCCACCGCAGCCCCCGGGGGCAGGGCTGGGCGGCGGGACCGGCGGCCGGGACGGGTGCAACGAACGGCGCTGGCTGGCCGGGGGAGCCTCACGGGCATGAAGATCACGGTCGAACGGGCGATCCTCCTGAAGGCCCTGGCGCATGTGCAGAGCGTGGTCGAGCGCCGCAATACCATCCCCATCCTGGCCAACGTGCTGCTGGCCGCGCAGGACGGCGTGCTGCGGCTGACCGCGACCGACATGGAGATCGCCCTGGTCGAGGAGGTCGCGGGCATCGAGGTGGAGCGGCCCGGCCGCACCACGGCGCCGGCCGCAACTCTCTATGAGATTGTCCGCAAGCTGCCCGAGGGGGCCAAGGTCCAGCTCGACCATGGCGGCGGCGACGCGCCGCTGGCGCTGCGGGCGGGACGCTTCCATACCTCGCTGTCCGTCCTGCCCGTGGAGGACTTCCCCTCCATGACAGAGGGCAAGCTGCCGCACCGCTTCGCGCTCGGCGCCGGGCAATTGCGCGACATGGTGGACCGCACCCGCTTCGCCATCAGCACGGAGGAGACGCGCTACTACCTGAACGGCATCTACCTGCATGTCGCGGACAGCGACGGCGCCAGGGTGCTGCGCGCGGTGGCGACGGACGGCCACCGGCTTGCCCGCATGCAGGTGGAGCCGGTACCCGAGGGCGCCTCCGGCATGCCCGGCGTGATCGTGCCGCGCAAGACGGTGAACGAGGTGCGCAAGCTGGCCGAGGAGACGCAGGACGAGATCGCCGTGCGCCTGTCGGACACCAAGATCCGCTTCGATATCGGCACCGTGCAGCTCACCTCGAAGCTGATCGACGGCACCTTCCCGGAATACGAGCGCGTCATCCCGCGCGGGAACGACAAGGTGCTGACCGTGGACAAGCAGCAATTCGCCGAGGCCGTGGGCCGCGTCGCCGCCATCAGCAGCGAGCGCTCGCGTCCCGTGAAGCTCAGCATCGACCGCAACCACCTGATGCTCTCCGCCGCCAGCCCCGAGCAGGGCCAGGCGCAGGAGGAGCTGGACGACGGGGCGGTAACCTACGAATCCTCGCCGCTCGAGATCGGCTTCCAGGCGCGCTACCTGAACGACATCACCGACCAGATCACCGACAAGGTGGAGTTCCGCTTCGCCGACGGCAGCGCGCCCACCGTGGTGCAGGATGCCGGAAAGCCCGCGGCGCTCTACGTGCTGATGCCGATGCGGGTGTAGCGCCGAGCCGCTGCCTCTCGCGTCCAAGCCGGGCCCAGGCCCGGACTGCGCAGGATGGCGCGGGCCTGCCGCCCCGTCAGATCAGCCAGAACAGCAGCCCGCCGATCACGGCCACGAAGGCGAGGATGTCGGGGCTGGTGCGGTCCATCACGTCCTCCTTTTGGCTGGACTTCGATGAACCAAGGATGCTCTCCGCCCCCCGGGGGCGCTGTGCGAAACCGCACAGGGCGCGCCGCAGGGGGCGGAAGGCGGCGTAACGCTACCGCGGCGCCAGCCAGGCATCCTCCATGCGCCAGTGGTTGTAGATGCTGTTCACGCCCACGGTGATGCCGCGCACATGCGGGTACCAGCAGGTGCCGGCGGTGCCGTGGTACAGCATCGGCCGCGCCACGTCGCGCTGCAGCAGCAGGTCGATCTCCCGCACCAGGCTGCGGCGGCGCGCCGGGTCCAGCGTCGCCGACTGCTCATTGACGCGGCGCGTGACCTCGGGGTTGCAGTAGTTCTCGTAGTTCCGCTCGCTGCCGCAGGCGAAGCCCTCGTAGAACACCGTGTCGGGATCATCGAGGCCGAGGCCGGACTGGTTGACCGCCAGGCCGAAGGCCCTGCGCCCCATCGTCGTGTACCAGATCGAGGTATCCTGGATCTCCAGCGTCGCCTCGATGTGGATCGACTTCAGGTGGTCGATGACGATCACCGCAGGGTCGCGGTAGCTCGGCAGCTCGCGCGTGAAGACCTTGATGCGGAGCGGCCGTTCCGCGCTGTAGCCCAGCCGCTGCATGACGGCGCGCGCTTCGGCGCGGTTCTCCTCCACGGTGCGGCCGTAGCCGGGCACGTCCGCCAGATCCTGCGGCGTCAGGCCCCAGGCGCCATTGGGCGGCGGCAGCAGGATGCCGCTGCGGACGAACTGCCCCTCGCCCATGATCTCGATGAGCGACTGGCGATCCACCGCCAGCGAGATGGCGCGGCGTACATCGGCGTTGTCGAACGGCGCCTGCTCGCGGTTGATCAGGATCTGCGTCGCCACGTTGGAGGGCACCATGCGGCATTCCGCGCGCGGCTGCTGCTCCCGGACCTCGCGCAGCACGGCGGGCGAGAGGTCGTAGGGGAAGGTCATGTCGAACTCGCCCGCGACGAAGGCGAGGCTGCGCGTCGAGCGGTTGCGGATGATCCGGTACTCGATGGCGTCCAGGTAGGGCCGGCCGGGGCGCCAGTAGTCCGGGTTGCGCACCAGGCGGATGCTGGCGTTGGGCCGGAATTCCGCCATGCGGAAAGGGCCGGTGCCGATCGGCGCCTGGCGCATCACGCGCCCGTCCACGTGGCAGGGATAGACCGCGGAGAAGCCGCTGGCGAGGATGCTCATGAAGGAGGGCTGCGGGCGCCCGAGCACGAAGGTCACCTCGTGCTCGCCGTTCGTGACCACCTCCTGGAGGTTGGAATACCAGCCGCGCCGCGGGCTCTTGCGCCAGCCGGCGTTGCGCCGCCCCGTCACGGTGTCCCAGGTGCATTTCACGTCGGCGCTGGTGAAGGGCTTGCCGTCGTGCCACTTCACGCCCTCGCGCAGGCGCAGCGTCAGCCGCGTCTGGTCGTCGTTCCAGGTCCAGGAGGTGGCGAGTTCCGGCGTCAGGTTCTCGGTGGTCGCGCGCTCCATGGACTGGTCGAAGATGAAGAGGTTGTTGAACACGCCCATGAAGGCGGCGGCCGTCGAGATCGTCGCCTCCTCGTGGATGGAGGCGCTCGGCGGGTTGTCACGGTGATAGACGCGCAGCGTCCCACCCTGCGTCTGCGCCGACGCAGTCGTGGCCGTCGCGCCGAGCAGTGCAACCAACCCCAAGGCCAGCATCGTTCGCAGCATGGTCCTCTCCTCCCGGTTCGTCGTCATCTGAGGTGGCAGGCCACCAGGTGTCCGGGCGCCGCCTGCTTCAGTGGCGGCGCCGCCTCCCGGCAGCGCGCCTCGGCATAGGGGCAGCGCGTGTGGAAGTGGCAGCCGGGCGGCCGGTTGATCGGGCTGGGCACGTCGCCCTGGATGATCCGCCGCGGCCGGCGCTTGCGCGGGTCGGCCACCGGCACCGCCGCCAGCAGCGCTTCCGTGTAGGGGTGCTGCGGCGTGGCGAAGAGCGCCCGAGTCTCCGCCAGCTCCACGATGCGGCCGAGATACATCACGGCGACGCGGTGGCTGATGTGGCGCACCACCGCCAGGTCATGCGCGATGAACAGGTAGGACAGGCCGCGCTCGCCCTGCAGGTCGCGCAGCAGGTTGATCACCTGCGCCTGGATCGAGACATCCAGCGCCGAGACCGGCTCGTCGCCGATGATCAGCGCGGGATCGAGCGCCAGCGCTCGGGCGATGCCGATGCGCTGACGCTGGCCGCCGCTGAACTCGTGCGGATAATTCTTCATCTGCGCGGGCCGCAGGCCGACGCGCCGGAACAGCGCCGCCACCCGATCCTCGCGCTGCCTTGCGTCCGCCAGCCCGTGCACGCGCAGCGGCTCGCCGACGATCTCCCCGGCTGTGATCCGCGGGTTGAGCGAGGCGTAGGGGTCCTGGAAGATGATCTGCATTGCCCGCCGGTGCGGCCGCATCTCCGCGCGGCTGAGGCCGGTGATGTCCTGCCCGTGCAGGTGGATGCTGCCGGCGGTGGGCTCGATCAGCCGCATGGCAGTGCGCCCGACGGTGGACTTGCCGCAGCCGCTCTCGCCGACCAGGCCCAGCGTCTCGCCCGGCGCGACGGCGAAGCTGACGCCATCCACCGCGTACACCTTGCCGATCGCGCGGCGCAGCAGGCCCTTGCGCACGGCGAAGTGCTTGGTGAGGCCCTCGACCTCGAGCACCGCGGTCATGGCACCGCCCCGTGCTGCATCAGCGCCTCGGCGTACCAGCAGGCGGAGTAGTGACCGGGCTGCCATTCGCGGTACGGCGGCATCTCCGCATGGCACCTCTCCGTCGCCATCGTGCAACGCGGCGCGAAGGCGCAGCCGGGCGGCAGTGCGTTCAGCGCCGGCACCATGCCGGGAATCTCCGCCAGCCGCTCGGTGTTCTCGTCCACCAGGTGCGGGATCGAGCCCATCAGCCCGCGCGTGTAGGGGTGCAGCGGCTGCTCGAACAGCGCGACCACCTCCGCCTCCTCGACCTTGCGCCCGGCATACATGACGATGACGCGCTGCGCCGTCTCCGCCACCACGCCGAGGTCATGGGTGATCAGGATCACCGCCGTGCCCAGCCGGCGCTGGAGGTCGAGGATCAGCTCCAGGATCTGCGCCTGGATGGTGACGTCGAGCGCGGTGGTGGGCTCGTCGGCGATCAGCACGCGCGGGTTGCAGGACAGCGCCATGGCGATCATCGCGCGCTGGCGCATGCCGCCCGAAAGCTGGTGCGGGTATTCCTTCGCGCGCCGCTCGGGTTCCGGAATTCGCACCAGTTGCAGCATCTCCACCGCCCGCGCCCGCACCTCGGCGCGCGACAGCGCCGTCTGGTGCAGGGTCAGCGCCTCCTCGATCTGCGCGCCGATGGTGAGGACAGGATTGAGCGAGGTCATCGGCTCCTGGAAGATCATGCTGATCTCGTTGCCGCGGACGCGGCGCATCGCCTCCTCGTCCACGCGCAGCAGGTCGGTGCCGCGCAGCCGCACCGCGCCGCCGACGATGCGCCCCGGTGGGCTCGGCACCAGCCCCAGGATGGACAGCGCGGTGATGCTCTTGCCGCAGCCGCTCTCGCCGACGATGGCGAGCGTCTCGCCCTCGGCCAGGGCGAAGGAGACATCGTCCACCGCGCGCACGATGCCGCGGCGCGTGAAGAACCAGGTGCTGAGGCCCTCCACCTCCAGCACCGGCGGGCCGGCGCGCGCCGCGCCCTCCGGCAGCGCGGGCAGGGTCGCGGTCTCGCCGGGCATGCCCTAGCTCCGCTCCCGCGGGTCGAGGATGTCGCGCACCGCGTCGCCCAGCAGGTTGGTGCCGAAGATCACCAGGCTGATGGCAAGGCCGGGGAAGATCACCAGCCAGGGCGCCGTGCGCACGTATTCGGCCGCGCTCTCGGACAGCATGCGCCCCCAGGACGGGTAGGGCTCCGGGATGCCGAGGCCGAGGAAGGACAGCGAGGCCTCCGTCAGGATCGCCGAGCCGAGCTGCGCCGTGGACAGCACGATCACCGGCGCCAGCGTGTTCGGCAGGACGTGGCGCAGCGCGATCTGCAGCTCCCCCATGCCCTCGGCGCGGGCGGCCTCGACGAAGGGCATCTCCCGCACCGAGAGGGTGCTGGCGCGGATCACGCGGGCCACATGCGGCACCACCGGGATGGAGATCGCGATGATGGTGTTGGCCAGCGAGGGCCCGAGCGAGGCCGCCATCACCAGCGCGAGGACCAGCAGCGGCAGCGCCTGCAGCACGTCGTTCACGCGCTGGACCACCAGATCCACCCAGCCGCCCCAGTAGCCGGAGACCAGCCCGACCGCGGCGCCGATCACGCAGCCCAGCACGGTCGAGGCGATGCCGACGGCCAGCGAGATGCGGGCGCCGTAGATGATCCGGCTCCAGAGGTCGCGCCCCATGAAGTCGGCGCCCAGCATGTGCTGCCCGCCGGGCTGCGCCAGCGAGGCCGCGGCGTTGGTGGCCAGCGGGTCGTAGGTGGCCAGCAGCGGCGCGAAGGCCGCCACCAGCACGAAGACCACGACGATCACCAGTCCCAGCAGCCCGAGCGGATGCCGCCCCGCCAGGTGCAGCAGCGCGCTGCCGCCGCCGGTGACATTGGCGCCGGCGCGGCCGAGTTCCGCCGCGTGGTCGACCGGCTGCACCAGGGTGCGCATGGTTGCCATGATCCGCGTCCCCTCAGTCCGAGTACCGGATGCGCGGGTCGAGCACCGCGTAGAGCATGTCCACCAGGAAGTTCACCACGACCACGACGACGGCGATGAGCATCACCAGGTTCTGCACGATCGGGTAGTCGCGCCAGAGGATCGCCTCCACCAGGAAGCGGGCGAGGCCGGGGATGTTGAACACCGTCTCCGTCACGATCAGCCCGCCGATGAGGAAGGCAGCTTCGATGCCGATAATGGTCACCACCGGCAGCACCGCGTTGCGCAGCGCATGGCGGTAGTTCACGGCCTGCTCGGTCGCGCCCTTGGCGCGCGCGGTGCGGATGAAGTCCTGCCGCAGCACCTCCAGCATCGAGGAACGCGTGAGGCGCATGATCAAGGCCGAGCTGCGAAATCCCACCGCGGCAGCCGGCAGGGCGAACATCAGGAAGCCGTCCCAGAGCGTCGCCGGCGTCTCGGAGTAGATCGGGATGAAGCCGAACCACTGCACGAAGGCCATCAGGATCAGCAGGCCGAGCCAGAAGGAGGGCAGCGACAGCCCGCTCAGGCTGACCAGCCGCAGCGCATAGTCGAGCCCGGTGTTCTGCCGCACCGCGCTGATCACGCCGAGGGGGACGCCGAGCACCACGGAGAACAGCAGCGACCAGGCGGCAAGCTGCGCCGTCACCGGGATGCGCGGCAGGATCTCCTCGATGGCGGGCCGCTCGCTCACGTAGGAGAAGCCGAGGTCGCCGCACAGCAGCGCGCCGATCCACTGCACGTACTGCGTGACGACCGGCTGGTCGAGGCCGAGTTCCTCCTCGATGCGCGCGCGCTCGGCGGGGTCGATGAAGCCGGAGGCGTCGAACAGGATGTCCGCCACGTTGCCCGGCATCAGCCGCAGCAGGACGAAGATCAGCACCGACATGCCGAACAGCGTCAGCAGCATCAGCATGAAGCGGCGCGCGATGTAGGCAGGCATGCGGTTCCTCCCAACCGATCCGCAAGGCACGGTCGGTGCGCCAGTGGCCGCATGGCGCGCAATGCAGCGCGTACCGGTTGCGGGCTGGTCCTGGACGCTGTCTTCTTGTGCTTGGGCGGGAGCGTCCCGCGCGCCCCTGTGGGTGTCAAGCATCCTGCGGCGTGGCGTGGAACACTTTGCGGAACCCGTCCGGCGCGCTCGCTGCGCAGCCTGGCCGATACGCTCAACCGCAACCCGGAATCGCTGATCCGGGGCCGATCGACGCAGGGGCAGTAGCGCGATGATTCTCCGCCGTCGCGGTGCCGTACTGGGCGCCTTGTCGCTGCTCGGCGCCTGCCGCTCGCGGGAGCCCGTGCTCTACGCCGTCCTCCCCGTCGCGGGGGAGCCGCGCCGGGGCGGCCCGCGCACGGTCGCGGTGCGGGAGGTCTCGCTGGCGCGCTACCTGGACCGGCTGCAGATCGTGCGATCCTCGCAGGAATACCGCCTCGACGTCTCGGGCAATGACTGGTGGGGCGAGCCGCTCGAGACCATGCTCACCCGCGTTCTGGTGGAGAACCTGGCGCAGCGCCTGCCGGGCGCCAGCGTAGTGCCCATCGGTGGCGCCATCTCCGCACCCGCCGAGGCCACTGTCGAAGCGAACCTGCAGCGCCTCGGCATGACCGGACCGGCGACGTTGACCCTGACGGCCCAGGTCGCCGTCAGCCTGCGCAACGCCCGCCGACGCGGCGAGACGGCCCGCACCGAGAGCATCACCGTTCCCATCGAGGGGACCGACACGCGCGCCTTCGTCGCCGCCGCCAGTACCGCGCTCGGGCGGCTGGCGGACGCCATCGCCGGGGCTGCCGCGACCTGATCGCCGATCCGGTCCCGGCGCGCCCTTTGTCCTCCGCGCGGGCACGGGGCAACGGGCCCGGCCTGCTCCGACCGTTCAGGACGTGCCCGTCGCGTGAGGAACCGGCGGCAGCGTGGCAACGAACCAGGCCCTTTGCCTGGCCGGGTCGCGCCGCACCTCGAGGGCTCCTCCGCGCAGCAGCGCGGTCAGCAGCCGCACGCCCAGGGCCCGGCTGCGCGTCGGATCGAAGTCGGCAGGGGGGCCCGTGCCCTCGTCCTCGACGACCAGCGTCGCTGCGGCGCCGCTGCCGCCGGGATCGAAGCGAACGGCCACCTTGCCCGCGCCGTATTTCAGCGCGTTGGTGACGAGCTCGGTGGCGATCAGGCCGAGCGTGGTCGCGCGGTCCGCGTCCCAGCTGGCGTGCTCGTGCTCGGGCTCGACCTCCAGCCCCACGGCGCGGCCCGCGGCCTCGGCACCACTCGAGGCGTGGATGTCCTCTACAAGGGCACCGAGATACGCGGCGATCGCCACCCGCCCGATCTCCGGCCCGCCGTAGAGCCGTTCGTGCACGGCCGCGATGGTGATGACACGGCGCGCGGCTTCCTCGAGATGCTCCTTCGCCGCTTCGGCGCCGGCCGCACGGGCCTGCAGCAGCAGGACGGTCTGGGCGATCTGCAGGCTGTTCTTCACGCGGTGGTGCACCTCGCGCATCAGCATGTCGCGGGCGGCACGGTCGCGCTCGCGATCCACCGCAAGTCCAAGCGTGTTTGCCAATGCCTGGAGGAACGCGACGTCGTCCGGCGAAAAGCTCGCCGTCTCGTCGCGCGTGTCCGCCTCGAGGACACCGAAGGCCGGACCGATGCCATCGCCGCGTACGATGACGTTGACCGCGCGGCGCACGCCATGCTCGGCCATGATCTGCGGCGTGCGGAAGCGCGGCTCATCGGAGAGGTGGTTCGAGATCACCGGCTCACCCGTCTTCAGGGCGAAGCCCGCCGGCGAAGCCGTGTCGGCGCCGAACTTGATGACGCCCACCACGCCATCTCTCCAGCCGATACCGGCGCGGATCAGGAGGGCGTCTTCGCGCGGTATGTACTCGAGGACCTTGGCAAGCTCGACGCCGAGGCCCTCCGCAGCGACGCGGGCAGCCTCCTGAAGCAGATTGCCGAAGTCACCTGCCCTGAGCGCCTCCGTGCCGAAGGTTGCGACGAGACGCTGCTGCCGCAGGCGGCTGCGCAGGGTCTGGTGGTCGGCGATCAGGTCGGTGGAGGCATTCATAGGGGCGCCAAGGTCCTTCATCTGCCTCGATGACGCCCGGAAGGAATCGTCAGGGCCACGTCTCGGATCGAAACCGAATTCTGCCGCCGACGTGGACGGTCCGGAACGTCGATCGGCATCCTCACGATTACGGGAAGGCAGCGGCTTGCTTCAAGCGGTATTGGCTGTCGGATGCGCGAGGTCGGGCGACAGCCGGACCAGGCGCCCTTCACGGCCGGGTGGCGGCTGGTCCGACCACGGGGATCGCCCCCCGCACCGCCCGGGGCAGCCGCCGGGCAACCCGCGTGCAGCGGTCGGACGGAGGGTATCGGCGACGGCCCCGGCCCTGGGCCGGTCGCCCCGCAGACCAGCTTCGCCGGCCACCCGCTGCACGCCGGCTGCAGGCTGCCGCAAGGCGGCAAGGTGCTGGGCGACAATGGCGTGGACACCCAGGCTCCCGCTCTTGGCCGCCTTCGGTGGGCGGTCGCGCAGGGCCGAGCGGTCGTCGCCATGTCGCCCGGCTTGCCGGTGCAGGCGGCCGGCCGCGCAGCCGCGCCTTCGGGCCGGTTGGCCGCCGCGCGCCCGATGCGGGTTCGGTGGTCATCGCCGCCGCCGTCGGCAACGACGGCGTCGACCCAGCGTGGCTACCGGCACGCCTGGACGCGGTGCCGCCTTGCGCGGCGGGCCAAAACCGACCACATGGGTCTGGTATCCGCAGCGCCAGGACCAGGCCCGCCATGTTCATCGAGACCGAAGGCACCCCCAACCCCGCCACGCTGAAGTTCCTGCCCGGGCGGGACGTGATGGGCAGCGCCGGCACCGCCGACTTCGCCGCCGCCGAGGCCGCTTCGCGCAGCCCGCTGGCAGCGCGCCTGTTCGCCTTGCCGGGCGTCGCCCGCGTCTTCCTCGGCAACGACTTCATCACCGTGACCCAGACCGACGAGGCCGACTGGCGCAGCCTGCGTCCGCAGGTGCTCGGCGCGATCATGGACCACTACATCTCCGGCGCGCCCGTGCTGGAAGGCCTGGACGAGGACGGGCTCGACGAGGATTTCGACCCCGCCGACGGCGAGATCGTCGAGCAGATCAAGGAGCTGCTCGACAGCCGCGTCCGCCCCGCCGTCGCCGGCGATGGCGGCGACATCGTGTTCCGCGGCTTCCGCGACGGCATCGTGCGGCTGCACCTGCAGGGCGCCTGCTCCGGCTGCCCGTCCTCGCGTGCCACGCTGAAGCACGGCGTCGAGAACATGCTGCGCCACTACGTGCCGGAGGTGGTCGCGGTGGAGCAGGTCGAGGCCTGATCCGCGCGCCTCCCCGCCTGCACGGGCAGGTTGGGTGGGCCGGTTGGGCGGGGGCCGGCCGGCCGCTTGGCTTCCTCCGCCGATTCGTTCTAAGCCGCCCGGCGCGACCTCGCCCAGCTCCAGGACACCCATGCGCAGCGACCTCGGCCACGATCCCACGCCCCCCGCGCCGCTCGACGCCGCCGCCCTCGACCTGCTGTTCCGCGAGGCGCGGACGCAGAACAAGTGGCAGGACCGCCCGGTGCCGGACGCCACGCTGCAGCAGATCTACGACATCCTGAAGTGGGGCCCCACCAGCGCCAATTGCTCGCCCGCGCGCTTCGTCTTCATCCGCACGAAGGAGGGCAAGGAGCGGCTGCGCCCCGCCCTCTCCTCCGGCAACACCGAGAAGACGATGACGGCCCCGGTCACCGTGATCATCGCCTACGACCCGCACTTCTACGACCACCTGCCGAAGCTCTTCCCGCACGCCGATGCCAAGGCCTGGTTCACCAGCAACGAGGGGCTCGCGCGCGACACCGCCTTCCGCAACGGCACGCTGCAGGGCGCCTACCTGATGATCGCGGCGCGCTCGCTCGGCCTCGATGTCGGCGGCATGAGCGGCTTCGACAACGCCAAGGTGGACGAGGCTTTTTTTCCCTGGAACGGCTGGAAGTCGAACTTCCTGTGCAATCTCGGCTATGGCGACCCGGCCGGCCTCTATGGCCGCCTGCCGCGCCTCACCTTCGACGAGGCCTGCCGCCTGGAGTAGCCCGCCGCGTCACGCCCGCCGCGTCACGGCATCACGTGGCGGATGGCGGTGAGGCCGAAGACCTGCACCGGCACCGGCTCGGCGCGCATGCCGATCCGTGCCAGCACGCGGCGGGAGGCGATGTTCTCCGGCGCGGTGTAGCCCACCAGCCGCCCGAGGCCGCAGGCGCCGAGGCCCGCGTCGCGCGCCGCCATTGCCGCTTCGGTCGCCAGGCCGCGGCCCCAGGCGGGGCGGTCCAGCAGGTAGAGCACCTCCGTCTCGCCGCCGAGTTCCGCCAGCAGCCGCAGGCCGGCATGGCCGAGCAGCGCGCCGGTCGCGCGGTCCTCCATCGCCCAGGGGCCGTAGCTGGGGCCATACCCCACCTCGTCCCACAGCGCGATGAAGCGCGCGACGAGGCCGGGTGCCTCCGCCGCGGCCTGCGCCGCACCGCCCGGCATGTGGCGCATCACCTCCGGGTCCGAGCGGATACGGGCATAGGCGGGTGCATCCCGGGGCCGGAACACGCGCAGCCGCAGCCGCGGCGTCAGCACCTCCCGCGGCGCTCCGCAGCGATGCATCGCACCGCCTACCCCACCGACCCGCCCTGTCCGCCGCTGGCATCCAGGCGGTAGCCGCCGCCTTCGGTCAGCAGCAGCACCGCGTTGGCCGGATCGGGCTCGATCTTCTGGCGCAGGCGGTAGATGTGGGTCTCCAGCGTATGCGTGGTGACCGCGCTGTTGTAGCCCCAGACCTCGTTCAGCAGCACCTGCCGGCCCGCTGGCCGGCCGCCGGCACGGTAGAGGAATTTCAGGATCGCGCTTTCCTTCTCGGTCAGGCGGATCTTGCGGTTCCGCGCCTGGTCCAGCAGCAGCTTGGCCGAGGGGCGGAACTGGTAGGGCCCGATGGTGAAGACCGCATCCTCCGAATTGTCGAAGACGCGGAGCTGCGCGCGCAGCCGTGCCAGCAGCTCGTTCAGCCGGAACGGCTTGGCGATGTAGTCGTTCGCCCCCGCATCCAGTCCGCGCACGATGTCGGCTTCGGTATCGGCGCCGGTCAGCATGATGATCGGGATGCGCAGGCCACCCTTGCGGAGCCGGGCGCAAAGCTCCCGTCCGTCGCCGTCCGGCAGGCCGATATCCAGCAGCACGGCATCGCAGCGCGGCTCGCGGGCAACGAGCATCGCCTCCGCCTCGCCGGCGGTGGCGGCCTCGTGCGGCGTGAACTCGCCGTCCATGGCCAGCTGCTCGACGAGCGTCGCCCGCAGGGCGGGATCGTCATCGACGATCAGGATGGGGCGGGCGGCATGCATCGCGATCGTCGTTCCTCCGGCCGGCTTGGCCCACAATCCCTGACCGAAAATCCCTGACGCACCGTGACGAAGCGCCGGATTTGGACCACCACGCAAGGTCCCGGCCGGGTTCGATCGCCCGACCAGGGCGGTCCGACCGATCCGGTGCCCTGCCGGAGCAACCAGCCCGGTTCGCAACCGTCGCGAGCCGCTCCCGCGAACCGCTCTAGAGCAAGATCGGCTCAGGTGAAATCGCCTGAACGGATGCCTTGCTCCGAATAGCAACGAAACGCTGGCGGTTCCATCGCCGCGGCCACCCTGCGCACGCACCTCCGGCGACCGCCGGGACGTGTTAGCCCTCCTCCATGGCGAGCATGTGGCGGCGACCGCAACCAGGCGGGCAGGCTCCAGCCTTGCGGGATCTCGGTCCGGTGCCAACATCGCGGTAGCGGCGCCTCGTTCACCCAGATCCGCCGCAGGCACGGCGCCGTTGCCATGCGATGCATCCACGGCCTGCCGCGTTGCGTAACGGTGTGGCGGTGGGACGGCCGGCGGCCTTGCCTTGCGCGAAAATGCGGCCATGCAGTGCCGTATTGGCGCCACAGTACGGATGCGGCATGCCGAGCCTGAGCGGCAGGCCCAATGGACGGAACCAAGGATGAAGAGCCTTCCAGCCTCGGCGATGCCCGATCGGCGGTCGCCCTGGGCACAGCCCGATGCCGTGCTGTCAGGCGAGGCCGCGCCGGACGCCGCGGCGCTTGCGCTGCGCGCGGTGCATCGTGCCGCCTCGGACCTGCGCCGCGGGACGCCGGTGCTTCTGCGCGGGGCCGGTGATCGCGCGTTCGTGATCGTCGCGGCCGAGACCGTCGGTGGCCGCGGGCTGGCCGAGCTTGCGGCCCTGATGGATGGCGCACCCTGCCTGCTGCTGGCGCCGGTTCGCGCCGCCGCGCTGGCCCCGCCGCGACCCGTGCCGGCCGCGGAGGATGCGGCCCCGGCCGTGGCGCTGCGCCTGCCCGCCGCGCTGCTGGATCCGGCGGCGCTGCGCAGCCTCGCCGACCCCACCGTAGAGCGGCTGCTCGGCGACGCCGCCGCCATCCGGCCGGAGCGCCTGCCCAGCCCGCCGCCGCTTGCCGGCGCCGCGCTGGCATTGGCCAAGCTGGCCCGGCTGCTGCCCGCGGTGGTCGCCGCCCCGGTTCCGGCCGAGCCCGTCCCGCCCAACCTGCTGGCGGTGAGCGCCGCGCAGGTGCTGGCCTATCCGGCAACCGCCGCCACATCGCTGCGCCGCGTCGCCGACGCCGCGGTGCCGCTGGAGGACGCGCCGGATGCGCGCATCGTCGCTTTCCGCGCCGGCGATGGCGGCATCGAGCATCTGGCGATCCTGGTCGGCCGGCCGGAGGACGTCGCCGACGACCTGCCGGCGCCGCTCGCCCGCATGCATTCGGAATGCTTCACGGGCGATCTCCTGGGCTCGCTGCGCTGCGACTGCGGCCCGCAGCTGCGCGGCGCCATCGCACGCATGGCGGCCGACGGCGCCGGCGTGCTGCTCTACCTGGCGCAGGAAGGGCGGGGGATCGGGCTGGTGAACAAGCTGCGCGCCTACGCGCTGCAGGATTCCGGCCTGGATACGCTGGATGCCAACCGCGCCCTGGGCTGGGGCGCCGATGAGCGCAGCTTCCTGGTTGCCGCAACGATGCTGGAGCAGGTCGGCATCCGCCGCATCCGGCTGCTCACCAACAACCCGAACAAGCTCGCCGCGCTGGCCGCCTGCGGCATCGAGGTTTCGGGGCGGGAGGCGCATTCCTTCGCGCCGAACGGCGTGAACGACGCCTATCTGGAAACCAAGGCGCGTCGCTTCGGGCATCTGTTGGCTTGATGTCTTGGCGTCGGACGCCGGGTTGGCCCGGCGCTTGGCGTTGCGCCGCCGTTCAGGGATCGCTGCATGAGCGCGGATCCAGGCCGCATCGCCCGTGTCGGCCCGGACGGCATCCTCCGCCTCGGTCCGCACGCCTGGCGCTGCGCCCTTGGCAGGGGCGGCATCCGCGCCGACAAGCGGGAGGGCGATGGCGCCACACCGGCCGGGCTGCTGCCGCTGCGCCGCGTGCTCTGCCGTGCCGACCGCGTGGCGCCGCCCGCACCCTGCGCCGTCCCCGTCGAGCCCCTCGCGCCGGAGGACGCCTGGTGCGACGACCCGATGCACCCGGACTACAACCGCCGCATCACCCTGCCGCACCCGGCGCGGCATGAGCGGCTGTGGCGCGACGACGCGCTCTACGATCTCGTCGGCATCCTGGGCTGGAACGACATGCCCGTCCGTCGCGGCCGCGGCAGCGCCATCTTCCTGCATCCCGCGCGCGAGGACTTCGCGCCGACGGATGGCTGCATCGCGCTGCGCCCGGCCGACCTGCGCGCCGCACTGGCGGCGGGGCTGGCCGCCATCGAGGTCACCGCCGGCGGCTGAGGCCATTGCCGCCGCGTCAGCCGCGCTGCATCCTGCGCCCCGCGCCGGCACAGCCGGCTCGGTCAATGCGGGCCGCGCGCGGCAGCCCAGCAGGGGGAGACACTGGCGATGGAAGCATTCCGGCGGTTCTGGCGGGGCAACACCCTGATGATCGGCATCGTCTGCACGGTGCTGGCGCTTGCCATCGCCATCGGCCTGCGGGATGGCCAGGCGGCGACGGTGTTCGGCCTCATTGCCGGCATCGCCTTCATGTGGCTCGGCAATCCGCCGCGCCCCGACGAGCCGGAGGAAGACGAGGCCTGAGGCCGCGTCAGCGCGCCCCGAAGATCGCCGTTCCCACCCGCACATGGGTGGCGCCGCAGGCGATGGCGGCCTCGAAATCGCCGCTCATGCCCATGGACAGCACGGACAGGCCGTGCCGCGCCGCCAGCTCGGCGAGCAGCGCGAAATGCGGCCGCGGATCCGCCTCCGCCGGCGGGATGCACATCAGGCCGCGCGGCGACAGGCCGTGTTCCTCGCGGCAGGCGCGCAGGAAGGCATCCGCCTCGGCGCGCGGCACGCCGGCCTTCTGCGGCTCATCCCCGGTATTCACCTGCACCAGCAGGTCGGGCTGCCGGCCTTCCGCGCGCATCGCCGCGGCGATCGCGGCGGCCAGGCGCGGACGGTCCAGGCTCTCGATGCAGTCGGCGATGCGCACGGCGTCGCGCGCCTTGTTGGTCTGCAGCGCGCCGATGACGTGCAGCCGCAGCGCTGGCCACGCGGCCCGCAGCGCCGGGAATTTCCCCGCCGCCTCCTGCACCCGGTTCTCGCCGAACACCGCCTGGCCGGCCGCGAGCGCGGCCACCACGGCGGCCGTCGGATGCGTCTTGGAGACGGCGACCAGCGTCACCGCCTGCGCCGGCCGGCCCGCCCGTGCGCAGGCCTCGGCGATGCGGCCGCGCACCCGGGCGAGATTGGCGGCGATGGCGGCGGCGGCGGCATCGGGTGCGGCGGCATGATCGGGCATGGCGG
>ERZ1066123.353-NODE-353-length-35426-cov-17.514800_pt1 | contig 35426 bp, 27 predicted proteins | sample MGYA00382770_ERZ1066123 | MGnify/ENA primary metagenome ERZ1066123 (study PRJEB33369, sample SAMEA5778353) | biofilm metagenome | biome: Industrial cooling water; feature: Water cooling tower basin; material: Biofilm | place: United Arab Emirates | collected...
ATCGTCGCGCGCGAGCCCGACGCCGCCGCGGCCCGCACCGCCCTCGCGGCGCACTGCCGCGCCGCGGGGCGCGACGGCGAGGCGGAGGCGCAGCTGCGCCGCGCGCTCGACGCGGTCCCGACGTACCGCGACGCCGCGCTCGCGCTCGCGGAGCTGCTCGTCGACACCGACCGCGCTGACGACGCGCTCGCGGTGCTGGCGCGCCCGCTGCGCGCCGACGACGGCGACGCCGCGCTCCTCGTCGCGGCGTGCGAGGCGCTCCTCGCGCTCGGCCGCGACGCGAAGGCCGCGCAGGCGCTGCGCCGCGCCGCGCGCCGTGCCCCCGACGACGCCGGCGTGCGCACGCTCCTCGGCTGGCACGCGCGCCGCGACGGCCGCACCGCCGACGCGGTGGCGCACTGGGAGCGCGCGGCCAGCGACGCGTCCCGCCCGCGCTGGAGCGCGCGCGCGCGCGCCGCGCTCCGCGACGTCGACGCGCTGCGCGCCACGCCCGTCGTCCCGCTGGCGACGCTCGTGCACGCGGGGGGCGACTGATGGCGCTCGAGGGGGCGCTCCGCGACTGCGGGCTGGCCGAGGTGCTGCAGCTCCTCGCGGGGGGCCGTCGCACCGGGACGCTGCGCGTCGCCGGCGGCGCCGGGTCACGCGTCGCGCTGCTGCGCTTCGTCGACGGGCACGTCGCCGGCGGGCGCTGGGACGACGATCCCGATGCGCTCCTCGGCGCGCTCCTCGCCTGCGGGCTGGCCGCGGCGGGGGACGTGACGCGCGCGGCCGACTGGGCCCTCGCGCAGCAGCCGCCCGGGCACGTCGTCGACGGGCTGGTGGAGATCGGCGCGGTCACGCGCCAGGCGCGCGACGCCGTGGTGGTGCGGCTCCTCGACGACCTGTGCTTCGAACTCGTGACGGTGCAGGAGGGGACGTGGGCCTTCGCCGACGTCGACGACGCCGCGGCCGGGCGCGAGCCGGCGAGCGGGGTGCGCGTCGGCGGCGAGGCGCTCCTCCTCGACGCCGCGCGTCGGCGCGACGAGTGGCCGGCGCTCGAGGCGGTGGTGGGGTCGCTTTCGAGCGTGCCGCGGCTCGTCGATTGCGCCGACACGTCGCCCGTGAGCGAGCCCGCCGAGGCGTGGCAGTGCCTCGCGGCGATCGACGGGGCGCGGACGCTGCGGCAGGTCGCGTTCGCGGCGGGCGTGCGCGCGATCGACGCTGCGCGGCGCGTCGCGCGCTGGATCGAACTCGGCGTGGTGTCGTGCGACGCGGCCGCGCACCTGTCCCCGGGGACGGGGATCGGCCCCGCGCTCGCGATCGCGCAGCGGGACCTCGGCTACGCCGCGCTGCGCCGCGGCGACCACGCGGGCGCCGCGGCGGCGTGGTCGCGCTATCTTGCCGTCGCCCCCAATGCGCCCGATGCCGGACGCGTGCGAGCGGCCCGTGATGCGGTGGCCCATCTCGAGGAGCTGCTGTCGAGCCATGTTCGCGCCTGACGACATCCGCCGCTGGAGCGACGCGCTCGCGGCCGACCCGGCATCGCTGGTCTACGCCGATCTCGCCGAGGCGCTCCGGCGACAGGGCGATCTCGAGGCGGCCGAGCGCATCGCGCGCCGGGGCGTCGAGCGCCACCCGCTCCACGCCGCGGGGATGATCGTCCTCGCGCGCGTCGCCGAGCAGCGCGGCGACGCCGCGGCGGCGGCGCTCTGGTGGGAGCGCGCGCGGCACGCCGAGGGGCGGGGGGCCGCGGCGCTCGCGGCCACCAACGGCCACGGCGCCCCGCATCACGCACGCCGCACGAGCGGGGCGATGCGCGCGATCCCGCGGCGCCCCACCCCTGCTGGGCCGATCCGCGCCGTCTCGTTCCGCGGCGACTCGCCGACGCCCACCTTCGTCGCGTCGTTCGGCACGCCGCGGCCCGAGCTCGTGCGGTCGCTCGTCGCCGACGCCGACGGCCTCCTGCTCGCCAGCCCCACCGCGAGCGACGACCTCCCCGTGCTCGAGGCGATGGCCGCGGCGGTCGCCGGCGTCGGCGACATCGCCGCGCGCGCGGCGCGCCACCTCGGCCTCGGCCCGTGGCGCGCGATCGTGCTCGAGACCACCGGCGACGCGCTCGCGATCGCCCCGGCGTCGGAGGGCGCGCTGACCGTGCTGAGCGTCGCGCGGCACGTCCCCCCCGGGCGCGCGCGCGCCCTCCTGCGCTTGGCCGCGACGCGCGCCGCGGCCGACGGCTTCTGACGCCGATGCGCTTCGCCGAACGCCTCGACCCGCTCCTCGCCGCCCCGGGCGTCCTGTGCGCCCTCGTCGTCGCGCGCGAGGACGGCATCGTCGTCGAGGGGACGGGCCATGTGGGCGTCGACACCGACGCCGTCGCCGCGCTCGCGGCGAGCCTCTTCGAGCGGGCCGCCGCCGCCGCCGAGGCGAGCGACGGCGGGACGCCGGGGTTCCTGCACCTCGAGGGCGAGGCGGGGCGCCTCTGCGTCGTGCCGCGTGGCGACCTGCTCCTGGTGACGGTGGCCGAGCCCCATGCCAACCTCGGCCTCCTGCGGCTGGCGATGCGCCGTCAGGCCGACGCGCTCGGGGGCTGAGCCCGCCTCGGTGCGGCGCGCCGGGGGCTAGCTTGCGCGCAGCCCGTGGCGACGTGGCCTGTCCGGGGGGTCGGTCGTCCTGCGGGTGACCCGGTCCGACGGCGGACCGTGCCCACCCACCCATGAAGCTCGATCCCCGCTTCCGCTTCGACTCGTTCGTCGTCGGTTCGTCGAACCGGCTCGCCGTGGCCGCCGCGAAGGCCGTCGCGGACGCCCCGGGCGTGCTCTACAACCCGCTCTTCGTGTACGGGGCGTCGGGGCTCGGCAAGACGCACCTCCTCCACGCCGTCGGCCACGCCGCGCGCGACCGCCGCCCGACGCTCTCGGTCGAGTACGTGGCGCTCGACACGTACATGGACGAGCTGCACCACGCCCTGCAGGGCGGGCGCCTCGAGCCGTTCAAGCAGCGCTACGAGGCGTGCGGCTTCCTCCTCCTCGACGACGTCCAGTTCCTCACCGGGCGCACCGAGGTGCAGGCCGAGCTGCTGCGCCTCTTCACCGCGCTGCAGGCGCGCGGGACGCAGATCGTCCTCGCGAGCGACCGCGCCCCCGACGAGATCGCCGACGTCGCCGACCGCCTCCTCGCCAAGCTCGCCGGCGGGCTCACGGTCGACGTGGGGACCCCCGACTACGAGACGCGGATCGCGATCCTCCAGAAGCTCTCGCGCGAGCGCGAGGCGCGCTTCCGCGACGGCGTGCTCGAGGAGCTCGCGCGCATCGACTTCTCGAACATCCGCGAGCTGCAGGGGGGGCTGAACCGCCTCATCGCGCACCAGGGGCTCGCCGACGGCGAGGTCACGCCGCGCGACGTGCGCACGCTCTGCGCCCCCGGGAGCACGCCGGTCGCGCCGGCGGGAGGGCGCGTCGCGCCCGGCGACTTCGCGGCGTACGTGCGCGACGTCTCGACGGCCGTCGCCGAGACGATCCCCGCGTGGAAGGTGCGCCTGGGCGAGGTCGCCGCGCGCTGGCGCGCCGAGGGGGTGCAGGTCGCGGTGCTCGAGCGCGCGATGCAGCTCCCCGAGGCCCCCGACGTCGAGGGGCTGGTGAGCACCTTCGCCGCCGCCGTCGAGTACCTGCGCGAGCTCGAGCGGCAGGGGAGCGCGGCCGATCCCGCGCTCGCCGGGCACCCGATCTTCCTCGACCCGGAGCGGGTGAAGGAGGCGCACGCGCTCGTGCAGCAGGCGGTCGCCGACATCGAGCCGCCGCCCGCGCCCGACGCCGAGCGCACCTTCGCGAACTTCGTCGAGGGGGAGCCGAACCGGATGGCGCTGCGCGCCGCGCACGCCGTGGTCGCGCGCCCGGGCGCGCAGTTCGTCCCGCTGGTCGTGGCCGGGCCGTCCGGGAGCGGGCGGAGCCACCTCCTCCACGCCATCGGCAACGCCCTCGCGCAGGGAGGCGTGCCGAACGTGGCCTGCCTCCCCGCCGCGCGGTTCGCCGAGGAGCTCATCACCGCGCTGCGCGAGGGGAGCGTCGAGCAGTGGCGGGCGCGCTACCGCAACGCCGGCGCGCTCCTGCTCGACGACATCGACGCGATCGCGGGCAAGGAGCGGACGCAGGACGAGCTCTACCACCTCTTCAACGCGCTGCAGGGCGCGGGGCGGCAGATCGTCCTCACGGCGAGCCGTGCCCCCCTCGAGCTGACGGCACTCGAGGAGCGGCTCCGCTCGCGCTTCGCGCAGGGGCTCGTCGTCGAGCTGCACGCCCCCGACCGCGCGATGCGGCGCGCCCTCCACGCGCAGCACCTCGGCGGCGGGCCGTGGAAGGTCGGCGACGACGTCCTCGACCTCCTCGCCGACCGCCCCGCGCGCAACGCCGGCGACGTGATCGCCGTGGCGCGCCGGCTGCGCGAGGCGGCCGCGCGCGACAACCTCGCGATCACCGCCGGCTTCGTCGCCGTGGAGCTCGACGGCGCCACCGTGCGCCGCGGCGGCGCGACCCACCTCATGGCCGACCCGGAGCGCTTCGTGCAGAAGTGGAGCGACTTCGCCAACCGCCTCATGGAGGACGACGCGTAATGGCGATCCGCGGCTCGCTCCGCGAGGCGTCGTTCCCCGACGTCCTCCAGCTCCTCGCGCTCGGCAAGAAGACGGGATGCCTGAGCGTCGTCGACGGCTCGCGCTTCGGCTCCGTCTTCTTCGACCAGGGGAAGATCACCTTCGCCGCGATCGTCGACCGGCGCGACCGCCTCGGCGACGCGCTCGTGCGGCGCGGCCACATCACCGAGCAGCAGCTCGACGCCGCGCTCCGCCGCCAGCGCCAGGAGCCGGGGCGCCGCCTCGGCGAGCTCCTCGTGCAGGCGGGGTACGTCACGCAGGACGTCGTGCAGCGCGAGCTCCGCGCCCTCGTCGAGGAGGCGGTCTACTCGCTGTTCACGTGGACGCAGGGGACCTTCACCTTCGAGCCCGACGTCACCCCCGACGGCCGCGCGCTCTCGGCGGCGATCAACCCGGAGTCGCTCCTCCTCGAGGGGGCGCGCCGCGTCGACGAGTGGCAGCTCGTGCAGAAGCGGTTCCCGTCGTTCGACGTCGTCATGGAGCTCGAGGCGGCGCGGGCGCACGAGGTGGCGTCGCTCGGCACCGAGGCGGCCGAGGTCGCGCAGTGGCTCGACGGGCGCCGCGACATCCGAACGATCGTCGAGCGCTCGGGGCTGAGCGAGTTCGTCGTCGGGCGCGCGCTCTACGACATGGCGATGCAGGGGATGCTCGTGCAGGTCGGCGCCCCCGCCGGCGGGAGCGACGAGCACGACGCGCTCGAGTCGCCCGCCGACCGCGCCGCGCGGCTCGGCGCCGCGCTCCTCAAGGCGGGGATGCTCGACGACGCCGAGCGCGAGCTGCGCACCGCGCTCGAGGCGCGCCCCGGCGACCTCGCGGTGCGCCACCGCCTCGGCGTGATCGCTCTCCGGCAATCGCGCTGGCCCGAGGCGGTCGAGCGCCTCGAGCCGCTCGCGCACGCCGACGACGCGACGCCGGCGATGCTGCACCACCTCGCGCTCGCCTTCGAGGCGGTCGGGCGCGAGCTCGACGCCGCGCGGCTCCTCGACCGCGCGGCGCGGGTCGCCGGCGACCCGCCGGCGCAGGTCGAGCTCTCGCGCGCGATGCACGCCTTCCGCGGCGGCGACGCCGCGCGCGCCGACCAGCTGCTCCTCCGCGCCCGCACGCGCTTCGACGGCGACGCGCCGCCGGCGGTCTGGTTCCACCTCGCCGCGCTCGTCGCCGCCGCGCGCGACGACGGCGACCGCGCGCAGGCGCTCCTCGAGGAGGGGATCCGCACGCATCCCTCCGTGGGCGTGCTCCATGCCAACTATGCCGGGCTCCTGCTCGCGCGCGGGCAGGTGAGCGCCGCGTCGCAGGCGACCGAGCGCGCCTCGCTCCACGCCGCGAACCTCGCCCCCTTCCAGAAGACGTGCGGCGATCTCGCGCAGCGCCTCGGCCGGCAGGACGACGCGCTCGAGGCGTACCTGCGTGCGGTGCGCATCGACCCGGCGATCGGGCCCGACACGTGGACCCAGCTCGGCGCGCTCCGCTACCAGCGGGGCGAGCACGGCGAGGCGGAGCGCTGCTGGCAGCGTGCGCTCGAACTCGATCCGGGGTGCCGCGCGGCGCGCGGCCACCTCGAGGCGATGCGGCGGGCCTCGTGAGCGGCGACGACCTCCTCGTCCCGCTCAAGGCGCGGGCCGCTGACCTCGCGCTCCTGCTCGACGCCGAGGACGCCGACGCGAGCGCGCTCAAGCAGCGCATCTACCTGCTGCACCGCGCCGTCGAGGAGCAGGCGCTCGCCGTCGAGCAGCTGCAGTCGGAGGTGAAGGGGCTCGTCGAGGCGTGGAAGCAGCGCTTCCGCGCGCCGCAGGCCGACGGCGGCGTGCAGGTGCCGTCGGTCGATCCCTCGCCGCGCTTCACGCCGGAGTCCTCGGCGGCGGCGGCGTCGCCGCCCGACGACCTCGTCGCCGCCGCGCAGCGCGTGCTCCGCCAGACGCCGCTGCTGTCGGTCGCGATCCCGTCGCCGGTGATCGCGATGGCCGCGGTCCCGGCGGCCGTCCCGAAGCCGATGGTCGCCTCGGCCGCCGCCGCCGAGGCCGCGGCCGCACCGGTCGCGCGCACCACGCCCGCCGGGGCCGGCGATCCCGCGCCCGGGCGCCCGCGCGTCGTCGACGAGCTCAACGCGTCGACCTTCGTCGACCGCGGGTGGAGCAAGCTCGCCGTGGGCGACTTCGTCGCCGCCGAGGTGGCGCTCCGCAAGGCGCTCGAGCTGAACCCGGGCGACCTGTACGCGGCGGTGCTGCTCGCGTGGGCGGAGGTCGCGCAGGAGCGGAGCGACGACGCGCTCGCGCGTCTCGCCGTGGTGCTCGCCGGGGCGCCGCAGCACGCGCTCGGCCACGTCGTCGCCGGCCACGCGCACCTGCGCGCCGAGCGCTGGCCCGAGGCCGAGGCGCACCTCGCCCAGGCGCTCGCGCTCGAGGGCGACCGCAAGGCCGCGCTCTACGCGTGGTACTACATGGGCCAGCTCAAGCTCTCGACGTCGCGGTGGGACGAGGCGATCGCCGCGTTCGCGCGCGCGCTCGAGTACGGCCCCAACCTCGTCGAGGCGCGCTACGAGACGGGCCACGCGCACTGGGGGGCCGGGCGCCCCGACGCCGCGCGCGCCGCGTGGAAGGCGGGGGCCGACGCGAACCGCTTCAATCCATGGAGCGCGCGCTGCCGCGAGATGCTGGCGACGCTCGACGCCGGGGGGACGCCGACGCGCGCCGGGTGACGCCGGCCGCACCCGGTGGCGCCGCCGCCGCGGCCCGGGTGAAGTTGCGCGCACGATGCGCGCGCCTCGTCCGTCCGCCCGATCGCTCCTCGCACGCGCCCGCCGCTTCCTCGCGGCGGGCGTCCTCGCGTGGAGCGCCGCGTGCGCCGCCGGCCGGGCGGCGGGGGCGCAGGGGGTCGGTGCGGTACGCCTCGACGCGGGGCGCTTCACGGTGGTGCACTGGCCGCGCGACGCGCGCCTCGCCCGCACCCTGATCGACGAGGCCACCGCACGCGACACCTTCCCCGGGCTGCCGCGCCCGCGCGCGCGCGTGCTCGTCATGATCGCCCCCGACGCCGCGACCTTCCGCGAGTGGGTCGGCGGCGGCGTCCCCGAGTGGGGGGCGGCGATCGCGATCCCGTCGCAGTCGCGCGTGGTGGTGCAGGGGAGCGCCGCCTCGTCGGCGGCGGGGGATCCGCGCGTCGTCTTCCGGCACGAGCTGGCGCACCTGGCGCTCCACGAGCACGTGGGCGACGCGGTGCCGCGCTGGTTCCACGAGGGCTACGCGCAGTACGCGGCGGGCGAGGTGGGAGGCGACGCCTACCTCGAGACGAACCTCGCGCTCCTCTTCCGCCGCCTCCCGACGTTCGCCGGCCTCGACTCGGCCTTCGCCACGCGCTCGAGCGTCGGGGCGGCGGCGGCCTACCGACTCGCGCAGCTGGCGGTGGTGCACCTCGCCGAGCGCGACCCGCGGAACGGACTCGCGCTCCTCTTCCGGTACTGGCCGGCGAGCGGGCGCCTCGACGCGGCGGTGCGCCGGGCATACGGGGTCACGCTCGACCAGGTGGAGCGCGACTGGCAGCGGCGCGCGCGCTGGGAGGCGGGGGCGCTGGCGCTCGCGGCCGACGTCTCGCTCGTCGGCGGCGTGCTGCTTGTCCCGCTCGTCCCGCTCTGGCTCTCGCGTCGCCGCCGCCAGCGCGAGCGGCTGGCGGCGATGAAGGCCGAGGAGGCGCGCCTCGAGGCGGCGCTGGCGACCTCGGTGCTCGACGAGCTCCTGGCGCCGCGGCCGCGCGGCGTGGCCGGCGAGGGGGAGGGGCGCGCCGGCGCGTCGTGACCGTCGGCGACGGAACCGCGACGGCTCGTCACGCGCTCCACCGCCGTGTCGCCTTGACCCGTCGCACCGGGTCATCTAGGCTGCCGTCCCATATGGCTTCCTCCGACGCGCCCGTCCGCCGGCGCCCGCTCCTCTGGTGGGGGCTCGCCGCGGCGTCCCTCCTGCTCGGTTACGTGGATCTCGCCCGCGGGGGCGAGACCATCGCGCCGGTCCTGCTCGTGCTCGGGTACTGCGTCCTGGTGCCGCTCGCGATCCTGAAGTAGCCGCGGTCCGAATGCTGCCGGACGTCGCGTCCGAGCGGCGCGGGGGCTCGCTCGCCGAGCGGGTCCAACGTGGTGCGGGTTGTCAGCGTTACCGGGCGGCGGCACTTTCCGGCGCGTGCGGCACTACATACCACTCGGGCGCAGCGGGCCCGGGCGGGGCGCGGCGCGTGCCGGGCGAATAGCTCAGCCGGTCAGAGCACCTGTCTTACACACAGGGGGTCGGGGGTTCGAGTCCCTCTTCGCCCATGGGCCGCGGCGTCGCCGCGGCGTCGTCTTCCGTGCGGTTCGATCACTACCTGTGGAGGTTCGTGCAGTGAGCGTTCGGTTCACGAAGGGCGCGGTGCTCGCGCTCATGGCTGGCGGGATGGTCTCCGCCCTCCCCGCCCAGATGGTGCGCGGGTGGGACGGCAAGGCACCCCGCATGCTGGTGCTCACGCTGCGGTCGAGCGAGCGCAACCTCGGGGCGCAGGCGGCCGACCAGATACGCGACCGGCTGTCGGGGCAGTTCTCGCCGCAGACGCTCTACCAGGTCCCGAAGAACGAGATCAACGAGGTCCTCAAGGCCTCCGGGTACCAGCAGGACGAGCCGCTGTCGCAGAACGACGCGCGCGAGCTCGGCCGCCAGCTGCGCGCCGGCGAGTACGTGGCCGGCACGGTGAAGAAGGAGGGCGAGAGCTTCGTCATCGAGGCGATGATGCACCTCGTCCGCGACCCGTCGCTCGCGCAGCCGCTCCAGTCGGCGAGCGCGACGCGCATGGGCGACGCGGCGCGGGCGGTCGCCGTCGAGGTGCAGGCGGCGCGCAAGCAGCTCGACTTCGAGCAGAAGTGCGTGAACGCCGCGCGCGAGCAGAAGTGGGCCGAGGCGTCGGCGTTCGCGAAGGAGGGGATCGCGGTCTTCCCGCGCGCGACGATCGCCCGCACCTGCCTGCTCAACGTCCTCGTCGAGACCAAGGCCCCCGAGGCCGAGCAGCTCGCGCTGGCCGAGGAGATCCTCAAGTTCGACCCGCGCGCCCGCCGCGCCCTCGCGATCGCCGGCGACATCTACCGGAAGCAGGGCAAGACGGACGACATGATCCGCGCCTACACGGGGCTGATCGCGGCCGACCCGACCAACTCGCGCCTCGTCGAGGACGTCACCAAGGCGATCGCCGGCGCCGGCAACCCGCGCGTCGCGCTCCCGATCATCCGCAAGGCGGTCGAGGACAACCCGGGCGACCCGGCGCTCCTCCGCACGCGCTGGCTCGTCGAGCTCGCGGCGCGCGAGTACAAGGCCGGCCTCGCGACGGGCGAGGAGATGGTCGCCCTCGACACCGCGCTCGCCGACACGAGCTTCTTCATCCGCCAGTCGGCGGCCTACGCGGCCGACTCGCAGCCGGCGAAGGGCGCCGAGCTCCTCGCCCGCGGCACGCAGAAGTTCCCGGACAACGCGGCGCTCCTCGTCGTCTACGGCCAGTCGCTCCGCACCGCCGGCCAGACGCAGCAGGCGCTCGAGGCGGTCCGCAAGGCGGTGGGCATGGACCCGCAGGTCGAGCGCGGCTTCGCGTCGCTCGCGCAGCTCTACATCGACGCCAAGCAGTACGACAGCGCCTACGCCACCCTGCTGACGGCCGACAAGGGGGCCGACAGCATCTTCGTCGGCCCGCTGGCGCTCGCGACCGGCAACGTCCTGCAGCGCACCGCGGGGCAGACCAAGGCCGCGGCCGACTACAACATCGCGCTCCAGTACCTCAAGCTCGCCGACGAGAACGCGGCGTCGCCCGACGGCAAGCTGCAGGCGCAGTTCCTCATCGGCGCCGTCTCGCTCGGCTACGGCCAGGCGCAGCTGAACGCGGCCGTCGCCGCCAAGGACTGCGCGCTCCTCAAGCAGGGGCGTGACCTGATCGCCGACGCGCAGATCAACATCCCGAAGGGGGCGCGCTTCGCCCCGCAGCAGGCCGGCCAGCTGGTGCAGGCCGCCGGCCAGCTGTCGACCGCCGGGGAGCAGGCCGCGAAGGCGCTCAAGTGCGGCAGCTGAGCCGCGACTGACCGTCCCGCGCTTCGTCCGATGCCCCCCGCCGGCGCCCTGCCGGCGGGGGGCATCTCGCGTCCCTGCGCGGCGCACGCGGGATGCGCGGCGCGCTTGGCGACCGCGCTAGATTCGCTCGTCGCGCGCGCCGTGCGCCGTACCCCCACCCGTCGCCCCCCGCCGCCATCATCGCCGCCCCGTTCGACTCGCCGTACCACGCGCCGGTCCTCGTCGACGCGGTGCTGGCCGCCGTCGCCGGCGCCGGCACGGTGCTCGACGGGACGCTCGGCGGCGGGGGGCACACCGCGGCACTCGTCGCCGCGGGGCTGCGCGTCGTCGCGCTCGACCGCGACCCCGCCGCCCTCGCCGAGGCCGGGCGCCGGCTCGCCGCCGCGGTGGCCGACGGGCGCGTGACGCTCGTGCGCGGCAACTACGCCGACGTCGCCACGCTCCCCGCGCTCGACGGCGTCACCGTCGACGCGGTGCTCCTCGACCTCGGCGTCAGCTCGCACCAGCTCGACGACGACGCGCGCGGCTTCTCGTTCCGCCCCGGCGCGCCGCTCGACATGCGCATGGGCGACGAACCCGCGGCGGCGGCCGAGCTGCTCAACGACGCCGACGCACGCACCCTCGCCGCGTGGTTCCGCGACTACGGCGACGAGCCGCGCGCGCAGAAGCTCGCCGGCGAGATCGTGCGCCGCCGCGCGACGCGCCCGTTCGCCACCAGCGACGACCTCGTGAACGCGATCCGCGGCGCGCTCGGGCCGCGCACCGGGCCCGGCGACTTCGCACGGCTCTTCCAGGCGGTGCGCATCGCCGTGAACGACGAGCTCGCGGGGCTCGCGCGCGCGCTCCCCGCGCTGCGCGACCGGCTCGTCCCCGGCGGCACGCTCGCCGTGATCACCTACCACTCGGGCGAGGACCGCCTGGTGAAGGAGACCTTCCGCGCGTGGAGCACGGCGTGCACCTGCCCGCCGCGGGCGCCGTTCTGCACGTGCGGCGGCGTCGCCGCCGGCACGCTCCTCACCCGCAAGCCGGTTGTCGCCGGCGAGGCCGAGGTCGCGCGCAACGCGCGCGCCCGCTCCGCGAAGCTCCGCGCATGGCGAAAGGCGTGAACCGGCAGCGCCGCGGGCGCACGATCGTCTTCCTCGCGCTCGTCGGCTTCATCGCCGCCACGGGCATCACCGTGCTGCGGCGCGCGAAGGGGCGCGAGATGGCGGGGGAGTTCGAGGCGCTCGAGCGCCGCCGCACGCAGCTCGCCGGCGAGGCCGCGCGGCTCGAGGTCGAGCTGCGCGTCGCCGGGAGCCGCAGCCGCCTCGGGCCCCTCGTCGAGCAGCGGCTCGGGATGCGCATCCCCGCCGCCGACCGCACGATCGACCTGCCCATGCCCGCGGAGGCCGCGCGTGGCGCTCCGTGACCGGCTCCCGGGGGCGCGCGACCGCTTCTCGCTCGTCGAGTGGGGGATCGGCGCGTTCGCCGTCGCGATCCTCCTCCGCGCCGGCTGGGTGCAGCTCGTCGAGGGCGAGAAGTGGGCGGCGATCGCCGCGCGCCAGCAGGTGCGGCAGGAGCAGCTCCCCGCGCCGCGCGGCCGCATCCTCGACGTCGGCGGCACGCCGCTGGTCGAGAGCCAGCAGCTCGTCACGCTGAGCGTCGCGCCGCGCGAGGTGCCGTGCCCGGCGCCCCGGCCCGGCGCGAAGCCGCGCTGCCCGCAGCGCGACTCGCTCGCGCGACGGCTCGCGCGCCTCGGCGTGCCGCGCGCCGACCTGCGCAAGGCGCTCGACACGACGCGCCGCTGGGTCAACCTGCGCGGGCGCTACCCGGTCGCCGACGCCGGCGCGCTCCTCGGCATGCGCGGCGTCTACCCGCGCTACGAGATGGCGCGCGTCACGCTCGCCTCGCGCGGCGTGCGCGCGGTCGTCGGCGCGGTGGCGGAGGGTCACGGCTCGGCGGGGATCGAGCTCGCGCTCGACAGCGTGCTGCAGGGGACGAACGGCGTCCGCGAGATCATCCGCGGCGGGCGCGGCGACCGCCTCACCTCGCCCGACGCCGCTGTCGTCGCGCCGCGCGCGGGGCAGACCGTCGTGCTCACGCTCGACTACGCGCTGCAGGACATCGCCGAGCGCGCCCTCGCCGACGCGATCGCGGAGAACGGCGCCGAGGGGGGCGACGTCGTCGTCCTCGACCCGCGCACCGGCGCGATCCGCGCGCTCGCGAGCCGCGGCGCCGCGGGCGTCGCGCCCAAGCTCACCGCGCTCACCGACGTCTACGAGCCCGGCTCGACGCTCAAGCCGTTCATCGTCGGCCGGCTCCGCGCCGGCGGCCGCACGCGCCTCGACGAGGTCCTGAACACCTTCGGCGGCCGCTGGAACTACGGCGGCCGCCCGATCGAGGACTCGCACAAGGCGGCGCGCATGTCGGTCGCCGAGATCCTCCAGCAGTCGAGCAACATCGGCATCATCCAGCTCCGCGACCGCCTCGGCGATCGCGGGCACTACGAGCTGCTGCGCGACCTCGGCTTCGGCGCCTACACGGGGGTCGGCTACCCGAGCGAGTCGCCGGGGCTCCTGCGCCCGCCGACCGCCTGGAGCCGGCAGACCGGCGCCTCGCTCGCGATGGGCTACGAGCTGCTCGTGACGCCGCTGCAGGTCGCGCTCGCCTACGCCGCGATCGCCAACGGCGGCGAGCTCCTCGAGCCGACGCTGGTGCGCGAGATCCGCTCGCCGGGCGACAGCGTGCTCTGGCGCCACGAGCGGCGCGTGGTGCGGCGCGTCTTCCCCGAGGACGTCGCGCGCGACCTGCGACAGGTGCTCGTCGGCACCGTCGAGGCGGGGACGGCGCGCGACGCCGGCGTGTCGAGCTTCCGCATCGCCGGCAAGACGGGGACCGCGCGCCGCGCGCGCAACGGCGCCTACGTGCCGAACGAGTACGTCTCGAGCTTCGCCGGCATCTTCCCGGCCGACGATCCGCAGCTCGTCGTGCTCGTGAAGATCGACCGCCCGACGCGCCAGATCTACGGCGGCAAGGTCGCCGCGCCGGTGCTGAAGGCGATCGTCGAGGGGGCGCTCGCCTCGCCGTCGGCGGGGATGGACCGCGGCCGCCTCTCGAAGGTGCGCATCGCGACGCGCGTGCTCGTCGCCGACACGACCGAGGGGGCGGAGGCGCGCGTCGCCGTCGCCGCCGCGCCGGCGCCGGTGCGCGTGCGCCCGCCGATGAGCGACGCCGCCGACGGCGCCGCCCCCGTCATGGTCTCGCTCATGGCGCCCGCCCCCGAGCGCATGCCGCCCGGGCCGCGCGCCCGTCCCGTCCCGCCGGTGGCCGGGCTCCCGCTGCGCGACGCCGTCTACGCGCTGCATCGCGCGGGCTTCCGCGTTGCGATCGACTCCGCCGCGCCCGACGGCACCACTCCCGGCACCGGCGCCGTCGCGCCCGCCGGCTCGCTCGTCCGCCTGCACCGCGCCCCATGACCTTCGTCCCGATCACGCGGCTCCTCGACGCCCTCGCGGCCGCCGACCTCCTCGTCGAGGTGCGCGGGGCGGTCCCCGCCGCGATCACGGGCTTCACCGACGACAGCCGCGCCGTCGTCGCCGGCGGCTGCTTCGCGGCGGTGCGCGGCCACGCCGTCGACGGCCACCGCTTCGTCGCGCAGGCCGAGGCGGCCGGGGCGGGGTGCGTGATGGTCGCCGACCTGCACGCGGCCACCGGCCCGGCGATCATCGTCACCGACACGCGGCGCGCCGTCGCGGTCGCCGCGGCGGCGTGGTACGGGCGCCCCGCGCAGGCGCTGCACCTCGTCGGCGTCACCGGCACCAACGGCAAGACGACCTCCGTCGGCATGCTCCGCCACCTCCTCGACGGCGACGCCGCGCGCGCGGCGAGCATCGGCACGCTCGGCGTGCTCGTGGGGAGCGCCGGCGTCCCGCTCGAGGGAGGGCAAGGGCTCACGACGCCGGGGCCGGTGGAGCTGCAGCGGGTGCTGCGCGCGCTCGTCGACGCGGGGGTGCGCACCGTGGCGATGGAGGCGAGCTCGCACGCGCTCCACCAGTCGCGGCTCGAGGGGCTCGTGCTCGACGCCGCGCTCTTCACGAACTTCACCCGCGACCACCTCGACTACCACGGGACGATGGAGGCCTACTTCGCCGCGAAGGCGATGCTCCTCGACCTCGTCGCCCCCGACGGCGTGGTGGTCGTCAACGACGACGACCCGGCGTGGACGCACCTGCGCGACGTTCCGCAGCCGAAGTGGCGCTTCAGCGTGAAGGGGCGCGCGGTCGACGTGCGCGCTCGGGCGACGCGCTTCACGCCGCAGGGCTCGACGTTCACGCTCCTCGCGCCGCGCGTCGGCGACGACGAGGCCGACGTGACGCTCCCGCTGCTCGGCGACTTCCAGGTCGAGAACGCGGTCGGCGCGGCGTCGGTCGCGCTCGCGCTCGGGATGCCGCTGGCCGAGGTGGCGGCGAAGCTCGCGACGCTTGCGCAGGTTCCCGGGCGCCTCGAGCGGCTGAGCGCGGCGCCGGCGGTGCTGCGCGACTACGCGCACACGCCCGACGCGCTCGCCCGCGCGCTCGAGGCGGTGCGCCCATTCGCGCCGGGGAAGGTGATCGTCGTCTTCGGCGCCGGCGGCGACCGCGATCGCGGCAAGCGTCCGGAGATGGGCGCGGTGGCCGAGCGCCTCGCCGACTGGTGCATCGTCACGAGCGACAACCCGCGCACCGAGGATCCCGAGCGGATCCTCGACGACATCGTCGCCGGCATGCCGGGCGACAACCACGTGCGCCTCGAGGATCGGCGCGCGGCGATCGCGCGCGCGGTCGCGATGGCAGGGCCCGACGACCTCGTGCTGCTCGCGGGGAAGGGGCACGAGACCTACCAGATCCGCGGCACCGAGAAGCTCCACTTCGACGAGGCGGAGATCGTCGCCGAGCTCACCGGGGCGGCCGCATGAGCACGACGCGTCCCGGCGTGGCGAGCTCCATCCCGTTCGAGGTGACGGGGCGCGCCTTCTGGACCGCCGATCGCGTCGCCGCCGCGCTCGCCCCGGTCGCCGCCGGGCTCCTCCCCGGTGGGCCGCGCGAGTTCGCCGCGGTGCAGACCGACACGCGCACGATCGTCCCCGGCGCGCTCTTCGTCGCGCTCCGGGGCGAGCGCTTCGACGCGCACGACTTCCTGCGCACCGCGGTCGAGGCGGGGGCGATCGCGCTCGTCGTCGACGACCCGGCGCGCGCCGCGGGGCTCGGCGTGCCGGTCTACCCGGTGCGCGACACGCGCGCGGCCTACGGCGCGCTCGCGCACTTCCGCCGGCGTGCGTGGACGAAGCCGGTGATCGCCGTCGGCGGCTCGAACGGGAAGACGAGCACCAAGGAGCTCCTCGCCGCGATGCTCGGCGGCGCGTACCGCGTGCACGCGACCGCCGGGAACCTCAACAACGAGGTCGGCGTCCCGCTCACGCTCCTCACCTGCCCGGACGACGCCGACCTCGTCGTCGTCGAGGCGGGGACGAACGCGCCCGGCGAGATCGCGCGGCTGCGGCGCATCCTCGCCCCCGACGTCGCGGTGATCACGAGTATCGGCGAGGAGCACCTCGAGGGGCTCGGCGACCTGGCCGGCGTGCTGCGCGAGGAGCTCGACCTCGTCGACGGCGTCGAGGTGGTGGTGGCGCCGGCCGCACACCCCGAGGTGGCCGCGGGGGCGGCGGGGCGCTGCGGGCGCGTCGTGGTGGCGGGGCTCGACGCGGGCGACGTGCGACCGCTCCGCCACGCGCTCCACGACGACGGCACGGGCACGCTCGTCTTCGCGACCGACGACGGCGAGGCGGCGCTGCACGTCCCGCTCCGCGGCGCGCACAACCTGCGCAACGCGACGCTCGCCGTCGCGGTCGCGCGCGCGTACGGCGTGACGTGGGAGGGCATCGCCGCGGGGCTCGCGCGCATGCCGCAGCCGGCGATGCGCGCCGCGCTCCAGCCGCTCGGCCGCGCGCTGCTCGTCAACGACGCGTACAACGCCAACCCGCCGTCGGCGCGCGCGGCGCTCGACCTCCTCGAGCAGGTGGGGCGCGGGCGCCCGCTGGCGGCGGTCCTCGGCACGATGCGCGAGCTCGGGGCCGCGACCGACGCGCAGCACGATGCGGTCCTCCGCGACGCGCTCGCGCGCCCGCTCGCCGTGGTCGCCGCCATCGGCGAGTTCGCCGCCGCCGCGCGCCGCGTCGCCCCCGGGGACGCGCGCCTCGTCCTCGCCGACGACGCCCCCGACGCCCTCCCCGCGCTCCTCGCGCGCCTCACGCCCGACGCCGCGATCCTCCTCAAGGGTTCGCGCGGCGCGAAGCTCGAGCGCCTCATCGACCCGCTCGCGGCCTGGGCCGCCGGCTGACGCCTCCCCCCCTCGACTCCCCGCCCACGTGCTCCACTGGCTCCTCGCGCCGCTCCAGCCCGGCTGGGACGACCTGCGCCTGCTCAACTACATCTCCTTCCGCGCCGTCGCCGCGGCGGTGACGGCGCTGCTCGTCGCCTTCGTCGTCGGGCCGCTCATCCTGGCGCGGCTGCGGCGGATGATGGTCCACCAGGTCGTGCGCGAGGGGACGCCGGACACGCACAAGGCCAAGGGGTCGACGCCGACGATGGGCGGGCTCATCATCCTCGCGGCGACGATCGTCCCCACGCTCCTCTGGGCGCGGCTCGACAACCGCTACGTCCTCCTCGCGCTCCTCGTCACGGCGTGGATGGGGGGCATCGGCTTCCTCGACGACTACCTCAAGCTCCGCCAGAAGCGCATGGGCGTGAAGAACGAGGGGCTCGTCGAGCGCTACAAGCTCGCCGGGCAGGTCGTCTGCGGCGTGGGGCTCGGCACCTGGCTCTGGCTCGACCCGATCAGCTCCCTGCCGGGGGCGAGCACCACGCTCCCGTTCTTCAAGTACTGGCTCGTCGTCCCCGCCACCGCCGCGCTGGCGTGGCTCTACGTGCCGTTCGTCACCGTCGTCCTCACGGGGGCGAGCAACGCGGTGAACCTCACCGACGGCCTCGACGGCCTCGCCGCGGGGCTCTGCGCGATCTCGGCCGTCACCTTCGCCATCTTCGCCTACGCGATGGGGCGTATCGACATGTCGGGCTACCTGCAGCTCTTCTACCTGCGCGGGGCGGGGGAGCTCGCCGTCTTCTGCGCGGCGATGTTCGGGGCGCTCATCGGCTTCCTCTGGTTCAACGCCTACCCGGCGCAGGTCTTCATGGGCGACACCGGCTCGCTCGCGCTCGGGGGCGCGATCGGCGCGGTGGCGATCCTCCTCAAGAGCGAGTTCCTGCTCGTCGTCGTCGGCGCGGTCTTCGTGGCGGAGGCGGTGAGCGTGATCGTGCAGCGCACGGTCTTCAAGTACCGGCGGCGGAAGCACGGGCTCGAGTACGCGCAGAAGCACCGCGTCTTCCTGCGTGCGCCCTTGCACCACCACTTCGAGCTCAAGGGGTGGCCCGAGACGCAGGTCGTCGTGCGCTTCTGGATCCTCGGCATCCTGAGCGCCTTCCTCGGCCTCTCGACGCTCAAGCTCCGCTGATGCCGCGCGCCCTCCTCGAGCGCCTCGGTCGCGCACCGGGCGAGGTCGCCGTCGTCGGGCTGGGGGCGAGCGGGCGCGCCGCGACCCAGCTCCTCCGCCGCGCCGAGTTCCCCGTCTACGCGAGCGACGCCGGCGACACCCCCGCGCTGCAGGCGACCGGCGCGCTCCTGCGCGACGTCGGCGCGACGGTGCAGCTGGGCGGCCACGACCTCGCGCGGCTCGCCGGCGCGGCGTGCGTCGTCGCGAGCCCGGGCGTCCCGCCGACGGCCCCCCCGCTCGCCGCCGCGATCGCCGCCGGCGTCCCCGTCGTCGGCGAGCTCGAGGTCGCGCTCGCGGCGATGCCGCGGCTGCGCTACGTCGCGATCACGGGCACCAACGGCAAGACGACGACGACCGCGCTCGTCGGCCACCTCCTGCGCGCCCTCGGCCACGACGCGGTCGACGCGGGGAACATCGGCACGCCGCTGGCCGAGTACGCGCTGCGTCCCCAGCCGCCGGCATGGGCGGCGCTCGAGACGTCGAGCTTCCAGCTCCACGACCTCCCGGGGATCGCGCCGACGGTGGGCGTGGTCACGAACCTCAGCCCCGACCACCTCGACCGCTATCCGTCGCTCGAGGCGTACTACGGCGACAAGGCGCGCCTCTTCCGCAACGCGACGTCCGCGAGCCGCTGGGTGCTCAACGGCGACCAGCGCGAGGTGCTCGAGCTCTGGCGCCTCATGCCCGACGACGTCGTGCCGCGCCCGACGGCGCTCGCGGGACGCGTGGCGACCTTCTCGCTCGCGGGCGACGGCGACGCGCGCTACGACGCCGCCACCGGGACGCTCGTGCTGGCGGGCGAGCCGCTCCTCCGCCGCGACGAGTTCCCTCTGGTCGGCGACCACAACGTCGCCAACGCGCTCACCGCGGCGCTCGCGGTCTGGGAGGCCGACGCCGCGCACCGCACCCCGGCCGCCCGCGCGACGATCGCCGCCGCGCTCCGCGGCTTCCACGCGCTGCAGCACCGGCTCGAGCCCGTGCCGACCACCGACGGCATCCTCTGGCTCAACGACAGCAAGGCGACCAACGTGAGCTCGACGCTGGTCGCGGTGCAGGGGATGACGCGCCCGTTCGTCCTCCTCCTCGGCGGGCGCCACAAGGGCGAGCCGTACACGGCCCTCGCCCGGCCGTTCGCCGCGCACGGGGTCGCGATCGTGGCCTACGGCGAGGCAGCGCCGCTCGTCGAGGCCGACCTCGGCGCGCTCGTGCGCGTCGAGCGCGTCGACGGGTCGTTCGCCGACGCCGTCGCGCGCGCCCGCGCGCTCGTGCCCCCCGGCGGCGCGGTGCTCCTGTCGCCCGCCTGCTCGAGCTACGACATGTTCCGCAATTACGAGGAGCGCGGCGCCGCCTTCCGCCGCCTCGCGCGCGGCGAGGCCGCGTGAGCCGTCCGCCGGACCCCCGCCGATGACGTCGATCCCCTTCGAGCTCCGCTCCACCCCCACGTCGCGCACCCCGGGCTCCGTCCCCGGCGTGCGCGAGCGCTGGCGCATGGGCGTCGAGGCGCGCGCGCTCGTCCTCGTCACCGCGGTGCTCCTCGCCGTCGGCCTCGCGACCGTCTTCAGCGCCTCGTTCATCGAGGCGCAGCAGAAGGGCTTCGGCGCGACCTACTACCTCTCGCGGCACGCCATCGCCGCGGCGGCGGGGATCGTCGGCTTCGCCATCCTCGCGAAGCTCGACGCCGAGCGCTTCCGCCCGCTCGCGTGGCCGATGATGTGGGCGTCGCTCGGCATGATGGCGCTCGTCCTCCTCGCCGGGAAGATCAACGGGTCGCAGCGCTTCGCTTTCGGCCGGTCGTTCCAGCCGTCGGAGTTCGTCAAGTTCGCCGTCGTCTGCTGGACCGCGATGATGATCGTGCGCAAGGGCGAGCGGCTCCGTCGCTTCGCCAAAGGCGTCATCCCGATCATGCTCGTCAACGGGCTCCTCGCCCTCCTCGCCTTCAAGCAGCCCGACGTCTCGGTCGCGCTCTTCTACCTCGCGCTCGCGGGGACGCTGCTGTTCATGGCGGGCGCGCGCATCGGCCACTTCCTCGTGCTCGGCGCGCTCGTCCTCCCGCTTGCCTGGCAGAAGCTCGACGGCTACGTCGTCGCGCGCCTCTGCGACTTCGCGCCGGGGACCTTCTCCTTCGTCTGCGTCACCACCCCCGAGGAGGCGCAGCGCAAGGCGGACATCGGGCTGCAGCAGTACGAGTCGCTCGTCGCCCTCGGCTCCGGCGGGCTGACGGGCGTCGGCTACGCGGAGGGGCGCACCCAGTCGGGGTTCCTGCCGCACCAGATCTCCGACTTCATCGCGAGCAACATCGGCGAGGAGTGGGGCTTCCTCGGCCTCGCCGTCGTCACGCTCCTCTACGCGGCCTACGGCTGGCTCGGCTTCCGCATCGCGCGCGACGCGCGGTCGCAGTTCCTGCAGCTCGTCGCGGTCGGGTGCACGCTCACCACCGTGACGACGGCGTTCGTCCACCTCGCCGTCGTGACGGGGCTCTTCCCCAACACCGGGCTGACGCTCCCGTTCATCTCGCACGGCGGGTCGAACATGCTCCTCTCGCTCGCGATGACGGGCGTCCTCGTGAACATCGGCAGCGCGCGCGAGCGCGTCGCCGCCGATCCGCTCCCCCGCTGATGGCGACCCCGGCGCGACGCGGCGCCATCTGGTTCGGCGGCGGCGGGACCGGCGGGCACCTCTACCCGGCGATCGCCGTCGCCGAGGCGATCGGGCGCGCGCGCCCCGGCCTGGGCGTGCACTTCGTCGGCGCACGGCGCGGCGTGGAGGCGCGCGTCCTCCCGAGCTCGAGCTGGCCGCACGAGCTGCTCGACCTGCAGCCGATCGACCGCGCCCGCCCGTGGGCCAACACGCGCGTCCTCAAGGGGCTCGTCGCCGGCGTCCGCCGCCTCGACGCCCTCGATCGCGAGAAGCCCGCACTCGCCGTGCTCGGCACCGGCGGCTACGCCGCGGGGGCGGTGCTCGCGTGGGCGGTGCTGCGTCGCCGGCCGCTCTTCCTCTGGGAGGGCAACGCCACCGCCGGCCTCACCGTGAAGCTCTTCGCGCGCTTCGCGCGGGCCGTCTACCTCGGCTTCCCCGAGGCGCGCGCCTCGCTCCCCGGCGCCGCGCGCGATCGCGTCGTCGTCTCCGGCAACCCGATCACGCCGCCGCCCAAGAACCGCGCGTCGCGCGACTTCGCGCGCGAGGCGTGGCGCTTCCCGCGCGAGGTCGAGCGCGTCGTCCTCGTCTTCGGCGGGAGCCAGGGGGCGCGCGCGATCAACGATGCGATCGCCGGCTGGCTCCCGACCGCCCTCCCGCGCACCGCCGGGGCCATCTGGATCACCGGCCCCTCGGAGCACGAGCGCCACGCGCACCTCGCGAGCGACCGGATCAAGGTCGTCGCCTACCAGCAGCCGATGGCCGACGCCTACGCCGCCGCCGACCTCGCGATCGCGCGCGCCGGCGCGATGTCGACCTCGGAGCTCTGCGCGTGGGGGATCCCGATGGTCCTCGTCCCGCTCCCCACCAGCGCGGGCGATCACCAGCGCGTCAACGCGCGCGCCCTCGCCGCCGCCGGCGCCGCGCGGCTGGTCGAGCAGGCGACGCTCGCGCCCGCCACGCTCGCCGAGGTCGTGTCACCGCTGCTCGCCGATCCCGCCACGCTCGACGGCATGGCCGTGCGCGCCCGCGCCCGCGCGCGCATCGACGCCGCCGACGTCATGGCCGACTCCATCCTCGCCACCATCGCCGCCTGACGATGCCGGTCACGCTCGAGACCAGCGCCCGCATGCGCGCCGACGCGCTCCGCCTCTTCGTCGACGGCGCCGACGCGCGCCCCGTCCACTTCGTCGGCGTCGCCGGGGCCGGGATGAGCGCGCTCGCCGAACTCTTCGTGCGACGCGGACTGCGCGTGACCGGGAGCGACATGAGCCCCGCCGGCAACGCCGATCTCGAGGCGCTCGGCGTCGTCGTGCACCGCGGGCACGATGCGGCCTTCGTCGATGGCGCGCGCGCCGTCGTCGCCTCGAGCGCGATCGCCGCGGACCATCCCGAGCTCGCACGCGCCGCCGCCCTCGGCCTCCCCGTGATCCGTCGCGCCGAGGCGCTCGGCGCCGCCGTCGACGGCCTCGCGGTCGTCGGCGTCGCCGGGACGCACGGCAAGACGACGACGACCGTCATGACCACCGAGGCGCTCGCGGCGGCGGGGCGCGCGCCCACGGGGATCGTCGGCGGGCGCGTGCAGGCGTGGGGGGGCAACCTCAAGTGGGGCGGGGGCGAGGTCGTCGTCGTCGAGGCCGACGAGTACGATCGCTCGTTCCTCGCGCTCCATCCGACGGTGGCGACGATCACCAACGTCGAGGCCGACCACCTCGACATCTACGCCGACCTCGCCGACATCGAGGCGACCTTCGCCGAGTACGCGTCGCGCGCGGCGCACGTCGTGAAGTGCATGGACGACGCGGGCGCCGCGCGCGTCCCGGTCGCCGCGGGGGCGAACGTCGTCGGCTACGGCCTGCGTGCCGGCGACGGCACGCGCCTCATCGGCACCCCGGACGGCGACGCGATGCATGTCGCCTTCGACGGTGCGGCGCTCGGCACGCTCCGGCTGCGCGTCCCCGGCGACCACAACAAGCGCAATGCCCTCGCCGCGCTCGGCGCCGGCCTCGCCCTCGGCGCGACCTTCGACGCGCTCGCCCCCGGCCTCGCGGCCTTCGGCGGCGTCGAGCGCCGCTTCGAGCGGAAGGGCGAGGCCGCCGGCGTCCTCGTGATCGACGACTACGCGCACCACCCGACCGAGCTCGTGGCCACGCTCGAGGCGGCGCGCGCCGCCTTCCCCGGGCGCCGCATCGTCGCGGCGTTCCAGCCGCATCTCTACTCGCGCACGCGCGACTTCGCGACCGAGTTCGGCGAGGCGCTGGCCCGCGCCGACGTCGCCTTCCTCTGCGACATCTACCGGGCGCGCGAGGCGCCGATCCCGGGCGTCACGTCCGCGCTCGTCGCCGATGCGGCGGCGCGCGCGGGCCGCGGCCCTGCCTGGACCGGCCCCCGCGCCGAGGTGAGCGACGCGCTCGCGTCCGCGGTGCGCGAGGGCGACGTCGTGCTGACGCTCGGCGCCGGCGACATCACCGGCGCGGGCCCCGAGCTCCTCGCGCGCCTCGGGGCGGGGGCGGGGCGATGACCGCCGCGCGCCTCGAGACCTCGGCCGCCGCCCCGCGCGCGAAGGGGAGCGCGGCCACCGCGGCCCCGTCGCCGTCGGCGCGTCGTGTCGCGCTCGGCGCGGCGGTCGTCGCGGCCGTGGTGGCGGCGGCCGCCATCGGTGCGCCGGTGGCGTTCCGGCGGATGGACTACTTCCACGTCCAGCGCGTCGAGCTGCACGGGGCGCGCTACCTGCAGCCGGCCGAGGTCACCGCGGCGCTCGGCGCCGACACCGCGGCGACCGTCTTCGACGACCTCGCCGCGCTCGAGGCGCGCGTCGCCCGGCTCCCGCTCGTCGCCGGGGCGGAGATCACGCGGACGCTCCCGGGGACGCTCGTCGTGCGCATCGCCGAGCGGACGCCGGTCGCGCTGGTGGCGGCGGGGACGGGGCTGCGCGCGGTCGACACGACGGGCGCCATCCTCCCGATCGATCCGGCGCTGACCCCCGTCGATGCCCCGGTGCTCCACGCCGCGGTCGGGGCGAGGGACGCCGGCGCCGACCGCCGCCTCCTCGCCTTCCTCGGCCAGCTCCGGGCGAAGGATCCGGCCCTCTTCGACCGGATCGAGAGCGCGCAGCGCGTCGCGGCCGACGAGTGGCAGCTCCGCACCACGGCCGGCACCCGCGTGCGCGTGATGCCCGAGGTGACGGTCGGGCGCCTCGCGACCATCTTTCCCGTCGAGCAGGACCTCACGTCGCGGCGGCTGCACGCCGTGGAGCTCGACCTGCGCTACCGCAACCTCGTCATCGCCCGCCTCCCATGAGCGCCGATCGCCTCGTGGCCGCCCTCGACATCGGGGCCGCCTGGACCACCGCGCTGATCGCCGAGGTGACCGGTGACCTGCCGCGCCACCCGCAGCTCCGCGTGCTCGGGGTCGGCAAGGCCCGCACGAGCGGCTTCAAGCGCGGGGTGGTGAGCGACATCGAGGAGACGACGCGCACGGCGACCCGCGCGCTCGACGACGCGGCCCGGATGGCCGGCGTCCGCGTCGACGCGCTCTACGTCGGGATCGCCGGCGAGCACGTCAACACGATGACGAGCCAGGGGATGGTGGCGGTCGCGGGGAGCGAGATCACCCGCGCGGACATCGAGCGGGCGAACGAGGTGGCGCGGGCGCAGGCGATCCCGAAGGACCGCGAGCTGCTGCACGCGATCCCGCAGGAGTACTCGGTCGACCGGCACCACGGGGTGCGCGACCCGATCGGCATGGTCGGGACCCGGCTCGAGACCGAGATGTACCTCGTGACGGTCGGCTCGGCGCCGGCGACCAACCTCCGGCGGGTGATCGAGAAGGCGGGGTTCCGCACGGCCGAGCTCGTGCTGAGCCCCCTCGCCAGCGCGCTCGCGACGCTCACGGAGGACGAGAAGGAGCTGGGGGCCGCGCTCGTCGAGATGGGGGCGGGGACGACCGACGTGGCCGTCTTCCTCGAGGGGAAGATCCGGCACGTGGCGACGCTCCCGATCGGCGGGAACCTCGTCACCTCCGACATCGTCCACGGCCTCGGGGTGACGCCGGCCGACGCCGAGCGGCTCAAGGAGCAGTACGGCTGCGCCTACGAGCCGATGGTCGAGCCGGGGCAGTTCATCGCGCTGCCGAGCACCGTCACGCAGGGCGACCGGCAGATCCCGTACGAGCTGCTGGCGCACATCATCCACCAGCGGACGGACGAGATCTTCGACCTCGTGCAGCGGGAGCTGGAGCGGACCGGCTTCGCGGGCCACCTCGGGAGCGGGGTGGTGGTGACGGGTGGGGCGAGCGTGACGCCGGGGATCGCCGAGCTGGCGGCCGACGTCTTCGGGCTGAGCGTGCGGATCGGGGCGCCGTCGGGACTCGACGGGCTGGTCGAGGCGGTCGGGTCGCCCAAGTACGCGACGGTCGTCGGCCTGGCGCAGTACGGTGCCCATCGGCTGGCGCTGAGCATGGCGACCACGCCCGCGCCGAAGAAGTCGGCGCTCGCCGGGGCGGGGGTGGACGGGCTCGTGGGGAAGGTGAAGACCTGGTTGCAGGACTTCTTCTGAGACCGACGACACCGCCCCGAGGGGTGCGTCGGAGACGGTAGTTGCGAGGGGGCGTCCGGTGACGGGCGCCCCCTCTTCGTCATGCGGGCACGCGGATCAGGGTGGCCCACGGGGGACGCGGCGGGCGACCGCGGTCGCGGTGGCGAGACCGTGTCTCACCGCAGAGGCACGGAGGTCGAACGGCACCCCTCCGCGCCTTCGCGGTGAAGACGGTCGCCGACCTCGTGCGGCGCTTGCCGCAGGCGGGCCACACCGCCGGCCGTCGTACTACGTGAATGCGAGCCAGCACGTAATCCACAGGCGGACCGGCCTCGACGATGCTTTTTGCGCATGAGGCACAACGCGTGATTCAAAGCAAGTCCGCCATTCTCAGTACTGTGAATCCGGGCAAGTCGTCAGCGTTTTCCACAGCTTTCCACATCGCTCGACCTCGCCCCGAAGTCGTTCCACGGGAACCACTTCTGGCGGACGAGTTGCCGGACGGCCGTCCGCGAGCCAGCTTCGGGACAGCCACGTACGCGCACGGTCGAGGTCCACTTGTGGCGCCCGCTGCACAGGCTCGCTATGTTTGCCCGGCGCCGCGGCACCCTCGGTCGTGACTCGAGGCCAGCCCCGCACCCGGCGGTCCACCACCCCCCGCCGGCGCCCGATCTCCCCCGCGTCATATCGGAGCGCAGCGTCGCATGTCCGCGATGATCTTCGAGTTCGAGCAGAAGGCCGATGCCGCCGTCATCAAGGTCGTCGGCGTCGGCGGCGGTGGCGGCAACGCCGTCAACCGCATGATCGACGAGCACATGGCGGGGGTCGAGTTCCTCTCGATCAACACCGACGCCCAGGCGCTCACGCACTCCAAGGCCGACGTCAAGATCCAGATCGGGAAGAAGCTCACCGGCGGCCTCGGCGCCGGCGCCCGCCCCGAGATCGGCCGCCAGTCGATCGAGGAGAACCGCGACGAGGTGGCCCGCGCCCTCAAGGGTGCCAACCTCGTCTTCGTCACCTGCGGCATGGGCGGCGGCACCGGCACCGGGGCCGCACCCGTTGTCGCCGAGCTGGCCCGCGAGGCCGGCGCCCTCACCGTCGGCGTCGTCACCAAGCCCTTCCTCTTCGAGGGCAAGAAGCGGCTCCGGCAGGCCGAGCTCGGCATCTCCGAGCTCCGCAAGTACGTCGACACCATGATCGTCGTCCCCAACGAGCGGCTCCTCGCCGTCGTGGGGAAGGGCATGCCCTTCCAGGAGGCGCTCAAGAAGGCCGACGAGGTCCTCCTGCAGGCCACCGCGGGCATCTCGGGGCTCATCCACAACTCCGGGCTCATCAACGTCGACTTCGCCGACGTCCGCACCGTCATGCAGGACGGCGGCTCGGCCCTCATGGGCTCCGGCATCGGCCGCGGCGAGAACCGCGCGATCGAGGCCGCCCAGCAGGCGATCGCCTCGCCCCTCCTCGATAACGTCCAGATCGCCGGCGCCCGCGGCGTCCTCCTCAACGTCACCGGCGGCCCCGACCTCCAGCTGGGCGAGGTCACGCAGATCGCCGAGCTGGTGCAGCAGACGGTCGGCGACGAGGCCGAGATCATCTTCGGCGCCGACGCGTCGAACCCGGCCATGGAGGGCGAGGTGCGCGTCACCCTCATCGCTACCGGCTTCGACAAGGCGATGGGGCAGGTCGCCCCGCCCGTCCACGCGCAGCCGATGCGCCCGGAGCCCTACCAGCCGGCCGCGCGCCCGGGCCTGGTCGTTCCGCCGCGCAGCGACAAGGTGGTCCGCACCGCGGGCGAGGGGGCGCAGGTCCGCCCGCTCCAGCCGCGGACCCCGCGCCCGGCCGACGACGACCTCGAGATCCCGACGTTCATCCGGCGCCAGATGGATTGAGCCCGGCCGCGTTTCGGGCGATCATGCGCGGATGACCGAGGCCCGGCTCCGCGCCGCCGTCGCCGCGACGGCCGGACTGCTCGCGCTCGGGGCGCTGTGGTGGCTGCCACGGCGCCCCGCGCCGCGCCCGCGGCTTCCCGCCGACCCCGGACTCCCCGCACCCCCGGTCGCGCGCGGCGACACGATCCGGCGCGGCGAGGGAACCCGGGCCGCCCTCCGCCGGCTCGGCCTCCCCGACGACGACGCCCGCCTCGTCGCCGATGCGGCCGGGCTCCCCGGCACCGCCCGGCGCGACCTCGCCGTCCTCCTCCGCGCCGACTCCGCCGGCTCCGCGGTCACCGACCTCGAGCTCCACGTGGCCGACGACCGCGTGGTCCGCGTCCGCCGCACCGGCGGCGGGGGGTGGGACGCGACGCAGCGGCGGCTCACGTGGACCGTCGACACCGTGGTCGTCCGCGCCCCGTTCCGGGGCACCCTCGTCCGCAGCTTCCGCGACGCCGCCACCGCGTTCCCCGTCCACCTCCGGAGCGAGGTCGCCTACCGCGTCGCCGACGCGTACCAGTACCGGCTCGACGTCGCCCGCGACCTCGGTCCGGCCGACTCGGTGGTCGTCGTCGTGGAGCGCCGACGCACCGCGCTCGGCACCGTCCGGCTCGGCGACCTCCTCGCCGCCGCCGTCCTCGACGAGGGGGCCTGGCTCGACGCGACCCGCCACGTCGACGCCCGCGGCCGGGACGACTGGTTCGACCGCGACGGCCGCCCCCTCCGCACGGCCTACCTGCAGGCCCCGCTCGACGTCGCCCGCGTCTCGTCGCGCTTCGGCCGTCGCCTGCACCCCGTCCTCGGCGTCTGGCACGATCACGCCGGCACCGATTACGCCGCCCCGCACGGCACCGCGGTCCGGGCCGTTGGCGACGGCGTGGTCACCACCGCCGGCCGAGTGGGCGCCTACGGCAACCTCGTCGAGCTCCGTCACCTCGACGGCGTCGTGACCCGCTACGGCCACCTCTCCCGCTTCGCCCGCGGCCTGCGCGTCGGACAGGTGATCCAGCGTGGCGACGTGATCGCGTATGTCGGCTCCACGGGACGATCTACGGCCCCTCACCTCCACTTCGAGGTGAAGGTGCGCGGCCTCCTGCGCGAGCCCGCGCGCGCGCTGCGGGCCGCCGCCGGCGCCCCGCTCGCCGGTCGCGAGCTCGAGCGGTTCCGCGGCGACCGCGCCCTCCTCTTCGCCCGCATCGGGATCCCCGCGCTCCTCCCGGACGCGGCGCTCGCGCAGGGCACGCGCGCCGCCCCGTCGTCGCTCGTGCCCGATTCCGCCGCCGCGCGTTCCGTGCTCGCGCCCGTCGCCCCGGTCCCCGCGCCCTCAGCGGCCCGCGCGCGACGGGCCCGATGAGCCCGCTCGTGGCCGCCACCCTCGCGATCGTGGCGGCGCTCGTGGCCGTCGCGCTCGCCTACGGGCGCGACGCGCTGCGCGGCGGCGCGATCGTCCCGGCCGCGCTCCGAGCCGGGGCGATCGCGCTCCTCGTCTACGCCGCCGCCGACGGCCCCGTGGGTGCGCCGGCCACGCCGGGCATGCTCGTCGCCATCGACGGCTCCGCCTCCGCCGCCGACGTCGACCCGGCGGGATGGAGCCGCCGACGCGACTCGCTCGGCGCGGAGCCCGGCACCGAGGCAGTGGTCGTCTTCGGCGGCGACACCCTGCTCGACGCCGGCGAGGCGCCCGATCGGCCGGGGCTCGCCACGTCGCGCATCGCCCCCCTCGTGCGCAGGGCGACCGAACTCGGGCGGCCGTTCACCGCGTGGACCGATCGCGAGATCGACGACCCCGAGGCGCTGGCCGACGCGCCGCCGGGGTCGCGGATCGTCGACCTCGGTGCACGCCGCGCCGACGACCTCGCCATCGTCGACCTCGAGGCCCCGGTCGCCGTCGCGCCGGGCGACACGATGCGTCTCGCCATCGTGATCGGCGTGCGGGGCTCGGCTGCGGCGCGTACCGTGCGCATCCGGCTCGACGACCGCGTCGTGGCGGAGCGCCCCGTTCCTGCGCTCGCCACCGATGGCGAGAGCCGCATCGTGGCGGACGTCGTCGTACCGGCCGGTCCCCCAGTCGCGCTCCTCCGGGCCGAACTCGTCGGCGGGAGCGATGCGCGGCCGGCCGACGACTCCGTCGGCGTCGTCGTCGCCCGCGACGACGCGCCGCGCGTCGTGCTCGCCTCGACCGCCCCGGACGGCGACGCACGCGACCTCGCCGCGGCGCTCCGCGAGTCGGCCGGCGCCCCCGTGCGCGCCTTCTACCGCCTCGCGCCGGGACGCTGGGTGCGCGACGGGGCGCTGGCACCGGTCGGCGAGGACGAGGTCCGACGCGCCCTGCGCGGTGCCTCGCTCGCCGTCCTCCACGGCGACACGGCGTGGGCCGGCGCACCCGCGACGCTCGCCGCGCGCGCGCTTCTCCTCGTCGTCCCGCCCGTCGACGTCGCGCCGCGCGAGGGCTACGTCGGCCGTCCACTGCCGTCGCCGTTGCAGCCGGCCCTCGCCGCACTCGCCACCGAGTCGCTCCCCCCGCTTCTCGTCGGCGCCGTCGCCCCGCGCGGAACCACGGTCGCCCTCACCGCGGCGCCCACCCCCGCCGACCGGCGCGGCACCCCCGTGCTCGTCGTCGACGAGGGACGGACGCGGCGCGTCGTGCTGGCGGCGGGCGGGTGGGCGCGCTGGCGACGCCGCGGGGGGGCGTCGGCCGCCGCCGCGCAGGCGCTCCTCGGCGCGCCGCTCGACTGGCTCGCCGCCGCCCGAGGCGGGGCGGCCCGTCCGACGCTCCCGGCCGGTGTGATCCGCGCGGGCGTGCCGATCCCGGTCACGCGCGGCACCGCCGACACCGCGACGCTCGACCTCGTGCGCGACGGCGACCGGCGCGCCGTGCGCGTGGCGCTCCGCTTCGACGCCGGCCGGGCGACCGCGGCCGCCCCACCGCTCGACCCGGGCACCTGGCGGGGCCGCCTCGGCGGTGCGCCGGTGACGCTCGTCGTGAACGCCGCGCGCGAGCTCCTCCCGCGTCGTCCCACCGTCGCCGCGGGCCCGATCGGAGGCCCGGCGATGCCGCTCCGTCGCGGTGCACGCGCCGCGGGGGCGTTCTACCTTGCGGCGGCGCTGGCGCTTGCGGCGGAGTGGTTCCTCCGTCGCCGCGCCGGGTTGCGCTGACGCCCGCGCGACGCGCGCTCCTCATCTTCGCCCTCCGCCGCCTCGCCTCGCGCGCGAGGTGCGCTTCCCGCTGCCGCATGCCCCGTCTCTTCCGTCGCGACGACGACCTCCCGAAGAAGTCCTTCTGGCAGAAGGTCAAGTCGCTCGTCACCACCGACTGGCGCGTCGCCCTCAAGGGGGGCGTCGACCAGGGGTCGCTCGAGAAGCTCGAGGAGCTCCTCCTCGAGTCCGACTTCGGCGTCCCCGTCACCCTGCGCCTCACGGCCGCCGTCGAGGAGCGGGCGCGCCGGGGCAAGGTCCGCACCCAGGACGAGTTCATCGGCGCGCTGCAGGAGGAGATCTCCGCCGCGCTCGCCGCGGGCAACAGCGCCGCGACGCTGCGCTTCGCCGAGTCGGGACCGACGGTGATCCTCGTCCTCGGCGTGAACGGGGCGGGGAAGACCACCTTCATCGGCAAGCTCGCCACGAAGCTCAAGGGCGAGGGGCGGAGCGTCCTCGTCGCCGCCGGCGACACCTTCCGCGCCGGCGCCATCGAGCAGCTCAAGGTGTGGGCGCAGCGGGCGGGCGTCGACTTCGTGGGCGCCTCGCCGGGCGCCGATCCCGCCTCGGTCGCCTTCGGTGCGATCGACGCGGCGATCACGCGCGGGATCGACGTCGCGATCGTCGACACCGCGGGGCGCCTCCACACCTCCGACGCGCTCATGGACGAGCTGCGCAAGGTGGCGCGCATCATCGACCGGAAGCTCCCCGGCGCACCGCACGAGGCGCTGCTCGTGCTCGACGGGACGATCGGCCAGAACGCGGTGAACCAGGCGAAGACCTTCGCCGCCGCGGTCCCCGTGACGGGGCTCGTCGTCACGAAGCTCGACGGCACCGCGAAGGGGGGCGTCGTCGTCGCGGTGCACGAGGCGCTCGACGTGCCCGTGAAGTTCCTCGGCGTCGGCGAGGGGGCGGGCGACCTCCTCGTCTTCGACGCGAAGCAGTACGCCGAGGAGCTGTTCGCGGCGTGACGCCGGCGGGGCGCGGCGCGGCGGAGGCGCGGCGGGACCCGGCGCCCCTCAAGCTCGACACGCCCGTCACCTACGTGAAGGGGGTCGGGCCGCGTCGCGCCGAACTGCTCGCGAAGCTCGGCATCACCACCGCGGGCGACCTGCTGTACCACGTCCCGCGGCGCTACGAGGACGCGACCACGGTCCTCGCCATCGCCAGGGCCGTCCCGGGCACGACCGCCACGGTGCTCGGGCGCGTCGTGAGCAAGGGCGTGATCCCGACGCGCCGCGGGCTGCGCATCTTCCAGGCGGTGCTGCAGGACGCGACCGGGCTGATCGAGTGCTCGTGGCCAGGGCAGCCGTATCTCGACCGCACGATCGACGTCGGCGACGTGCTCCTCGCGAGCGGTCCGGTGCGCTTCTTCCACGGGCGCCAGCTCCAGCCGCGCGAGTACGTGAACCTCGGGGCGGAGGACAGCGGGAGCGCGCAGGGGCGCGTGCTCGCGGTCTACCCGGCGACCGAGGGGCTCCCGCAGCGAGCGCTCCGCACGATCGTCGAGGCGCAACTCGACGCGCTCCTCCCGCAGGTCACCGAGACGCTCCCCGACTGGGTCGTCCGCGAGGCCGGCGTCCCCGCGCTGCCGGAGGCGCTGGCGCTCGTGCACCGCCCGCCGAGCGTGGCCGAGGCCGAGCGAGGCCGCCGACGCCTCGCCTTCGAGGAGCTGTTCGCGGTGCAGCTGCTCCACCGCCGCGCGAACATGCTCGCGCGGGGCGAGCGGCAGGGAATCGCCTTCGCGAACCGCCGCGACCTGACGACGAAGCTCAAGCAGGCGCTCCCCTTCGACCTCACCGGCGCGCAGGTGCGCGTGCTGCGCGAGATCGTCGCCGACATGACGAGCCCGCGCCGCATGCACCGGCTGCTGCAGGGCGACGTCGGCGCCGGCAAGACGATCGTGGCGCTCTTCGCGGCGCTCGTCGCGCTCGAGAACGGCTACCAGGCCGCGCTCATGGCGCCGACCGAGCTGCTGGCCGAGCAGCACCACCGCACCTTCACGCGGCTCCTGGCGCCGCTCGGCCTCGTCCCCGAGCTGCTCACGGGGCGTCTCGGGACGCGCGCACGCCGGCACGTCGCGACGCGCCTCGCGAGCCACGAGCCGCTCCTCGTCGTCGGGACGCACGCGCTGGTGCAGGACGCGACGCACTTCGGGAAGCTCGGCCTCGTCGTCGTCGACGAGCAGCACCGCTTCGGCGTCGAGCAGCGCAAGCAGATCGCCGAGAAGGGGGGCGACCCCGACGTCCTCCTCATGAGCGCGACGCCGATCCCGCGCTCGCTGGCGCTGACGATGTACGGCGATCTCGACGTGTCGATCCTCGACGAGAAGCCGCCGGGGCGCGTCCCGGTGACGAGCGTGCGCCGTCCCGAGGCGGGGCGCGCCCGCGTGATGGACTTCCTGCGCCAGCAGCTCGACGCGGGGCGGCAGGCGTACGTCGTCTATCCCGTGGTCGAGGAGAGCGAGAAGCACGACCTGCGCGCCGCCACCGAGATGCACGAGGAGCTGGCGCACGGCGCGCTCGCGGGGCGGCGCGTGGCGCTGCTGCACGGGAAGCTCAAGGGCGACGAGAAGGACCGGGTGATGCGCGCCTTCCTCGCGCGCGAGCTCGACGTCCTCGTCGCGACGACGGTGATCGAGGTGGGGATCGACGTCCCGAACGCGACGGTGATGGTCATCGAGCACCCGGAGCGCTTCGGCCTCTCGCAGCTCCACCAGCTCCGCGGGCGCGTGGGGCGGGGCGGGGGCGAGAGCTTCTGCATCCTCCTCGGCGACGTGAGCCCGGACTCGGCCGAGCGGCTCGACATCTTCGTCGGCACCGAGGACGGCTTCGCGATCGCGCGCGCCGACCTCGAGATGCGGGGCATGGGCGACCTGTTCGGCGAGCGCCAGCACGGCGAGGGGGGCTTCCGCATCGCGAACCTCGTGCGCGACGAGGGGCTGGTCCCGGTGGCGCAGGCCTGCGCGCAGCGCGTCATCGACGCGGACCCCGAGCTCAGGCGCCCCGAGCACGCGGCGCTGCGCGCGCTCCTCGGGGCGCGGTACGCGCGCGCGATCGAGCTGTTCCGCGTCGGCTGAGCGCCGGGGCGCTCAGGGGCTGCGGAGCCGGCGCGTGAGGCGCTGCAGCTCGGCCGAGAGCCGCGCCAGCGAGTCGCGGGCGACGCGCAGCTCCTCGGCGCGCTCGCTGGCCTGCTGGGTGGCGGCGGCGCGGCGGCGCAGCTCGAGACGACGCAGCGAGTCGGTGGCCGCGAGGCCGCGGCGGAGCAGCAGCCCCTCGGCCCGCACGTCGCGCATCGCGCTGTCGGCCACGATCGAGTCGAGCAGCGCGAGCGCCCCGGCCATGTCGCCGCCGGTGCTGCGCGGCTCCAGCTTGAGCAGCACGCGCCAGAGCTGCGCCCGGGCGAGGAGGCCGCCGGGCGGCGCCGAGCGCACGTAGGCGACGAGCACGGAATCGGCGGCGGCGAACCGCGACTCGGAGAGGAGCGACTCCACCTGCGTCCACGAACGCGCCCAGCGCGCGGCGGCGGTCGGGGGCGTGGGCACGGCGGGCCCCGCGACCACCGGGGCCGGGGCGGGGCGGGGCGGGCGGCATGCGCCGGCGAGGAGCGCGGCGGCGACGGCGAGGCACCACGGCGTGCGGGACGTCATCACGAGGACAAGCTAGCGTTGCCCACCCCCGCCACCGGAGGGGCCGCCGCGGCGAGCCGCCGTTCGACGGTGGCCCGCACCGGCACGCGCAGGGTGAAGGTGGACCCGACCCCGACCTCGCTCGTCACGTGCACCGAGCCCCCGTGCGCCTCGACGATCCCGCGGACGATCGCCAGCCCGAGCCCCGTGCCGGCGACCGCGGTCGCCTCTTGGTTCCCCGCCTGGAAGAACTTGCGGAAGACGTGCGGGAGCTCGCTCGCGGGGATCCCCACGCCGGTGTCGCGCACCTCGATGCGGATCGCCCCCGGCTCGTCGGCGACGCGCACCGCCACGACGCCGCCGCGCGGCGTGAACTTGCAGGCGTTCGTGACCAGGTTCCCGACCGCCTCCATCATCCGCTGCCCGTCCCACCACGCCTCCAGCGCCACCTCCTCGGCGACGCTGACGTCGAAGTTGAGGCCGCGCTGGTGGGCGAGGACGACGAAGCTCGTGTGCACCTCGGCGAAGAAGTCGCGCACCTCGACCGGCGAGATCGCGAGCGCCGCGCCGCCGGCGTCGTAGCGCGAGACGTCGAGGAGCTGGCGCACGAGGCGGTTGAGGGCGTGGCTCTGCCGCTCGATGGTGTGCAGCGCCTCGCGCTGGCGGTCGGAGAGCGGGCCGTACACGCCCTCGTCGAGCAGCGTCACGTAGCCCTGGATGACGTTGAGCGGCGTCTTGAGCTCGTGCGACGCCATGCTCACGAACTCCATCTTGAGCCGATCGAGCTCGCTCAGCTTGGTCGCCATCGCCGCGTAGCTCTGGGCGAGCCGCCCGAACTCGTCGCCGCGCCCCGCGGCGACGGTGAGCTGGTGGTCGAAGTGCCCCGCGGCGACGCGCTCCATGCCGTGTTCGAGGTCGTCGACCGGGCGGGCGATGCTGCGCACGATCCACCACGCGACGATCGAGCCGAAGAGGACCGCGACGGCGAGCCCGGTGACGAGCGTCCGGCGCGCGACGTCGACCTCGTCGCGCGCCTTGCGCACGCGGTCGCTCGTCTGGAGGCGGAGCGTCGCCTCGGCCTCGCCGACGGCCGTGACGAGCCGGGCGAGGGCGGGGCGGACGCCGGTCTCCGAGATGGCGTCGATGCGCTCGACGTCGCGCGCGCCCAGGGCCTGCACGGCACGCGCGACGAACAGCTCGACGTCGGCGGCGGCGGTGTCGATCCCCGCGGCGCAGTCGGTGCCGCAGAG
>ERZ1066123.354-NODE-354-length-35411-cov-9.101821_pt1 | contig 35411 bp, 23 predicted proteins | sample MGYA00382770_ERZ1066123 | MGnify/ENA primary metagenome ERZ1066123 (study PRJEB33369, sample SAMEA5778353) | biofilm metagenome | biome: Industrial cooling water; feature: Water cooling tower basin; material: Biofilm | place: United Arab Emirates | collected...
CTGTTTCATTAGAGCCACTACGAAGATGACCTGCTTCGATGCGAATTTCCATTGATTCAGTTTGATTTTTTTTTCAAGAAGAAAAAAAAAAGTATGGTGCGAGTTCGTATGGCCAAGAGGCGTCTTCGACTGAGGGCAGCTGTCACTCTTAAAGCCTAAAAGAAACATGGGGACTAAAGACCAAATTAAGTATCAGGAAACGTGTCATGGATGAAAAAAAAAGCTGAGCTGAGAAAAGTGCTTTCTATTTCTCTGTTCTTATTATTTGATACAAATCAATTTTTGTGTTGCATATTCTATTAATGAATACATGGAACACGACCTTCATATATCCAACAAGTATATAGCAGTCGAATGCATTTTCCGTGGTAGTCAATCCAGTAAAACTCTTTGTGATAAGAGTCTATCTCATTCGATTTGGCACTTTCATCAAGCAAGTCGTATTTCGCATGAACAGCGGCTACTGCTTCGGCTGAGTAATTATAATGAGCGTGCCATTTTACGCGTCTTGCGTAATAGTGTTCACGCAAGTATGCAAGTCTTGCGTTTATCGGCCCTCGATAAATAACAACTAACGCATGTTGTACTTCTGGCACTCGAGAATGAATCTGTTCTAAAATTTCTGATTGCATCTTTAAGGATTCATCCAAAGAAGTGGGTAGTTTGATGTTGGGCGTATAATCCCATATGTATTCTCTCGCGAATGGAAGATCGATGTCGTCTGCGTTGTCGCCATTTTCGACATTTGAGCCACTCGCCATACAGATCACCATAATGATTATAGCAGCTGCAAGACAAAACCAGAACATTGTTTTGGATAGTAAGGCATTGTTATTGCATTCCTTTGTCGTCGTCATCATGGATGAATATTGTGTTTTTTTTTTGTTTGGTGTGGCCGTGCGCCCTACAAAGAATGACAAGACAAATACAAAAGAAGGCATTTATTAAGGGCTAAAACTCAACAAAAATGAATCTCTTTTTTTTTCTCTTTCTTCAAAAGTCCTTGTAAAGTCCACCATTGTAAACAAAAACATCAGCGCAGGTAGGGACGTTGGGGTCCATTTCCCACACCCAAGTGATCTCCACCGGACGCATTGCGACCAGGCCATAGCTGATGACCAGGGTGCGCGGGTCCATGAACAGACCATCAGGAATTCTGCCACGACGGCGGCTGTTGAGGATATTGCGGTACTGAACATTAAAGCCGAAATCAATGTCTTCCGCACTCAGATCCTTGTTGAGGATATTCTTCTTGAGCGGCCACGGCCAGCCATTGCTGCGGTTGCTCTCCTTGTGGCTCAGACCATTGAAACCCCAATCAACTCGGGCAAACAGAATATCGGTTCTGGGATTTGCGCCAGTGCACTCGACCATCTGCTCCAGATTGCGGTAAGCCTGCTCGATATCCTCGGTGATGTCATAACCAAGAACAAAGCTTTCATCACGCTTCCATGCGGGGTAAGAACGATTCTGATAGATTCCCTGTCGGCCAGCACCGAATACGAGGATCTTGCTAGTGTTGCGAGACTGAATGGCAAAGTGCGAAAAAGCAAACTTTCCACTGCCATTGGTCTTGGGCATGTCAGCGGCGCGGTGAGGCCATGCACCTACTTCTGGGCGAAGGGCGACGGCAGATTGGCTGATGGTTTGACCCGCAGCTACAGCAACCAGCACTGCCAACAGAGAGAGTAAAATTTTCCCGTTCAAGAACATTGATGTTGGTTGGTATTTGCTTCCTTACAAAACAAGTACAAAGTGCTAAGGAGGCTGATACTAGATAAGTATAGATCTAGCCTTTAATTATTCAAACACGCGTTATAATTTTCGCAATCGTTATATTGAATCATAGCTGCTTTGAATAATAAAGACTACCAGGTTAACAAAACTTTTTCCATTTTTTCTACAGTCTTTTCCAGAGTATGCTTGCGAATAGTACGCTTGTAGAATATAGGGCAATCACAATTGGTGCATGCCGTCGTTGCGCTCAGTTCTCCGCCTTGGCAGGTGACGCATTGATCCCAGAGCTTCTTAGTTTCTGCTTCAAGTGCTTGTTTTTCCTTCTCAAGGCTCTCTCTGAATACGGGCCATTTCTCTTCGCATAATCGGCATACAGCTAATGCCTTTTTGTCTGATGAAAAGTCCTTGGTGTCTTCACAAGGAGGGTGATCCATATCCAACTGTGTCAGCTTCTGAGTGGCTTCCACTTCCGCTTGTTCAGGTCCGTATGACGCAATTGTTTCCGCAACTTTAGTCGTAATATCCTCAATGGTCTTTGCCCTTGTACGACAGTTGTAACACGCTTGTTCATGGTCCATTGCTACGCGGCAGACAAGGCACTGTGGTTTTTGAACCACAAAGCGCATAATGTTGTCTTTGGTCGGTCGCGGTGCCACTTGCGTTCTGACACGTGTATGTGGACCATATAAAATATCCTTCATGACGCTATTATCAAACGCTTCCAGCAAGCGCTTGAGTGGTCCGCCAAGCTGATTATGCAGGTAAAAGTCTATGTCAATTGGAATGTTATTGCGCAGTGCATACAGAGGATCTTCGGTGCGTTTCGAAACTTTTTTCTCTGCGTGCACTTTACACACTACGTAGGGCACTCTGTCGCCAAGTTTCGGAGCAGTGCTGGGGTCGCGTTGGCGCATACGCTGTACCAGCCCAGTATGCGGCATGATGGTAGCATAATTTTTCTTTTTTTCTTCAGGAGTCATGGCCTTTCTCTGTGCTCTTGTGAGTTCCTTGTCAGGCACTCGCTTCGATAAAGAACGCGATATCACCAAATCGCCCAAGTCGATGCGGTTCATCAGCAGATCACTCACTACACCCTTGGCATATTCCACAGCACGCGCGACGTTGCCTTTGATATCACCCGTAACATCGGTTAACTTCTCTAGCACCTTTTTGAGAGTGTTGCGCGACAAGGCGCATGTATCTCGTCGCACAGTTTCCATGCCTTTGGTCTTGAGATCCTTTTCGATTTCTCCAGTCGGTCCGCGTGCCACAAAGATACCGGCATAGCGCTTCTTGTTGACCATCAGCATAGCCATGATGATCTTCTCAAAAACAATATTCAAGGGCTCGCGATTGATTGCCTCATTAATTTGTCTTGCAATCGCGCTAGCAATAGGCTCTGCCTTGAGGAACGCTTGTATAGGGTCTGTGACACCGCGCATTTCCGGATGGATGAATAATACACTGTCGGTATCTCCGTAAATGATCTGGCATCCATGCTTCTTTGCGATATTAGCCGCAAGCTCGATCAGGTCGCGACCGTACGCTGTGACGCCTGCGGATATCTCCAGGCATGAGTTTTCTCCTGAAGCCGCAGCACCTGTGTAACCATAAACCGAGTTGGCCACCAGCTTGAAAGAGTTTTGCATTCCATCAAAGATAGCCACCTTTGAGTCATCGTTCTCCTTCTTTGCTTGTTTCATGTCGCCCTTGGCATTGGTTCGTGCAGCAAGTAGCAACTCAAGCACCTTTGGCAGTACGCCCTTCTTCTTTTCAGCTTTCACAAAAAAGTCACCATTAGGTGTCTTATTGCAAAGCTCTTCACCAAGTTCTATTGCCTGTTGTTTGGTAAGCAACGTGCTATAGCACAAATTATATGCAATCATAATGCTCGGATAAAGCGAGGCAAAATCGAGAGTAATCACAGGATCTGCGTGAAACCCTCGCACAGGATCTAACACGGTGGCTCCTTGGTATCCTTCGCCATCTTTGGCTGATGTTGTCCCAAAGTCCGCGAACATAATATCTCCTGTTGGAGATGCCGGATGGCGATTGTTGTGAGGTTTGTTAGGCACTACGTACTCGCCATCCAGATAGCAACGCCGTAGGAGCAGCGTATAAACTCTGATCTGCACTCCACGTGTAGTAAGGTATTCAAGAGGCACTCCAGTGACACGAGCCATACAGAACTCATTGATAAGAAACATTTTCTTTCGAATGATGAGCAGAGGCAGTAACGCATCCTTTAGACAATAAACCCCAATTCGCTTCCGGTCTTCGGCGGTTCCATTTTGTAATACAGGAATTAGTGAGTGATGAAGATCCTCCTTTTGCTGACCCAGAAACTTTGCAGAAACACTATTGAGAGAGCTAGAATTGAGTTTGAAATCGCGGTCTATCACTTGGAATAGATCAAAAACTGAACGCAGGGGTACTTTCGTGGTGAGTGTGTCCTTACTACCACGTGCGCGTGAAGAGAAGAAACCACTCTTGATGCTGCAAAGCGTATCCTTCAATCTTCCTAGGTACCACACTTCTTCCTTAATTCCAAGATTCTCCGCCCTTTTGAAGATGTAAGGGAAATCGAACTTTTGAATGTTGTAGCCAGTAATAAGATCAGGATCGAGCTTTCGCACAAAAGCAGCAAACGAAGTAAGAAGCGTTCGCTCATCAGCAAAGCAAAACACCTCAGATCCATTGATTGGATTACAAGAGTTGAGGCAGAAAAGGGCCTTAACAACGGGATCATTTTTGCCATATTCCTCCAATATCACGGCAATCTGTGTGACTGGATGACGAGCTTCTTCTGGAAGTGGGAAACTCCGATCAGTAACTGAGACCTCGATATCAAAGCTGAGTAATCGAACGGGAGCCAATCCAGCCCACTTGCGTTGTTCCTCGCGCGATGTAGTATCTCCGCCCAAAACCTCTATATCTCCGTGCGCGACATCCAGTTCTATCTGACACAGAGAATCGTTTTGTTCAGAATCGCAATACATATTGTAGCTGCCCGCTGGTATACGAATCCATCCACCACTCTTGATGCCCTTATCGATCATGAAACGATTCACGAAATCTACATTCGCTTCGTAAACAACGTAGCGCTGTGGAATAGCTAAGGAACGGTGTGTAGAATCTGGGTCCCAGTTGAATAAATCCAGCTTGGCATTGCGAATGGGCACGCCCTTAGAATCTAGCTTTTCACATCCCTCCAGAATCCGTCTTGCTGTAGCAATTACATTTGGTATAGCAGAAAAAATCTTCAGTAGCGGTTTGGGATTCGTAGAGTAGCCTCGAATGCTCTTTTTGTTAAGCTCGAGTTGAACCTCTGTGATATAGTGCGACCGAGTGTTCACAGCAGGTTTACGGATTTTTTTCAATACGGCTTCATTCAATGTGTACCGAAATCGTTCTAATGCCTCAACGACTTCATGAGGGTTCACAGTAGGCGATTCTACGTCTGGGAATCCTATCGGAACACTCGCATAGCAATAAGGTCGGATGTTATGAACTTTAGCACAGATACTATGCCCGGCAGCATCGACACCTGAAAGTCTTACTATAGGACGCAGCGCGTGGTTTCTCACACCGGTGAATGTAGGGTCTGCGGGTGCCGTATAGTAGTCTGGAGTAACTACCATGAACGTGATATCATCTTTTTCGGGTATCACCGGATTTTCCAGCGGGGAGCGGGCCCATTTGTTGATGTTCACGTGTTGTGTTTCTGTTGGATTGTACCCTGTTTTATTGGACTCTTCTGTAAGGTTTCTTTTGCGGTTGCGTGTTGCATCGATTCTCTGTTGGACATTCTCTTGATCCTTTTGAATTTGAAGCAATTCTGCCACTGAAACAGGACCCTTGTTTTCCTCGTATTCTAGCACAATATGGTCGCGTGCTTTTTGCTCAGAGTTTTTATAATCAGCTAGCGATTGAATACGCAGACGCTTCTTGGGTATGTCTTTATCGTTTTGTTCTCCAACCTGCTTCTTTACTTCATCGTAGACTTGTGCAATTACAGGTTGCGCGCTTCCTTGTTCGAGATTCTGATCTTCGTCTTCTTCATCGTCATCATCATCATCTGAATCCATGGTGTCGTTCATGTCGCCAAACCGATCAAATGCAATGCCGTTTTGTTGTTTTCCTCGCTCATAAATCCTGTTCTGTGCACGGAACTTGTATGCCAACTCTTCGTCAACTTCGTTTGAGCCTCCAATACATTCGTCATCGTCATCGGCTTTGTAGATTTTTCTTTGGCTAGGAGTAGGTTTGATAGGTTGGTCTATGCGGGTGTTTGGGAGTGGCACTTCGTCAAAATCCATCATTTTCTGAATTTCTTCAGGTGTTTGACCGGATTTCGCAGCGAGTGCCTCTCGTGCTCGTTGTTCGACATCTATGTAGTGTTGTAGTGCTTTGAGGCCGCTAGGTTTTTTTGAGCCAAGCTCATCTGTCATGGTGTCAAAAATAATAGTATTTACTGCTACTGGTGATCAATCACACTCATCAAGTCAGAGGCCTAAAATTAATAGGCACAAGAAGCCGTGTGTAATTATTATTATCTTCCAAAAAAGGGTCGTGTTGTACTGGTACCAGCCAATCACAAGAAGAGAAGGTTTTGCAAGGGGCCCTGCACTGTGGTTGACTGTTTTTGGTCACAAGAGGGTCTCACGTCCGAAATAGGGTCTTAACGCATTCCGGCTGGTCATTTCTCATTGTTCCCTGCGTCCTCAGCGGCTCTAATATAATACCCCCTTTAAAAAAACTTATCTTTTTTTTTCAATTAATGGGAAGAACCAAACAAGTACCTACCAAATCATCTGCTGCTAGTGCCGTTCCAGCGCCATCGAAGATTGCTCCTGCACGCCCTGTTGAACAACAGAAAGCTATCAAAGCGCCTCGTAAAATTGTGGCGCAACAAGCTGCGGCAGCGGCAGTATCAGCACAGACTCAGGAAGGAAAACTTCGTAAACCCCATCGCTTCAGGGCTGGCACTGTTGCATTGCGTGAAATTCGCAAGTATCAAAAGGGCACCGAACTGCTGATTCGAAAGATGCCCTTCCAGCGTTTGGTGCGTGAGATTGCTCAAGACTACAAAGAGGATCTTCGTTTCCAAGCATCGGCCATTATGGCTCTTCAAGAAGCAGCTGAGGCATACCTTGTCGGGCTGTTCGAGGACAGCAATTTGCTCGCGATCCATGCCAAACGAGTCACTATCATGGCAAAGGACATGCAGCTTGCTAGACGTATTCGAGGAGAACGCGCCTGAAATGAGAAGAAAAAAATGTGATCAAGTCTTTTTTTTTCTATTGTGAAAGTCTTTAGGAATCTAATAAAGCATAATAAAAATAAATCCATGTGATTAGGTCAGTTTTTTTTTCTTTCATGGTGTAATAAGGAACAACCCAAATAAGGACAGTACACCCCCAACAACCATAAAGCCTTATCTAAGTTCTGCGTTGTTTATTATTTATTGTTTTCTATGTTGATGCCCACAGCTGCCGGTGTTCTTGTGCCACAGGCGCCTGCTGATAAGCGGATCGTTGAAGCGCCGATCTTCACAAAAGAGCATCGAGAGTTCTTAATGGAACATGGCTACGTTGTGATACCCAACGTAGTAGATCAGGTATTTTGCGAAAAGTGCATCGAGGACCTCAAGAAAGTGATATCAATTTGGGATGAAACTCTCACTACCAAAAATCCATCGGCTTGGAGCCCTGAAAAGCTACCCGCTGGTACTGCTTACGGCATCAATCGCTTAGTTGCACACAGTCAAGCTCAGTGGAACGTTCGCCAACATCCACGAGTAGTTCAATGCTTTGCTGAATACTGGAGCTCTGGCGTGAATAAGTATCAACTTGATGAAATGGTTACATCCATGGATGCTTTCAATTTTTATCTTGCTGCATCAATCAAATCGCCCAGTCCTTTTTGGGCTCACACTGATCAAGGTCGTCACAGTAAATCTGTTCTAGACGGAAAGTGTTTACAAGGGCTTGTCAATTTGATTTCTTGTGAAGGAGATAACGATGGCGGATTGGTGGTATGGGATAAGGGCCACCGCGCTTGGAGAGGGATATTCGAAAAGTACCCTTATGGAGGAGGAAAGGGCAATTTCTACAGATACCTGGAATCTACGATGAAACATATCGAACAAGATGGAAGAGAATTTCTGGCGCGTGAGGACTCACTAGCTAATTCGGAAGATCCTGTACCCATGAAGCGCATTCGTGTGCGCGCTCCCGCTGGTGCACTAGTGCTTTGGTTCTCGATGACTCCTCATCAAAACGACGCGCCGTTCATGCGTAATCCATCCGCGCCTTTTGGTCGTGATCGCGCTGCTGTGTATGTGTGCATGTGTCCTAAGCCTTACCTGGTACTGCCAAAAGACACAAAGAAGCGAAAGATGGCGTTTGAAGAAAACCGTCAGACGAGCCACTGGCCTGCAGGCGGTCAGGTGGAAGTATTTTCTCTGCTTTCATTCAGAGCGCGCGACAAAGAGAAGGCAAAAGTCATCAAAGAAAAAATTGAAAGATTCAGAAAGCACCCATACATCAAAAAGAAGCCAGAACTCACTTGGTTGGGCAAGAGTGTGCTCGGAGTGTGATAAAAAAAAAATGAAGGGAGAAAAATTTTCTTGTTTTTTTTGTTAGTAAATTGTTTTCTGTGATTTTATTTTTAATTTTAATTTGATCGGTCTCAACTACATCTATTCAGGAAGGTAAGTTACACGCTGTTCGTAGAATTGTTTTACAAGCGGGTCTGTAGTAATGCGCGTTGCATCAAATCCAGAGAGTACAACTCCCCCGAGTGATGTCATACGCGAAAGAGCTACATATCCTTGACCGTGTTCGAACACTTTGCCGAGGTCTACGTAAGCCTTTTCGATTGAGGTACCTTGGGATTTATGAATTGTCATAGCCCATGCGTATTCAAGCGGGATTTGATATCTCCAATCCACTATCTCACACGTCTTCTCGCCAGTCTTGCGATCCGAACGCACCATCTCGCTTTGCCACAGGTGAGGTAGAACGAGGCATGACCCAGGAGGCAGAGGCGATGTGTCTGGTACTTGACGATTTTTGAGTGAATCGAACTGCACTATTGGAAATACTAACACATCCGCGCGGTCCATTTGAGAACGTGAGGTGATTTGCTTGGCGTACATCATTGGAAAATCTTCTTGAAGAGGACGCTCTTCACGCGGCTCATTCAAGAATTCTTCCAAGATTTCCTCTGAGCTCTTTCGCATCTCTGCCGTGAGCAATCCTTCATCTTCGTTTAACATCAACATCTCAGCTTCCAATCCATGTGGTTTTAGATCAATAAAAAAGTCGAAATCTGGTGGAGTCATGTGATCAATAGTGCTTTGTTGCTGGTTAAGCCCTGTTGATGCATATACACCACCGCCACCCAGAGCTCTTGTTGGATGGAGATCAGGCGTGCTTGCTGTGGCTATAACACCAATATGCTGTATGGCTTGCATTCGAGACATCTTTGATATCGTGGGTGTGGAGCGTTTGAAGCGACATGGGACAACATCAAGTCCAAAGATCTTGGGTGCATAAGTGCCTTTGAAGAAGCCCTCGTATCCGCTCAGCGCATCCCACAGATAAAGGGGTATGGCAGCAAACGCTACTACGTTTCCAACGCTACCGTTCTTAAGTTCGTCACTTGCATTGTAGCGCAACATTACTCGAGCGTCTTTACGCAAGCAAATTGATGCTTTGACTGGAAAATTTCCGCTACTCTGAGTCGTTTCATAATCTCCGTTACGCCCGGTCTTTGGCATATCAGAAGCGGTGTACCCGTAAACAGGGAATGTTGTGAGTAAATTCAATTCCTTCTGGTTTTGTTCGTCAACATTCGCATGTGTAGCCCATAGATGCACATAGCCGTCGCTGGCACGTGGGGGCACGCTCGAGACCAGCTTGTTGAGCAATCTCTTGTTTGCTGGTGCAATAAATCCATCACGCACTTCTTTCAAGATTTCAGTCAGTTGTTCGTCTCGCTGTCTGAAGATTGTAGGCAGGTAGTAGCAGCGGTTACGAAATAGTTCGTCCCAGCATGACACTTCAAAGCAGTAAGGCTTTCGAATCTTGATGATTTTCTGTCCATTAGCGGACGTGGTTCTTCCAGGTACAGGAGGTAGTTGATAAAAGTCTCCTATAGCAATGACCTGCATCCCACCAAAAGGCAAGTCATAACGTCGATGAATTTTTCGCGCAAGCTGATCCAGATCACTGAAAAAAGTGCCATCCGTCATGGATATTTCATCGATAATCAGACACGAAGTCCAGCACCAACGAGCGCGCGCTGCTTGACGCTTCAAAACGCGCAGATAATAAGGGTTCTGGTCAGAGTGAGGCTCAATTCCGACACCCGCGAACATGTGCAAAGTTATACCACCAATATTGCACGCGGCCAGGCCCGTGGAAGCAGTAACTTGTGTGGTAAGACCGCGTCTTTGGAGGTTTTCTTTGATTATAGGAATTATCATGCTTTTGCCGGAGCCTGCAGCACCAGTGATGAACATGGATTGTCCGCAGATAGCTTTCCACACTACACGGATTTGAGCATTGCTTAGAGTCAAACCCGAAGGTATTGCTAGTCTTTGCTCAATATCCTTGAAGAGGAAGTGATCACAGACCAAGCTCATCTGCTTACAAGTGCGGCCCATACGACCAATACTCTTCAGATCAAGCTTCTCAAACAAAAAGAACAGCATTTCCATTGGGAAGACTTCTGTACTGAGGTAACAAATGCCTTGCTGAATTGGCTCTATAGCAGGATGAAGTGAGTAATCTCCACGACGTACAGCTTCTATGATTGGGTCAGTATCGAAATCTTCACTGTGGAATGCGTTGGAAAATTTCTCGTCTGTCCATAAAGAATAAAGAAAGTCTTTGTCTTCTTTATCCATGTCTCTTTTCTCCATGGGGTCCTCGTTGTTGAAGAGAGCCGCCCGTTCCGCGCTACTCAAACGTTCCAGGGCTTCGATGACTTCTTCATCTTCAAGGCACATCCGTTTGGAGCGCACTAATTCAATGCGCTGTTCTTTCGTATGCATCAATAACCACCGAAAGTATCCCTTGTCAAATTCCGTCAGACTAAGCATAAGGAATGAAGCATCTTTTGGTGTGAAGCCCACTGACTTTGATTTTTGCTCTTGAGCCGCCTTTTCTTGATGTTGTAAGATGGTCTGTTTTTCAAGCATCTTATCGGCAAAGCGTTTTGCTCCTGAGAACTTGGGCACAAGATCGTTTTTGCGCATGGCGTAAGTTGAGGATGTATGAGGCGGGAAAAAAAAATATAATGATAACAATGAATGTGGAGAGAGTCGGCCCTTAGTTATAACTTTTATTGGAAGTTTATAAACTGCCTAATATAGGCAGTTAAGTTTACCAAAAAGAAATTTCACATGGATGAATAATGTATTTGTTTATTAGTTTTATGGAAAAAAAAACTTTATTGATGTGTTGCTCTAATCCTTCTTTTCTTCATTTTTGCTTGGCGGTCCTTGAGCATCGTTCTTATCGTTGTCATCTTCTTTCAGAAGTTCATCCATGAGTTTCTTAGTTGAAGGTGCGTGAGAAGAAGCATCTGCAGTCGATGGTGCTAAGGCGCGAGCAACAGGATTAGCTGGATGCAGCTTATCGTATCTGGAATCGCCCTTCTTGGAAGTGCTCGTCGTTTGTGGTTGTTGTGCGCTATTATTACTTTTCTCTTTGAATTTTTGAACACTTTCGAGCGCTTCTTGAAGCTTCAGTTCCTGTCCAATTTTGTATGTTTCGTCACTGATTTTGTTGATGAGTTTGCTGTCCATTGGATGCAGGAAGAACAAGTGTCCTGTAGGGCACAGGATAGCAATACGACCGGTGCTGAGCCATAGGCTTTTGTAATGACGCGAATAGCTTGGACATTTGCTCGTATCGATTTCTTCTTTAGTATCAAAGAACGCCACAGCTTTTGTTGGATCGTCATCGTCTACCAGACTGTGGAACTGAACCAAGTGACTAGCGCGATGAGTTACCATAACATTTCCGCAGGTATCAAAATCGATAGTGTGTTTCACGCCACCGATAGGCTGCACAAGATCAAAGTTGTTATCAACCTTACGAGGGAAGAGCGCCAGAAAATTATCGCTCGAAGATTGGAGGATCGCACCGCCATCTGTGATAACGATCTTTGTGCAGGGTTGACGCAAGTCAGGAGGTGGAGGTCTGAGCGCGAGATCAGCTATCTTCGCTTTTGCGGCTGCAAGGAGGGCTAACTGCTTCTCCTTCTCAGTGCCTGTTGCAGTACCAGCCGCGGCCTCGGCATCACGTGCAATCTTAGCATGGTCTTGAACTTCCTTGCGCTGTTCTCCACCCTTGGGCCACATCACGCGATCGAATACAAACTCAGCATGCAACAAGCCGCGCACATGTGTAGCGCAGTCAGAGATTGTGCCCCATGCAATAACACCAGAAGCAAAGTATGAGTTGTAAGCAAGGCACGACACACGTCCCAGGGCGTCAAACTCCTTATGCGGTTTGATATCCTTCAATAGAGCGATACTGCCATCTTGTTTTTCAAACACAGATTTAGGTGTTGCAAATACATAGATTGTGTCGTGATCATCTTCTGCGGCGTTGTTCTTCGCCGCGCTGACAATAATCACTTGGTCTGTGATGACAAAGTGATTGATACTATGTGTTAATGGATCTGCTACAGCGATACGCGTGCGGATGCCCTTTGGCACGGTAACAATATCGATAGTGCTTTTTGTGAGTTGAAGCGCTACGATAGATCCATAGAAGCCCCACTGAATTGGGCGCTGACCGACTCGAAACTCGTTCCCCTTTTCCAAGTGCTTGTAGGCGGTATACGGCGGTATGGGTGCGTTTTTTGCTTGCGCGAGTAACTGTCGCTCAAACTTTTCATTGGCAAAGGTGGCATGAGTCGCTTTGAGATAGCAAACGAACAATTCAAAAGGCTGTATACTGATCTTATTGGTTTCGTCTGTGCAGTCCAAATCCGATGTTTTTTGTTTTGCTGTTGCAGGGGCAACGTGGCGTTCGTCGGCCTTCAAAAAGAATTTCTCTTTTGATCGGTTATTGCTTTTTGATGACTGTTCCTTCTTGATTAATATAGCTGCATAATCCTCGCCCATCCCAATGGGAATAACTTCTCCCAGATACCGCGTAGGAAATCCTGACTGATTCAGGTCAGAGCGTTTTGCATTTTCTCGGAAATGAGGCCACACGCCACTGCCCATAAAGCATCTGCCGAACCACTTTATCTCCAAAGTGCGAAGGTACTCTTCCATTTCCTTCCAAGAGCGGGGTCTTTGCGAAGGCTTTAGCAGGTGATTGATCGCAAAGTCATGATCTTTGATCTTCTGTACAGCCGGGAAGTCATGTTCACAGATCTGTTTATAGTCAGCATCTGTTTCAGCAATCTTTCGCGTAGCAGCTGCAGAGTCCGCCTCGCGTTTCTGCGCCTTTCTCTTTTCGATTTCATCAATTTTCTTACGAGTTTCTTTGTTGTTGTATAGGCTTTCAACGAATTCGAGCTCCATTTTCGCAAAAGTGCGATTAAGGATATCCGCGTTAGGATCTTCATCAGCATCACCGCGACCGCTGCCGGTGTTTTCCGCCTTATTCTGCGGCGAATCTTGTTTCAGATCGATGCTATCAGGAACAAGATCGGACTTTGTCTGTGATATGTTCCCATCGAGGTTGTGATAACCGTTGGTTTGGTTAGGTTCGGTGGCACTTGTTTCTTGGTATGCACTTTCTTTGAGAGACATTATTAAGGTATACAAAAAAAAAAATTTACTGGTCGTATGGACTTGTGTATGAACCTAAAATGAGGCACAGACGTGCCTATTGGGGAAATGTGCAAACTGACAACCGCCACGTTTCGGGTCGTTCTTGGGACTTGAAATAGACAATTATGGAAGCAGTCTTTTTCTTCCTCGCTTCTTCTATTCTAATCGTACACCAGGGAAATTTACTTTTTTTATACTTCTTTATGCATTCACGCGTTATGAAGGTACAGAAAATGATGAAAAAACACCGACATAGACCACCATAAGGAACAAAGCCATCATTGCATATAGAAATAATACAATAGGATTGCAACACGCAGTTCTGCCTGTTCGATAGATGCAACAGCAACAGGAGAATACGCCCATGACGGTCGGTGCGATCCAGAACATGTTGTGAAAAGCGAATAATCCGAGTTCATACGCCAAACTGTACTCTTGTTTCAATTCGTCAATCTTATGCACAACATCTACGACGTCTCCTACTGAAATCTTCTCCCATGCACGCCCTTGTTGTTGTGTTTGTTGCTGCATAGGTAATTATCTTTTTTTTTTGCAGTGTGATTGATATGAGAATTCTTGGTTTGTTTCTAGGCTGTATTGCAATTTAAAGAGTAATAGACGTTGTATTATTGTCTACACTAGTTGAGATAGGTTTTTAAGCCAGCAAAACAGAAAAAGCGCTCCGCATCTGTATTGTTTCAATTAATTTTTTTTTCCTCTGTTATTCGGTTTTGTGGCAATGTATACGCTTGAGAAAAAGAATGTCGCTGACGCAGGGTTTTGCTTTTTTGGAAACACGATTCAATCAGTGCTTACACCAGCTCAGCAACTTATGATGGACCTAGGCGAAGAACGTGAAACGCCAATACAAAAACAAGGCTCTCGTAGTAGTAATAATTATATTAACACCAATTCCGGCTTCGCAGGTCCGTTAACAGCAGTTAAACAACAACCTCAGAAATCTGCTGGCATGAACGTGCTTTATGATCAAGGAGGTGACAGCGACAGCGAAAGCGGTATACAACAAAAGTCTAACAAGAGACAAACAATGTCAGCGAAGACGAATGAAACGACAAAAAAACGTAACACACAAAATACAGCAGCAGCAGCAGCAGCAGCAACAGCAGCAGCGGGTCCCTTGAAGTTGAAGATACCGATCCCTAGTTCAGCAAAGGCTGCAACACTGGCTGCTTCTGCTTCTATTCAGAAACCGGCAAGCCATGACATAGAACACGTCGATATGCCAGAAGAAGGCAATGCACAAGAGATATCTGATATATCGGATTCTGAAAGCCATTTGCGCACGAGACATCCGCGTGTTTATGACAAAACGCCAGCACCATCGTTTGCTTACCCAGGACAAAGCGAGATGCCGGATCTGACAGAATTCCCGCCTCTTCCACCACTGTCTAGCGCGGGTGGTGCGCGTTCAATCATGCAGAATAAATCCAGACGTGGACCGCTGACGGCTTCACCTCAGCAATCATCATCGAGTTCACTCCCCGTGGCGACGAAGGATGCTGGGGTAGCAACTTCCGCTTATAAGGCGATTCGTGAGGCAGGTTTTGAAGTGGAAGCTGGTGCTTTAAGACAGCCGCCACTTAGTGTGCACAAAGTCATTATCGAATACGACAACAAGGGGCAGCCCATTTATGCGGAACAACTAGAGGATGCACGTGAGAACCTCTCCAATTCGCCTGTTGCAAATGGGCGCAAAAGGCCAGTCGACGCTATGAGCATGCTCGCACAGCTGTCGACCGGTTTTCATGATATGCCTGTTGAAGACCAGCGAAACATAATCAATAAGCAGTTTGCGCGTTGGATCAAGATATGGTCAGCTGAGCGCGAGTGTTGTCGTTGTTGCGAAAAGTATACCGACATGAGGAGCATGGGTCGCTTGGAGTGTTTTTACCATCCCGGTGTAGTGGACCACCGCTTGAGTCCTGGAAAATGGACCTGCTGTGGCGAGAGCTTCGCCACGAGAAGAGTATACCCACCTCCCTCACGTATTCAGGGTTGCACTCCTTGTGATCACAGTTCCATTCACTATCCACAGGGCTCAATTGCATACACTACTGTGCCATATGTGATGATCAAGAAAGGATTGGGTTTTATGAATCCGTACAAAGAACTCGTAATCAACCATACCAAAAAGGGTCCACAGCGAGAACTGGAGGAGACTGTAGACATTCTCAGACAGGTGACCAAACACTGCGAAGCCATCGATTTCTACGACAACAAAGCATCACCGCTGGAGCGCTCGCAGATGAAACCTATGAGAAATATTTATGGTGTACCAAATTGAAGCCCCTCAAACAAAAAAAAAAGAAAACAAAGAATTGAGAGAGACAATGACAAATATGAATAAAGTTTACAATTAAAAAAAACCCCCTACATTGTAAATTCACAATACCATGCACTCTGGAATAGAACCCAGTATAAAATTTTTTCTAGCTGCATCTACAGCAGTTTATTGTATCGATAACGCGCTCTATTGGGTAATTGCGTTTTTGCTGTTTATTTGGTCATTCTCCCCCTCGTGGCAGGAGATTGCAGCTCAAGCACCGCTTGCTATTGCACTGGCTTTATTAGGGCGTGAGGTTTACGGTCGATTCAGCTTCCAACATCTACACTTTAGAAATCTTTTTTCTCCTGTCAAAGGTGTTCTTCTGACAGTATTTGTTGCTTTTGTGGGACTTTACTTTTACGAAGAGAGAATTGCCACATGCCCCGAAGAGCTATTGTACACAAACAGACGTAAAGGATTTCCAATTGGAAGAATGCGCGCTTTTATCGTAGTGGTCGTCTCGCTTGTCTTGGCGTATATATTAGAAATCAAGTGCATTAGATGGATTCAAGAAGAGAATCTTAAAGATGTTATCATGCAGGCTAACCTGGCTTCTCAATTACCCAATGATTATACTAATAGCACTGATGGTGCTGTGTTCGAGCGCATTTCTGATAACAATACCAGCAACAGTGAAACTCTCCGCACTCAGCAACATCAAAGCCGTGCGATAGAAATATTTCGAGAAAGATCTAGGGCCTTCTATGTTTTTTATGTTGTACCTGCCGTATGGCTTGGTTTATTTATTATTGGCGATGTCATATTCCAGCAAAAGACCCTGTGGAACTTGCGCTTATTTGCAATTAGCGCTGTATTCTCTCTCGGTGTGTTGATTGCGGAGGTCTATACAAGCTCATACGAATACAAACCACGGCAGAAGGACGAGCAGCTTCTAAAGCGTATTTTAAAGGGCATTCGCATGCAACGCGAAAAGTTTCAGAATCTACTACACCTATGATGAGGTGATGAAGTAATAATGAGTAGTGAATAGCTGTATTCATTGGTACAATTATTAAAACTGATTATTAGAAAACTAAATATCAATTCAATAGAACATAGTAGCAGGAAAGCAGGTTTTTTTCTATTAGTACAATAAAAATAAAACACCAAAGAAGAAGAGAGAAAAAGAAACTCCTCTCTACGAGATGGTGCTCACTTACTTTACCTACTATGTGGCACCGCTTATGGTAGCGCTCTTCACGAAAGGATTCCACAAACCTGCATTCTGGATTATAACTGTATTCCACTTTATCTTGTACTATTTGATTTTCGGGCGTGGAGGGGCAAATGCTACGGAATACCATCTTTACTTGCCCCTCATTGCGATTTTCGGTCTATTGAACGGCGTTGTTGTTAGCAAACGCCTGAATTTACGCCGCCCGATTTTCAAGCTTCACTGGCAGAACTTTGGCTTCTGGGTTCCATTCGCGATTCTACAGCTGGCAGCTGCCCTGGCAATTCTTGTTTTCTGGGAAATGAACGACGCCTTCCCTAGACCCTGGGGAGGCATTATTACTTTCTTTGCGTATGTGCTCATTATCCCGCTGTTCCACTTTATGTCGCGCGGATTCGACGTTTGGAGCTATTACTGTCAAGCCACGCGCTCTGTCAAGAGCGACGATAATTCCTGTCGCATTTTCTACTCTGTATGGGGTCTGTTTCAGCTGAGTGCCGTGCTTATATTCGGTATCTTCGATTGGGCATGGCCTAATGTATGGGGCCTTTGGGTAGCGCTTGGAGTTGCCGCGCTTCATCTTGCTTTTATTCTGGTGCTTGAGGCCATCAAAATTGAATACAACTGGAAGAGTGCATACATTCGCCACAGCCCCAAGAAGTGGCAGTTTTCAGTCAGATGGAATACAGACACCACACCTGATTTGGAAAAGGGCTATACCCCTGTACCTCAGTCACAGTCGATGTCGCCTCCGTCAGTGCAGCAGCCCGCCACAACCAAACCGCAACAGCCGATTCCTTTCACGACAGACTATAACGCAAATTCGTGGAATTCGCAATAGAATACTTTTCTTTTCCTTTGCTTGTAATTTCTTTGTTCTTTATTTCTGAAAAAAATAAAAAACAAAAAATTTATATTCGCAAGTCAGCTTCCGTTCGTTTAGATCTGATTGATCTCTTCCGATGCCATCATATGTTCCACACGGACAATGCGTGAGTACGATTGAGTGAGATTGTTGAAAAGGCGCTTGTAAAGGCACATCTCTTCGATGCATGTGCACAGCGAAAGAATGCTTGCAACGAGCACCGGCAAGAAGACCTGGCCCATTGTGTACTGATTCAATCCCGACTCTCTTCTGATTTCAAGCACAATAGAAGTGACAGTAAGGCAGGTAATAACAGCAAACACTGCCGATACTGAGTACATGTGATTTTTTAGGTGCCAGGCGTGTTCTTCGTTTTGCCTAAGTTGGCCTTTACGAATAAATTTTATGATCCATGTGAACAGGGTAATTAACATGTTCGGGGGAGCTTTCTTTTTTTTTGTTAATGATTAATAACGGTGCTCGCGTGTAGATTATATAGAATCCATGGACAAAAGAGGATGGTCGCGGAGTAGGTGGTTTTTTTTTCTTTACGAATGATTAGCTTTTCATAATCTTATTCAAAAAAACAACACCAGCTTCGTTGTCAGAGGTGGCATTACGATCAAGGTCGCAAGCATGTATAACTTGTTGCTTTTCTTCTTCGTATTGGTGCTGCAAATCGAAAGCCTCAAGAGCAGCTACAGTCAGAGGGGGATATTCATGAATGGGTTCAGGCGCCGCGCTAGCTGATGTGGTATCTTCGAATATTTCTTCTTGGTCTTCGTCTTCGTGCTCATACGCAACCGATTGTTGATTTTGTTGAGTCCTTAGAGCTTCTTGTTGCTGTCTTCGAGTTATTTTCAGTAAAGCGCGCTTCTTTTCTTGACGGGCGAACCGGCGTTGATTCTTGGGGTCAATGCCATTAAACGCATAGAACACTTGAACAGGAACTCGTCCTTTTCTTTGCACAATCTCTTTGTTCATATTTACAGATTCTTGAGGCATTAGCGGCGCCGGTAAGGCAACACCAGCCTCAGCAGCAACAAGAGATGGATGGCTAGGTGCGTCGATCACAGCCATCAACTCTCTGTACTCTTCTTCGAGATTGTTCGACAGTGGCTCTTGAATTCTCTGTGAGAGTTCGTATTCCTCGCGTAAAACTTGAAGCCGACGAGTCGGTACTGATTGAACTGATGCTGCCGTTTGTTTAGGAGCTCCCCGTTTCTGGTGGTACTGCTGCTTAGGGATATCAGGAATCACATATTTTGGTTGCGTAGTAATAGTATTTGGCTGCGAGAGCCCATTAGCCATACCGGCATTGAGTCCCTTGTTGGCTCCTTTCGGAAATCCCGGCACAAAAACGATGGTGCCTTGTGGAAGTTGTCGCGGCCGTCCCTGGCGAGTCCGCTTCTGCGGCGCGGGTTGTTGTTGCTGTTGCTCTTGATAAAAGCTCGCTGGTGTAGAAAATCCATGGGGCGCTGCGACTGACGGTGCAGGGGCGATGGGCCTGAACTGATTGTAGCTTGCTACCAAGTTGGTGTTAACAGAAGCGTTCTGTTGCCGAGTCGGAGCTTCCGACGGGATTGAGGGTTGTTGTATCGACAGTAGCATCGGGTTGATCGTTGACGGGGGAGGCGGGCCAGCACGATTGAAGGTCGGTGGCAAGTTAAACTGCACAGAGTTAGGGTCGATCCATTGATCCATCTGATCCAACTGGAGATCGATAAACAGCGAATCGTCTAAGGGGTCAAATGAAGTGATACTAGAAGGATCGAAATCGTGCGGGGCATCGAAACTCCAGCCGCCTTTTTCATAGTTTTGTGCCTGTGTCTCGATCAATGCGTCGACATGCTCGAGAGAAGATTCGGAGTTTTGCCGATCTATAACTTCGTTTGGTAGTTGTTGTTGTATCGGGGTCAATGGAAGATCGTAAATTGAAGCAGGGGTTTCATTGTTGACAGCAATTGTGTTGCTGACAGCCCCAGTCAACTGAGCGGAAACACTAGCAGTAGGAGGGGCAGAGAGAGGAATGAGTGCGTCGGGAGAGCCCGTGGCATAAGCAGCAGCGGGAGAAGCTACAGCAGCGGGTACAGGAGGCAGAGGTGCTGCGGCAGCGTCCGAAGAAGACGAGGAGCCTCCAGCGCTAACGACGACGGGAGGTTGCACACGAGATCGCTTAGCCACAGGGCCGAACTCTGCGAAGCGCGCTTCACGAACCAGAGTTTCGAATGTCACAGTATCCACGGTCGCATTCGAGAGAGCCGGAGCTGGGGCTTCGATGACCTTGTTGAATGCAGCAAGCGCGGCTGCGATTTGTTCTTTCGACACTCGCACGACCTCATCGCATTCCTTCTGAAGACGGGCCTTCTCGTTAGCGAGGTCCGCTTGGCGTTGTTCCAGAGCAGAGCGGACTCGGGCCTGTACAGCTTCAAGTTCCTCGCGCTCCTTCTTCTTGAGGGCCTCGAATGCTTCGACTTGCTTCTTGCGTTCTTCTTCGAATGCCTTCTTCTCGTTCTCAAATGAAGCGCGTTCGACCTCAACGTTTTCGCATTCCTTCACAGCTCCATCGAGTTGGCGCGCGGCAAAGTCTTTGATCCTAGCTGCCTCTTGGCTTATCTTCAGCGCCTCGCGTTCGCGTTCTTCGGCTTGTCGCAGCTTCTCGTTCGCGGCCTTGACGTCGGACTCGAATTTTGCCCGTTGCTCGTCAAGCTGGCGCTGGCGATCGTAGATATCTTTGCGAAGCTCGTCCATTCTGAACTGCTCGTGCTCGAGCTCGGTACGCGCTTGAACCAAACGCATCATCTCGTCGTGATGAGCTGACTCTGCTTCCTGGCGTGCACGGTCGATCTTGGTGTTGAGATCTGCGAGTTCGTCTTCGCGGCGTCGCTTCAGCTCGGCCATGGATTTGCGATGAGCATCGGCGTTAGCGCGTTCTTCTGCAAGATGTCGCCGTTCTGCTTCGATCGCGGCGAACTCTCCATCGCGCCAAGCAAGTAGCTCTTGCCTCGACGCGTCGAATCGGGCACGCAGTTCGTCTTCCAGTCGTTGAAGATAGGATGCATTATCTCGCTCCATTTCTCGCTGTCGCTTGGTCATGGCGCGCTGTTGATACTCGGCCCAACGGCCCTGGCTAGGAGGAGAGCGCGAGCGGCGAGGACTAGGCGTTCGCGATCGTCTAGACGGAGGAGAACGAGACCAGCGAGAAGGAGAACGAGATCGAGAGTGCTGGAGAGGCGAACGAGCGCGGCGAGGAGGCGGCGATCGAGAAGGGGAACGAGAACGGCGGCTGGACTGTGCTGCACGACGAGTAGTAGGGGTATCGCGTTGTGGCGGCGTTCTGCGTTGCTGAGGCTGTTGCTTCGGCAGCGGTTGTTGCTTGGGTGGTTGAGGCTGTGGCTGCTGAGGTTTCTGCACCGGAACCGACGCGTTGCCGCTGTTGCTGAAACGCTGAGTACGAAGCTGCGCTCGTTCCTTGTCGGTCATGACGGTGCTTTTCTCTTTGTCGAGGCGCGTTTTCTCCGCGGTTTCGCGTGCCGGCTCGACATTCTTCTCAGTTGTATCTTCAAGCGCCTTGTCGTTTCGGTGTTCCTCGTTCTGGGGCTTGTCAACGACTACAGGTACGATCTTCGGCTGCTCCTTCTCTTCTTCGCATGCTGGCGGATAGTCGTAGTCACCCTCGGAATCATACAGGATATTAGCCAAGATGTCGTCCTTGTCAGAGGGGCGTCGCGGAGGAGCATAAGCGGGCTTGCTGATCGCAGCGGTAGTCGGAGCCACAGGTGCGGAAGGTTTGTTCACTGGTGCCGGTGGCGGTGATGGAGAAGCCTCTCGAACAACAGGAGAGTGCGTCTTTTCAGGTGCGGGAACAGCGACAGCCGGAGCGGGAGCAGGCACAGCAACGGCCGCTGCTTTCTTTTCCTCAGCGTACTTTTCGAGAATCTGGTCAGCGAGTCGAGGCTCTCCGGCGTCAGACGCCTCTGAAATCCGTCCCGATGCGAGAATGGCAGGCGTGGAAGCGTTGATGTCGACTAGCGCAGAAGTATCGACAGGAGTAAGGGCGGGCTTCTCGGGCTGAATAACAGACGCAGATTGTGGCGCGGGCGCAACGGCAGAAGAAGGAGAGGAAGTTTTGCACTGGCTGCAGACCGGGCCCCTTAGCTTCATGTTGATGGTCATCGATGGCCGATGCTCCCCGCAGCGAACACACGGAAGGCCCTTGATCGAAGGCTTTTGCAGTGGCTTTTGAGAATCCATGGCCGCAGGCTTAGCGATTCCGTTCTTGATACCAGAGAGCGCGATGGTCTTCGATGGAGCAGAAGCGGCTCGCATGTTTCCTTGTTTCGTGAGCATGGCGTTGTAAAACAGGTAGTTTGGAAAAAAAAAGACGAAAGGTGCCACAAAACAAACTATGGAAACGATGTCAGCACAGTGGGAGGTATGGCAGGGGTTTAAGAATGAAATAATAGTAAAGTGTGTCGACAAGATAATAACAACGAAAAAATGGGGAAAAAAAGACGGCGAAAAAAAAAACACAAGTGGATGATTTCCGTACCTTGACAGGAGAGAGATGGTAGTGCTGATAGCGTAAAAAAAGCCTTCTGCTACTACAGTGAGAGAGATGGATGCGGCTTGTGCGTACGGGGCGCCGAAGGAATGACTCTCACGGGCCAGCTGAATAACTTATTCGGGCCTTCGTCGGCTTTTCACATAATCGCTTACTAATTGGGAAGGCTTGATTGGGTCATTGACCATAAAGGGTAAAAATCAAGGCACTTGATTGGCTGCTAATTGACCTTATATATCCATTTTATGGGCAGCCAATCATAATTCAGCGAGAAGGTTTTGATTGTGCCCGAAAAGAGCACTCGACTTTCATTCTTTACTGGCCCGTGAGAGCAAGTGTCTCGAGTATCCATCTTTTACATATTTTCCTGCTACCGGCTTGTTATCCATGTCTGGACCTGGACCTAAACCTCTTAACCTTGGTAAGTTTATTTCTCTTAAACCATGATAATAATTTTTTACGAAGCTTGTACAAAACTGTTTTCTGATCTCGTTCATCTCACAGAAAAGACGCACGCGACCGAAGAATTCCTTATGCCTGCTGCCATCGATGGCAAGGTCACTTGTTTTTGCTGCTTGAGGAAGTACGATGTCGAAGTCGCTAAGAAGGCCACCGTGAGGCAGCAGAACTCGATGTACGTCCCACTTCCGGCTGCGTCGCAATCCCTTCTCTGCTACGCCTGCACGCCCATGTGGGGCAACGAGCAAACCAAGTCGAATCCGAGCGACTTTGGCCAGATGATCCGTCGCTGGATGCCAGTCTACTGGGCTACTCACAAGGAGTGGCGTTGCTGCAACCCCTACGATTTCGCCGGATGCGAAGGCCTGTCCACATCCATGCCTACATCTTGGCAACAGTATTCGCATGGATCGAAAAAGGGCGTTATGTGTTTCTCGTGTCGCAAACAACGCGATACGCTACGCAAGAAGGCTCTGGGCTGTTCGACTTTCAAGCAACGTCTCGGCATCCACATGCACGCCAAGTACGTCGACGCCGATAAGGTCGAAAACGCGATCCACGCCTATCTCAAGAACAAGGTTGTTACACACCCGCGTGAAGTTCTCAACAAGGACGGTGCCGAGTATCTTCAAGAGGCGGAGAAGGAAGGGGTGCAAGCGCCTGCTGGCGCGGACTCTGAGGCGGCGGCAGCGGAAGACGTCGGTGAAGATCAGGACGTTACAATCAAGGAGAAGAAGCGCAAGCGATCGACAGAGGAGAAAAAACAGAAGAAGAAAGACAAGAAACAGAAGAAGAAGGAAAAGAAGAGCGAGAAGCGGCGCAAGCGGAAGGAAACGGCGGATGAAGATGAAGAAGCAGAGCAAAAACAACCGGCTTCTGAGCAACCCCCGTTACCGGTAGCGCACGAGAAGACTAAGAAACGAGTGCGCTTGGCTGTGGAGGACGATGAGCCTGTAGTCAACAACTACGCCGCAGATACTTCTTCGTCATCATCCGAGAGGCAAAACGACCCTGAAGACGCTCACGTGCGTAACGAGGAAGAAGGACACGCCGAGCCTTCCGATCCGAGTGAGCAATCAGAAGAGCCTGTCGTGAATACGAACCAGTCTCTCGAGGGCCCTGTCTTTACTGATAGGAAGCAGATTCTAGAAGGCGAGGAGCTGGTTATGCTCACACTCATCGAAGGCGACGAAGAGATCCAGAGCAAGTTCAAGGAACTCAGCGAACTGATCGATAAGAAGACAAAGGAACGCGAAGACACTCTCAGAGAAACCGGCAAGCCGGCACCAAAAGCAAAGAGTTATGTCGAGTGTGCATATTATGAATTTGTAACGGAAGAAACTGTGCAAAAATAACTAACTGTAAAAAATACACTTTTATTTCTCTTTTTTTTTTCGAATTTTTTTTTTGCGTTACATTTTCTGATTGACGGAGCCGTTTACCGGATACGGAATTAGTCTCTTTTGGGAGAGTTTTTTTTGCGCGCTTCGCCTCTAACGCTCTGTGATTCTTTCGTTTTCCCTCTCACGCACTCGATGGCCAATAACAAATTCGATTATCAACCCGCAAACAAGAATCATGAAAAAAAGAAGAGAAAGATGGAAGATGAAATCCAACTATTGGAAGAAAAGAAGAGAAAGTTGGAAGAGGAATGCCAGGATCTCGTAGTGGATAAAATGATGTTTCCTAGTATAAAGGATCATCTTGAGCGAAAGTTAGAATCGATGGCGAATGAGATGACAGCCCGAGCTATAAATCTATTGCGACTCGAAAAAAAACAGAAAGACCTTGAGGATGAAATTAAACAACTCGAAGAAAAGAAGAAGAAAAAATCTAAAGACCTAGACTCTTTTGTCGATTATGTCCTCAAGTCCTGTGAAGATGTCATAGAAGAATTAGGCGAAAGAGTAGTAGTAGCATAATTCGCTGGAAGTTGTATTTGTTGGCGAATATTTCTACCGAAAAATCATGGTGTTTTCTTCAATAAATGTTAAAAAAAAAAAATAGTTTAAGAAATTACATTTTTTGTTTACGTTTCCCTCTAATAGAAACCAACAGCAATTACAGCAAACAACACCATCACAAATCCTGCCAGCATTTGGCTAGCATTAGAGGCAGCAGCGGTGGTTGTTGTAGTGGTAGCAGAATCCATAGCAAGGGCCATATTCGCGGCGAGAGCTTCGGTGCTCTGTTCCAACAAAAGGGGAGTATAGCTGGCAATCAGAACACCGGGGCAGCTGATCTTGGGGAACCGGCGCAGGAAGTCCAAGGACGCGTCGCCCTGCTTGGGCTTTTTGTTTCGCACTTCGTTACTGATGTCACAGATATTGAGATAGATGTCAGCAAGAATTATGCCCGATGATGCATTCTGAATGCGGTTTAGTGTAGTATTGACCAAAAGCGTGGTGGAACCGTCATGACGGATAAGGACTGGCAGCTGAACTGAGGTGCGGTTGCTCTTGCCACGAAGAACGTCAAGCAGAGGACGGTACACTGGAAGGACCAGAGGGAAAGTGTCTTCAACGGTCTTAGGTACAGCACCATTCACGGCATAGCTAATCGACACAGAGGCACGGGGATTGCGATTATTTCCGTTGTCATTACGTTTGGAAGATCCAGTTGTACTGACCAAGCTAGCATTCACACCATACACAGCCAGAGGAACACCACTATCGGAGTTCACCAGGATGGGCTGGTCCTCGTTTGAAGACTTGCAACGCACCAGACCTGTGCGGCTCAGATAGCAAGCGGCTGGTTCAGTTGGTGCAGGAGTAGTCGGAGCCGGAGTAGTGGTAGTTGGTGCCGGAGTGACTGTAGTGGGTGCAGGCGTAGAAACTCCCGTGGTGCTCGTCGATGGCGGCGGCGGCGGCGGCGGCGGATTTGTCGGGCATGTAGGACACTGAACAGAACCGCCGCAGTTGTCTGGAACAGTCACACCGCACTGGTTGCCACATGCTTGTGACTGAGTCAGAGGAGTGCAGGAACAAGGATTCGCGCTGCAGCCATAAACATTTTCACATGCATCCATCACAATTCCACAACCAAATTGTCCGCAGCAGATGTTTCCTGCCTGGCACTGGGCCAATACAGTCGATGGGCTCCAATTGCAATTCAGCGCAGGTAACGGATTAGGGTCAGTTGCACAGGCACCAGATGCAATAGCTCCTCCGACCCATTTTAATTTAGAGGCACCTGTACTGCTGCTGGGATCGCTGTCCTGTAGAAGTGTAGAAGCGCTCTCACCAACAATGACGAGTTGGAAGTAGCGCTTCACAGTCGAAGCTGGTACACGGAAGTAACCACAGATTCTTGGCTGAACAGCACTGTTGGTAATGAACTGTAGTGGCATCGGATTGTAGTTGCTCGGCATATTAGAAAAGTCAAAAGGCTGGGCGCCTCCGTTGTAAACATTGGGAGATGATCCAAGCACAGTTCCCACTTCGATCAATGCGACGTTCACACCACTATATGGGAGTTCAAAAACTTCGGTGCACTCGGATGAACTTCCACCGGTGGGATCACATCCACTCGGGACGAAGTAGCCGACATTGCTGTAGACAGAGAAGGAAATGCTGGTTTGACCAGCAGGCAAAGTAACATTATTTTGCAACAGTGAAAGGTAGTAGCTGGAAGTATAGCCGCGAGTCATGGCTGCAGTAAATCCTCCTGCCGATGGGTATACCAACGTTTTGCTAAACTCAGAGACTGTCGAGCCCGATAGAACAGGACTAAAAAGATCACCAAAAAAGCATGAATTATACACACTGTTGTCCTGGACACATCCGCATTGCGGATTGCAGCCAGAGGTGCTAGAAGAAGCCGGCCAATAAATTGTGTTTTGCTGGGCAAAACAGAAGTTCACCGCGAACAAGAGGCAGAGGACGCGTACGACCAAAGTTTTCATTGGTTAGTCAATTAACTTCCCAGGTGAAAGAAGACGTACGTATTATCATAAATAAACCGATTCAGCTTTAAATTATAAAGAATTCATTGGAAAAAATAGAGAAAAAACACTAGTAATACGACACTGTTGCTGATTACAAAAGCATGTGCTGCTATAGAAGGTGCTTCATTAGAGACATCTTCAGGCAACGGCGTCGGAGTGTCGGTACTGTTGTTCATTACAGAATGCTCTGAAGTCACCAACGAATAGTATAATTTATTAGGCGAGCTTGCGCCTAAGCTACTTGATACTAATGCATTATTGGTGGTTTGTCGCGTGGCTAAATCCATGACCTGAGTCGCGCTCATGGATGTATTCTGACCCCAAAGCAACACAAAAATTCCCGCAACGAAGGGACTTGCCATACTAGTTCCGCTGATGTACGCTATTTGCTGGTCTTTGTATGTTGATAGGATGTCCACACCAGGCGCGAACCCATCGACGCAACTGCCGTAATTTGAAAAACTGGCTTTTCTACTGTTCTTGTCGGATGCAGCTACCACAGTAGCTTTTCTTGATCCAGATGGACTTCTATTACAAGCCTCAGTGTTATCGTTACCAGCGGAGCACGAGATTGCAATCCCATCTTCGTATATCATGTCCTCAATCAGTTCTTCCAACGCAGCGTTCTTCGACGCTCCGAGTGATAAATTTACTACGGCAGGACGTTGTGCATTGTACCGTACGTAATTTAAGCCAGCCATTACACTAAGAATTGTTCCACTTCCCGCACAATCGAGAACTTTCACTGAGTGTAGAATAGCGTTGTATTTAGCAACACCATACGGTATGCTTGCGATGATCCCAGCTACGTGAGTACCGTGTCCATCACAGTCGTATGGTGTTTGTTGGCCATCAAAGAAGTTATATTCACCAAGGATTAACCGGTCGGCATCAAAACCGTGATGATCGGATATTCCCGTGTCTACGACATAAACGTGAACTGCAGCTAGTTGATCGGCAGCTCCGTGAAGAACATAATATCTCCCATCTAACTGCGAATCTCGCTGATCAATGCGGTCTAAACCCCAGGAGATGGTATTAAACCACTCCTGGGGCACGTACGCTGAAGCGACAATATTTGCATTAGAGCTGACATGCTTTTTGATGTTCTGATTAGGAGCCGCAACAAACAGCCTTTTCCCATTACTCTTAACGTGAAAAGATTCTGCATGTCCGCCTTGTTGTAGAGAATCGTAGACGTCTTGTTCAGAGTGTGCTCTTACGGATAACACAGTGCTTTTTTTCGTTCTTTGAGCGATTCTCTCTAGAGAAACATTCGCCCGTGATGCAGAGACAGAATTGAAACAGCGGCGCAGTTCTGTGTTATTCATATTCTTGCGTGCATACACAACCCATTCTTGACGAGTATCATGATGTGGACTAACCGTAGAAAGCGCCAGCGAAGCAGTGCAAAGTGCTGATAATATAATCAGAGTGCGAAAAAATGCTATTCCCAGTCCCCACGAAAGGGACATGGGTTAGTTATACTGATTTAAGCAACTGAACTACGACTTTTTCTTACTAGAATACAAATTGCTTTATGGGCAACAAATTTTCATTAGCAGCTTTGTTATTTATTTTATTAGCGTTTATTACAGCAAGATCTAGCACTGCAGTAGCAGCAGCAGCAGCAGCAGCAGCAGCAGCAGCAGCGACAACACCAGGAAAGAGCCCTCAAACACCTATCCGTATTGGCTATACTTACAGTGGTTGTGGGAAGTATATTCAAGATGGCTTGCAGCTAAGAAATGCTATTCATTTCTGGTTTCAATGGCTTCATAACTCGGAGGTGCATAACGGCTCCGTAAAAATGAACAATCGAGATGTTTCATACCCTATTGAATTCATCGAATATAATGATGCATCAGACCCCGGACTAGTGGATCTGTTATACGCAAGAATGATCGAAAAAGATAACATCCATGTATTTTTCTCACCCGTGAACAAGGAGCTAAGCGAAGTTGCTTATAAGCGCGTTAATGCTACAAACAAACCTTTTATTATCACCGCCTCAGAAGACTGGTACCCTGATGAGGAATACGCACATCTAAACAATACCGTGAGTGTTTACATCCCTGCTCATCAGCGTGCGATTTCGTGCATTAAGATGCTCTCAGAGAAGCACGCTAAAAAAATGGCGAGCGTTTCGGATTCTAATCAAAATGGAATACTTGCTGGTGCAGCATCCATGGCCGCTTCATACCTTGGTGTCGAGCACCTTCTGGAAATAGAACTGCACAATGGCTCAATAGCAAGACCCCACAACTATAGTGACATTGTTTCTCAACTGCAACAGTCTGGATCAGATTTTGTTTTTATGGCGCTTAATGCAAGCAACTCTATTCAGCTCTACAATCACATGAGACATTCGTTTTATAATCCCAAAGCGATTGTCCACCACAGTATCGAAGTTCTGGAATCCGTGCATTCGAATGTAACTTGGATGGCAGATCGGTCATTTGCCGCTGGGCAGTGGTCACCCATGGTGCCGAATAGCGATCAGCACTTTATGAGTTCAGTAGAGTTCTCAAATTCTTACCGCGCAAAGTATGGCTCAGTACCAGGCACTGTCGCTGGTGCTACACTATCAGCAACGTGCTCTCTGTTTTATGCACTTCAAAGGTTAGACTCTATAACGGCACTTCAGACGAGGGGTGTGCTAATCTCTACTATGCGCAACTTGCCTGCAATTTCGTATGTATGGGGAACAGGAAAATACCTACCTAACGGACAATTTAATGCGTCTTCCATCTGTGTGCAACAGCGTTCTCAAACCGCAACACCGCCGGTTGTAGTCGCGCCTGTCGATCTTGCAAGCGATACAGCTTCATACCCCGCTACGCCCACCTATCCAAAAGATTTCGGAAAGTCAAATTCCGAAAACAGGAAATCCACAACGGGACTGACCTCAGGATTGATCATATTACTCCTAGTCGTAGCTTGTATTACTCTATTTTGTGCTGCGTTATATCGTTGGAGGAGGCATGTTATTGCCTGTTTTCAAAAGCAGCGTGTTGTGTGGCAGGAACTTAAATCCATTGACTAAAAAAAAAAGAACAGCCAACAAATCTCATGAATGATCCAACAAGTTTTGACAGAACTTCAATTTTACGATAAAACATAATAAATGAATTGTATCAACTACTAAACATGTTATTGAATCATACGATATACCCTACGTAGCAGAGATAAGCACGATGAAACGGCTTTCAGTTGTTTTTCTTTTGCTTGCAGCAATTTTTGGTTGTGTACTTGCGCAGATGCAATACCCTAAACCCTACCAGGTTCTTCCTGTACCCGACCACAAGACATGCGATGAAGTTAGACTGGAGAAAAAAATCTTGGTCGATAAGAAGAACAACAATACCTTGCTTGACGTAATGAGACGCTTTCGTCCTCATCCATATGATTTGGTCTTGCACTCTGATGGTCTCAACGTTACCTACCCTGCCCCTGGTAACACATTCGAACTCCAAGTGGTACCTCCAGCAGGATGGGAAGAGCTTAAAATCGGTGGAGTCCCCAGAGACGAGAACGGACGCATCGTAGGCGTTGAATGGTACAATGAAACCAGCGAGATTTGGGTGCCCGTAACCTCTGAACCCAATTCGAATCTACCACAAGTACCGATCTATGACGCTAACGGCAAAATTGTCTCGGGCGTTAACGTTCCTCTGAATGGCCGCTTCAACCATAAGTACAGTGTCCAACTTGAGTGGTCCATGTGGCATATGAAGCGAAGGGCCCATGCGGAAGGCATTACCCTTGACTATTTTAGAGATGTTGAGATCAATCTCCGTGTAGCAGAAGGACAAGGTCGCAATAAGCTTTCTCCCAATTTCTTCAGCCATTTCAAGTTTGAACGACGCCCTTATACCAATACATTCGAAAAGGGATTCATCAGCAAGATGTATGCCGTCGAATTGGTTGGTACAGCCTTCCGTCACCCAGAGTGCGCAGAGGAATGGTACCGAGGGCAGAGATTGGCCCGCTAATTTGAATGGTTCTTTTTGTGTGTGTGCGCATGAGCACTTTTTTTTGTTAGGTTTTATAAAGAGTTATCTTTAATGTTTTCACACAGACATTTTTGTTCAGTTTATGAAAGATTTTTTTTAGTAACAAAGGAGCACATGTTGTATGTGTGACAGGATCTAACTTTTGTGCTTTTTTTACGATTTCAATAGACTATAAAAAAAACAATAATCCGATCGGATTATTGTTCCAACTTACCATTCTTTCTTCTCTTCTGATGCGAGACACTTTTTTGCTGCAAGTGGCTTTGTTCATGTTACTGGTCATGTACTGTGTGCATGCGCAACGCGAGCCTTATTCTCCTCTTCGAAGCCTTGGGCGTTATTCAACCGGCGGTCCAACTGCTGCCAACGTCTACTTGGCCAAGCCATGGAACAGCCAAGGAAACCAGTCATTGATCTACACATCGCCTGCCAATGCTCTCTTCCCAGGCACCTCTAGCTTTCCTCCACACGCTATGTATGTGATAGCCAACTTCAACGGTTCTGCACTTGTTAGTCAGGGCGCTGTTTCTCTTCCGCGTCCACAGTTGATCACCACTTCTTTGCCTTGGGTAAATGATGTGGTGTATCTGCCTCCAAATTCTCTCGGACTGACATTGCCTTTTCGCTCGTTGCTTACGGTAAATGGACGCTTCCCTACCGGTCCTCGTTTCGGAAGAAGTCCTTCTGTTGGTGGAACCATCAGCATCATCAACATCGACTCAATCCCAAATACCTCGGTATTTGACATTACAGGAGGGGATTCTGGTGCCTGTGAGTGGTACTACAACCAGGTTCAGCTCATGGACATTAACGAAGATGGTCTCTTGGACGTGCTAACTGCTCGTTTCCGAGACGAAGGAGCATGCCCACCCACTGTTCAAATTCCACCTTACAACTTTGTTTCAGAGTTTATTGCTTACCTTCAACCCTCCTCGTCTCCTCTTGTTCCATGGACCTTTGTACGCTTGTTTGACTTTGAGAATGCTACCAATCGAGGCCCGACTGGATTTTTCCAGTTTTTGGATTTGGACAATGCGCTCTATGGCAACAATGAGCACCCTGCATTTGAACTTCTATCGTCCGAGTTCTTCGGTACTGGAGCATTGGCAATTTACCACCTGACGGGAACCGTTACTTCGTGGCTGCAACAAGACAAGACCGTAGCTCGTGTAGTTGTTGAACAGGGCCTCGGTGGCATGTATGACGCCAAGGTTGCAGAGCTAAACCGTCAGAAACCAGCCGAAATCGTCGCTACCAACCATATTACGTTAGGCTCGAATGGTATCTATGCTTTTAGCACGGTCGGCAACTTCCGTTCAGGCGGATGGATACGCCGAGCTCTGGCCACTAATTTCAGTGTTGTCGGCAGACCATCAAACAATTCCGCGCGCCTCCGTCCAGGAGAGTTCAAAGTCTACTACCCACGACCAAACAACGTACCCGGAAACAGCCTCAAGCCTCTTATTGCCCTTGGTACAGACGGAGGCGGTCAATTGGTGCTCCTTACTCCCAAAACACAAAAGAAAGACTCCTACGAATATGAAAAAGTGGTACTGGACGAACAGACCGAGGCCAATACTGGCTGTGACATAATTGGCCCATTGACCGAGGACTTAAACAATGACGGCTATTTGGAACTCTTGGCCCCGTGCCTCAGTGGGGGATTTATATCTGTATTTACTCACGGTCCGAGTGCTTAAGACTTGTGATTCTTTTTGGGTTTTTTTTTTCATTAAAGGAATGAATACTTGTTTCTTTATTTTATTTCCGTTTGTGTTGGTTTTTATTTATGTCCCCCATTCGTCTGTGTTAGCCTTGCTCTTTCGCACAATCAAGATCCAGTTGTAGCGCGTAATACCAAGGTATACTGTTACGGCAGTGATAAAAAGACCAACCAAAACACAAGAAAAAACTATAATAAGAATGTTTCTTGTGCGTTTGTCAGTTCGGTCGGAGTTCTTTGCGCGTTCTTCCGGCGGCTCTATCGCAATGGCAGGGTATACTAAGTCGCTTAGTTTCTGTAACACTCTTACGGTTTGATTATCAGAAGTTTGTTGACATTGCCATGCTGCGGAGCTGAATTCACCTGCGCCAATCCAACTGATAGGGCCGTAAGATAGAGTCCTGTTGAATGTACGGAAAAATTGTCTGATCGTATCAGGATCAGTGCTTTCTGTTTCTTCGATTGCTATGACGTGTAACAGGCCTATCGTAGCAGCGGCTGCGTGCAGCTCGTTGACAGGTGCATTTGGAAAACGAGCACTAATGTTTCGTGTAAGATCTGCTGCGGTCCCGTAATATTGGTCAGAGAAGAGTGTTGTAGTACCCGACCAGCTGCCTGATGCGGTGGTGTGATTCAGAGCCCATCCTGCTTCTTCGAATAACTTGGAGCCGTTATTCAGTTGATTGTCGCCTAGGTTGTGGATACCCCTTGGTTCATAACGAGCAAAAGAGCGCATCGTTCTGAGTATATTTGCAAGTAGCTGAGTGGTCTCTAGACGGAACAAAACAAGGTCGGGATTGGCTTGTGCCAGCGCCAGAGTGAAATTATTCAACGCGTTACCAGTAAGATTCTTATCAATACTGATGACTTGAGTCTGATTAATTCCATACTCGGATAATAGTTTTTGTGCTGCAATTCCTGTTTCATTATAACCGGCTAGCTCACCAGTAACTATGATCCATGCACTCTTTGCCCCAGCCTCTTGGTACAACTTGAAGCATGGACGAGGACGGTTTTGTTCCGAAGGAGACATACTAAATGACCATGTCCAGTTGCGTCCCTGCCAGAGTATACCCGCATTACCTCCGTGACGATAGAGGTAAGGCAATCGTTTTACTGGGAGAAATGTGTCTATAGCACCTGTACCAGACTCGATCATTTGCATCAGCTTCACACCAGTGGTAGGAGGTGCGAAAGTTGGCAATATAAAATCACAATTATCTAATGTTAGTATGCGCTGGTAAAGAAGCAGTTTTGTTTCATCGTTAGATCCATCTTCGTAAACTTTCAATTCCACGAGTCGGCGTTCTCCGTTAGATGAAACTTTAATACCACCACGTGCATTGATCCAATCCTTCCAGTAGGTAAAACCTTGTTGCATAAAAACATCGACACGCTCAAACAAACCACCACCGGATTGTGTGCGGCAAAACTTGAGTGGCGGCAGTTGCTGTTGAGCTGCAGTAGCTCCAAAAAATAGCCCTAATACCGCAATTGTCATTAACGTCGATGCTGCAAGACTATGTTTCATGGTTCTGATCAAAAAAAAAAGAACAGAAAATAACGATCAAACATAATAGTTATTTAGAACTTTTTTATACAACTTTTATCCCATTGCATGTATTCCCGTTTTAATCTTTTATTTCCTAATACCAAAATTTTTATCATAATATCCTATTTAACGATCTATAAACCGTTCTAATATTATACTGATACACACTCTTGATTTTCTACCCACATGGTACTTGGTCATCACGCAATTTCAATTACGGTTCTGCTTATTCTTTTGGGCAGTTATGGAGTTGTAGCACAGAGGGGTAAACCCACTACTGCATCTCCTACTACCGTTCCTCCGCCTCCTGCTACCACCACCGCTCCACCGACAACCACAGCCACACCAGCTCCAATTCCGCTTTGCCCTGAGCCCAATCGCACACGGTGCATCTACCTGTATGAGTATATTCTCGATGAGTGTAATGGTGAGAACGGAACCTGTATGTGGCAATACTGGATTGCTGGCTGCCCTGGAAATTTCACATGCATGAGACAAGTTTGCAGCTGCCAGATGTGCAATGCATCTCTGAGTGCAGACCCCACGGTACTATCCGTTCTCGCCGAATACAATCTCATGTGCGCCGATCCCCGTTGCTGGCGCGAGCCCGTTTGCTATCTCTATCCGGAGAATCATAAGCGATCCTCTCGTCAACTGCCACCCCTCGTCGAACATCTTCAAAAGATTCACAAAAAGATGTAAAACACAACAAAAGAAAAGTTGTTTCTGTAGAAGGATAAAATGTCTTATTATGATTGAAGTTTACTTTTTTTTTAATGACCACGCATAGGACGCAGTTTGGTACACTTTCAGTAATATAAGAGATGAATATAGAGATCATTCACAGGGGTGCGTATTCTAGATCTTGCAGAACCGGCTTGATTTCTGCCTGAAGACGGACAAGGGCTTCGCGTGCGGATTCCTTTCCCTTGACAGCTTTCCTAAGACTCGCTGCAGACACTTGAATGCTGCTGTTCTGAGAGTCAAATGACACTTCGAATCCTTGTTTCTTAAACTTGCTATAGATCTGGTCAATCTGCATTCGGCTCAGCATGTAATTCTTGGGTAAGTGAATCACATCCACAATACAATCTCCGGACTCTGGTAAAGTCCCAATCGTGGCGTCTTTTAGGATAAGTTTTTTGTTGATTTCAGGTCTTGACATGATTGGCGTGGTGTAGCGCAGTGTAGTGCAGTGCAGTGTAGTGCAGTGCAGTGT
>ERZ1066123.359-NODE-359-length-35214-cov-14.852840_pt1 | contig 35214 bp, 38 predicted proteins | sample MGYA00382770_ERZ1066123 | MGnify/ENA primary metagenome ERZ1066123 (study PRJEB33369, sample SAMEA5778353) | biofilm metagenome | biome: Industrial cooling water; feature: Water cooling tower basin; material: Biofilm | place: United Arab Emirates | collected...
CCGCGCGCGGCCGCGTGCCGGGCGCTCCGGCGGGCGCCCCGCGCGCCGGCGGCTTCGAGGCGGCCGCTCCGGCGGCGGGCCCGGCCTCGGCACCGTCGCGCGAAAGGCCGAGCTGGTCGCGCAGCACCTTGGGGCGAACCTCCTCCACCGTGCCCGGCTCCATCTCGCCCAGCCGGAAGGGGCCGAAGCTGACGCGGATCAGGCGGTTCACGGTCAGCCCCACGGCGGTCATGGCGCGGCGGATCTCGCGGTTCCTGCCCTCGCGCAGGCCCACGGTCAGCCAGGCGTTGGCCCCCTGGATGCGGTCGAGCGTGACGGCCATGGGCTGGAACCGCTCGCCGTCGACGGTGATCCCGGCGCGCAGCGGCTCCAGCCGGGCCTCGTCGGGGTTGCCGTTGACGCGGACGCGGTACTTCCTCAGCCAGCCGGTCGAGGGCAGCTCCAGCCGCCGCTTCAGCTCGCCGTCGTTCGTGAGCAGCAGCAGCCCCTCGGAGTTGAGGTCGAGCCGCCCCACCGGCATCACGCGCGGCAGCCCCTCGGGCAGGCGGTCGAAGATCGTGGCGCGGCCCTTCTCGTCCGACGCGGTCGTGACCAGCCCCTCGGGCTTGTAGTAGAGCCAGAGCCGCGCGGGCTCGGGCGCGGCCACGGGCTCGCCCCTCACCGTCACGCGGTCCTCGGGCGTCACGTTCAGCGCCGGGCTGTCGATCACGCGGCCGTTCACCGCGACCTCGCCCAGCTGGATCATCCGCTCCGCCTCCCTCCGCGAGGCGACGCCCGCGCGCGACAGGACCTTGGCGATGCGCTCGCCCGGCGGTGGTGATGGCGGCATGGCGGTCCCGAGGATGGCGGCGTGGTCGGGCAGGGTAGGGGATGCGCCGGGGCGCGGCAAGGCCCGGGGCTTGCGGCGCGGACCACGCCCCGGGATAGTGCGGCATGACCGGGTTCCGCAGCTTCATGGACATGGCGCTGGAGGAGGCACGCGCCGCCGGCGCGCGCGGCGAGGTGCCGGTCGGCGCCGTCGTCGTGGCCGGGGGTCGCGTCGTCGCCCGCGCCGGCAACCGCACCCGCGAACGCGCGGACCCGACCGCGCATGCCGAGATGCTGGCGATCCGCGCCGCCTGCGCCGCCGCCGGGTCCGAACGGCTGGAGGGGCACGACCTCTACGTCACGCTCGAGCCCTGCGCGATGTGCGCGGCCGCCATCGCGGCGGCGCGGATCCGGCGGCTGTACTACGGCGCGGCCGACCCGAAGTCGGGGGGCGTGGCGCAGGGCGCGCGGGTCTTCGCGCACCCCCAGTGCCATCACGCGCCCGAGGTCTACGACGGGATCGGGGGCGGGGAATCCGCCGCGCTGCTGCGCGCCTTCTTCGCGGGCCGGCGGTGAACGGCTGGCTCGCTCCGGTCGACGCCTACTGCGAGCGTCTGGGGCCGGCGTTCTGGGCGGAGCCGGCCAACGCCGTGACCAACGCGGCCTTCCTGATCGCGGCCTTCATCCTGTGGCGCCGCACGGCGGGGCTGCCCGAGGGGCGGGCGCTTTGTGCTATCCTGGCCGCGATCGGGGCGGGGTCGTTCCTGTTCCACACCGCGGCCAACCGGCTGACCGCGACGCTCGACGTGGCGCCGATCCTGGTCTTCATCCTGGCCTACCTGTTCCTCGCCAGCCGCGACATCCTCGGCCTGCGCGGCTGGCGGCCCTGGGCCGCGACGGCGGCCTTCCTGCCCTACGGCGCGCTGACGGTGCCGCTCTGGGCGATGCTGCCGCTGGGATCGTCGGCGGCCTACGCGCCGGTGCCGCTCTTGATCCTGATCTACGCGGCGCTGGCCGCGCGGCGGCACCCCGCGACGGCGCGGGGGCTGGCGCTGGGCGCGGCGATCCTCTTCGTCTCGCTCGTGGCGCGCACGCTGGACCGGCCGCTCTGCGCGCGGATCCCGCTCGGGACGCATTTCCTCTGGCACCTTCTGAACGCGCTGATGCTCGGCTGGATGATCGAGGTCTGGCGGCACCGGCTTGCGGGGTCGGGGCCGCGGGGGTAAACGCTGGCCCGGACCGGACGAGGGAGGGGCGCATGGCCTTCGACGTGGAGACGGCGCGGCGCGTGGCGCGGCTGGCCCGCATCGCGGTGGACGAGAGCGACCTGCCCGCGCTGGCCGAGGAACTGTCGGGCATCGTGACCTTCATGGAGCAGCTCAACGAGGTCGACGTGGCGGGCGTGGAGCCGATGACGAGCGTGACGCCGATGCGTCTCGCGCGCCGGCCGGACGCCGTGACCGACGGCGGCATGCCCGAGCGGATCCTGTCGAACGCGCCCCTCTCGCGCGAGGGGTTCTTCGCCGTCCCGAAGGTGGTCGAATGAGCCTGAACGCCCTGACCGTCGCCGAGGCCCGCGAGGCGCTGGGAAAGGGCGAGGCCACCGCCGTGGAGCTGGCCGAGGCCTGCCTTGCCGCGATCCGCGACGGCGCGGCGCTGGGCGCCTTCGTCCACGAGACGCCCGAGATCGCGCTGGCGCAGGCGCGCGCCGCCGACGCCGCGCGCGCGGCGGGGCGGGCGGGGCCGCTGAACGGCATCCCGCTCGGGATCAAGGATCTCTTCTGCACGAGGGGCGTGCCGAGCCAGGCTGCGTCCAACATCCTGAAGGGCTTCCGCCCCGAATACGAGTCGACCGTGACCGCGCGCCTGTTCGAGGCCGGGGGCGTCATGCTCGGCAAGCTCAACATGGACGAGTTCGCGATGGGCTCGTCGAACGAATCCTCGTGCTACGGCCCGGCGGTGAACCCGTGGCGGGTCGACGACCGCGAGCTCACCCCCGGCGGGTCCTCGGGCGGGTCGGCGAGCGCGGTGGCGGCGGACCTGTGCCTTGCCGCGACGGGGACCGACACGGGCGGGTCGATCCGCCAGCCGGCGGCCTTTACCGGGATCGTCGGCATCAAGCCGACCTACGGCCGCGTCAGCCGCTGGGGGATCGTGGCCTTCGCCTCGTCGCTCGACCAGGCGGGCCCGATGACGAAGACGGTGCGCGACGCGGCGATCCTGCTCGGGGTCATGGCCGGGCACGACCCGAAGGATTCGACCAGCGCCGACATGCCCGTCCCCGACTTCGAGGCGGCGCTGACGGGCGACATCCGCGGCCGCCGGATCGGCATCCCGCGCGAGTACCGCATGGACGGGATGCCGGCCGAGATCGAGGCGCTGTGGACCCGGGGCCGCGCGATGCTGGCCGACGCGGGGGCCGCGATCGTCGACATCAGCCTGCCGCACACGAAGTACGCGCTGCCCACCTACTACGTCGTGGCCCCGGCCGAGGCCTCGTCGAACCTCGCGCGCTACGACGGGGTGCGCTACGGGCATCGCGCGACCCTCGCGCAGGGCGACGGCATCACCGAGATGTACGAGAGGACGCGGGCCGAGGGCTTCGGGGCCGAGGTCCAGCGCCGGGTCATGATCGGCACCTACGTGCTGTCGGCGGGGTTCTACGACGCCTACTACAACCGGGCGCGGAAGGTCCGGGCGCTGATCAAGCGCGACTTCGAGACCGTGTTCGCCGGGGGGATCGACGCGATCCTGACGCCCGCCACCCCCAGCGCCGCCTTCGGGCTGGGCGAGATGGCCAACGCCGATCCGGTGGCGATGTATCTCAACGACGTCTTCACGGTGACGGTGAACCTTGCCGGCCTGCCCGGGATCGCCGTGCCCTGCGGGCTCGACGCGCAGGGGCTGCCGCTGGGCCTGCAGCTGATCGGGCGGCCCTGGGACGAGGCCGGGCTCCTGAATCACGCCTATGTGCTGGAACGGGCGGCGGGTTTTGTGGCCAAGCCCGCGAAATGGTGGTAATGGCCCCGGCCGTGGCCCCTTGCAAGGTGATCCGATGCGCACGCCCCTGTTCCTGATCGCGGCTCTCGGCCTCGCGGCCTGCGCGCCGACGGTGCCCGCCGGCAACCTGGAGGGGGTCGGGTTTCAGGACTACCAGAGCTACCTGCGCCAGCGCGAGGCGGCGCTGAACGGGACGGCGCCCGCCGCGCCGGTCCCGCTCGGCGCCCCGATGGCCCCGGCGGGGGGCACGGGCTTCTCGCCCGAGCGGATCGGGGCCGCGATCGACACCGCGGTCGGCGCGCCGCCGGTGCCCCATGACGTCCCCGGCGCGACCGGCGCCGTGATCGGCGCGCCCGCCTACGGCCAGCCGCTGTCGGCCACGGTTCCGCCGCTGGCACCCGCCTACGACCCGAACGATCCCAACCGCCCGCGCGGCGAGGCCTTCGCCGGGATCGAGGCCCGGTCGGGCGAGGTGGACCCGAACAACACCGGGATCTCGGACGAGCAGGACTTCAGCGCCGTCACCGCGCGCGAGACGATCGAGAGCGACGCGCAGCGCATCGCGCGCAACCGCGCGCAGTTCCAGATGGTCCAGCCCACCGCGCTGCCCGAGCGCCGCGGCAGGCCCGGCCCGAACATCGTGGAATTCGCGCTGTCCACGGCGCATCCACCGGGCACCCCGATGTATCGCCGCAGCGGCCTCGCGCTGACCAACCCGGACGCGGCCTGCGCGCGCTTCGCCTCGCCCGACCTTGCGCAGGAGGCGTTCCTCGCCGCCGGCGGGCCGGAGAGGGACCGGCGCGGGGTCGACCCCGACGGCGACGGCTACGCCTGCTCGTGGGACCCGCGGCCGTTCCGGGCCGGCCTGAACTGACGCGCACGGCCGGCCCGCTTCCGGTCTCGCCCAACTGCGGGCCGCGGCGGGACGGCGCGCGGCCCGACCTGATCGTCCTGCACCACACGGCGATGGCCACGGCCGAGGCGGCACTTGCGCGGCTCTGCGATCCCCGGGCCGAGGTCTCGGCGCATTACCTGATCGACGGGGCGGGCCGGGTCCACGCGCTGGTGCCCGAGGACTTGCGCGCCTGGCACGCGGGCGCGGGGGCCTGGGGCGCGGTGACGGACGTGAACTCCCGGTCCATCGGGATCGAGCTTGCGAACGACGGGCACGCGCCCTTCGCCGCGCGGCAGACGGCGGCGCTGTCGGGGCTTCTCGGCGACATCCGGGCGCGCTGGCGCATCCCGCCCGAGCGGGTGATCGCGCATTCCGACATGGCCCCCGATCGCAAGCGCGACCCCGGGGCGGCCTTCGACTGGCGCCGGCTGGCGCGCGAGGGTCACTCGGTCTGGCCCGGGCCCGCCGGCGGCGCGATGCCGTTCGCCGAGGCGGCGCGGGCCTTCGGCTATCCCGACGCGCCCGTGGACGTGATCCTCGCGGCCTTCCGCCTGCGGTTCCGCCCCTGGGCGAGGGGGCCGCTCGACGCCACCGACGCGGCGCTGGCCCGCGACCTTGCCGCCCGGTTTCCGGTTGACGCAGCCGTCCCCGCCGCGTAGGCCCCATGTCGCGCGGATGGCCGGATGACCGCGGGGCGACCCGAGGAAAGTCCGGACTCCATGAGGCAAGGGTGCCGGGTAACGCCCGGCGGGGGCGACCCCAGGGAAAGCGCCACAGAGAAGAGACTGCCGCGCTTGCGCGGCAACGGTGAAACGGTGGGGTAAGAGCCCACCGCGGGCCTGGCGACAGGGCCGGCACGGCAAGCCCCACCCGGAGCAATGCCGAATAGGGATCCCGCGCGGGCCCGGTCCACCCCGGTGGAGACCGCCGCAGGCCGCCTCAGCCCTGGGATCCGGGTTGGCAGCTTGATCCCCTCCGCAAGGAACGGGACAGAGGAATGGTCATCCACGGGCACCCGGACGGGGCCCCGGACAGAATCCGGCTTACAGGCCATCCGCGCGCCCTGGCCTCTTTGCCGGTTGACACCGGCCCCGCCCGCGGTAGAAGGCGGGCCTCAGGATTTCAGCGGGCGGCCACGGCGCGGCCCAGCCGCAGGAGACGACGATGGCCAAACCGACGACGATCAAGATCCGCCTGAACTCGACGGCCGGCACCGGGCACTTCTACGTCACGAAGAAGAACGCCCGCACGATGACCGAGAAGATGGTGGTCCGGAAGTACGACCCCGTGAAGCGCGAGCACGTCGAGTACAAGGAAGGCAAGATCAAGTAGCGGTCCGGCCGGTTCAGCCCGAACGGATGGCCGTCCCCCGGGGCGGCCTTTTCCTTTGCGCGCGTGCCCCTACCCTTGGCGCATGGCCCCTGTCCTGACGCTCCGCCCCGCCGTGCCCGCCGATCTCGCCGCGGTCGACGCGCTGCTCGCGCGCAGCTATCCGCGGTTGCTGCGACGGGACTATCCGCCCTCGGTCATGGTGACGGCGGTGCCGCTCCTGGCGCGCGCGCGGCCCGAGCTTCTCGGCAGCGGGACCTACTGGGTGGCGGCGGAAGCCGACGGCCGGATCGTCGGCGCGGGCGGCTGGACCCGCGGCGGCGGGGACGCGGGCGACGTCCGGCACGTTGTCACCGACGCGGACCGCACCCGGCGCGGCATCGGCCGGGCGCTGATGGAGCAGGCGCGCCGCGCGGGCCTCCGCCGGCTCCACTGCGCGGCGACGCGGACGGCGGTGCCGTTCTACGCGGCGCTGGGGTTCGAGGCCCTGGGGCCCCTTGCGGTCGAGCTGCGCCCCGCCGTCGTGTTTCCGGCGGTGGCGATGCGCCGCACGCTCTAGCCAAGCGGAAGGGGCCGGCGTTCCCGCCGGCCCCCGGCCCGTCCGTCCCGCCGCGCTATTCGCGGTTGCCCATGAACTGCAGCAGGAACATGAACAGGTTGATGAAGTTCAGGTACAGGCTCAGCGAACCCATGACCGCCGACTTCCCCAGCCACTCCGCGTCACCCGACTGGGCATGCGCGATGTAGTCGGTCTTGATGCGCTGCGTGTCGAAGGCGGTGAGGCCCGCGAAGATCAGCACGCCGATGGCCGAGATGGCGAAGGCCAGGCCCGACGACTGCAGGAACAGGTTCACGATCATCGCGACGACGAGGCCGATCAGGCCCATCATCAGGAAGGTGCCCATGCCCGACAGGTCGCGCTTCGTGGTGTAGCCGTAGAGCGACAGGCCCGCGAAGGCGATCGCGGTGACGAAGAAGGTCTGCGCGATCGACACGCCGGTGAAGACCTGGAAGATCCAGGCGAGCGACAGGCCCATCACCGCCGAGAAGGCGTAGAAGAAGACCTGCGCGGCGGCCGCCGACATCCGGTTGATCATGGCGCCAAAGGCGAAGACCATGATCAGGGGCGCAAACATCACGATCCAGCCGAGGATGTTGGGCGACAGCGTGACCGGATCGCGGAAGATCGCGAGCAGGGCGGGGCTCGTCCCCACCGCCCAGGCCACGGCGCCGGTCACCACCATCGCCACGGACATCAGCCCGTAGACCTTGTTCATGTGGGCGCGAAGGCCCTCGTCGATCTGTGCGGTCCGGGCGCCAGCGCCGACCGAACGGATCGTTTGATATTCAGCCATGTGAAGCCTCCGTTGGTGTATCGTGAGGCCGGACCTTGTGACGCAAACCGACCTGTGCCGCGAATATCAGGGCTGGCCTGTCCGATTTCAAGAAGCATGGCCGGCAAAGGCGCGCTTGCCCCTGCGACGCCCGGCCGCGGTTGACCCCGGCGGACCGCGGCGCGGCCGGCGCGGGCCGGTCACGCCGCGATTCGCGGAGGCCATCGCCGGCCGAGGTGATTCTCGCGAAACCGTTTGCATTTTGCAAATACCGTTTTGCGGGTGTTCGCGATCCGACTACAGCAGCAGGGAGAACGGCCCGCAGGACGCGCCGCCAGTTCCACATCTGTATAATTGGACATATACAAAAAGACAGGTAGCCGGCCCGTTTCCCGCTCTGGTAGTTTTTCGTTGCAACGGCATCATTTACCGCTCGGGCTGTGACATTCGGCTTCACCTCCGCGCGGCCTGGTCGACGTGAAACGAGTGGAGTTTGAAATGAAGCATCCGGTTGACGCCCACGTCGGCAAGAGGATCAGGCACCGGCGCTGGATGGTCGGCATGACCCAGCAGCAGCTGGCGGATCAGGTCGGGATCAAGTTCCAGCAGATCCAGAAATACGAGACGGGGATGAACCGCGTCAGCGCCTCGCGGCTGTGGGACATCGCCGAGGCGCTCGGGGTGGGGATCGCCTTCTTCTTCGAGGGGATCGACGACGCGCGCGCGGCCCTCGCCGCCGCCGACAGCGACATCATGGCCGACAAGGAGGCGCTGGAGCTGGTGCGCACCTACTACGCCATCCCCGAGGCGCAGCGCCGCCGGCTGTTCGACCTCGCGCGGGTGCTGTCGGACGCCGCCTGACTCACCACTGACCCGCCTGCTTGACCCCCGCGACGCCGCACGCTAGCGCGGGGCCTCGTCGACGCAGGAGAGCCGCATGACCCGTTCCGGCGCGCCGGACCTGCCCGGGGCGCTGGCCACCGAGCTTCGCGGAACGGCCCACGCACTGGCCGATGCCGCGCGCGCCGCGACGCTCGGGCACTTCCGCACGCCGATCGACGCGGAGACGAAGGAGGCGGGCCGCTTCGACCCGGTGACCGTGGCCGACCGCCTTTGCGAGGACGCGATGCGCGCGGTCCTCGCCCGCCGCCGCCCCGACGACGCCATCCTCGGCGAGGAACGGGGGACCCGCGCCGGGACCAGCGGGCTGACCTGGGTGCTCGACCCCATCGACGGCACGCGGTCGTATCTGGCCGGCACCCCGACCTGGGGCGTCCTGATCGCGGTGTCGGACGCGGACGGGCCGCTCTACGGCCTGATCGACCAGCCCTACATCGGCGAACGGTTCGAGGGGGGCCTCGGCCATGCCGGGATGACCGGCCCGCTCGGGGCCCGGCCGTTGCGCTGCCGGGGGCCGCGGGCGCTTCCCGACTGCATCCTGATGACGACCTTCCCCGAGGTCGGCACGCCCGAGGAGGGCGCGGCCTTCCACCGCCTGTCGCGCGGGGTGCGCATGACCCGGTACGGCACCGACTGCTACGCCTATGCGCTGGTGGCGCTGGGGCAGATCGATCTCGTGGTCGAGGCGGGCCTTCAGCCCTACGACGTCGCGGCCCCGATCGCGGTGATCGAGGCGGCGGGGGGGATCGTCACCGACTGGGAGGGCCGGCCCGCGCCGGGGGGCGGGCGCATCCTGGCCGCGGCCAACGCGGCGGTCCACGCGGCGGCGGTGGCGGTTCTGAACGCCCGCTGACCCTTGCCCGCCGGAGACCTCCGCGCTACGACCCCGGCATGGAGCACGACTACAAGGCCCAGCGCGCCGAGACCTTCGAGACCTTCGCGACGATGGACGCGCAGGCCGCGCTTCCCGCACGCGCGGTCGTGACCTTCCAGTTCTTCCCCGAAGACATCGACGCCGACTGGGACGGGGTGGAGGCCGCGCTCCGCGACCGCGGCTTCGAGACCGCCCGCTTCCTCGACGAGGAGACGCTGGATGCCAGCACGGGCCCCATCCCCGTCACGCCCGAGGCGATCTGGGAGAAGGAGCGGATCGCGACCGAGGTGGCGCTGGGCTTTTCGTTCGAGCCGGACGGCTGGGTGCTGATGGAGGACGGGGCCTAGCCCCGGACCCGCCGCCCCCCGACCCAGACCCCCGCGATCGCGCGGTCGTCGCCCATCATGATCGTGGGGAACAGCGCCTCCCACAGGTCGTCGGCCCGCGCCGCGCGCTGCGCGATCGCGGGGGTGGAGGCTAGGTCGATCGCCACGATGTCGGCCTCCATCCCTTCGGCGAGGTTGCCCACAAGATGACCCGCGTGCAGCGCGCGGGCGGAGCCTTGCGTGGCCAGCCACCAGAGCTGCGCGGGGTGCAGCGCCTCGCCCCGGAGCTGCGCCACCTCGTAGGCCGCGGCCATGGTCCGCAGCATCGAGAAGGACGACCCGCCCCCGGTGTCGGTGGCCAGCCCGACGCGCAGGGATCGGGCAAGCCCCATGTCGAACAGCCCCGACCCGATGAAGGTGTTGGAGGTGGGGCAATGCGCGACCGCGGCCCCCGCCTCGGCCAGCCGGTCCTGCTCGCGCGGGGTCAGGTGGATCGCGTGGCCGAAGACGGCGCGCGGACCCAGAAGACCCTGCGCCTCGTAGGTGTCGAGGTAGTCGCGCGCCCCGGGGTGCAGGGCGCGGACCCAGGCGATCTCGTCGGTCTGCTCCGACAGGTGGGTCTGCATGAGGCAATCCGGGTTGGCTGCCCAGAGCGCGCCCAGCGCCTCGAGCTGCTCGGGGCTGGACGTCGGCGTGAAGCGCGGCGTGACGACGTAGGACAGGCGGCCGACCCCGTGCCAGCGTCCGAGCAGCGCGCGGCTGTCGTCGTAGGCGCCCTGGGCGGTGTCGCGCAGGGCTTCGGGCGCGTTGCGGTCCATGCAGGTCTTGCCGGCCCAGGCGCGCATCCCGCGGCCCCGGGCGGCCGCGAAGATCGCGTCGACGCTGGCCGGGTGGATCGTCGCGTAGGTGCAGAAGCTCGTGGTGCCCTGCGCCAGCGCGAGGTCAAGGTAGCGTTCGGCGATCCGGGCCGCGTGGACGGGGTCGGCGAAGCGCGCCTCCTCGGGGAAGGTGTAGGTTTCCAGCCAGTCGATCAGGCGCTTGCCCCAGCTCGCGACGATGGCGGTCTGGGGGTAATGGACATGCGCGTCGACGAAGCCCGCCGAGAGGAGGGCATCGCCCATGTCGGTGATGCGCGCCTCGGGGTGGGCCGCGCGCAGGGCCGCGCCGTCGCCCACCGCGGCGATGCGCCCGTCCCCGACCAGCACGCCGCCCCGCGCGACGTGCCGCGCCGCGTCCGGCCCTTCGTCGAACGGGTCGCCCGCAAAGGACAGCACCTGCCCCAGGATCAGTTCCATGGCCCCCCCGCGTTCGGTTCCATCCATAGGCGCTTCGGCGGCGCCGCGGAAGGGTGCGGCCCGCCTCCGGCGGGGTGTATTCGCGCGCGCGTTCGGGCTAGGGTCCGTGCGGGCAGGGGGGGCGATGGACAGCTTCGACGAACGCAGCGCGCCGCAGGACGACGACCCGCTCGAGGCGGGCCGCGTCGCCGCCGTGCTGCGTGCGGTGGAGGCGGGCGACGCCCCCCGCCTCGCCGCCCTGCTGGAGCCGCTCCATGCCGCCGACATCGCCGACCTTCTGGAGCAGATCGGCCCCGCCGAGCGGCAGGACCTGCTGGCGCTGTGGCACGGCGGGATCGACGGCGACGTCCTGTCCGAGATCGACGAGTCGATCCGCGAGGAGATCATCGGGCTCCTTCCGCCCGAGGTTCTGGCCGAGGCGGTGCGCGCGCTCGACAGCGACGACGTGGTCGACATCCTCGAGGACCTGGAGGCGCCGCAGCAGGGGATCATCCTCGATGCGCTCGACCGCGCCGACCGGGTGGCGGTCGAGCAGGCGCTGGCCTATCCCGAGCACTCGGCCGGTCGCCTGATGCAGCGCGAGGTCGTGACCGCGCCGCTCCACTGGACGGTCGGCGAGGCCATCGACGCGCTGCGGGGGGCCGCGCACCTGCCCGACCAGTTCTACCACGTGATCCTCGTCGATCCGCTGATGCGGCCGCGGGCCTACGTCACGCTGGGCCGGATGCTCTCGGCGCGGCGCGAGACGGCGCTCGGCGCCATCACCGAGGACAGCTTCCGCACCATCCCGGCGACCACGCCCGAGGGCGACGTGGCCTATGCCTTCAACCAGTACCACCTCATCTCCTGCCCGGTGGTGGACGAGGCCGGGCGGCTCGTGGGCGTCATCACCATCGACGACGCGATGTCCGTGCTGGACGAGGAGCACGAGGAGGACATGCTGCGTCTGGCCGGCGTCGACGAGGACAGCTCGATCGCGGACGGGGTCTGGGCCACGGCGCGGCGGCGGATGCCCTGGCTCGGGGTCAACCTCGTCACGGCCAACCTCTCGGCCCTGGTCATCACCCAGTTCGAGGGGACGATCGCCGCGCTGGTGGCGCTGGCCGCGCTGATGCCCATCGTCGCCTCGATGGGCGGGAACGCGGGCACGCAGTCGCTGACGGTCGCGGTGCGCGCGCTGGCCACGCGCGACCTCACCGGATCGAACGCCTGGCGCGTCGTGCGGCGCGAGGCGGCGGTGGGCGTGCTCAACGGGCTCGCCTTCGCGGCGGTGATGGGGCTCGTCGCCTGGGGCGGCTACGGCTCGGCCATGCTGGGGGCGGTGATCGGCCTTGCGATGGTGCTCAACCTGCTGGTGGCGGCGCTGGCGGGGGTGCTGATCCCGCTTGCGCTGAGCCGGATCGGGGCCGACCCGGCGCTGGCCTCGGGCACCTTCGTCACCACGCTGACCGACGTGATCGGCTTCTTCGTCTTCCTCGGGCTCGCGACATGGATCCTGATCTGACGGCCGCGAAGGCCGAAGCGCGCAGGGCCGCCTTCGCCGCGCGCGCGGCGGCCTTCGCTGCGGGGCAGGGCAGGGCCGCCGCGATCCTGGCCGAGGCGCTTGCGGAACACGCAGGCCGCCCGCTGTCGGGCTACATGCCGATGCGGACCGAGATCGACCCCCGGCCCGCCATGGCCGCGCACCGCGGTCCGGTGGGCGTTCCGGTGATCGCGGCCAGGGCCGCGCCGCTGCGGTTCCGCGAATGGACGCCCGATGCGGCGATGGTGGAGGGCGCGTTCGGCGCGCGCATCCCGGCGACCGGCGACTGGATCGTGCCGCAGGTCCTGATCGTGCCGCTGCTCGCGTTCGACGCGCGCGGCTACCGGCTGGGCTACGGGGGCGGCTACTACGACCGCACACTGCAAGCCCTGCGCGCGGCGGGGCCGGTCCTCGCGGTGGGCTACGCCTTCGCGGCGCAGGAGGTGGAGGCGGTGCCCGTCGATGCGACCGACCAGCGGCTCGACGCCGTGGTGACGGAGGCCGGCCTCCACCTGTTCTGACTACTTGGCGATCGATTCCTGCCGGACGAACATGTTGGCCCAGGCGCGGTCGATCATCGCAGGCGACATCTGGTAGGGAATGCGCTCGAACTCGCAGATGGCGATCATCTGGTCGATCAGGAACACCGGCTGGTAGTTCGCGTAGGTGTTGCCGATCGTCGGATACTTCGTATTGAGGAGATAGAGCAGCGTCGCCTCGTCCAGCGGCATCTTCTTCCTCTTGGCCACCATCGCGAAGATCTTCAGGAAGTTCTGCTGGTCCGGGCCGTCGATCTTGATCTTGAAGAAGATCCGGCGAAGGGCCGCGCCGTCGAAGATCTCGTTCGGATGGAAGTTGGTGGAGAAGATCACGAGCGTGTCGAAGGGCACGGTGAACTTCTCGCCCGACTGGAGCGACAGGATATCGCGCGACTCCTCCAGCGGGACGATCCAGCGGTTGACGAGCTTCTGGGGCGGCTCGGCCTGGCGGCCGAGGTCGTCGACGATGAAGATCCCGCCGTTCGACTTCAGTTGCAGCGGCGCCTGGTAGGTCCGGGCGGTCGCGTTGTAGGCGAGGTCGAGCATCTCGAGCGACAGCTCGCCCCCGGTGATGACCGAGGGTCGCTTGCAATAGACGTAGCGGTTGTCGAAGCGGTTGGCGCTGCGGCGGAGCGCCGTGGGATCGTCCACCGACTCGGTGGCCTTCGAATGCACGATCGGATCGTAGACGGTGATGACCTGCCCCGAGTACTCCAGCGCGCGGGGCACGTAGATCTTGTCGCCGAGCGCGTCGAGCAGGCCGTTCGAGATCGACGACTTCCCGTTCCCCGGCGGGCCGTACATCAGGATCGACCGGCCCGAGGTCACGGCGGGACCGAGGTTCTGGATCAGCCCCTCGGGCAGGATCAGGTGGCCCATGCCCTTCAGCAGCGCCTCGCGGCTCAGCTTCATGTTGCGCACCGACTGGCGCGCGACCTGTTCCTTGTAGGCCTCGAGCGGGATCGGCATCGCGCCGTAGTACTCCGACTGGGCCAGCGCATCGAGCGCGCGCGCCTTGCCGGCGTCGGTCAGCTGGTAGCCCATCTCGTTGCCACTGTTGGCGTGCAGCGTGCCGGTCGCCTGCACGAGCTTCTGGGTGCGCGCGAGGTCGACCAGCTCCTGGACCACGGTGATCGGCAGGCAGATCGTCCGGCTGAGCGCCGAGACGAGGTCGAGGTTGGTGCGGAACATCGTCTTGAGGAGGATGTCGCGCATCATCACGACCGACAGCCCGACCTCGGCCAGCGAGCGGGGAGGGGCGGGCGGCGTCACACCGGCTTCGACGGCGGCTTGCACGTTCATGGCGGGCCTCTGGCTCATCTGCGCGTTTCCGTTCGGGAAACGACTACAGCGCCAAACCGCGCGAAATTATGGCCTAGCCAAGGCGGGCCGCGGCCAGGAGGTAGAAGACGATCGTCCCCGACAGCGCGAGGCCCATCGGGAAGTCGCGCACCGTCCAGGACAGCCAGTCGGCGGTCGCTGCGCGGACGGGCGGGATGTGCTTGGCCGCGCGGTGGCTGACGAAGGCGCCGAGCAGGCAGGCCGCAAAGAGCGCCAGCACCAGCGACAGGTCGGCCCCGACGAAGAAGGGCGCCATGGCGGCGGCATACTTCGCGTCGCCCGCCCCGATCATCCGCACCATGTTCATGAGGAAGCCGGCGACCAGCACGGCCGCCCCGACCCCGAGGCCCCAGAGGACCGAGCGGAAGGGCAGCAGCGCGAGGCCCAGCACCAGGAACAGGGCCAGCAGCACCAGCACCGCCGTGTTCGGGATCTTCATGAACTTCATGTCGTTCCACGCGACCCAGACGGCCACCGGCAGCACGGCGACGAAGGCGATCAGCGCCTCGGTTCCGGCGAAGGGTTCGATCATTGCTCGAGCGCCTCCAGGCTGCGGGCGGCGGCCTCGAAGTACTGGGGATGGGTTTCTACCGCGTCCTTCATGAGACTCTTGCCGACGGCCACGTCGCCCTGCTTCACCGCCGTCAGCGCAAGGGTGTACATCAGCTCCGCCCGCTCGGTCTGGTTCATCTCGACCACCGGCAGCTCGTACTTGCGCTGCGCGCCGCGGGCGAGGACGAGGTTGTTCTTGGCCGTGAAGAGCCCGGGCTCGTAGGTGAGGGCCTCCTGAAACAGGCGCTCGGCGCCCGCGAAGTCGTTCCGCGTCAGCTTGGAGTATCCCCAGTTGTTCAGCACGCCGGCGGGCTTCGCGGTCAGGTCCGAGGCGATCTCGTAGAAGCTGTCGGCCCTCGCCCAGTCCTTCTTGCTGTCGGCGACCATCGCCTCCAGCCGGTAGCGCTCGTAGGTCTCGTGGGTCGGCGGGATCCGGTTGAGCTCGGCCTCGGCCTGCGCCCAGTTGTTGGTGCGGATCAGGGCGTCGGCGTAGGCCACGCGGTCGTCGTTGGTGCCCTCCGGTCCCTGGACGATGTCGGACCAGACGCGCGCGGCCTCGGCCGGCTTGTTGGCGCGGATGAGCGACTTCGCGAGGCCGCGCTTCAGGTCGGTCCGGCCCGGGTTCTGGGCCAGCGTCCGCGTGAAGTAGGCCACCGCCTCGTTCGGGTCGCCCACGGTCAGCATGATGTCCGACAGGTTCGACTCGTCGATGACGTTCACGCTCTTCAGCGCCTCGTCCACCTGGGCATCGGTTGATCTCTGGCATCCTGCCAGGCCCGCCATGCTGGTCAGGCACAGCGCGATCAGGGTCGGGTGGCGCATTGTCGCGTCCTTTTTCGGCTCGATCGCCGGGGGCCCCGCCCTACAGCGTGGAGAGCGTGTCCGCCGCCTCCTCCCCGCGCCGCAGCAGACGATAGCCCGACGGCTCCTCCGCGCCGGTATATCCCGGATTTTCGGTCCGCGCGATAGCGAGGCGCAGATTTTCGCGTATGGAGTCCGTCTCGCCACTGTCCTGCGCGAAGGCCTGCTGGAAAATGCGCCTCGCCTCGCCGGCCTGCCCGCGCTCCATCAGCACGACGCCGAGGTTGTTCAGGGCGGGGACGAAGGTGGGGTCGAGCTCGATCGCCTCGCGCAGCTGCCGCTCCGCCTGCCCGAGGCGACCCAGCGCAAGGTTCGCCGACCCCAGCGCCGACAGCACGTCGACGTTGATCCCCGTCTCGGACGCCGCCCGCAGATAGGCGCGGAGCGCGAGGTCGTACTCGCCCGCCGCCATCAGCCGGTGCCCGACCAGAAGCCCGTCGACACCCTGACCCCGCGCGTCGGCCGCGAAGGCCGCGTTGCGGCGCGCGGCGGCGGGCGTCAGCGGGTCCTGCGGGGCGCAGGCGGCGGTGAGGGCGAGCAGAAGGCCGGACAGCGCAGGTCTCATGCGCCCCCGTCTATCAGAAGCCGCCCATGCTCCCAAGCGTCTGCGCGATGTTGTAGATCGAGGGGCCGATCAGGATGATCATCAGCGGGGGCAGCGTGAACAGCATCGTCCCCAGCGTCAGCTTCGTCGGCAGGACGTTCGCCTTCTCCTCGGCGCGCATGATGCGCTTGTCGCGCATCTCGGCCGAATAGACGCGCAGCGCGTCGGCGATCGAGGTGCCGAAGGTCGCGGACTGCACCAGCGTCGTCACGAACGAGGCGACGTCGGGGATGCCCACGCGGTCGGCCATGTCCTTCAGGACCGCCACGCGCTCCTTGCCGGCCTTGACCTCGTTCGCGACCGCCTCGAACTCCTCGCCGAGCGCGGGATAGCCCACCTTCGATTCCTTGGCCACGCGGATGATCGACTGGTCGAGCGACTGCCCCGCCTCCACGCAGACGAGCATCATGTCGAGCGCGTCGGGAAAGCCCGCCACGATCTCCTCCTGCCGCTTCTGCAGGCGCTTGTTCACCCAGAAGATCGGCAGGTAGTAGCCGACGGCGCCGGGGCCCAGCGTCGACATGATCATCGTCTGCGTGCTGACCTCGCCCTGGCTGCGCGCGTAGAGCGTGTAGATCACGCCCACGACCAGCAGGCCCACGCCAAGGACCATCTGGGTGAAGTGGAACATCCGGACGGCGTTCTTGTCGCGGTACCCGGCGCGCAGCATCTTGAGCCGCGACGCGCTGAGCTGGGCCGCATCCTGCGGCTCGAGGAAGCTTGCGAACTTCTCGAGCTTGTCGGCCTTCTCGCCCCGGCGCAGGGCCTGCCCGCCCTCCCCCCCGAGGCTCGCGCCGCGCAGCGCCCGGATCTTGTCGAAGGGCTCGGCCGGCCGCTTGAGCATCACGGGCAGCGTGACCCCGATCATCACGAGGCCCAGCGCCCCCAGCGCGAAGAGCCCGCCCATCGGGCCGAGCGCGCCGGTCAGCATGGCATTGATCTCCTGGAACACGGCGCGCCCTTCCCTAGACCTTGATGTTGACCATCATTCGCATGAACACGATGTTCACGACGAGGAACACGCCCACGATCAGCGCCGCCGGGATGAAGGCCGACGTCTCCTTCACCGCGTCGAAGTAGTCGGGCTTCAGCACGAGGATCATGACCAGCGCGCCGATCGGGAAGGCCGACAGGAACATGCCCGACCACTTCGCCTCGGCCGTGATCGCCTTGACGCGCCGGAAGAGCTTGAACCGCGCCCGGATCACCTTGGCGAGGCCCTCGAGGATCTCGGCGAGGTTGCCGCCCGCCGTCTGCTGGATGTTCACCGCCACGGCGAGAAAGCGCAGGTCCTGGCTGTCCATCCGCTCGGCGAAGGCGGCGAGGCTCTCGGCCACGTTGCGCCCGTAGGCAGCCTCGTCGGCGATCAGGCCGAACTCCGACCCCAGCGGATCGGGAACCTCCTTCGAGACGATCTGGATCGCCGAGGCGAAGGGGTGGCCCACGCGCAGCGAGCGGACCATCAGCTCCACCGCGTCGGGCAGCTGCTCCTCGATCAGCGCCATGCGCTTCTTGGCCTTCTTGTTCACCCAGACGTAGACGCCCCCGATGCCCATCGCGATCGCGATCGGGATCCGCACCGTCACCTCGGCCGCGGTGCCGACCGTGAGGCCGAGGAAGGCGACGACCGACAGCAGGCCCATGATCCCGACCAGCGCCTGCGGCGAGAAGGCGATGTTGGCCTTCTGCGCCTTCTCCGCCAGGATCGAGTAGAGCGGGATCCCGCGCGACTTCAGGTGCTGGCTCATCTCCTTGCGGAGCTGCTCGAGCACCTGCTCGCGGTTGCCGTTCTTCTCGAGCAGGGCCAGCCGGCGGCTGACCTTGGAGTTCATGCTGATCGACTTGCCGAAGACCGTGAGGTACAGCCCCTCGACCAGCAGCAGGACGGCGACGAAGATCAGGATGTAGATGATGGGGGCGGCGCTGATTTGCATCGGGGTGACTCAGGCGATGGGTTCGTAGATCGAGGCCGGCAGGTTGAAGCCCCACTGGCGGAACCGCTCGGAGTAGTGCGAGCGCACGCCGGTGGCGTTGAAGCGGCCGATGATCCGGCCGTCGGGGGCGAGGCCGAGCCGCTCGTAACGGAAGATCTCCTGCATGGAGATGACCTCGCCCTCCATCCCCGTGATCTCGGTGATGGAGACCATCCGGCGCGAGCCGTCCTGCAGGCGGCTCGCCTGCACGATCAGGTTCACGGCGCTCGCGATCTGCGCGCGGATCGCCTTCAGCGGCATCTCGATCCCGGCCATCGCGACCATGTTCTCGAGGCGGCTGATGCCGTCGCGGGCGTTGTTGGCGTGGATCGTGGTCATCGAGCCGTCGTGGCCGGTGTTCATGGCCTGGAGCATGTCGATCACCTCCTCGCCGCGCGTCTCGCCGACGATGATGCGGTCGGGGCGCATCCGCAGCGCGTTCCTGAGGCAGTCGCGCTGGGTGACGGCGCCCTTGCCCTCGACGTTGGGGGGGCGGCTCTCCATCCGGCCGACGTGGACCTGCTGGAGCTGGAGTTCGGCCGTGTCCTCGATCGTCAGCACCCGCTCGGTGTTGTCGATGAACGAGGACAGCGCGTTGAGCGTGGTCGTCTTGCCCGAGCCCGTCCCGCCCGAGACGATGATGTTGAGCCGGCAGGACACCGCCGCCTGGAGGTAGGCGGCCATCTCCTCGGTGAAGGCGCCGAAGCGCACGAGGTCGGGGATGCCGAGCTTTTCCTTCTTGAACTTCCGGATCGACACGAGGCTGCCGTCGACCGCGACGGGGGGCACCATCGCGTTGAAGCGGCTGCCGTCGGCGAGGCGCGCGTCGACGTAGGGGTTCGATTCGTCGACCCGGCGGCCGACGGCCGAGACGATCTTATCGATGATCCGCAGCAGGTGCCGCTCGTCCTTGAACTTGATGTCGGTGAGCGTGAGCTTGCCCGCGCGCTCCACGAAGATGCGGTGGGGGCCGTTCACGAGGATGTCGTTGACAGTCTCGTCCTTCAGGAGCGGCTCCAGCGGCCCCAGACCCATGACCTCGTCATAGAGCTCCTGGTTGAGCGCGGTGCGGTCCTCCTTGTTCAGCGCCACCGACATCTCGTCGAGCGCCTCGGAGGCGATCGCGGCGATCTCGGCCTTTAAGCTGGCCTCCGAGGCGCTTTCCAGCGCGGCGAGGTTCAGGTTCTCCAGCAGGCGCTTGTGCAGCTCGCCCTTCAGCTCCTGCAGGCGGTCCTTGCGCTTCTTGTCCTTGTCGGCGGCGACGGCCTCGGCCGAGGGGCGCTGCTGGCCGGTCACCGAGACCGGCCGGGCGGCCGGCGCCGGGGCGGCCGAGGGCGCGCGGGCGGCCGGGGCGGCGGCCGGGGCGGGCGCCGGGCGGGCCTCGGCGGCCTCGGGCTTCTTGAAGCGCGAAAACATCGGGTTCTCCTCGTCTGCGCGGCCTTACCGGCGGCCCGTCTCGACGGCCTTGTTGAGGTCGAAGAGCGACTTCGCGAGCTTGGCCACCTCCTTGCGGAGCGGGTTCTTGACCGCCGTCTCGGCCAGCGGCAGGCCGTGGTCGTTCGCCTGCGTCACCGGCACCCCGCCGTCGGGAAGCTGCACCTCGATCACGATGTCGAGGCTCTCGGCCATCCGCTTGACGCGGCTCTTGGCCGACAGGTCGGTGAACTTCGGCGCGCGGTTCAGGACGTAGCGGAGCTTGTCGTGCGGCAGCCCCTCGGCCTTCAGCGCGCGAATCAGGCGCAGGATGTTCTGCGCCGACCGCAGGTCGAGCTCCATCAGCGCGAAGTAGACATGCGCGCGGGTCAGCACCGTCTCGGTCCAGGCGACGATGGTCGAGGGCATGTCGACCACGACGAAGTCGAACTCCGCCTGCGCCATGTCGATGACGCGGCCGACGTCCTCGGGCGTCACGATGTCGAGGGGCAGCATGTCGGCGGGGGCGGTCAGCACGCTCAGCTTGTCGTTGAAGGTCAGCATCGCCTGCAGGAAGCTGTCGCTGTCGGCCGCGGCCGTGTCGGACAGCAGGTCGAACACCGCCTCGCGCCGCGGCAGGTCGAGGTAGGTGGAGCTTGCGCCGAACTGGAAGTCGAGGTCGATCAGGCAGACGCGGGGCGCGTCGGTCTTCGAGACCGTCGCGAGCTCCCAGGCGAGGTTCGTGGCGAAGGTGCTGGCCCCGACCCCGCCCGCCATGCCGTGCACGGGCAGCACGACCCCGTTGCGGTCGCCCTTGGCCTTGAAGCTGATCGGGACCGCGACCGGGTCGTCGGGGTGCGGCGCGCTCGGCACGGCGGCCAGGACCGGCACGGCCGGGGCGGGCTTGCGCATCCGCTCGATGGCATCGCGCAGCGCGCCGTCGGGCAGCGGGTAGGGCACGAAGTCCTCGGCCCCGAGCCGCAGGAGCTGGTGGAGCGCGATCGGGCTGACGTGGTCCGCGATCAGCACCACCTTGATGCCGCGGTCCTTCGCGGCGCGGATGATCTCGGTGATCCGGCCGAGGTCGCCCTCGTCCTGGCTGTCCACGGCGATCGCCACGAACTCCAGCGTGGCGGCGTCGGGCTGCCCGAGGAAGGGCAGGGCATCGTCGAAGGACAGGTCGCCCCAGCTCTCGCCGAGCTCCTGCTCCATGTCGTCGATCAGCATGTCGAAGTTCTGCACATCGCGCGAGATGGTGCAGGCCAGGATCGGCGCCGGTTCGGGTTGGAGGTTCGCCACACTCGTCATCACGTCAGTCCTTCCATTGCCGGGGTGCCGCGCATCCTCAGGGTCCGAGGGCATGGCCTCCCCCCGTCGGTCGCAGACCCGGGCCGGAGACGGCCCCGGCGCCATCCCGCCGTTCGATCGTCGCCAGCGTCGTTCGGAATGTGGGCGACATTGGGGCTAAAAGATCGTCATTGTTTGATTTCATCCGATCCGGAAACGAAGAGGCGCGCCGGATGCCGGGCGCGCCTCGATCGGGGTGGCGGGGGCCGGCGCGGGCCGGGTCACGGCGCGGGGGCCGCGACGGGTCCCGCCCCGCCGATTGCGGCAGGGGACCCCGTTTCGCCATGGGGCCGCGTGGCACTCTGCACGTATTCGCGGAAGACGACGGCCGCATACTTGCCGTTCAGCAGCCGCCCGTCGCCCTCGACGAAGCCCGACACTTCGGTCACGGTGCGGCGGTTGCGCTCCTCGGGGTTGGGCGTCGGGATCACGGGCCGCGTCTCGCCAAAGCTGACGAGCGATTCGAGCCGCGAGCGGCTCACGCCCCGGCTGCTCAGGTAGGCGACGACGGCCTCGGCGCGCCGCTTGCCCAGCGCCTGGTTGTAGGCGTCGGATCCGACCAGGTCGGTGTGCCCGTAGACGCTGAACCGCAGCTCGGGGAACTGCCGGATCCAGTCGGCCTGGCGGTCGAGGACGGCCCGCGCGGCCCCGTCGAGCTGCGCGGAGTTGAAGGCGAAGGTGACGGTCGTCGGGACCTCGGCCGCGAAGCGCTGGCCCAGCGCCTGTGTGGGCGACAGCTCGCCGTTCTGGACGAGCATGTTGTTCATCGTGGCGTTTCCGAAGTCGCCCGCGTCGACCTCGGCCCCGAGCGGGCGGTTGAAATCGCCCCCGACGCAGCCCGAAAGGACCGACACCGTCAACAGGACAGGAACAATCCGCATCGCCTACTCCATCACGTAGCCGTAGGAGCCGCTGAAGTCCTGGCGCGCCACCTCGCTCGCCGGGCCGCTGCCGGTGACCTTGCCGAACAGGAACAGCTCGCGCTCGGTCGGGATGCGGACGCGGTCGGTGGGCAGGGCCAGCGCCTCGCCGCGTGTGGGCGACACGAGGTGCGGGGTCACGATGATCACGAGCTCGCTCTGCGCGCGCTGGTACTCGCTGCTGCGGAACAGCGCGCCGAGGACCGGCACGTCGCCGAGCCAGGGCACCTGCCCGTTCAGGTCGCGGAAGTCGTCCTGCAGCAGCCCCGCGATCGCGAAGCTCTCGCCGTCGCGCATCTCCACGGTGGTGGAGGTCTCGCGGCGGCGGAAGGCGTTGATGGTGAAGCCCGCCGCCTCCAGTGTGATGGTCGTGTCGATCGACGAGACCGAGGCGTTGATCGTGAGGTTGATGATGTCGTTCTCGATCACGACGGGGGTGAAGTTCAGCTCCACGCCGAAGGGCTTGTACTCGATCGAGATGCCGTCCGAATCGGCGACGGGGATCGGGTATTCGCCCCCGGCGAGGAACCGCGCCTCCTGCCCCGAGAGCGCGGTCAGGTTGGGCTCGGCCAGCGTGCGCACCATGCCCTTCGACTCCAGCGCCTCGAGCAGGACCGCGAACTGGAGCGATCCGGCCGAGAAGCCGAAGGTCACGCCCGCCTCGGCGTCGCCCGTGGCCGAGGTGTTGTCGCCGGCGAAGGTGGCCGTGCGCAGGGCCCCGTCGGTGAAGGCTCCGGTTCCGCCCTTGACGCCGAGGTCGCCGCCGGCGCGGTCGATCGCCAGCGACGAGGACAGGTTCTTCGCCACCGACCGCTGCATCTCGGCGAAGCGGACCTTCAGCATCACCTGCTGGGTCCCGCCCACGCTCATCAGGTTCGACACCCGGTCGGGCGCGTAGCGCTCGGCGAGGTCGAGCGCGCGGTCGAGCTTGGCCGCGTCCGAGACGACGCCCGACAGCACGATCCCGTCGTTCGCCGTGCGCACCTCGATCGACTCGCCGGGAAGGATCTGGCGCAGCCGCTCCTTGAACTCGGCGACGTCGGGGGCGACCTGCACCTCCACGTTGGCGATGAGCTGGCCGTTGACGCCCAGCAGCGTCAGGGTCGTCCGCCCCGGCGCCTTGCCGAGCACGTAGATCGTCCGGTCGGACAGGGTGGAGATGTCGGCGATGCCCGGGTTCGCGATCGACAGCTCCGCGAAGGGGACGTCGCTCTCGACGACGACGGCGCGGTTCATCGGCACGTTGAGCGCGGCGGTCTGCGCCCCCTCGACGACCCGCAGGCTCTGCGCGGCCGCCGGCGTCGCCGCCGCGGCCAGCGCGAGCCCGACGAGGCCGGCTCGGCATAGATGGGAAACGTACATAGTGGCCTGCCCTTTCGATCACGCCTCAGGGGTCATGTAGCCCGACCTTCCGTCGATGATGACGAGGGGCGCGTTTTTTTGCAATAATCAGACGGTTGAAGGCATATCTTCGTGTGGGTAACGTGCAACAGCCCGCCTGGCCACGCCATATCTGCGCAGGGACGGACGGCGCGGCACCATATCGGGGGCGCAGGCCGCCGGACGGACGCGCCGCCGGTCAGTTGACGGGGCAGGGGATGGGCTCCTCGACCAGCTCGCCGCCCTTGCGCTGGCGGACGGTGCAGACCTTCTCCGTCGAGGCGACCTGCGGGGCCGCGACCTCGGTTCCCAGCAGGCTGTTGCCGTCGACCTCGACGCCGCCGGCCATCCGCTCGTTGCCGCGCGCCACCAGCGAGACGGTCAGCTGCCCGGTCGCCTGCCCCTGCGTCAGGCGGGCCACCTGCTCGCGCGAGGCCTCGACCGTGATGTTCTGGGGGGCCTGGACGTTCGGCTCGCCCTCCTTGCCCGCCGGCCGGTCGACCGCGATCAGCCGGACCGCGGATTCGATCAGCTGCGTCACGTCGCCGGAGCCGTCGGCGCGCGGCCCGGTCCAGTAGATGTCGACGTTGTCGCCGACCTCGAGATACCGCGACAGGCCCGAGGCGTCGTCGAACCGGATCGTGAAGGCGCTCATCCCGGGGCCAAGGTCGTCGGCGAGGCCCGCCGCCTCGCCGGGCTCGGTCACGCGCACGGCGAGCACGGGGTCGTACTGCTCCATGGAGCGCTTGACGTAGCGGGGCGAGGTCTCGCCCTCGGGGAAGAGGACCGCCTCGTCGCGGAAGACGGTCTCGGGCAGGTAGGCCTCGGGCCAGTAGATCTTCTGCACGTCGTCCTTCGTCAGGGCGTCGCCGTAGTTCAGCGGCTTGTTGACGACGAAGACCTCGACCAGCGGGCCCGCCTTCTCGCGCGCCGCCCGCTCCGCGGCGAGCTGCTCCTGCGTCTGGCTGACGTAGCCCTGGACCATGTAGACCGCGAAGCCGGCAAGCCCGAGGCCGACGATAAGAACCAAACCGAACATCAATCGCATGTCGCCGCTCCGTCTTCCCTGATTCGACCGGGCGAGGTGCCGCGGGTCTGACGCCCCCAGAGAAGCGCCGTTTGGGCACTAATTGCGGCGCTTTCGTGGTCTTCTGTAGGTCTGTGGAAACAGTCGCGCCGACGCGGCGGCACCGCAACGCCGCAGGGCCGCACGCGCGATGCGTGCGGCCCCGAACGGCTTGGCGCGGGTGCGGCTCAGTTCAGCGCCGTGGCCGACGCCGAGGTCGTGAGGATGTCCGTGTTCAGCGCGGTCGCCGCCGAGCCGAGGCTATTGTTGACGCCGATCAGGACCATCAGGCCGAGGCCGACGATGCCCGCCGTCAGCACCACCCAGTCGACCGTCACCGCACCCGACTCGTCCTTCAGAAACCGTTCAAACATGCGGGCGCTCATCCTTGTCTCTTTGTCCTGGGGCCGGATCGACCGACGGTTCGCGTGGCGGTGCCGGGCGGCCGTGCCGCCCGGACGTGTTCGGGTCAGTTCAGCGCCGAGCCGGCGGTCTGCGTCGCGGTGATGTCGGCCGAGATGTTCGAGGCGGCGGTCTTCAGGCCGTTCGACACCGTCGTCATGACGACGAGGCCGAGGCCTACGATGGCGGCGGTCAGCACGACCCAGTCGACGGTCACGGCACCGGATTCGTCGCGGGCGAAGGTCTTGAAGGTGTTCAGGAAGGTCATGGCGGGTTGTTCCCTGGCTGGTGGTGCGAGATGGCCGGACCGGCATCGGCCGTCGGCGGCGAAGGGCGGGACGCGGCCCGTGGACCGCATCCCGTCAGGTGGATCAGTTCAGCGCCGAGCCGGCGGCCTGGGTCGTGGCGATGTCGGCCGAGATGTTCGAGGCGGCGGTCTTCAGGCCGTTCGACACGGTCGTCATGACGACGAGGCCGAGGCCTACGATGGCGGCGGTCAGCACGACCCAGTCGACGGTCACGGCACCGGATTCGTCGCGGGCGAAGGTCTTCATGGTGTTCAGGAAGGTCATGGTCAGGGTCCCTTTCTCGGGTGTTGCACGGTCTGTCTCTCGCCGCCCCGGTGTCGCGCTCCGTTTCGTCCCGGCCCGCGTCCCGTTCGGCATGGGTGCATAAGGCCCCCGAATCGTGGCGGCAGTTTGGTCACAGTGGGACATTTTGAAAAAAGTTCACCGCGCGGTAAGAAATCGTCCAACAGGCTGGTGGCGTTCGGAAAAAAAGCCCCTCGCCCGGGATGGCCCGGCGGGTCCTCCAGGGGGCTGCCAGACCCCTTCCGGGAAATGGGGCAGCGATGCCACGATTCCGGGCCGGTTGTTCTGGCCAGACGCGGGCTTTCCTGACAGGCTGTCGGGCGGGCAGTGGAAACGGGCGGGGAACCCGGCGGATGCGGGTCGCGGCAGGGGTCGTCAGCGTGATTCTCGCGGGGGCCGCCCCCGCCGCGGCGCAGACCCTGCCGGCGCAGGACGACTTCACCTTCCGGCGGGTCAAGGTGCCCGAGCCGGGCACCGTCCGCCGCATCACCGTGCAGATCGACCCCGCCGAGCAGGCGCGGCGCCTCGCGATGGGCGCGAGGCCGCGCGACGAGCCGGACGGGTCGCCCGCGGATGCCCCGCCGCAGGCCGGGGGCGCGGCCGGTGCCCCCCCGGTCGGCGACGCGGCGCGGTACGATTGGTTCTGGGAGACCGTCCCGACCGCCCGGGCCGAGGTCCAGGGGCGGTTCTCGCTCGCCATGGCGACGCTGGGACAGGGGCCGGGCGGATCCTCGGTGGACGCGCCGCGCCTCCAGGCCTTGCAGGACATCGCCTCCGACTACGGGATCGAGATCCTGCGCGCCACGCTCGACACCGAGGTGTCGCCCGCGCTCGTGCTCGCGGTCATCGGCATCGAGAGCGCGGGCCGGCCCGACGCGGTCAGCGCGGCCGGCGCGCAGGGGCTGATGCAGCTGATCCCCGAGACCGCCGTGCGCTTCGGCGTGACCGACTCGACCGATCCCGCCCAGAACATCCGCGGCGGGGTGGCCTACCTCGACTGGCTGATGAAGCGGTTCGACCGCGACCCTCTGATGGTGCTCGCCGCCTACAACGCGGGCGAGGGCGCCGTGGAGGCGAACGCCGGCGTCCCGCCCTTCGCCGAGACGCGCGACTACGTGCCCAAGGTGCTCGCGGCCTGGCAGGTGGCGCAGGGCCTATGCCAGACCCCGCCCGAGCTTGTCAGCGATCCCTGCGTCTTCAAGGTGATCTCGGCCAGCGACTGAGCGTCCCGGCGCGGCGGGGGCGGCGGGGGCGGGGGGGCGGGGGCGCGGGACTGGCGCTCGCCCGCGGGCCGCGCTATGGGCGGGCGTCCAGCGGGAGCCGCCGATGTTCGAGCCGAAGACCGACTATTCCGACGCCGTGTCGCGGATCGAGGACATCATCGACGACGCGCGCAACGGCCGGATGTTCATCCTCGTCGACCACGAGGACCGCGAGAACGAGGGCGACCTCGTGATCCCCGCGCAGATGTGCACGCCGCAGGCCATCAACTTCATGGCGATGCACGGGCGCGGGCTGATCTGCCTCGCCCTTCCCGCCGCGCGCATCGACGCGCTGGGCCTGCCGCTGATGAGCGCGAAGAACCTCAGCCGCCACGAGACGGCCTTCACCACCTCGATCGAGGCGCGGGAGGGGATCAGCACCGGCATCTCGGCCGCCGACCGCGCGCTGACGGTGTCGGTCGCGATCGACCCCACGAAGGGGCCGGGCGACATCGCGACGCCGGGGCACATCTTCCCCCTGCGCGCGCGCGATGGCGGCGTTCTGGTCCGTGCGGGGCATACCGAGGCGGCGGTCGACGTGGCCCGCCTCGCGGGCCTGAACCCCTCGGGCGTGATCTGCGAGATCATGAACGAGGACGGGACGATGGCGCGCCTGCCCGACCTCATCGCCTTCGCGCAGCGGCACGGGCTGAAGATCGGCACGATCAGCGACCTCATCGCCTACCGCCGCCGCCACGACAACCTCGTGGCAGAGAAGGCCGTGCGCCCGGTGCGGTCGGTGCACGGGGGCGACTGGCTGATGCGGGTCTTCGCCGACGAGACCCAGGGGGCGGAGCACATCGTCCTGTCGAAGGGCGACCTGTCGGGCGACGGTCCGGTGCTGGTCAGGATGCACGCGCTCGACCCCTTGCAGGACGTGCTCGGGCTCGATCCCGCGCATGCCGACGACCTGCCCGGCGCCATGCGCCTGATCGCGGCCGAGGGGCGGGGCGTCGTGGTCCTGCTGCGCGACACCATGATGAAGCTCGCGATGGAGGGCGAGGCCTCGCCCCAGACGCTGCGCCAGTACGGCCTCGGCGCGCAGATCCTGTCGGCGCTCGGCCTGTCGCGGATCATCCTCGTGACCAATTCGCGACAGCCCCGCGTCGTCGGGCTGGAGGCGTACGGCCTGTCCATCGCCGGGACCCGGCCGATCGGGGGGGCACCGCATGGCGGCCTCTGAACGCCACGGCGCCCTGCCGCTGCCCGCCTTCGACCGCCCCGTGCGGCTGCTGGTCGTGGTGGCCCCCTACTACCGCGACATCGCCGACGCGCTTCTGGCCGGGGCGCGGGCGACGGCGGACGCCTGCGGCGCCGCGGTCGAGGTGGCGGAGGTGCCCGGGGCGCTGGAGATCCCGACCGCGATCGCCCTGGCCCACCGGCAGGAATCGTTCGACGGCTTCGTGGCGCTCGGCTGCGTGATCCGGGGGGAGACGACGCACTACGACACGGTCTGCAGCGACTCGAGCCGCGCGCTGTCGCTTCTGGGGCTGCAGGGGCTCTGCATCGGCAACGGCATCCTCACGGTGGAGAACCGCGACCAGGCGGTCGTGCGCGCCGATCCCGGCGGGCAGGACAAGGGCGGCGGCGCGGCGGCGGCGGCGCTGCATCTGATCGCGCTGGCGCGCCGCTGGGCGGGGACGCGCCGCGGCATGGGCTTCCGCACCTCGGAGGCGCAGCGTTGACCGCCCCGCGCGGCGATCCCGACCGCCGGCGGATGCGGTCGGCCGCCCGGCTCTACGCCGTCCAGGCGCTGTTCCAGATGGAGTCGAGCGGGCAGACCGTCGAGTCGGTCACCGCCGAGTTCGAGACGCACCGCTTCGGCGCGGTCTACGACGAGGCCGAGATGGCCGAGGGCGACGTCGACCATTTCCGCGCGCTCGTGAGCCACGCGGTCGACCGCCAGGCGCTGATCGACCAGATGACCGACCGCGCGCTGGTCGCGGCCTGGCCCATCGGCCGGATCGACCCCGTGCTCCGCGCGCTGTTCCGCGCGGCGGGCGCCGAGCTGCTGGAGACGCGCACGCCGCCCAAGGTCACGATCACCGAGTTCGTCGACGTGGCCAAGGCCTTCTTCCCCGACGGGAAGGAGCCGAAGTTCGTCAACGCCGTGCTCGACCACATCGCGCGCGAGGCCCGACCCGAGGCGTTCGGGGACCGTCCCCGGGCCTGAGGCCGGCACCCCGCGCGGGTGCGATGCACGGCGCGCTTCGCGCGATGGTTGCAAATCCGCCACATGTTTTCCGTATGTTCCGAGGGACGCGGGAACATTGCCGGTGCGGCCGGGTTCTGGTCAGCGGCAAGACATGCCCGGAACGCAGCGCCGCGTTCCCTTTCACGACACCATGACGAGTCGAAAGGACCGAACATGACCACTATCGTTCGCCTGGGCGGGGTGTCCGCCCTGGCCCTGCTCCTGGGGGCCACCGCCTCGCTGGCGCAGACCCGGATCACCGGGATCAACGACCTGAACGACCGCCTCGACGACATCGAGGAGGTCGCGACCGACGTCATCGACGACGCCGAGGACGAGATGCGCTTCGGCAATCCCGAGTTCCAGCCCGGCCTGTCCGGTTCGGCCTCGCTGTCCTACAGCGGGATCGAGGGCACGACCGACCAGCAGGACTTCACGGCCGGCGCGCGCCTGCGCTACGCGCAGGGCCCGTTCGTCCAGACGATGGGCGTCGCCATCGACTATTCGGAGGACGAGGACAGCTCCACCCGCGAGGACATCTTCGCGGTCTACGACGGCAACTACTACTTCAACGACCAGCTCTATGCCTTCATCCTCGGCCGCGGGGAAAGCAACGGCCTTGCCGACGAGGCCGACGAGGTGCTGACGGATGCCTTCATCGGGGTCGGCCCGGGCTACCGGATCATCAACACCCCGAACACGACCTGGCGCGTCCAGGCCGGCGTCGGGATCAGCTATCTCGAGGACGGGCTGGAGAACAGCGAGACCGACACGGGCTACATCGCCTCGTCGCGGTTCTACTACGCGTTCAGCGAGAACGTGTTCGTGACGAACGACACCGACGTCCTCAACTCGGACGCGGCGCTGCGGATCAACAACGACCTCGGCGTCAGCTTCCGCATGTCGGATGCGTTCACGACGCGGGTCAGCTACCTGATCGACTACAACGACGAGCGGGCCGAGCGGACCGACAACCAGGTTCAGCTGTCGCTGGTCTACGGGTTCTGAGACGGCCCCTCACCGGGCTTTTTCATTCGAAACTGGGGCGGGGAAACCCGCCCCTTCTTTTTTCCGGAGGACGGCCGGGGGTGGCGGGCCCGCAGCGGCCGTGACGGCGTGGATTTCCCGAGAGCCTGACGTATCAGGTGGGAGCCAGATGCCGGGACCAGGATCCCGGCAGAGCCAGCCCCCTCGGAAATGCTTATCGGCCACTGGAAAAGTGCCGCGCACGAGAGGAGCAGAACCCGCCAATGCGAAAGGTAGCCCCCGCCTGCCTGCCGCGCAAGGGTCGGCGGCAAGGCTCGCGCGATCTGGACAACCGTTCCCTCTTCGTTCATAGACCCCGGCCATGCAGGACACGATGCGCCCCGGATTGCGTCTCGCCCGCGGGGTCTGCCGCCACCTGCGGGCGCACGATTTCGCCGCGCTGGAGGAGTTCGTTCCCGCGCCGGGGCTGCGCGTCGACGTGATGGCGCTGGGACCAAAGGGCGAGCTCTGGGTCGTCGAGTGCAAGTCTTGCCGCGCCGACTTCGCGGCCGACCGCAAGTGGACGGGCTATCTCGAATGGTGCGACCGTTTCTTCTGGGCGGTCGACTGCGACTTTCCGCGCGACCTTCTGCCCGAAGGGACCGGGCTGATCCTGACCGACGACTACGACGCCGAGATCGTGACGATGGGCCCCGAGACGCCGCTGGCGCCCGCGCGCCGCAGGACGCTGGTGCAGAAGTTCGCGCGCCACGCGGCGCTGCGGCTCCAGACGCTGCGCGACCCGGGGCCGGGGCCGCAGGGGCTGCTCTAGCGGCGGGCCCGGCCGCCGCCGAGGCCCCGCGCCGCCTCGGCGGCGGCGCGCAGTTCCTCGGCGATCTCGAGCGCCTCGTCGGGGTCGAAGTCGAGCGGCAGCTCGATCCCGCCGTCGGCCTCGATGTAGATGCGGACCATTCCGGTGCTGGTCGGACCGATCTGGATGTTCGCGGCCACGTCGCTTTCGCTGTCGATGCCCATGATGCCTCGTCCCGCCGCCCGACCGCGACCTAGGCCATGGGCGCGCCCATGGCAAGCGCGGCGGCGATCCGGGCTTGCAATCGCGCCCCCCCGGCGCTAGGTCGGCACCCGTGCCGGCTTAGCTCAGTTGGTTAGAGCACCAGATTGTGGATCTGGGGGTCCCCCGTTCGAGCCGGGGAGTCGGTACCATCCCGTCCGGCCCGCGCATCGCCTCCGGCAGCTTTCCGCTTCCGGCGGGCGCGGGGCCGGCCCTCCCTGTTGCCCCGGGGGCCGTTCCCGTGATCTTTCGGGGCCGGCGCGCGGGCGGCGGGAACCGCGGCGCGCGTCCCTGAACCCGCGACGAGGAGGCCGCCATGCCGAACCCGCTCCACGATCTGTCCGACGCGATCTTCCGCGACCCCGGCCTGCGGGCGGCGCTGACGGACCGCGAGCTGGACCGCGGCGTCGAGGCCACGCGCAGGATCAACGACATGATCCTCGACGTGGTGCGGACGACCCGCGCCAACGCCGACGGGCTCATCACGCCGGCCGAGATGAAGCGGCTGTCGCAGACGGTGCAGGGGGACGGCGACGCCTTCGTCAAGCTCATCAAGACGCACGGCTACGACAACGCGAACGGCGACACGGGCTTCCACCTCGTGCGCGGCGACGGCGGGACGCTGACGTTCCAGGGCCGCGCCTTCGTCGACGGGGTGGCCGACGTCGTCTACCACTTCGGCTACCGCATCCGCGCGAGCGACGGGCAATACGTCAACGAGGACGGCAACGCGAACGGAAGCCACGTGAGCGCGGCGGGCTGGCTCAACTACTTCCTGAACGGGCGCAACGTGGTCTGGGGCGACAAGGCCGCCAACGGCCTGTGGAGCAACGACGACTACAGCGCGATCTTCGCCCCCGCGCGGAACGAGACGTTCTATGCCGGCGCGGGCGACGACAGCATCGGCGGAGGCATGGGCAACGATCGCGTCCTTGCCGGTGCCGGCCGCGACCGGGCGGGCGGGGACAAGGGGGCGGACCGGCTGTTCGGCGAGGGCGGGAACGACTGGCTCTACGGGGGCGAGGGGCGCGACCGGATGTTCGGCGGCGCAGGGGACGACGACCTGAACGGCGGGCTCGACGGCGACCGCCTGTCCGGCGGCGGGGGGGCCGACACGCTCTACGGGGCCGAGGGGTCCGATCGCCTGTCCGGCGGCGACGACCGCGACACCCTCATGGGCGCGCAGGGCAACGACCGCCTGGACGGCAACGACGGCGCCGACACGCTGAGCGGCGGCGACGGGCGCGACCGTCTGGACGGCGGGCGGGGCGCGGACACCTTCGTGCTGTGGGAGGGGGCGCAGGCAAGCGACACGGTGCGGATCGGGCGGGGCGACACCGGCCGCACCGCCGGAAGCTGGGACCGCGTCGAGGGCTTCGCGAGCGGCATCGACAAGCTCGACCTGCGCGACTTCGGCGACCTGCGGTTCCGCGACTCGCCCGACTATGCCGGGGGCGGCAGGGCGTCGGCCTACTACGTGAAGGGCAACGGCGCGGGCGACTCGTTCCTGTTCGTCGACGCGAACGGCGACCGCGCGACCGACGCCCGCATCGCCTTCGAAGGCTGGCTCGGCCTCGGGCGGGGCGACCTGATCCTCGGCTGACGCCTCAGGCCTGCGAGCCGCCCACCGTCAGCCCGCCGATCAGGAGCGTGGGCTGCCCCACCCCCACGGGCACCCACTGCCCGGCCTTGCCGCAGTTGCCGATGCCGGGGTCGAGCGCCATGTCGTTGCCGATCGCGCGGATCCCCCTCAGCGCCGTGGCCCCGTCGCCGATCAGGGTGGCCCCCTTCACCGGCTCCCCCACCACGCCGTTGCGGACGCGGTAGGCCTCGGTGCAGCTGAAGACGAACTTGCCGTTGGTGATGTCCACCTGACCGCCGCCGAAGCCCACGGCGTAGATCCCGTCCCGCAGGGAGGCGACGATCCCGGCGGGGTCGTCGCTGCCGCCCAGCATGTAGGTGTTGGTCATCCGCGGCATGGGGATGTGCGCGAAGCTCTCGCGCCGACCGTTGCCCGTGGCCGCGACGCCCATCAGCCGCGCGTTCTGCCGGTCCTGCATGTAGCCCACGAGGATCCCGTCCTCGATCAGGACGTTGCGGGCCGAGGGCGTGCCCTCGTCGTCGATGGTGACCGAGCCGCGGCGGTCGGGCAGGGTGCCGTCATCGAGCACGGTGACGCCCGGCGCCGCGATCCTCCGGCCCATCAGCCCCGCGAAGGCGCTGGTGCCCTTGCGGTTGAAGTCCCCCTCGAGCCCGTGCCCGATCGCCTCGTGCAGCAGGATGCCGGGCCAGCCGGGGCCCAGCACCACGTCCATCGTCCCCGCCGGGGCCGGCACCGCGTCGAGGTTGACGCGCGCGATCCGCAGCGCCTCGCGCACGGCGGGCTGCCAGGTCGCGGGCTCCATCAGCCGGGCGAGGCCGTGCCGCCCGCCCAGCCCGGTGCCGCCGCTCTCGCGCCGCCCGTCCCGGTCGACGATCACCGACACGTTCAGCCGCGCCATGGGCCGGGCATCGCCCAGCCGCAGCCCGTCGGGCCGCAGGATCTCCACCTCCTGCAGGCCGGCCGACAGCGTCGCCGAGACCTGCACCACGCGGGGGTCGAGGCCGCGCGCGAAGGCGTCGATCGCGCGCAGCAGGTCGATCTTGGCGGCGAAGGCGGCGTCGGCCATCGGGTCGTCGGGCCCGTAGAGGCGCGCGTTGGTTCCGCGCGGCGGCGGCGCCATCGTCCCGCCGCCCGCGCCGACCGCCAGCCGCGCGGTCCCCGAGGCGCGCCGCAGCGCAGCCTCCGAGATCTCGTTCGCGTGCGCGTAGCCCGCGACCTCGCCCCGGACCGCGCGCAGCCCGAAGCCCTCCGAGGCGTCGTAGCTCGCCGAGCGGATGCGCCGGTCGTCAAGCACCAGCGTCTCCGACCGCCGGCGCTCGAGGAACAGCTCGCCGTCGTCGGCGCCGACCGTCGCGCCGCGCACCGCCGCCAGCGCCGCAGCCTCGTCCAGATGGGTCTCGAAGGGGCGGAACGGGCCGTCGCCCTGCGCGGGCGGGACGGACGCTGCGGGCGTCGCTGGGGTCATCGCCTGGGGATCCTCCGGGCCGGGTTTCTCCGCGGCCGGGCGCGATTTGCCGCAACTCTTCCGCTTGTCGGTCGGGGCATAATATGGTTTGACCGGCGGGACAGGCAATGGGGCCCGGCGGGCGCGAGGGGGCCCCGCGCTGCGGCCGGGCCGCGACAACGAACGGGTTCAGCATGACGACATCGCACCGCATTCTTTCGGGCCTCGGCCTGGCGCTGGCCCCGTCCGCGCCGGCCCTTGCGCAGGAGCTGCCGGTCATCGGCCGTCCCGTGCCGGGGGGCACCTACTTCCAGCCCGCCGCGACCGAGCTTGCGCGCGACATCCAGTGGCTCGACGACATGCTGGTCGTGATCATCACCCTGATCACGCTGTTCGTGACGGCGCTCCTGATCTACTGCATCGTGCGGTTCAACCGCCGCCGGAACCCCGACCCCGCGCGGTTCACGCACAATACCCCGCTCGAGATCGCCTGGACGATCGTGCCGATCCTCATCCTCGTCGTGATCGGGGCCTTCTCGCTGCCGGTGCTGTTCAAGCAGCAGGAAATCCCGGTCGCCGACGTGACGATCAAGGCGACCGGCAACCAGTGGTACTGGAACTACGACTACGCGGGCCTCGGCGTGAACTTCGACAGCTACATGATCGGCTCGCCGGCGACGGGGGGCGACAACCGCCTCACGCCCGAGGTGGAGCAGCAGCTGGTCGCGGCGGGCTACAGCGCGCAGGACTTCCTGCTCGCGACCGACACCGCGGTCATCGTGCCGGTGAACAAGGTGGTCGTCATGCAGATGACCGGGGCCGACGTCATCCACTCCTGGGCCATGCCCGCCTTCGGTGTGAAGCAGGACGCCGTGCCGGGCCGGCTGGTCCAGACCTGGTTCAGGGCCGAGGAGGAAGGCACCTACTTCGGCCAGTGCTCGGAGCTGTGCGGGAACCTTCACGCCTACATGCCGATCACCGTGAAGGTGGTGTCGCAGGCGACCTACGACGCCTGGCTCGCCCGCGCGCAGGAGACGGGCGGCGAGGACGTGGTGCTGACCCCTGACGAGCTGATCGCCTCGGCGGAGCCGGCCGCCGCCGCCGTCGACGTGGCGGCCGCCGAGTAGGCCCGCCGGGCCGGCGCGGAACAGGGGCGTCCCCGCACGGCGCGCGGGGGCGCGGACCCATCAGAGGACATCAGCCGACATGACCGACCTCAGCCATGCCGATCGCGCAGACGCCGTTCCGGGCGATGCGGGGTTCGGCGACTTCATCCAGCTTCTGAAGCCGCGCGTCATGTCGCTCGTGGTCTTCACGGCGATGGTGGGGCTTCTGGTCGCGCCGGTGCCGGTGCATCCAGTGGTGGCGTTCGCCGCGATCCTGTTCATCGCGATGGGGGCGGG
>ERZ1066123.361-NODE-361-length-35180-cov-9.228327_pt1 | contig 35180 bp, 32 predicted proteins | sample MGYA00382770_ERZ1066123 | MGnify/ENA primary metagenome ERZ1066123 (study PRJEB33369, sample SAMEA5778353) | biofilm metagenome | biome: Industrial cooling water; feature: Water cooling tower basin; material: Biofilm | place: United Arab Emirates | collected...
ATCTTGCCCCGCGTCGAGGTTCCATGAACAGGCCAGCTGCACCGCCGCCCCCGTGGCAAGGTCGAGCTGGGCGAGGGCATAGTCCTCCACCGCCTCGTCGTTCGCGGCGAGGGGCCGCCCCTTGGCGAAGGTCCGGGCGGTGACGCGCTCCACCGCCGGAAAGCCGGTCAGCCACAGCGCCAGGTCGACAAGGTGGACGCCGAGGTCGATCACGCAGCCCCCGCCCGATTGTGCGCGGTCGTGGAACCACGGCTTGTCCGGGCCATAGGCGTTGTGGAAAGTGAGGTCGGCCGCGAATATCTCGCCCAGCGCGCCGCTTTCCACCAGCGCGGCCAGCGTGCGGGCGGCGATGGTGTGGCGGTAGGAGAAGTCGACCGCCAGCAGCCGGTCTGCAGCCTGTGCCGCTTCCACCACCCGCCGCGTTTCCGGGGCATCGCGGCCCAGAGGCTTCTGGCAGAACACCGCCACGCCCCGCTCGAGCGCCGCGATTGCCTGTGCAGCGTGGAGCGCGCTCGGGGTGGCGATCACCAGCCCGTCGAGCCCTGCATCGAGCAGGCTTTCGGGCGAGGACAGGATGGCAGCGCCCGGCGCCAGCGCCTGCGCCTCGCGCGCGCACTCGGGCGAGGGATCGACGATGGCGACGATGTCCGCCAGCCCGCTCGCCGCGATCCCGGCGAGGCGGTTTCGGCCGATCCAGCCGGTGCCGAGAAAGCCGAGGCGGGGGAGAGGGCGTGTCATGCGAGCTCGATCCACGCCTTGACGAAGCCTTCCGGCTTGTCGCGCGTCGCATCGAGCGCGTCGCCGAGCCGGTCGAGCGGGTAGCGGTGGGTGAGCAGCGGCGCGATGTCGAGCCGGCCTCCCGCCACCGCCGCCACCGCCTCGCGCACGCCGCGCAGCTGGACCTGCGGATCGCGTTCATGCGCATTGACGACGTCGATGCCCTTCCAGTTCCAGCCCTGCATGTTGACCTGACGCGGCCCGTCCTGATGGTATCCCGCGATCACCAGCCGCCCGCCGATGCCGACGAGTTCGCCTGCGAGGTCGAGCGGCCACTGCTTGCCGACGCATTCGATCACCCGGTCGCACAGCCCCTCGCCGGTGATCGACCTGACGTCTTCGATGATGCGCCAGTGATCGTCCATTACGATGGTGTGTGCCGCGCCGTACCGGCGGGCGAGGGCGAGACTGTCCTCGCGCCGCGAGATGGCGACGACCGCGGCCCCCGCGTCAGCCGCCAGCCGGGTGAGAATCGCTCCGAGAAAGCCGATGCCGATGATCGCGACGCTCTGGCCCGCACGGATCTCGCTCCGCCGAAAAATGTTGAAAGCGCAGCCCAGGGCCTCGCCGGGGAAGGGCTTCTCGGCGAGTTCGGACGGCAGCTTCACCACCATGCCGGCAGGGACGATGTCGGCTTCGGCATAGGAACGGTTGCCGAGGGCGGCGACCCGGTCGCCCTCGGCCAGTCCGGTCACGCCCGGCCCGACGGCTTCAATCATCCCCCAGCCCTCATGCCCCAGATCGCCGGGCGGGGTGGGGAAGGTCATCCACTCCGGCCCCTCCCACGGGGTGAGGTTGGAGGCGCACACCCCGCACCCTTCGAGCCGGACGCGCACCTCGCCTGCGCCGGGCTCGGGCAAAGGCACGCTTTCGAGGGCAAGCGCGCCGGGGCCGGTCAGGACAGCAGCCCGCATCGCTCAGCCTTCCGCGATGAAGGCTTCGAGCGCGGCATGGGCCTCGTCATCGGTCAGCTGACGGGGCGGATGCTTGCAGAACCATGCCGCGGCAGGGTGGACGGGGCCTGCCAGCCCTCGGTCGAGCGCCACCTTGGCACAGCGGATCATGTCGATGGCGACGCCCGCCGAATTGGGCGAATCCTCGACCGACAGGCGCATTTCGAGGTTCATCGGCACGCCGCCGAACATCGTGCCTTCCATCCTGAGGAAGCACACCTTGTTGTCGTTCTGCCAGGCAACGTAATCGGAGGGGCCGACATGGATATCCGCCTCGGCCAGCCGGGCGGCGGCGACCGATTGCACGGCCTCGGTCTTGGAGACCTTCTTGGCGGCAAGTCGGCTTCGCTCAAGCATGTTGAGGAAGTCGGTATTGCCGCCGGTGTTGAGCTGATAGGTCCGCTCCAGCGTCACCCCGCGCTTGGCGAAAAGGTCGGTCAGAACCCGGTGGACGATGGTCGCGCCAAGCTGGGCCTTGATGTCGTCGCCGATGATCGGCACGCCCGCTTCCCTGAACCGCTCGGCCCATGCCGGATCGCTGGCGATGAAGACGGGAATCGCGTTGACAAAGGCGACCCCTGCTTCGAGCGCGCATTCAGCGTAGAACTCGCTCGCCGTCTGCGAGCCGACGGGCAGGTAATTGACCATGACATCGGCCTGCGTCTCGCGCAGCGCGTCGACGACGGCGGCATGATCGGGTTCGGGGGCGTCGGCGGGCAGGAAGGTGCGATCGTCGGGGTAATTGGCCATGTGTTCGGCGACCCCGTCGAGCAGGCGTCCCATCCGCACCTCGGTGCCGGTCGGTTCGAGCGTGTCGCAGAAGCGCGCGGTGCAGTTGGGCCTGGCGAAGATCGCCTCGGCGACGTCGCGGCCGACCTTGCGGCGGTCGATGTCCCAGGCCGCCACCACGCGGAGATCGCCCGCCTCGTAGCCACCGAGGCTGCGGTGCATCAGGCCGACCGTGTCGTTCGCACCGCCGCGGTAATGGGCGATGCCCTGCACCAGAGAACTGGCGCAGTTGCCGACGCCGACGAGCGCCACATTGATCCCGCGGGCTCTGGGGGACAGCATGGAAATCTCCTTTCGTGTGACGCGCGTCAGGCGCGGATGGCGGCGCGCTGTGCGCGGGCCGGGGCGTAGCGTTCGGTCATTTCGGCGCAGAAATCGGCAAAGGCCTGCGGATCGCGCGCGCAGGAGGTGTGGTGTGCCTCCACCCCGAGATGCTCGGGGGTGAAGCAATAGGTGACCATCACCTCGAAGGGGGCGAGGGCCTCCATCTGCCGGTCGAACCAGTCGAGCGCGCCGGGGCGAAAGCGGTCGGCCCAACTGAGCCCGGTGCGCAGCTTCTTGACGCCCAGATCCTTCATGATCCGCACCGCATCGTCGAGCCGCGGGTCGTGGAAATGGAACCACTGCATCAGCCCCATGCGGTCCGCGACGCGGGCGTAGCTCTCCAGCGCGGGCTTGGGCGAGCCGTCCTCGCGGATCAGGCCCATGTAGAAATGGCGATAGTAGCTCGATCCTTCCGCCTCGCGGTGGCGGGTCTCGGCGCCCCATTGCTGCGGCAGGTCGAAGAGGGAATACCAGTAGACATTGGGCACGCGGCCGAGCAGCAATTCGGCGGTCCGTTCGAGGCCGAAGACCTGCACTTCTTCCGCCCCGAAGCTGCCGACGCCCACTTCGGTGGCCCAGATCGGCTTGTCGGGGACTACCGCCTCGATCTCGGCGATCTTCTCGGGCCAGGCATTGATCGGCCACAGGTTCCAGTCGAGCGGGAAGCCGTGGACGGCAACCACGTCGACCTCGTCAAGCGCGCCGTGGCCGCGCATCTTTTCCACCCAGTGCGGGTCGATGGGGGACATGCCCCCCAGCACACGCGTCACGTCCGGGTTTACGCCCGCGATCGACCTTCCGGCACGGATCACCGTGTCGGCATAGATCGCCCAGTCGGGATCGAGCTCGGGGTTCCAGTGCGACTTGTTGTTGGGCTCGTTCCAGATCATCGCCGCCTCGATCATGCGTGCGGTCCTTTCGCAGGGTAGACCGCCGCGGGGCCGCAGTCGGCATAGGGAAGGGGAGCGGTGCGGCAGAGATAGACCTCGGCCTCGATCTGCGCCTCGATGGTGAAACCCGCCGCGCGCAGCATCGCTTGGCTGCAGGCGGCGTTGGGTGCCCACCAGTTCGACCAGTCGCCCGCATATTCGCGCTCGATGAAGTGCATCTTCGGATAGCCCGGCTCGCCGAAATATTCGGGCGGATCGAAGTTGCCGGGCTTGTGGAAGGGGTGGTCGGCAGGCGGATCGAACACCGCCTCGCTACCGCGCTGCATCGTCTGGAACAGCATGAGGTCGCCCGCGACGTGCTCGCGGATCAGGTCCAATGCGAGCAACGGGTGGCGCAGGTGGTAAAGCACGCCCATGAAGATCACGAGGTCGAACTTCTCCCCCAGCGATGCGACATCGTAGACGTCGAGCCGGTCGAATGCGATTTCGTGAAAGCCCAGCGCCCGGCTCGCCAGACGGGCCTGTTCGAGATAGCGCGGATCGCTGTCGATCCCCAGCACGCGCTCCGCCCCCCGCCGTGCCATCTCGATTGCGTAGAAGCCCGCGTTGCAGCCGATGTCGAGCACCGTCTTGCCGGTGAGGTCGGCGGGCAGCGCATCGGCAAAGCGGCGATACTTGAAGGCCGGGTAATCGCCGAGGAAATGGTCGGGCGCGGTGGTGATGCCGTGCCCGAGATCGATGTTCTGGAACCATGGCGCGAGCCGCGCGACATCGGCGCTGAGGCGGCTGGCGGCGGTGGCAGCGTCGGCTTCGGCCATCGTCATAACCACCGCTCGTTGAGGCTCATCACCCGCTCGCCCCAGCGGCCTGCGACGATGCGCGTGACCGAGGCCGGATCGACATCGAAGCTGAGGACGCGGTCGAGCGACAGGCCGAGGATGCCGGCCACCCCGGCGCGGATCACATCGGCATGGCTGACCATCGCCACCACCCGGCCCGAAGCCTCCCGCGCCACAACGCGCAGATGGGACAGGGCCCGCTCCTGAACGGCGACCATCGCCTCGCCGCCGGGCGGCACGGTATAACTGCGTCGTTCGTTCCAGGCGTGCCAGAGCGGGTCCTTGCCCAGTTCGGCGAAGCTCTTGCCGCTCCATGTGCCGAAATCGACCTCGTCGAGCGGGGCGGCGACATCCTCGGGCACGTTGGCCACTGCGGCGATGGTCTGTGCGGTGTCGCGTGCGCGGCGGACGGGGCTGGTGTGCACGGCATCGAGCCGCTCTTTCCCGAGCCGCTGCGCCAACCGCTGCGCCTGTTCCCGTCCCGCTGCGGACAGGGGAACATCGTCGCTGCGACCGGACAGAACCTTGCCAAGATGTTCGTGTGCTGCGTGACGGACGAGTAGAATAGTGGCTGTCATCATGCTCCCGGACTTTCAGCAGCTAAGTAGAAGCCGAGAGACGGGCGCCCTCAAGGAGCCATGTTGCCAAAGTGGATTATGGTAAGCGGCGGTTCTGGCTTCAGCAGACAAGTGCCTGAACTGCCGTGGGCGAGCGATCAGCAGGCCATCAACATGAGTTAGCATCCCGATTAAGCAAGGCTGCCCGGTCCTTGGCCTAGGAACTTACCGGATGAAGAAGCTGGATCGGGAGTGCAGGCGTGGCTGAAAGGGTTCTGGTGACGGGGGGTGCAGGCTTCATCGGGCGGCACCTGTGCCGCGAGTTGTTGGAACGCGGCCATGCGGTCCGCGTGTTCGATGCGCTGATCGATCAGGTCCATCCCGGCGGCGAGCCTCCTGCCGACCTGCCGCGGGATGTCGAGTTCCTGCGCGGCGACATTCGCGACGGCGATGCCGTGGCGCGCGCGCTCGAGGGCACGGACGCGGTTGTCCACCTCGCCGCCGAGGTCGGGGTCGGGCAGTCGATGTATGAGGTGGAACGCTACACCTCCACCAACGAGGTCGGCACTGCGGTGCTGATGGAGCGCCTCATCGACCATCCGGTGCGCCGCATCGTCACCGCTTCCTCGATGAGCATCTATGGCGAGGGGCTCTACCGCGACGCCGATGGCGCGCTGGTCGAGGACGCGCGGCGCGGCGCCCTGCGCGACGGTCAGGCGGCGTGGGACCCTGCCGACGCGAAGGGCCGCCCGCTAGCACCGGTGGCGACGCCCGAATGGAAGCGCCCCGACCTCGCCTCGGTCTATGCGCTGAACAAGTTTGCGCAGGAGCGCATGACCCACATCATGGCCGCGCCCTACGGGATCGAGAGCACGTGCCTGAGGTTGTTCAACGTCTACGGGCCGGGGCAGGCGCTCTCCAATCCCTATACCGGGGTGCTGGCGATCTTTGCCGCGCGGCTGATGAACGGACAGCCGCCGATGATCTTCGAGGACGGCGAGCAGCGCCGCGACTTCGTCCATGTCGGCGATGTCGCCCGCGCCTTCGCCGATGCGCTGGTGCACCCGGATGCGCCGGGGGCTACCCTCAACATCGGTTCAGGGCAGGACCGTTCGGTGCGCGAGGTTGCCCACTCGCTGGCCCAGGCGATGGGCAAGAACAGCGTCAAGGCCGAAATCGTCGGCAAGGCGCGCACCGGGGATATCCGCCACTGCTACTGCGACACCACGCTGGCGCGCGAGGTGCTCGGCTTTTCCGCCCGGCAGGACTTCGGTGAGGGGCTGGCGGATCTTGCCGCATGGCTCGAAGGCCAGACCGCCGAGGACCGTGCCGAACGCGCGCGGGCCGAACTCGAAGCGCGCGGGCTGGTGGCATGATGCTGGGGGAAGGACAGACGCTCCTCGTTACCGGTGGGGCGGGTTTTATCGGCTCGAACCTGGCTGACCGCCTGCTGGCGCGCGGCTGCCGGGTGCGCATTCTGGATTCGCTCGAACGCCCCGGCGTCGAGCGCAATCTCGCATGGTTGACTTCGCGCCACGGCGACCGGGTGGAGCCGGTGATCGCCGACATCCGCGCGCCCGGCGTCATCAGGCGCGCGGTGCGCGGGGTCGACGGCGCGTTCCACTTCGCCGCGCAGGTCGCGGTCACCACCAGCCTTGCCGACCCTGCCAGCGACTTCGCAGTCAACCTTGCCGCGACCTTCGACCTGCTCGAGGCGCTGCGGCACCAGCGGGCGCACGCCCCCGTGATCTTCGCCTCGACCAACAAGGTCTATGGCGACCTTGCCAACCTCGCCTTCGCCGAAGGACCCGATGGCTACGCCCCGCGCGATGCGGCGCTGGCCCGCCACGGCGTGCCTGAAAGCCGTCCGCTCGATTTTCACACGCCCTATGGCTGCTCCAAGGGCGCGGCCGACCAGTACGTGCTCGATTACGCGCGCAGCTTCGCGATGCCCGCTGCCGTCTTCAGGATGAGCTGCATCTATGGTGAGCGGCAGATGGGCACCGAGGATCAGGGCTGGGTCGCCCACTTCCTGCTGCGCGCGCTCGTGGGAGAGCCGATCACGCTCTACGGCGACGGGCAGCAGGTGCGCGACATCTGCGACGTGGCCGACACCTGCGGAGCCTACATCGCCGCCTTCGAGCGGATCGAGCGGATCGCAGGGCGCGCCTTCAACTGGGGCGGCGGGCCGGACAACGCGGTCAGCTTGCTGACGCTGGTGGCCGAAATCCGCCGCATCCTGGGCACCGCGCCGCCGGTGAGCTTCGCCGATTGGCGCGCTGGCGACCAGAAGTGGTTCGTCGCCGACACCCGCGCTGCCGATGCCGCTCTGGGCCTGCCCCCGCGCAAGCCCTGGCGCACCGGCCTTGGCGAGCTCGCGATGTGGCTCCACGCCAACCGCCCCGCCTCGGCCGCGCCAATCCGGTCCGCACCTGCGTCCGCGCCCGAGCGGGTGGCGTGAGCGGCACAGACGCCCCCCATGTGCTCCTCACCGCCGATGCCGTGGGCGGGGTGTGGCAATATGCGACCGGGCTCGCCGCCGAACTGGCGGGCGAGGGCTACCGCGTGACGCTCGCGGTGATGGGCCCTGCGCCCGATGCCGCCCAGCGGCACTGCCTTGCCGGGGCGCCGGACGTGGCCATCGTCGAGACCGGCTTGCCGCTGGACTGGCTGTGCGCCGATGCTGCCGAAACCGCCGCTGCCGCAACGGGGCTCGTGCAGCTTGTCCGGCAATGCGGGGCCGATCTCGTCCACTGCAATTCCCCGGCGCTGATCGGCGCGGTGCCGTTCCCGGTGCCGGTGATCGCTGCGGCCCACGGCTGCACCGCGACATGGTGGCAGGCCGCGAAAGGCCCTGGGCCGGTCGACCCCGCCTATCGCTGGCACGGCGATCTGATGCGCCGCGGGCTGATCGCCGCCGATGCCGTGATCGCGCCCAGCGCCAGCTTTGCCGCGACCCTTCAGGCGACCTATGGCCTGCCGCACCTGCCGCAGGTGGTCCACAACGGCTGCCGTCCCGCGCCCGCGCCTCCCGCCGAGCCGCACCGGCTCCACGCTGCGCTCGGCATCGGGCGGATGTGGGACCCGGTCAAGAACGCCGCCCTGCTCGATGCCGCTGCTGCGCTGTGCGACCTGCGCTTCCTTGCGGCAGGGCCCCTTCGCGGGCCGCAAGGAGAGACCGCGCGATTCGCCCATGTCGTCGCGCTCGGGACGCTTCCCGGCGAGACCCTCGCCGAACTTCTGGCGCTGCGCCCGATCGTCGTCTCGGCTGCGACGTTTGAGCCTTTCGGCCTTGCCGTGCTCGAGGCCGCGGCGGCGGGCTGCGCGCTGGTGCTCTCCGACATCCCAACCTTCCGCGAGCTGTGGGATGGGGCGGCGCTGTTCGCCGATCCGCACGACCCCGCCAGCTTCGCCGCCGCGATCACCCAGCTGGAGACCGCGCCCGACATGCGCTGGCAACTCGGCGAGGCGGCCCACGCGCGCTCCCTGCGATACAGCATCGCTGCGACGGCACGCGCAGTGACGGCGCTCTATCGCGGGCTGCTCGCCGGGCGGGAGGTCGCCGCGTGAGGATCGCCTATTTCACCCACTCGCTCACCTCGTGCTGGAACCACGGCAACGCGCATTTCCTGCGCGGGGTGATGGACGAGCTGACCCTGCGCGGGCACGAGGCCGTCGCCTTCGAGCCTGCCGATGCGTGGAGCCGGGCTAACCTGCTTGCCGATCACGGTGCGGCGGGTCTTGCCGCCTTCACCCGCGCCTATCCGCTCCTCGATTCGGTGGTCTACCCCGCCCATGCCGACATCGCGGCGCTGGTCGAGAGCGCGGACCTCGTCGTCGTGCATGAATGGAACGCCCCCGCGCTTGTTGCCCGTCTCGGGACCCTTCGCAAGCAGGGCGCCCGCTTCCGGCTGCTGTTCCACGATACCCACCACCGCGCGGTGAGCGAGCCTGCGGCGATGCGCGCCTACGATCTGTCCGGCTACGACGGCGTGCTCGCTTTCGGGGAAGCTCTGGCCGAGTTCTATCGCGGCTGGGGCTGGGGGGACCGGGTGCACGTGTGGCACGAGGCCGCCGACACCCGCCGCTTCCATCCGCCCGCCGTCGAAGAACCGCGCGAAGGGCTGGTGTGGATCGGCAACTGGGGCGACGGGGAGCGTTCCGCCGAGATCGAGGAATTCCTCCTCGCCCCCGCCGACGCGGCTGACCTGCCGCTCGACATCTACGGCGTGCGCTACCCGCAGACGGCGCTGGCCACGCTGGCGCAATACGGCGCGCGCTATCGCGGATGGGCGGCGAACCCGCGTGCGCCGGAAATCTTCGCGCGCCATCTCGCCACCGTCCACGTGCCGCGCCGTTTCTACGTCGAGGCGCTCCCCGGCATCCCCACCATCCGCGTTTTCGAGGCGCTCGCCTGCGGCATTCCGCTGGTGTGCGCGCCGTGGGACGATGCCGAAAACCTGTTCCGCCCCGGCACCGATTACCTCGTCGCGCAGGACGGGGCGGAGATGACAGCGCACCTCGCCGCGCTCGCCAACGACCCCGCGATGCGTGCGCAACTGGCCGTCGACGGCCTCGCGACGATCCGCGCACGCCACACCTGCGCGCACCGGGTGGACGAGCTGCTCGCGCTGGTCGGCCAGACCGAAAGGGAGACCGCATGAACATCGCCTTCTACGGATCGAGCCTGCTGTCCTCGTACTGGAACGGGGCGGCGACCTATTATCGCGGCATCCTGCGCGCGCTGGCGGAGCGGGGGCACCGGATCACCTTCTACGAACCCGACGCCTTCGACCGCCAGCAGCATCGCGACATCGACCCGCCCGAATGGGCCGAGGTGGTGGTCTGGCCCGCGACGCCCGAAGGCCTCGCCGACGTTTTGGCCGAGGCGGGGGCGGCGGATGTGGTGATCAAGGCCAACGGCGTCGGGGTCTATGACCGCGAACTGCTGGAGGGCGTGCTCGCCCGCGCCGCACCCCATGCGCTCAGGATCTTCTGGGACGTCGATGCCGCCGCCACGCTCGACGAGATGCGCCGCGATCCCGCCCATCCGGTGCGCGCCGCGCTGCCCCGGCTGGACATGGTCTTCACCTATGGCGGCGGCCCGCCGGTGGTCGCGGCCTACGAGGGCTTCGGCGCGAAGGAATGCGTGCCGGTCTACAACGCGCTCGACCTCACCACCCATGTCCCCGTCCCGCCCGATCCGCGCTTCGCCTGCGATCTCGCCTTCCTCGCCAACCGCCTGCCCGACCGCGAGGCGCGGGTGGAAGAGTTCTTCCTGCGGGCGGCCGCGCTGCTGCCCGACCGGCGCTTCCTGATCGGCGGCAATGGCTGGGCCGACAAGGCGATGCCCGGCAACGTGCGCGCCATCGGCCATGTCGGCACCGCCGAACACAACGCCTTCAACGCGACGCCGCTCGCCGTGCTGAACGTCGCGCGCGACTCCATGGCGGCGGTCGGCTTCTCGCCCGCCACTCGCGTTTTCGAGGCGGCAGGCGCGGCGGCCTGCCTCATCACCGACGCGTGGGAAGGCATTCCGATGTTCCTTGAACCGGGCCGCGAGATCCTCGTTGCGCGCGACGGGCAGGATGTCGCCGAACACCTCGCCGCGCTCACCCCCGAGCGCGCCCGCATGATCGGCGCAGCGGCGCTCGACCGGGTGCGGCGCGAGCATACCTACGAGATGCGCGCGGTGATCGTCGACCGGGTGCTTGACCGGCTGGTCGAAGCCCGGCGGGAGGTCGCGGCATGAAGCTCGTCGTCCTCGGCCTCAGCCTGTCCTCCTCGTGGGGCAACGGCCATGCGACCACCTTCCGCGCGCTGCTCGCCGCCTTTGCCGCGCGGGGCCACGAGGTGCTGTTCCTCGAACGCGACGTGCCCTGGTATGCGGGGCACCGCGATCTCGCCGACCCCGATTTCTGCGAACTTGCGTATTACGACAGCCTTGCAGCACTCGCGGACTGGCGCGGGGCAATCGCCGATGCGGACGCGGTGATGGTCGGCTCCTATGTGCCCGACGGGATCGCCGTCGGTGCCTTCGTGCAGGAGCACGCGCGCGGGATGACCTGCTTCTATGACATCGACACCCCCGTCACCCTGGCGGCGCTCGACCGGGGGGCGTGCGACTACCTCTCGCACGACGTTCTGGCGGGGTACGACGTCTATTTCTCCTTCACCGGCGGGCCGACGCTGGAGCGGCTGGAGCGCGAATACGGCGCGAAGGCGGCCCGCGCGCTCTATTGTTCGGTCGATACCGCCCGTTACCGGCCGATCGACGTGCCGACCCGCTGGGACCTCACTTACCTGGGCACCTACAGCGCCGATCGCCAGCCGACGCTGGAGCGGCTGCTGATCGAGCCCGCCCGCGCGCGTCCCGATCTGCGCTTTGCCGTGGCGGGGCCGCAGTACCCCGACGACATCGCCTGGCCCGCCAATGTCGAGCGGATCGAGCACCTGCCGCCGTCCGAACATGCCGCCTTCTACAGCGCCTCGCGCTTCACCCTCAATGTCACCCGCGCCGACATGATCGCCGCGGGTCATTCGCCGTCTGTTCGCCTGTTCGAGGCGGGGGCCTGCGGGACGCCGATCATCTCGGACCGCTGGGACGGGATCGGGGAACTGTTCACCCCCGGCGAGGCAATCATCCTTGCAGACAGCGGCGAGGACGTGATCGCTGCGCTGGACCGGCCCTCCGGCGCCATCGGCGCGGCGGCGCGCGCGGTGGTGCTCGCCCGTCACAGCGCCGATGCGCGCGCGGGGGGTCTCGAAGCCGACCTTACCGAGGTTATCGCGCGGCGCGGCGACATGCGCGATTCCGCAGCCCCGGCCGCATCCTCCCGCATCCTTGCCGCCGGATAGGAGTAAACGGATCATGCCCAAGCAGGACACCGGCAAGGAAACCCGCGCGCTTGGCCCCGGTGCGGGCGGTGCGGAGGATTTCATCGCGGTGCGGCTCAATTCGATGGCGCTGGTGGTGCTCTATGCGTGGTTGCTGACCGCGCTGGTGCTGCTGCTGCCCGATTTCGGCTACGCCAAGGTGACCGCCTGGCTGCGCCATCCGCTCAATTCGATCATGATGATCCTGCTCATCGGAATGACCTTCTGGCACGTCAAATACGGGCTGGACGAGTTGATCGACGATTACGTCCACGCCCCCCTCAACCGGGCGCTGGCGATCAGCGCGAATTATGCCTTCACCGGAGTCGGCGCGCTGGTGGCGATATGGAGCGTGATGCGGGTCGCTTTCGCCGCGAACGGGTGATCGTGTCTTTCGATAATGGCGGTTGCGCCGGAATGCGGCTGGCTGTGGCCGAAGAGCATTTTTGGGCTAATGCAGGATAGGCGCGTGCATCAGCAGTCATGAGACACTGCAAGTCTTCCCCGCACCATCGGTGGCACGGGGAGCAGCAAAGAAGGCAGACCATGGCACAGACACGCAAGCCCGCAGCCGGCAAGCCGATGCTCGCGACAGCGCAATATGGCGATGCGCAGGTGGACTACAGCTACAACCAATGGCGTCACGCCCAGATGCGCCAGATGGAGAGCAGCTACGACGCCGCGATCGGCCAGTCGCGCAGCAGCACTCCGGCGGCGGCCTGACGGCCCAGCGACAGCGAGGCGAGAGAGCGCCGGCGGGGCTATTCCGCCGGCGCTTTTCTTTTGCGGCTCACTCCGCGCTGGTGAACCGGAACAGGACGCGGTGGCAATACTCCTCGCCCGGCGCGAGGCGGATCGTGCCGAACTCCGGGCGGTTGGGTGTGTCGGGAAACATCTGCGGCTCGAGCGCGACGCCGTCGCCCATGCGGTAGGTGTGCCCCGCCTTGCCGATGCTGCTGCCATTCAGGAAATTTCCTGAATAAAACTGCAAACCCGGCTCGGTCGAAAGCACTTCGAGCGTGCGGCCCGATGGTGGGTGGGCAAGACGGGCGAGGAGGCGCGGCTCCGGGCTGCGGCTACGCGCTATCACCCAGTTGTGATCATACCCGGTGCCGATGCGGATCTGTTCGTGCCGGGCATCGCGCACCCTTGCGCCGATGGGCGTGGGCTGGCGAAAATCGAAGGGCGTGCCATCGACCGGCGCGAACTCCCCGGTCGGGATCGCGGTGTCATCGGTGGGCAGGAAATGCTCGGCGGGGATGGTCAGGACATGGTCCATCGCGCCGCCCGCCGCGCCTTCGCCCGCGAGGTTCCAGTAGGCATGGTTGGTGAGGTTGACGAGTGTCGGCCGGTCGGTCGCTGCGCGGTAGGTGATGGCAAGCGTGCCGTCATCGTGCAGCGCATAGTCGGCGCTCACCGCAAGGGTGCCCGGGAAACCCTCGTCGTCGTCGGGGCTGGTATGGGCGAGGCGGACGAAGGGGGTGGGGGTCGCGCCGACATCGGCGATGGTCCACAGGGCCTTGTCGAACCCGCCCGGTCCGCCGTGTAGGGCATTGGGGCCGTTGTTGCAGGGCACGCGGTATTCCGTTCCGTCGAGGACGAAGCGCCCGCCCGCGATCCGGTTGGCGACCCGCCCGACGCTGGAGCCGAAATATTGCGGTTGTTCGAGATATTCGCCGAGGCTCGCGTGGCCCAGCGTCACGTCGGCGACGGTGCCGTCTCGCCCCGGCACGCGCATCGCCTGCAGCGTCGCCCCGTAGGCGATCACCGTCGCACTCATCCCGCTTGCATTGACGAGCGTGACGGCCTCGACCGCGCGCCCATCGGGCAGATGGCCGAAAATGGCGCGGTGCGCGCCGGGGGCGGGCGGGGGAGAAAGCGTTTCCTTCATTGTGCGCTCATTTATATGATAATATGCCGAGGGCAAGCGGTGCCGCGCTCCGGCGGGGGTCGCATGTCATTGCTGGAGGAGATCGCATTGCGCAATTCCATACCGTTGGCCCTGGCCGCCGCACTTGTGGCGAGTGCTCCACCTGCCGCCGCAAAGGAGCCGGAGCCCTTCGTTCCGGTTTACAAGGTCAACTTTCCCGATCCCTTCGTGCTGCCCCACGAGGGGCGCTTTCTCGCCTACGCCACCAATGCGGAACGCGATCAGGCAAACGTGCAGATGGCCGTGTCGGAGGATCTGGTGAACTGGGCGCCGCTCACGGAAGGGGGCAAGCTCCACGATGCGATGCCGGTGCTCCCCGTCTGGGCGACCCGCGGCTGGACCTGGGCGCCCGAGGTGCTGAAGCTCGATGACCGCTACCTCCTGTTCTTCACCGCGCGCGAGAAGGCCAGCGGGCGGCAGTGCACCGGGGTGGCGACCAGCACCGATCCGCTCGGCCCCTTCACCTCTGATGCGACGGAGCCGCTGATCTGCCAGCGCGATCTGGGCGGGACGATCGACGCGAGCCCGTTCCGCGACGCGGACGGCAAGCTCTACCTCTATTACAAGGCCGATGCCAACGCGGTGGGCAAGCCGACCGACATCTTCGTCCAGCCGATGACGGCGGACGGCCTCGGTCTGACGGGCGAGCCGGTGACGCTGCTCACCAACGACAAGCCGTGGCAGGCGCACGTGATCGAATCCCCGACGATGGTGCGGCGGGGGGATGACTATGTGATGTTCTATTCCGCCAACCATTTCGGCTGGGAACCGCACCAGCGCCTGTCCCCGTACGCGATGGGCTACGCGATCTGCACCGGACCGATGGGGCCGTGCAAGGACGCGCCCGAAAATCCGATCCTCTATTCCTATGCCGATCGCAAGGCCGGGTGCCTCAGCGGCCCAGGCCATCAGGCGGTGTTCGAAGTGGCTGGCCGGCAGTTCATCATGTTCCACGCCCACATCGCGCGGGGCGGGTGCCAGAATGCGAAGAAGGGCCGCCAGATGTACATCGCCCCGCTCGGCTGGGACGGGGCGCGGCCTGTGATCGGCAACAGCCTGCGGCCTGCCGAGACCGGGAAGTAGTCAGGCTCCCCCTCCTCGCAAGGAGGGGGAGCCAGCGCCTCAGCGTCCGAAGCGGAACCGCACGCCGAGCGAGACGGTGGCCTCGTCCTCGCGGAAATAGCGGACGAACTGCGCCTCCGGAGCGCCGCCCCGGGCCGAGGTGAAGTCCTGCCGGAAGCGTTCGCGGGTGATGTTGGTCCAGTCGCCGAAAACCGCGAAGTCATCGTTGATGTTGTAGCTCAGCGACAGGTCGAGGCGGCCTGCGGGACGGGCGGTTTCAGTGTAGAAATCATTCCCCGGATCACCCGGATTGCCGCTGCCGCGAATCTGCCGGGTGGCGCGGAAGCTCGACCGGTCGTTCCAGGCGAGCCGGGCCATGAAGCCGTAGCGTTCATAGATCCCGACGATGTTGTAGTTCCACTTCGATACGCCGTTCAGCTGGTCGGTGATCGGCTGGTAGCTGAGCCCTCCGGCGCCATCGGGCTGCTGGGTCTCGGCGTCGATATAGGTGATGTTGACCTGCATCCCGAGCCCGCGTGCCCAGTCGGGCAGGCTGTCGATATCGGCGAAGACCTGGCCCTGAAGTTCGAGGCCGGTGATCCGCCCCTTGCCGGAGTTTTCCGGACCGAAGATTCGCAGGAAGCCGAAGGGTGTGTCCTCAAGATCGACATTGCCCGGCTGGATGAAGCCATCGACCGCGCGGTGGAAGCCGCTCAGCGACACGAACCCGGCCGGAGAGAAGTAGTATTCCGCCGCCACGTCGAAATTCCACGAGGTGAAGGGCTGGAGGAACGGGTTGCCGCCGAAGGCCACCTGCGGCTGATCCGGCGTGCCGAGCCCGTCCTCGGTCTGTGGCGGCTGGGCGAGCACCAGCTGCGGGTTCAGGTCGGCGAAGGTCGGCAGGGTGCGCGTCTTGGAGACGGCGGCGCGCAGCTGGATGTCGGGCGTCGCGCGGTAGCGGATGCTGGCGTTGGGCAGCCAGGATTCGTTGACGTTGCCATCGTCGATCTGCGGCACGCCGGTCGGCTCTGGGCCTGCGACACGGGTCTTCACACGGATGTAGCGCAGCCCCGCCGTTCCTTCGAGATCGCCCGAGCCGAGGTTGATCTGACCGTAGGCGGCAAAATTCTTCTCGCTCGCCGTGTAGAGCAGCGCGCGCGGAACGGGATCGCCATTGGCAAAGCCCGCGATTTGGCGCAGCTCCGCCAGGTTTTCGCGGATGCTGTCATAGGTCGGCGCGGCCCATGTCGATGTGCCGCCGAAATTCACTCCCTTGAACACCTCATATTCGAGCGGCAGGTCGGTCGCATTGAGGCGGTCCTCCGGGCGGCTGAAGCGGTTAGCAAATTCCCGCACCGCATCGCGATCGGTGTAGCGCACGCCCCCTTGGATCGACCGGACGAAAGAACCGTCGACCAGATATTCGAGATCGGCGCGCATCTGCCAGTCATCGCCTGCCGAACGCTGGTTCTCCTCGAACAATCCGTCGAAGAACTGCGCGCTGGGATCGGCGAAGTCGATGTTGGTGATATTGAATGACGGCCGCTCGGTGTCGAACTCGATCACCGGGCCGGCCGTCCAGCGGCGGTCGACGCTTTCGGTCGAGCCGGTAAATTCGGAGTCGGTGCGGGCGATGTCGACCTTGACGTTGAGGCGGTCGAATGTGGCCTTGACCCCGCCTGCGAACTGGTAGGTGTCGGTCTTGTTGAAGGTCGCCCCTTGGAATGAGAACAGCGATCCCGGCGGAGCGTTGACGGTGCCGCCGCTGACGAGATTGGTGCCCTCGCGGAAGCGCAGGCTCGACACCTGCGCCCCGTTGAACAGCTCGGCGGCGAGCAGGCGGTCGTCGATCTCGTTGCGGAAGCCCTGCCACAGGCCTTCGAGGTAGAATTCGATATCGGGGTTGGGCTTGTACTGAATTGCCGCATTGACCGAGGGGCGCACGCGGTTGCCCGACCGGTAGAACAGGCGCTGGATATCGGGGAAGCGCGCCGCGGTGCCGTTCTCGAAATCACCCGCCAGCACGCTGCCATCGGCGCGGAAGGTCTGGAGGAAGTCGGTGTTGCTGATCTCGCCATCGAGATACTGCATCTCGACCCGCGAGGCGTTGATGAGGATGCCGAACTCGCCGCCGTCGCCCACGTCCCAACGCTTGGTGGCAAGGAGGTTGAAGTTGGGCGACACCTCGCGGCCTTGCAGGGTGTAGAGCCCCCACACCGATCCGGCGAACTGCCCATCCTGGAAATCGAAGGGCATGCGCGAGCGGACGTTGACGAGGCCGGCAAGGCCGGGCTCGACGAGATCGGCGGCAGAGGTCTTGTAGACTTCCAGCGCGGCGACATTGGCGGCGGGGAAATCCTGCAGCGCGACGATGCGCGTTTCGGCAGTGAAGATCTCGCGGCCATTGTAGGTGGTGGTGAAGTTGGGCAGGCCGCGCACCAGCACGTTCTGCGCCTCGCCCCCCCTGCCGGTAGACCTGCACCCCCGGAATGCGGGCGGCGATCTGGGCGGTGTTGAGATCGGGAAGCTTGGCGATGTCCTCGGCCACCACCGCATCGATGATCTCGTCGGAATTGCGGCGGATGTTGCGGATCGATTCGAGCGATTGCCGCAGTCCCGAAACAACGATCTCGCCGGACTGTGCTTCGGGCTGGGCCGGTTCGGGCGTCGCCTCCTGCGCTTGGGCGGCGGCGGCCAGAAAGGCGATGGCCAGGGCCGAGGCCGAGCATCGCACCACAATCATTCCACGCATAAACATCTCCCCTTGTTTATTTTCTCACCGCTCGGGCGATCGGTTCTCCATCACCTAGATTAAACGCCGCCCCGCGCGTGGAACAATATATAAGATAAATAAGATTAGTTCGGCAAGTGTTGCCGTTCAGCCACTCTCGTCAGACCGGCTTCACCATTCGGCGAAGGTGCCGTCGGCGTGGCGCCAGACGGGGTTGCGCCAGCGGTGCGGGGTGGCGGCGGCCGTGCGCACTGCGGCCTCGTCGATGTCGACGCCGAGGCCTGGTCCTGCCGGGATCGCCAGCGCACCCTCCTGCGGCGTCAGCACCGCCGGGTCGGTGACGAAGGTCAGGAGGTCGTGGCCCTCGTTGTAATGAATGCCGAGCGACATTTCCTGCAGCACCACGTTGGGCGAGGTTGCGGCGAGTTGCAGGCAGGCGGCGAGCGCCAGAGGCCCCAAGGGGCAATGCGGGGCGACGGCGATGTCGTAGGCCTCCGCCATCGCGGCGATGCGGCGGCATTCGGAAAGGCCGCCGGCATGGCTGAGATCGGGCTGGATCACGTCGACCGCGCCCGACGCCAGCAGCGCCTTGAAGTCCCAGCGCGAATAGAGCCGTTCCCCCATTGCGATCGGCGTGCTGGTGAGCGCGGCGATCTGCGCCAGGCCCTCGGTATGTTCGGAAAGCAGCGGCTCCTCGATGAACAGCAGGCCGAGCGGCTCCAGCGCGCGGGCGAGCTGCTTTGCCATCGGGCGATGCAGGCGCCCGTGGAAATCGAGCGCGACATCCATGCCCTCGCTCTGCGCCGCCTGAACGCGGGCGACGACCTCCTCGAAGCGCGGCGCGGCGAGCATCGGCGCCTCGGCGGTGGCGTTCATCTTGACGGCGGTGAACCCCTGCGCCCGCCGGGCAGCGGCGGCGGCGGCAATGTCGCCGGGACGGTCACCCCCGATCCATGCATAGGCGCGCACCCGGTCACGCACCCGCCCGCCCATCATCTCGTGGGCAGGCAGGCCATAATGCCGCCCCTTCCAGTCCCACAGCGCCTGATCGAGCCCCGCGATCGCCGACATCAGCACCGGCCCGCCGCGATAGAATCCGCCGCGATAACAGGTCTGCCAGATGTCCTCGATGGCACACGGATCGGCGCCGATCACCCGGTCGCGGATCGCCTCGAAAGCGCCCAGCACCGCCTCTGCATGTCCCTCGAGGCTCGCCTCGCCCCAGCCGAAGCTGCCGTCGCTCGCCTCGATTCGCACGAACAGCCAGCGCGGCGGCACAAGAAAGGTTTCGAGACGGGCAATCTTCATCGGCATGCACTTCACCGCTGGCATTTGGTGCCGTCATATTTATAAGATAAATAGCAGGTGGCAAGCACCAAAGGAGCAAACGGGTTGGAGCGCGACGGGCCTTTCATTGCGGTCGACTGGGGGACCACCAACCGCCGCGCGTGGCGCATCGCGCCGGGCGGCGCGGTGGAGGAGGCCTTGGCCGACGCGCGCGGGATCCTCGAAATACCTGCCGGCGGCTTTCCCGGCGAGGTCGCCTTTCTGCGGCAGCGGCTAGGCGACCTGCCGGTGCTGATGGGCGGCATGATCGGGTCCGACCGCGGCTGGCGCGCGGTGCCCTATGTGCCATGCCCCGCCGACGTGAGCAGCATCGCGGCAGGCATTCAGTGGATCGACGCGCGCACCGGGATCATTCCCGGCATCGCGCAGGAGCGCCGCGACGCGCCCGACGTGATGCGCGGCGAGGAGGTGCAGATCATCGGCGCGCTGGCACTGGGAGACCTGCCGCGCGACGCGCTGGTCTGCCTGCCGGGCACCCATGCCAAGTGGGTGCGGCTGGTGGACGGGCGGATCGCCGGCTTCGCCACCTGGATGACGGGCGAGCTCTATGCCCTGATCCGCGATCATTCGATCCTCGCGCCGCAGCTGGCGGGGGAAGACGGCGCGGCCCACGGCTCTGACGCCGGCCCGGGCTTTGCGGCAGGCGTCGTCGCCTCGGGCGCAGGCGATCCGCTCGGGCAGATGTTCCGAATCCGCGCGGCCGCGGTGCTCGGTGCGCCGATGGCCGATGCGCCCGGTTTTGCCAGCGGGCTGTTGATCGGGGCGGAGGTGCGTGCCGCAATGGCACTGATGCAGGGCGAGGCCCCGTGGCTGATCGGCCGCGGCGACCTCACCGCCCGCTACGCCGCTGCCATTGCCCAAGTCATCGGGCAAGCGCAGGACACCCGCCGGGTGATCGACGGCGATACCGCCTTCCGTGCCGGGATCGGCGCGCTGCTGAAGGAAATGTCATGACCCACGCCCCCGACTTCGCGCGCCGCTTTTCGGCTTGCCCCCTGGTCGCGATCCTGCGCGGCCTGCCGCCCGAACAGGCCGAGGCCATCGGCGATGCGCTGCTTGAGGCAGGGGTGCGGATCATCGAGGTGCCGCTCAATTCGCCCGACCCGCTTGCCAGCATCGCCCGGCTGGCGGCGCGCTTTGGCGGTGAGGCGCTGATCGGCGCGGGGACGGTGCTGGACCCGGCGGACGTCACCCGCATCGCCGAGGCCGGCGGCGGGCTGATCGTCGCTCCCAACACCGATGCGCGGGTGATCCGCGCCGCCAAGGCCGCCGGAATGGCGAGCGCGCCCGGCTGTTTCACCCCGACCGAAGCCTTCGCTGCGCTGGAGGCCGGGGCCGACGCCTTGAAGCTGTTCCCGGCCGAGGCCGCCCCGCCCGCCGTGGTCAAGGCGCTGCGGGCGGTGCTGCCGCGCGCGATACCGCTGATCGCGGTCGGCGGGATCACGCCCGCTGCCATGGCCGCCTACCGCGCTGCCGGAGCGGACGGCTTCGGGCTCGGCGGCGCACTCTATGCGCCGGGCATGACCGCAGCCGAGGTGGGTCAGCGCGCCCGCGCCTTCGTTGCCGCGCTGGGGGAGGGGCCTGAATGACGATCCGTATCGCCATCATCGGCTACGGCAAGATCGCCCGCACCGAGCATGTCCCGGCAATCGCCGCCCATCCCGATTGCGAGCTTGTCGCCGTGGTCAGTCCGCATGGGGCGGATGGCGCAGGCGTGCCGGTCTTCGCCTCGCTGGCCGAACTGCTGGCGGCGCTGCCCGGCGGCCTTGATGCGGTCGCGGTCTGCACGCCCCCCCGGGTGCGGCGCGCGATTGCATCAGAGGCGATCGCGGCGGGCCTTGCCGTGCTGCTCGAAAAGCCGCCTGCCGCAACCCTCGGCGAACTCGAAGAACTGGTGGCGCAGGCGCGCGTCGCGGGCACCTGCCTGTTTGCAGCCTGGCATTCGCAATTCGCCCCCGCCGTCGCGCCGGCTGCCGCGCTGCTCGCTGGCGAGCGCCTCACCACGCTCGCGATCGACTGGCGCGAGGATGTGAGGAAGTGGCACCCCGGGCAGGACTGGATCTGGGAGGAGGGCGGCTTCGGGGTGTTCGATACCGGGGTCAACGCGCTCTCCATCGCCAGCGCGATCCTGCCTGAGCGGCTGGTGGTCGAGGCGGCCGACCTATTCGTGCCCGAAGGCCGCCAGGCCCCGATTGCCGCGCATCTGCACTTTGCAGGCGCCGGGCGGGCCGCGGTGTTCGACTGGCGCGAGACGGGCGAGGAGGCGTGGAGCATCCGGGTCGAGACCGCCGCGGGCCGCAGCATCGCGCTCCACGGCGGGGGCGCGCGTCTGCTGGTGGACGGGGTGGAGCAGCCGCTCGGGCCCTTTGCCGAATATGCCGCGATCTACGCCCGCTTCGCGCCGCTGGTCCGCGCGCGCGCGGTCGCGGTCGATGCCGAGCCGATGCGGATCGTCGCCGATGCCGCGCTGATCGCGCGGCGCATTGCCGCCAACCCCGTGGAGTGAGCCTGTCGCCGTGAGCCTTCCCATTGCACCGCAGCGCCATATCTGCGATTCCACGCTCCAAGACGGGAAAAGGGCATCTCGCGCATGAATCAGATGGAAACCATCGGGTCGGGCCGCAACCTGACCTATGCGCTGCTCGAGGCTGTCGGCAAGGCGATCGTCGTCGGACATTATGACGACAGCCCCTTTCCGACCGAGGCTGAGCTGGCGCAGCAATATGCGGTGAGCCGTTCCGTCACCCGCGAGGCGGTCAAGATGCTGACGGCGAAAGGCCTGCTGGTCGCCCGCCCGCGCAAGGGCACCACGGTGCAGCCTCCGCGCGCGTGGAACCTGTTCGACCCGGACGTGCTGCGCTGGATGCTGGAGCGCAAGTTCTCGCTCGACCTGCTGCGCCAGTTCAACGAGCTGCGCATCGCGATCGAGCCGATGGCGGCGGTGATCGCGGCGCGGGCAGCCACGGCGGAGGGGATCGCCGGGATCGCGGCAGGTTATGAGCGGATGGTCGCTGCCGAAGCGGGGGACGACGATCCGCTCGAGGCCGACATCGCCTTCCACATCGCGATCCTCGAAGCCTCGGCCAATCCCTTCTACGCCCAGTTCCGCGACGTGGTGACGACCGCGCTCAGGACCTCTATCCGCTTCACCAACCGCTTCAAGGGCCGCACCGCCAGCCTGCCGCAGCACCGCGCGGTGCTGACCGCGATCGAGGCGCGCGATGCCGAGGCGGCGCGGGTGGCAATGAGCGCGCTGATCGAGGATGTGATGGCGCTGATCGCCGATGCCGAGGCCAAGGGCTGAGGCGGTCGGTTCACAGCATCTGCGCGTAGAGCCGGTTGACCCGGCGCTGGGCATCCCTCAACGCCGTCTCGACCGGCTTTGCCCCGGTTATCGCCGCCTCCAGCTCCTCGCCGATCAGGCCCTGCACGGCGCTCTGCCGCTCGACATAGCCGGGCAGCTGCCTTCCGGTGCGGGCCAGCGCGGCTATGTCGGCCCGGTGGGGAAGGGCGCGGAAGGCGGGGGTGTCGACCACCTCGGCGAAGGCCGGAAGCTGGCCGGTGCGCGCCCAGTCATAGTTGTAACGCGCCAGAAATGCGAGGAACCTTGCCATCGCCGCGCGCTCCTGCGGGCTGCGCCGGGCGGCCGGGACCACCCATGCGTGCCCATCGACGAAGGCGGCCTCTTCGCCCCACAGCCGCGGGAAGGGGGCAACGGCGTAATTCCCTGCCAGCGCCGACCCGGCCCGCCCTGCCTCGGCCTCGTAGGGCCCGAGCATCCATGTGCCGACGGGGAAGATTCCGCCCCGCCCTTGGGTGAAGGCAGCGGTGGCGGCGGGGAAATCCTGGTTCAGGGTGGTCAGGCCCTCGGCGTTCAACTGCCGGAATACGCTTACGATTTCCCGAGCCTCCGGGGTGTCGAGGCGGATGTGGCGATCATCCGGGAAGATTGTTTCGCCGCGCGCCAGCAGGTAGGTGTAGAGCAGCGCCACGTGGAAATCGGGCGCGCTTACCTGCGCCTGGATGAGGTAGGGCTTGCCGGTCCGCGCCTTGAACTGGCGGGCATGAGCGAGCAGTTCCTCGGGCGAGGACGGCAGCACTGGCTTGCCGCCCTGCATCAGCCCGGCCTCGGCCATCAGCGCGGTGTTGATGTGGAACAGGCGGCCGATGGTGTCCCACGGCATGGCGTAGAGCCGCCCCTCCTTCTCCACCCCGGCCAGCGCCGCCGGAGTGAAGCCCGCAGGATCGATGCCCCCTTGCGCGAGCAGTGGCTCCACCGGCTCGATCAGTCCGCGGCCCGAATAGTCGGCGATCACCGACTGGTGCATGGTGACGAGATCGGGCGGATCCCCGGCGGCTATCTGCGCGGCGAGCTGCGGGTAGCCGGGCCAAGCGACCACGTTGACCTTCACCCGGATATCCGGGTTCTCGGCCGCGAAGCGGTTGATGAGCGTCGTCAGGATGCCGCACTCGCTGTCGGCGGCGGCGATGTCGGTGCTGGTGCCATAGGCCGCGCCGCATTCGCCGAAGAATCGCTGGACGACGATTTCCGGGCGCTCGTCGGCAGGCTGGCACCCCGCCAGCAAAAGCGCCGCGAAGCCGAAGGCGAGCGCCCGCTTCCTCATCGCACCGCCGCCCCGGCCATGGCGCGCACGATCTGCTTCTGGAACGCAATGTAGACGATGAGGATCGGGATCGAGGCGAACACGGCCTGCGCCATCAGGAACCCGAGGCCGCTGGTCTGGGCATAGTTCATCTGTGCCGAGGCGAGGCCGACCGTCAGCGTGAAGTAGTCGCTCGTCGTCGCCGAAATCAGCGGCCACCAATAGTCGTTCCACGCGGCAAGGAAGGTGAACACGCCCAAGGTCGCCTGCGCCGGGATGGTCAGTGGCAGCAGAACCTTCCAGAACAGCGTGAAGCGCGACGCGCCGTCGAGCAGTGCGGCCTCGTCCAGTTCCTTGGGCAAGGCGCGGAAATACTGGGTCATGAAGAACACCCCGAAGCTGCCCGTCAGGCTCGGCAGGATCAGGCCGGGGTAGGAATTGTGCAGGCCCGCCCACGCGAACAGCTGGTGGCGCGGCAGGATCACCGCCTGTTCGGGCACCGCAAGGCCCAGCAGCACGACCACGAACAGCGTGCGGCGAAAGGGGAATTCGAGCCGCGCGAAGCCGTATCCGGCAAGGCTCGACAGGACGAGCACGCCCACGGTTGCTCCCGTCGCGACGATCAGGCTGTTCACCAGCCACTGCATCGTCAGCGAGCCCTGGAGGATCGCTGCATAGTTCTCCAGCGTCCACGGCGGGCTGAGGGCGGCGCCGCTGTCGGCCATCAGCGCGGCGTTGCTCTTGAAGGACAAGAGCAGCGTCCACAGCATCGGCGCGAGCATGATCGCGGCACCGATCAGCAGCAGCACGGTCGCAAGCGGGGAGAGGCGGCTTGCCGAAGAACCGGGGGCGTTCATGGGCGGGGCTCCTCGTGGCGGGTGACGAGCCAGTATTGGAGCAGGGTGAGGGTGAGGATCATGCCGAACAGCAGCTCGGCGATGGCGGTGGCGTAGCCAAGCTCCCAGCGGCCGAAGGAGACCTCGAAGATGTAGAGCACGATGGTGCGCGATGCCCCGCCCGGGCCCCCGCCGGTGAGCAGCTGCGCCTGCCCGAAGATCTGGAGTTGCGCCGCGGTCTGGAGCATCACCACCAAGAGCAGGGTGCGGCGGATCGCGGGCAGGGTGATGCGCCGCAGTACCGTCCAGCGGCTCGCTCCGTCCAATGCGGCGGCCTCGTAGATGTCGCCCGGCACCTGTTGCAGCCCGGCGAGCAGCAGCATGATCGGAAAGCCCAGCGACCACCACAGGGTCGTCACCGCGATGGCGGGGATGACGAGGTCGGGATCGCTGAGGAAGGGGATCGGCGGGCGGCCCAGCGCCTCCAGCCCCTCAGCGATCAGCCCGGCATCGGGCACGAGGATGAAGCGCCAGATCAGCGTCACGATGGTGACCGAGAGCACCAGCGAGGAGAAGAACACCCCCCGCAGCACTGCGGCCAAGCGTCCGGGGCGGTTCAGCGCCAGCGCCAGCATCAGCGCGATGGCGGTCAGCGGCGGGACGATCAGCAGCGCCAGCACCAGCGTGTTGCCGAGTGCCTGATGCAGCACCGGATCGCCCATTGCCTGCACGTAGTTCGCCAGCCCGACCCATTCGCGCCGCCCGAACAGGTCGGCATTGTTGAGGCTGATGTAGAGGCCCATGATCAAGGGCACCACCAGCACCGCGGCATAGACGGCGAGGAACGGGCCGACGAAGGCGTAACCCGCCAGCCGCTCCCGCCATGCCCCCGCCGCGGTCGTCATGGGCGGGCGTCCGGGTGATGCGCGGTGCCGTCGGCGGCAAAGATGTGCGCGGCGGCGGCGTCGATGGCGAGGCGGACCTCGTCGCCCGGACGCACCTGGCTGAAACCGGGCGCGTGGGCGATGATCTCCGGCCCTCCGGCGAGGCGGGCGTAGATGAAGGTGCGGTCACCGAGCCGCTCGACGAGCTCGACTCGCGCGGGCAGGCCCTCGGCTCCCGGCGCGGCGAGGGTCACGTGTTCGGGCCTCAGGCCGATCTCGACCGCCGCGCCCTGCTCAAGCCCGCGCGTCGGGACAGCGGTGCGCAGCATCGTTCCCTCCGCCAGCCGGGCCTGAACGCGCCCGCCTTCGGCACCGTCGAGGGTCGCGGGCAGCATCGCCATGGCGGGCGAGCCGACGAAGCGCGCGACGAAGGCGTTGGCGGGGCGGGCATAGACCTCGGCCGGGGTTCCGACCTGCTGGATCCGCCGATCATTGATGATGACGATCCGGTCGGCGAGCGTCATCGCCTCGGCCTGATCGTGAGTGACCATGATCAGCGCGGCGTCCACGCGGTTGCGCAGCTGTGCGAGTTCCACGCGGGTGCGGTTCCTCAGCGCCGCATCGAGGTTCGAGAGCGGCTCGTCGAGCAGGAACAGCTGCGGCTGCTTGACGATCGCCCGCCCGATCGCGACCCGCTGGCGCTGCCCGCCCGACATCTGCGCCGGCTTCTTGTCGAGCTGCGCGGTGATCTCGAGGATTTCTGCCGCCTGCGCGATCCGCCGGGCGATCTCGTCCTTGGGCACATGCGCGTTGACGAGCCCGAAGGCCATGTTCTCGCGCACGGTCATGTGCGGGTAGAGCGCGTAGTGCTGGAACACCATGGCGATCCCGCGCGCGCCGGGCGCCAGCGTGTCGATCCGCGCGCCGCCGAGCCGGACTTCGCCGGCATCGAGGCTCTCCAGCCCGGCGATGATCCGCAGCAGCGTGGATTTTCCGCTGCCCGATGGGCCGAGGAAGGCGATGAACTCGCGCGGGGCGATGGCGAGCGAGACGCCGTCGAGCACCCGCGTTGCCCCGTAGGACTTGGAAACGTCGATCAATTTCAGACCGGACAAAGGCAATCCTCTTTTATAGTATTTATCATACTATCTGCCAAAAGCGGCGGCAGGTCAACGCATCGTCGCAGGTTCAGTAGGCGGGGGTGAGAAGGCCATCGATAACATGGTTCTGCACCACCGGCGCGAGCGCGTCGACCACCCGTGCAGGCAGGTGATCGCGCACTACCGGCGGCAGGCTCGCGAGATAGGATGCGGTTGCCTGGAGATCGTGATGCGCGCCGTTGGTGGCATCGGGCGCGTCGACCCCGATCACCAGCACCGGGCGCGGCTCTTGCGAGCGGTTGGCGGTGCCGCGATGCACCGTCAGCGCCGAGCGCGCGGAGATATCGCCGCGCTTCGGCAGCTTCTTCACGGCCCGCGCCTGGTAGCGCGGCCACAGCTCGGCGGGTGGGAACATGCCCTTGGCGCAGCCCTCGAACCGGTCCCACTGCGTCCCCGGTGCGATCTCGAAGGGGCCGTGTTCGGGGCGGGTGTCGACCGTGGTGAGGTTGAAGGCGAGCGAGTTCAGCCGCCGGCCCCTGGTGGTCGCCTCCGGCACGGCGAAGTCGCGGTGCCAGGGCTGGTCGGCTGCGCCCGGGAAGGGGATGTCGAAGCCGACCTCGATGATTCGGTAATCCTCCCCCAGCACGGCGCGGCACACCGCCACGAACCACGGGTGCGAGGCGATCTCGGCAAAACCGCTCAGCCGTTCGGGCTGGGTCTCAACATACCAGCGTTCCGGCCCGCGCGGCAGCGCACCGCCGGGGATCGTCCGCGCCTCGGCGAACAGCGCCATGATCTCGGCGTGAAGCGTGTCGGCAAGCGCGGGAGAAAAGGCCCCGGGGCAGGCGATGATCCCATCGCCGTAGAGCCCGCCCATGATATCCCCGGCTTCGTATGCCGCCCCGGCGAAACCGCTTGCCATTGTCACCTCGCAATTTATCTTACAAATAAGATTTAGCAGCCGAGTCAGCACTTGGCGAGAGCCGTTTGAAGAGGGAATTCCGATGCACGATACCACTGCCGCCGAACGGCTCCTGCCCGCCTTCGAGGTCGAGCCGCTGGCCGAGGGCATCGCCACGCGCTTTACCGTGACGCTGGGGGACAAGACCCACAGCTATCGCATCCCCACCGGCCAGCACAATCACTACGCGGTGTTCTTCAGCGAGCTCGCCCGCGACTTCGGCACGCGCGCGCCTGCCGGGCACAAGCCGGTGCCGATCGACGGCCCGGAGCCGGACTGGCGTCCGCTGATCCTCGACAACCTCAGCCCCCGCACCACGGCCGGCTATGGCGACCCTGCGGTGCTCAAGACCGACGAGGGCTACTGGCTGGTAGCCACCTCCAACGATGCGCCCGACGCCTTCCCGCTTCTCCATTCCGACGATCTCGAAAGCTGGACCCACAAGGGCTTCATCTTCCCGGAGGGCGAGGCCCCGGAATGGACGGCGCACGGCCGCACCATCGGCGATTACTGGGCCCCCGAGATGGCCAGGTGCGGCGATGAATACTGGCTGGTCTACACCGCCCGCCAACGCTCCAACGCGCTCGCCATCGGCCTTGCCAAGGCCCCGCACCCCACCGGCCCGTGGACCGATCTCGGCCATCCGCTCGTCAGCGGCTTTGCCATCAACACCACCAATTTCCCCGACGATCCGACCCAGCCGATGCTGAGCGGCGGGGTGATCGACAGCCACATCTTCATCGACGAGAACGGCGAGGTCTACCTGTTCTGGAAGCGCGACACCAACGGCGTATGGCCGCGCCCGCTCGCTGGCCTGCTGCGCCGCCGCCCCGAACTGGTCGACCGCCTGTTCAGCGAGGAAGCCGACCGCCTCACCGCGCGCTTTGCCGCCGCCGTGCAGCCCTGGGCCAATGGCCGCCGCCCGATGGAGCGATTCTTCCTGATGCAGCCGATGATCGAAGCGGTGCTCGACAATTGGGAGCAGGTGAAGTCCGTGCTCTCGGAAGTCGAGGAGGCCGCCTTCATCGTCGATGCGATGAGCACCCCGATCCACGCCCAGCGGCTCGATGAACAGGGCAACCTTATCGGCACCGACACCATCGTGCTGACCAACGATCAGGAATGGGAGGGCCACCTCATCGAAGGGCCGTGGGTGACACAGCAGGAGGGGCGCTACTGGATGTTCTACGCGGGCAACGACTTCGGCACGCCCGCCTACGGCATCGGCGTTGCGGTCGCCGATCATCCGCTCGGGCCTTACGTCAAGCAGGAAGGGCCGCTGCTGAAGTCGGTCAAGACCTGGTGGGCGCCGGGCCATGCCTCGGTCGCGCCGGGCCTGGACGACAAGCCGCAGCTGTTCTTCCACGCCTTCTTCCCCGGCACCGGCGGCTACAACTGCTTCCGCGCGCTGCTGACGACGAAGCTGAGCTTCTCGAAGGAGGCGGTGACGCTGTCCTGATCGGCGCGGGCAAATCGGTTTTGTCATGGGGCCGACCGCAGAAGTGATTGGCCTTGCCCGCTGCCTATTCCCGATGATCGCCAGCATGGCCGGCGCACCCGTCCGGCGCGGGACATGGCGATGTTGCATATCGAAGCGGTCTACGATTTTCTCTGCCCCTGGTGCCTGATCGCCAAGCGGCAGCTGGCGCGCGCGCTGGAACAGGAGGGCGCTGACGGCGTCACCGTCAGCTGGCACCAGTTCATGCTCTATCCCGATTTCGACCGGGGCGGGCACGACTTTCTGGCAGTGTTCCGCGCCAAGTATGGCGAGGCGCTGCAAGTGCCGATGTGGGAGCGGGTGCGTTCGGTCGGCGCGCCGCTCGGCATCGCTTTCGCCTTCGAGAAGATCACCCGTGGCCCGGCCAGCCTCGACGGGCACCGGCTGGTGCGCTGGGCCGAGAGACAGCGGCCCGGCAGCGCGGGCGACCTGATCGAGGCGATCGCGCGGGGCTTTTACGAACAGGCCGAGGTGATCGACAACGCCTTCCTCGCCCGCACCGCCGCCGCCCATGGCTTCGATGCCGCCGCCGCGCTCGCCCATCTCGAAAGCGAGGCCGACCTGGTCGAGCCCTTCGAGGAGACCGCGGAATGGCGCCGCCGCGGCGTCACCTCGATGCCGCACTTCCGACTGCATTTCGCGGACGGCCACATCGAGACCATCACCACCACCTCAACCGAAGTCTTCGCCGACGCGCTGCGCCGCGCGCGCGCGCCGCTCGTCGCCACTGGGAGCTGAATTCACATGCGTATCGCCTGCATCGGCGGGGGTCCCGCCGGGCTCTATTTCGCCATCGCCATGAAGCTTCGCAACCCCGCGCACCATATCGCGGTGTTCGAGCGCAACCGCGCGGGCGACACCTTCGGCTGGGGGGTGGTGTTCTCCGACCAGACGCTCGCCAACCTCACCGCCACCGATCCGGTCAGCGCCAAGACGATCGCCGACAGCTTCGCCCACTGGGACGACATCGCAACGACCGTCGACGGGGCGACCAGCACCTCCTCGGGCCACGGCTTCATCGGCATCGGCAGAAAGCACCTGCTCCAGATCCTTCAGGCCCGCGCGGGCGAGCTGGGGGTTGAGCTGCATTTCGAGCACGAATGCTCGAGCGACCCCGCCGACTATCCGGGCTACGACCTGATCGTCGCCTCGGATGGAGTGAACAGCGCGGTGCGGACCCGCTTTGCCGAGCATTTCGAGGTCGACATCGACGTGCGCCGCAACAAGTTCATGTGGCTGGGCACGCATCAGCTGTTCGACGCTTTCGCCTTCATCTTCGAGCCTACGGAGCACGGCTGGGTCTGGGCGCACGCCTACCGCTTCAACGCCGACACCTCGACCTTCATCGTCGAATGCTCGCCCGAAACCTGGGCGGGGCTGGGCTTCGAGAACATGGAGCAGGAGGAAGCGATCGCGTTCTGCGAAAAGCTGTTCGCGCGGCATCTGGGTGGGCACAGGCTTATCAGCAACGCGGCGCATCTGCGGGGTTCGGCCAACTGGCTGAACTTCCGCCGCGTCTCGTGCGGACGCTGGTCGCGCGGCAATCTCGTGCTGCTGGGCGATGCGGCGCACACCGCGCATTTCTCGATCGGGTCGGGCACCAAGCTGGCGCTGGAGGATGCGATCAAGCTGGCCGAGGTGCTCGACCGTCCGGGGCTGGACGCGCCCGACGCCCTGACCGCCGCGCTCGCCGAATACGAGGAGGAGCGCCGCACCGCGGTGCTGCGCATCCAGAACGCGGCGCGCAACTCGACCGAGTGGTTCGAGGATGTGGACCGCTATATCGGCTTTGCCCTTCCGCAGTTCGCCTATGCGCTGCTGACCCGCAGCCAGCGCATCAGCCACGAGAACCTGCGCCTGCGCGACCCGGCCTGGCTGGAGGGCACCGAGCGGTGGTTCCGCAAGGCCGAAGGCGCCGAGGAGGCGGCGGGGCAGCCGCTGTTCACACCCTATCGCCTGCGCGACGTGACGCTTCCCAACCGCGTCGTCATGGCGCCCATGCTCACCTACATGGCCGATACCGAGGGCTTCGCGGGCGACCGCCACCTTGTCCACTACGGCGCCCGGGCGCTGGGCGGAACGGGGCTGATCATTTCCGAAATGCTCGCCGTCTCGCCCGAAGGCCGGGCTACCGTCGTCTGTCCTGGCCTGTGGGACGACCGGCAGGTGGCGATGTGGCATGCGATCAACACCTTCATCCACGCCAATTCGGACAGCCGCACCTGTGCGCAGATCGGCCACGCGGGCGCCCGCGCTGCGTGCCGTGCGCCCGAAGGCGGACGCGGCTACGACGTGCCGCTCGATGATCCCTGGCCGATCCTGTCCGCCTCGGCGCGGGCGTGGAAGCCGGGCGGCTTGATCCCCGCCGAGGCAAGCATCGAGGACCTTGCGCGCATCAGGGACGATTTCGTCGCCGCCGCGCGGCGCGCCCATGACGCCGGGTTCGACGCGCTCGAACTCCATGCCGGCCACGGCTTTCTGCTGTCGAGCTTCATCACGCCGATCATGAATGCCCGCGGGGACGCGCTCGGCAGCGATCTGGCGGCGCGGATGGCCTGGCCGCTGGAGGTGGTGCGCGCCGTTCGCGCCGTCTGGCCGCACAGCCGCCCGCTGCTGGTGCGCATTTCGGCGACCGACTGGTCGGGCGAGCGCGGGATCCAGCCCGCCGACGCGGTCGAGATTGCCCGAATGCTCAAGGCCGAAGGGGTGGACCTCGTCGACGTCTCTGCGGGCGAGACCAATGCGCTGGCAAAGCCGGTCTATGGCCGGATGTTCCAGACGCCCTTCGCCGACCGTATCCGCAACGAGGTCGGGGTGCCGGTGATGGCGGTGGGCAATATCGAGGATGCCGATCAGGCAAATTCGATCCTGCTGGCGGGCCGCGCGGACCTGATCGGCATCGGTCGCCCGCATCTCGCCAATCCGATGTTCACGCTTCATGCTGCGGCCAAGGCGGCCGAGGCGCGGGCCTTCGTCCCGGCCGCCGTCCGTCCCGGTTACGAGCAGATGGCGCGGGCCGAGGCGAAGCTTGCCGAGGCGTTGAGGGCCTGATCGGGTGAGCTTCGTCCACACGACCCCCGTCCGCTTTGCCCATGTCGACGGGGCAGGGATCGTCTTCTATCCGCGCTTCTTCGAGATGCTGAATGCCGCGGTGGAAGACTGGTTCGCCGCGCTGGGCCGCGATTTCCGCAGCCTCCATCTCCATGACCGGATCGGCACCCCGACAGTGCGGCTTGAGGCGGATTTCGTCGCCCCTGCCATGCTGGGCGACGAGCTCGCGATCACGCTGACGCCGGTGAGGGTCGGAACCAGCAGCTGCACCTATCGCTTCGATTTCGCAGTCGCCGGTGCGCCCAAGCTTAAAGGCCAGGGCGTGCTGGTGTGCATGGACCTCGATGCGCAAGCCTCGCGCCCCTGGCCCGAAGGGTTGGGCGCGGCGCTGCGCGCCGCGCTCTCCTCAGACCTTGACGACGGGATGGCGTAGGCGGCCGATGCCCTGAAGTTCGGCTTCGATCACGTCGCCCGGCCACACCCATTCCTGAGGGTTGCGCCCTGCGCCCACGCCTGCCGGGGTGCCGGTGGCGATGATGTCGCCCGGCTCCAGCGTGATGCCGGCGCTGATGTCGGCGACCAGTTCATCGACCTTGAACAGCATGTAGGCGGTGTTGCTGCGCTGCTTTTCCACCCCGTTGACCCACAGGGCGAGGTCCAGGGTCTGGGGATCGGGGATCTCGTCGGCGGTGACGATGCAGGGGCCCATCGGGGCGTAGCTGTCCTGCCCCTTGGAATAGATCCACTGGCCCGACCGGCGGTTGTCGCGCGCGCTCATGTCGATGACGAGACTGTAGCCGAACACGTGGGCCAGCGCGTCTTTGCGCGCGACGGCCTTTGCCGTGGTGCCGATGATTGCGGCCAGTTCCACCTCCCAGTCGAGCTGCTGGGTGATGGCGGCATCGTGACGGATCGGCTCGTCCGGGCCGATCACGGTGGTCGGCGGCTTGGAGAAGATCACCGGCTGGCGCGGCAGTTCGGGCGAGGTGTCGAGCGCCACGGCGGACTCGGCGACGTGCTCGGTATAGTTGAGGCCGATGCCGAAGATGTTCTTGCGCGGGCGCGGGATCGGCGCGAGCAGCTTCACGTCGGCGAGCGGCACCGCTGTGCCGAGCGGATAGCGCCCGCCTGCATCGGCCAGCATCTGCGTCGCCGCCGCGACCGCATCCGGCCCGAGGTCGATGAATTCGAGCATCGTCGCGGGCAGGTCTACGCCGTGCGCGGCCCCGAGGCGGGCAAGGTCGACCACCCGGCCATCCTGAATCGCGCCAAGCCGCGCAGCCGCCTCGATGTGGCGGCGATAGGTCACAAGCTTCATTGAGGGTCCTTCTGTTCTGGTTCAGATGAGAGGCTGGTGCCCGCCGTTCTCGCCAAGGCCTTCCTCGCGGTAGAGGCCGAGGCTGCGCATGACGGGCAGATCGTGGAAGGCGAAGAGGCAGGCGTCCTCGGTCGCGCTGGCGTTGGCGTGTTCGTGCCACATCCAGGCGGGCACCACGAAGATGTCGCGCTCCTGCCAGTCGAACCGCTTGCCGCCGATGATCGAGAAACCGCTTCCCTTCGCGCATTGGTAGACGAAGCTGCCGACCTGGCGGTGGGCGCGGGTGTGCTCGCCCGGGCGCAGCAATTGCATCTGCGCGCCGATGGTCGGCATCACCGGGCCGCCGGTGACAGGGTTCACGTAGTCCATGATGATCCCGTCATAGGGCGACCCGTCGCTGACCCGGGAGAGCGCGGTGAGCGCCTCGTAAGTCGGGGCCCATTCATATTTCAGCATCGGCGAATACCGCTTCGACCATTCGTGCCCCTGCGGCCTCAGGCCCGATCCCGCCCAGGTGGCGGTGGTATCGTCGATCGGGAAGGAGACGGCCTGATTGAGTTCGGGGTGAACCTCGTAGAAATTCGCCTCGAGCGCGTTCATCAGCGGGATGTCGAGCCCGTCCTGCCAGATGCAGATGGTGCCGTCTTCGCCGACGCCATGTTCGTGCCAGGTGCCGTTGGGCGTCAGCACGAAGTCGTTGCGGCCCAGCGTCAGCTTGTGCCCGTCGACATTGGTGAAGGCGCCGCTGCCCTCCATGATGAACCGCAACGCCGAGGCGGAGTGGCGGTGGCTCGAGGCGCATTCGCCCGGCTTCATGACCTGAAGGCCCGAATAGAGCCAGCCCACAGCCGCCACGACATCCGACCTGCCCGGGTTCTCCAGATAGACCACCCGCCGCCCGGCCTGTTCCGGCGTGACGAGGTCGAGCGCGCGCAGCACGTCCTCGCGCAGATCACGATACCGCCACAGCATCGGCACCGAGGTCGAGACCGGCTCCCACGGCTCGATCTTGTTGGCGACGGTCCACAGCGCGCCGGTGCCCAGCTTCGCCAGCCGCTCGTAATAGGCGACGAGTTCGGGCGTGTCGGCAACATTGGCGCGGCCCGCCACGTCTTCGCGATAGGCGTCGAAACTTGGCTGCCCCATGGCCGGCTCCTCATGTGCAATGGTTATTGCTCCGGCCCGTTATTGCCATTGCTTTGGCGGCGCTCCCTCATGCTAATCGGTGCAATGGCCATGACGTATATTCGCCCCCAGCCCTTCCGCGCCGCCGTCGTCCAGGCGAGCGCCGTCCCCACCGACAGCGCCGCGAGCGCCGCTAAGGCCGCCGCGCTCATCGCCAAGGCGGGGGCGGGCGGGGCTAGCCTCGCGGTGTTCCCGGAAGCCTTTGTCGGCGGCTACCCCAAGGGCGCGAGCTTCGGGACGCCGGTGGGGATGAGAAAGCCCGAGGGCCGGGCGGACTACGCGCGCTATTTCGATGGCGCGGTGACGCTGGACGGACCGGAGGTCGCGCAGATCCGCGAGGCCGCAGGGGCGGCGGGGATGGTGGTGGTGATCGGCATCATCGAGCGCGCCGGTTCGACGCTCTACTGCACCGCGCTCATCATCGACGGCAGCGCGGGCACGATGGCGCATCACCGCAAGCTGATGCCCACCGGCGCCGAGCGGCTGATCTGGGGCTTCGGCGACGGATCGACCCTGCCGGTGGTCGAGACCGCGTTGGGGCAGGTCGGCGCGGTGATCTGCTGGGAAAACTACATGCCGATGATGCGCATGGCGATGTATGGGCAGGGGGTGACGCTCTACTGCGCGCCGACCGCCGACGACCGCGACGGCTGGGCGGCCACCATGCG